>Ga0209426_1000356_pt1 | contig 54274 bp, 43 predicted proteins | sample Deesub1362B_J571_FD_187697 | JGI IMG/M metagenome (GOLD analysis project Ga0209426, IMG submission 187697) | Deep oceanic, basalt-hosted subsurface ecosystem from Juan de Fuca Ridge flank, Pacific Ocean, CORK Borehole 1362B_J2.571 (SPAdes)... ... | reverse complement strand
TTTTCTAATTTCGAGGATTATTAACGATATTTTCTAAAAGCACGTTTTGGGAGTTGTTAGATGAAAATATTGGATTGTTATCGTGGTTGTTTGGTATTATTCTGAAAGGTGATATTAGTAGACCCTAAATATATTCAAACTCCAAGATTCGGATGCTGCTTGGATGCAATAAATGTTGATATTATTACTAATCCATCGTTTTTGTCATAAATTTCGTAAATTCTACAAAAAACAGGGTGATGAGTGCTACAGACAGTGGAATAATCCAGTCTTTCAAGCTTAAGGTTGCAAGCTCAAAAATTTTCTGAAGGAATGGTATATACATAACACTCAATGTCAGCAGAAACGTGCACGTTACACCTACAATAAGCAATCTGTTTGTTAAAATTCCAGCTTTTATTATTGACTCGTCGAGGGATCTGAAGGAGAATGGAACAAACAGTATCATACTTATAATGGTGGCAAATGTTAATGTTCTCGCTTTTTCAATGTTAATTGTTGCATTTGAGAGAAAAACGAAAAAAGACGCTGTAGCCATAAACACCGCTACACAGACTATCAGAACCAGATTTCTTTTCTTCAGAATTTTTTCTCCCAGTTTCCTTGGCTGTCTGGTCATAATCCCTTTCCCTGGCGAATCAAGTCCCAGACCTATTGAGGGCATTATCTCATCAAAGGTGTTTATAAACAGAATTTGCAGTGCAAGCAATGGCAGAAATTCAAAACCCAGCAGGACAATACCGAGAAGTATAAGAATCACCTCAGTAAAATTCCTTGAAATCAGGTAGCAAGTAAATTTCTCTATGTTATCATAAATTGTTCTTCCCTGCCTTACAGCCTCAACAATAGTTGCGAAGTTGTCGTCCTGCAAAATCATGTCGGAGGTTTCCTTAGCTACATCTGTACCCTTAACGCCCATTGCTATTCCAACATCAGCCTTTTTTAATGCTGGAGCATCATTAACTCCATCACCAGTCATCGCAACAACATGCCCTTTATTTTTCAACGCCCTGACAATTTTCAATTTCTGCTCCGGCATTGTTCTTGCGTAGATGACTATATCCTCAACAACACTCTCAAGCTCTTCATCGTTGAGTTCATCCAGCTCACTTCCAGTTATAATTTCGTCTTTGACTATTCTTCTCAGTTTATCATTCAATTTGTCGTTCTCAAATTTGTTTACAGTTAAGTTAACCTTCTCTGCAACGGCTCTTGCAGTCTGTGGGTTATCTCCGGTTATCATCGCTACCTTTATTCCTGCATTTCTGCATGCAGCTATAGCATCCTTAACTTCTTCTCTCGGCGGGTCGATCATTCCAGCAAGTCCAAGAAAGATCAGATCCTCTTCAATATCCTCTGATGCGGTCTTGTATGCAATACCGAGCACTCTCAGGGCAGAATTTGAAAGATTTTTATTCACGTCCAGTATCCTTTCCATTTCTTCTTTCTCAAGTTTTAATATCTTCCCATTCTTCTGCACATACCTGCATCTCTGCAAAACAACCTCAGGAGCGCCCTTGATAAATGCTATTCTCTCACTATTTTTTTCATGCAGTGTTGTCATCATCTTCCTTTCGGGGGTGAAAATTATTTCCTTCACTCTTCTGTATTCTTTTTCCAGATTATCTTTCCATAAATCCGCTTTTGCTGCTGCAACCGCTAAGGCAATTTCTGTGGGGTCCCCAATCACTTCTTTTCCAATACTTGCATTATTACAGAGGACTGCAGCCTTCAATAATAGAATCAAGTCTTCTTCATCATTAATATCAATTTTTTTGCCGTTAAAGAGAAATTCTCCATTCAGTTCATAGCCTATACCAGTTACATTGAAAATTTTATCATTAACAAATATTTTTTCCACTGTCATCTCATTCTTTGTTATTGTTCCTGTTTTATCAGTACAGATTACAGTTACACTGCCAAGAGCTTCAACTCCAAGCATCTTTCTGACTATGGCTTTGTGTCTTGCCATCCTGTGCATGCCAAGAGATAGTGTGAGTGTCAGTGTCAGTGGCAAACCTTCCGGGACTGATGCTACAGCTAAAGCTAAAGCGACCACAAGTATTTCCGTTACAGGTGCCCCCTTCAAAGTTCCGATTGCAAAAACAGTCGTGCAAGCGATAAAAGCAACTACAGCAAGTTTTTTCGCAAGCTGCTCAATTTTAATCTGAAGTGGAGTTTTTTTCTCTACTTCCTGAATAATGCCTGCAATCTCCCCAATTTTAGTTCGCATTCCTGTTGCTGTAACCAGAGCCTTGCATTTTCCATAAACAATTGTCGTTCCAGCAAAGATTAATTCTCCTTCAGATTTTTTAACTGCTTTGCTCTCTCCAGTCAGAGCAGACTCATCTACTTTCAAACTCCCTTCTAAAACCTTCGCATCTGCGGGAATTTTATCTCCAACCTCAAGTATCAGGATATCTTCAGGCACCACTTCCCTTGTGGGAATTTTTCTTATTCTGCCATCTCTTATCGCTGTAGTTTCAGGCATAATAATTTCCTTCAAAGCATGTATCGCCTTCTCTGCCTTGTATTCCTGAATAAATCCCAGAAATATGATGAAGCATGTAATGGCTACAATAACAAAAAAGTTTATGATTTCGTCAATAAATAAAGAAATTACAGCTGCGCCAATAAGCACCCAGACAATAAAGTTAGTAAACTGCCGGAATAAAATTTTCAACGATGATGTTTTCTTCTCTTCCAATTCATTGTACCCGTATTTTTCAAGTCTTTTTATTGCTTCTTTTTCTGATAAACCCTTTTCCACATTACTCATTACACACCTTCAATTATTATTGTTAACTGATTGTCCAGTTTCAGGGATGCACTTCATTTTCCTTTCATTTTCAGAACAACCAAAACAATTTTCTAATTAAGTACCAATCTGAACTGTGTCACTCTGTGCAAGATGCAAGGGAAACCTGCTCTGCGGGAGAATAAAATGTCCGCTACTCGAAAAATTCAGATTTCTGACACCATTCTCAGACGTTGAGGGGCAGATTGAGAAACCAACCCCACCGTCGGTGTTTGTTGGTAGAATAGGTTATCCCAAGGTTTATGTCGGTCCTCTGCTGACCATGTCGCCCTATCCAGAACCAGAACTCTCCGACTCGCCCTGGTTATGGGAAGGTAGTATAGAAAGTGTGATTAAAATCCGTTCATCTCTTCTGAGGGGGATGAAAAGAGTTGATGTTCAGGGTGAGGACAGGTATTTACTGGACTTGCGGGAGGCTGCTGCATCAACAGATTATGTGTCTCTCGAAACTGAGGTTATGAAAGTAATAAAAAGACCGGTTTTTGATGATGTTATGCAGCCAATGGGAGTATCAGCAAGAATAGAAAATCTCAGGATAACTGAGAATCCTAAAATTCCTCAAAGAGTGGAGAAGGTTCATTATGATGATTTAAAGGCTGTAAATGCCTTAAAACACCTTTTTGACAGAGGATTCAATACGTACTATTTGCAGAGAATATTCTCAGTTGGAATGCTCGGTGAAATGAATAAAAGGAGACTTGTTCCAACGAGATGGAGCATAACTGCTGTACACGACATACTTGGAGAAGAATTGAAAAAAGAGATTTCAGATTTTAACTCAGTTAATGAATATCTCCTTTTCAGTTTTGAGCATTTCGGAAATCATTTTGAGGTGATTTTTTCCCCGGGTAACTTTTCATTTGAGCTTATTGAAATCTGGACAAAGAAGAGTTTCTGGAACCCTGAATCAACATGGGTTGGTTACGATAGAGAAGATGTCACGAAAAAGAAAGGCTACTCCACGCTTGGTGGAGGTTATTATGCTGCAAGACTTCCAGTTCTGGAATATATGGCAGAAATACGCAGAAAATCTGCGGTTACTGTAATCAGGGAAATCAATCCAGAATATTATGCTCCCCTTGGTGTATGGGTTGTTGAGGAGGGTGTGAGGAAAGCACTGGCAGAACCTCAGGTTTTTGACTCCTTTGATGCGGCACTGTTTCATGCATCACTGTCAATAAAAACAAGAAGAGAAAAATGGATAAATAAACTCAAATCAGGTTATCAGGCATCGCTTGTTGAATTCACCTGACGATTCATTAGAGTTCAAGTATTGAATTCATTTCTTCAGCTTTTTCCTTCAAAATCTCAAGACCTTTCTTTATTATAGTTCTTACTGGCAGTGTACCCACACTCTCGACAGTAAAGAGGAAATCTCCTGTCTCTTCCACGCTGATAGCCCTATCATGGCAAATTTTTACACATTCCATGCACATTGTACATTCCATATTATCTCTGACGATAACTTTCTCGTTCTGCTCTTCAAGGACGTTTCTGGCACATGAATCGATACAATCTCCGCAATTCGTACACCTGCCTGCATCAATGGTTATTTCAGGAACGATTCTGTAGCCGCAGACCGAAACAGGTTGAAACTTTGCATGCTCTTTCCCGGTGCCGAGCCGAGCCACAGCTTCAATCATCAATTGCTGCCCCTCATAAAGCTCAATAACCGGGATGTTGTCATAAACAGGGGCAATTTCAGGGTCATCTGAGGTGAAATCTCCTGAATACACAGTTCTCCTGCCCTCAATATTCAGTCTGAATGAAATCTGACAGTTCGGGCAGCCTTCGCCCTCACATACACATTTATCCGGCATGTTGAACTTATCTAAATCAGTCTTTATCGGAATTAAGCCTATTCTGTGGGCAAGATTCTCATCATAAAGATAGGAAGTATTGAGATAAAAATCAACGTAATCTACCGCAATAGATGGAACAAGATTTTTCATTGCTCTCCTGAGGGAGTTAATCAGCGCTATATTAGCGTCTGAAATTATAAATCTGGCTTTTAATTCATTCTCATCCAGAAAATCAATTCTCATCATTCAACCTCAATCCTGAGAATTAAACCCTTCTACCCCTCTTTCCACCCGGAGGTCTTGTTCCGTCATGTGGGATTGGGGTGACATCCTCTATTCTCCCAATCTTTAAGCCAGCTCTTGCCAGAGCTCGTATTGCAGCCTGAGTCCCCGGTCCGGGAGCTGTACTTCTATTTCCACCGGGTGCCCTTACCTTGATATGCACACCTTCTATACCTTTCTCTTTTGCAGTCTCAGCCGCTCGTATTGCAGCCTGCATCGCTGTATATGGATTTCCCTCATCTCGGGCTGCTTTAACAACCATCCCACCACTTATTCTCACGATCGTCTCGCTACCCGTAATATCTGTTATTGTGATGATTGTATTATTGAAAGATGAAAATATGTGCGCAATACCCCATTTCCCCTTCTTCTCTGGCATTATGCCTCACCTCTTACAATTCCTCTATCTTTGAATGGGGAGCTTTTGTAATAAGAAATTCCACTCTCTTCACTCTTTTTTACAATATAACCGGGTACTGTTACTCTTCTCCCCTCAATTGCGATGTGTCCGTGAACTATCATCTGCCTTGCCTCTCTCAGCGTATTTGATAAACCCTGCCTGTAAACAATGGTCTGCAGTCTCCTCTCGAGGAAGCTATCGACTGAGAGGTTCAGTATATCATCAAGAGTGGCATTTTCAGGTAAAATTCCAGTTTTTATCAGTTTTTTGATAACCATCTGGGCTTTTGCTTTTGCATAATCTCCTTCTTTACCCGGAAGATTGATTTTTGCAAGAAGGTCTCTTGCAACACGCCTGTACTTCCTCAGAATATTTTGGGACCTCCAGAGCTCTCTCTTATTCCTCAAACCATATTTAACAATTTCCTGTGCCTCTCTTTCAAGCCTTGTCCTGTCCCATGGTCTCATGGGAGTTACAAATTTTCTTCTGTGTCTTTTAGGGTCGCCCATAATGTCACCTCTTTCTTCTTATAACACCCACAGTTCTGCCTTTTCTGCCTGTTGATCTCGTCCTCTGTCCTCTAACTTTCTTTCCTCTTGCGTGTCTGATACCCCTATAGGATTTCATTCTTATAAGTCTCTCGACATCCACCATACGGGCAAAATCCACATCTTTACTGAGGATGTGCATTTTTTCTCCAGAGTATATATCATTTCTTCTGTTCAACATCCAGTCTGGTTGCTGTTCAATATTCTCCTCGATGAACTCCTTCAATTTGTTGATTGAATCGTCATCAAGATATCCGAGTTTCTGATTCGGGTCGATTTCAAGGACATTGGTGATTGCTCTTGCCATCCTGAGGCCTATTCCCTTAACTCCTGTTAACGCATATATGACACTCTTATTTCCACTTAAATCAGCATCGGCAATTCTGATTATATGTTTAAATTCATCAGCTTCACTCATCGAAGTGGGAAAAAGAGAAGGATATTTAAAAGTTATCCATATATATCGAAGATGCCACACAGTCTTTATAACGGCAGATGCGTTATTTTTATCTTAAAAACATCTGCACGGTTTTATCTGTCGGATTAATAATTTTTTTTCTTCCTTTTTTAACAACGGAGATGTATCCAGATGATGCCAGAGTCTTTATTTTCTTCCTTACTGTCGGTTTGCTTAATCCTGTTTTTTTCCCAAGTTCAGTAAATGATACCTCCTCTCCCCCATAATTAAGCCTGAAAATAGTCTTCAATAATTCGTACAGTTCATCTGTGAGTTCTTTTCTTGATACTGAATGGACATCCAGACATTCTTTCTCAATCATTCTGAGCTGGCGTTTGCTTAATAAAGACACATCAATCGATAGTAAGATTATATGGCTTGAAAAATATGAAATATCATTCAGTCTCTGAATAAATTTCAGAGTGTCTTTAAATCCATTTTTGGATAGCAGGTAGTCAAGTCTATCAATTAAAATTGCACTTTTATGAGGAATATTTTTAATTCTTACAATGATTTCATCAAAATGTGGTGGGATTATACTTTCTTCTCCCTTAACACCCATCCATAAAAATTTAAAATCACGTTTTAATTCTGTCTTGCAATTCCGATTCAGGTGTTCTTGATATAATAACGCCATCATATCCGACAGATAAAAGATCTCTGAAAGCCTCAATCGATATCTCAGAATTGTATTCTTTGACGAGATAGACTCTACCTTCTTCAAGTCTGTACTTCATTATTTTCTTCCTGATATCTTCTTCGACCTTTTTACGTTCAGTAATGTCTCTGAAGACACAGGCATAACCTGTTTCATTCCCGGAAGAATCTCTCAGCACAGAGGCACTCAATTCAGTGTTAATAACGTTCCCATCTTTTCTGATTAAATCCAGTTCCACTCTTCCTACCTCTCCTCTCCCGATCATTTCTTTCAAAATTTTACTTGCCTTTCTCAGGTGTTTTTTTGATATAAGAAAGTCGAAAGGATTTCTCCCCAGCAGTTCTTCTTTACTCTCATAACCCAGTATTTTAATACATGATTCGTTAACATCGAGTATATTGATTTCGAGGTCGAGAACACATATACCATCAACAACTGAATTGTATATAATTCGCAACTTTTCCTCGCTCTTCTTGAGATTATCCTCAATCATTTTGCGTTCGGTAATATCACGGGACACTCCAAGAAGCCCAATAACCTCTCCGTCTCTATAAATTGGTTTTGTATTCACTTCCACAAACACCAGGGAACCATCCCGTCTTCTATATTCAAGCTCATAAGGGGGCAGGGCTTCACCACTTTTTACTTTTTCGAAGTTATCTTTTACAAGTTTGTGGTGCTTTGGATGGACAACATCAAGAAAATGCATTTTTTTAAATTCTTCAAGAGAAAATCCTGATCTGTCCTCAATTATCTTGTTAACATACATGAAATATCCCGTTTTGTCAACGATGAAAATTCCATCTTTTATGTTTTCAATAAGCAGTTTGTAATTTTTTTCGATATTAAGCATTTCTTCCTGAGTTTTTCCTACTCTCTGCCCGTGAGCACCTTTCGTTGCCGATACCTCCTTTCATCTTTCAGGGATAGTTGTCATCAGGTATGTTATCAAGTTTATCATTTCCTGGTGTATCTTTGAGCATATCTATTTATTTCGCTAAAATCAAAAATATGAGAAATGTATCTACATTGTAAGACAAAAATCATAAATATGTCTTTGAGAGTTAATACATTATGGACATCCTGGAGGAGGTAATAGCTGAATTCCATAAACTTGGTCTGCCAGAAGTGGAAGAGAGAGAACTCAAATTACCCGTTGTCAACAAGGCGATAACTGTAATCGGACTCAGAAGGGTTGGAAAAACTTACCTCCTCTACCAGACAATTCAGAAATTGCTGAAAGAAGGTTTAAGGCTTGAAAACATCTTTTATGTGAATTTTGAAGACAACCGTCTGGAGAGAGCCTCTCTAAATTTATCAAAGATAGTTGAGCTTTACAAAAAATACAATCCCGAATTAAAAACAATGTATCTGTTCTTTGATGAGATTCAAAATGTGAACGGATGGGAAAAGTTTGTTAGAAGATTACTTGAACGCAGAGATGTCAGAATTTTTATAACTGGTTCATCTTCAAAGCTTTTAAGCAGGGAAATAGCAACCGCGTTGCGAGGAAGAAGTTTGAGCTTCAGACTGTTTCCCTTATCATTCAAGGAATTTTTGATGTTCAAGGGCTTTAAAGCTGAGGAACCATTCATTGAAGATGAAAGAGGAGTAATACTGAGACATCTTGATGAATATCTGCAATTTGGTGGTTTTCCGGAGATAGTTAATTACGATGTGCTTCTGAAACTGAGAACTCTTCGCGAATATCTGGATATGATTGTTTACAGAGATCTTGTGGACAGGTATGGTATTGAAAAGATTTCAGTCATGAAAAGCCTTATTAGACTCTTAGTGAAGAGCTTCTCCCGCAGAGTTTCGATAAGGAGTCTCTACAATTCGCTATCTTCAGGAATGGCTTTGAGCAAAAATACAGTTTACGAGTACTTCTCATACCTTGAGGACGTGGGCTTTGTTTTACCGGTTAAGAGATTCAGTTTCAGCGAGAAAGAATTGATGAGGGGGATTTCCAAGATGTATGTAGTTGATACTGGTTTTCCCACGATATTTGGTTTAAAAGATTCGGGATACAGAATGGAGAACGCAGTTGCCATTGAGCTTTTAAGGAGAAAGCATTATCTCAATCCGCTTTTGAACGTCTATTACTGGAGTGACAGACAGCAAAAAGAAGTTGATTTTGTTGTTACAGAAGGTTTGGAGGTAAGGAAGTTAATTCAGGTATGTTATGACATAGAAGAGCTGAACATAAAGAAGAGGGAGGTTAATGCACTACTGAAAGCATCAAAAGAAATTGAATGCAGTAACCTTCAGGTTATCACATGGGATTATGAGAGTATTGAGGATGTAAAAGGAAAGAAGATAGAGTTTATACCGCTCTGGAGATGGCTTTTCAGACCATTTTGAGTTTTTCGAATTTTTTATAAAGTGTAGTTAATCAATTTGTTGCATAATTATGATTTCTACACGTTATTGCTCTCTGTTTTTTGGTGGGGGCAATAAGCTATACAAATGCGAGCAATACAGTGAGGTTGAGTGGTGAATTGGATAATGAAAACTGGTAGCAGGCAAAAAGCCGGAAGAAGTCATAGGAATGAAGTGCTATCAGCTGTTTAAGACAGAGCACTGTCAGACTGATGAATGCAGATGTTATCAGGCAATGAAGTTTAAAGAAACCAGAAATGGTGAAACTGTTGCCAGACCAATGAATAGGGAAATACCGATAATGTACACGGCAACACCCTTGTTGAATGAAAAAGGTGAAGTCATGGGAGCTGTAGAATATGTGGTTGACCTGACAGAAATCAAAAAGAAGGAGAAAGAAATTCAGGAGTGCTAAAAATGAGGAATAAACTGCGAATTGCTTGTGATTCCCGAGCTGGAGAAGTTGATGGTAGCTGTGGAGAACCTTGAATGATTAAATTTAAATTTCACATCCACAACCATTAATTATGAAAGCTGTAATTATGGCGGGAGGTTACGCCACCAGACTCTGGCCCATAACAAAATCCAAGTCAAAACCTTTGCTTCCTGTAGGGAAGAAGAGAATTATTGACCATATTTATGACAAAATAATTCAATTTAAAATTCCTGTAATTGTTTCAACAAATAGAAGATTTGAGGAGGATTTCTCAGAATGGATTTCTGGAAAAGATGCTGAACTTGTCATTGAAGAAACTAAAAAAGAAGAGGAGAAACTCGGTGCAGTAAGAGCACTGCTAATGGTTGCAAAAAAAGTGAATGACGAAATGTTGATTCTCGCAGGAGATAATCTGTTCTCTTTCCAGCTTGATGGACTTTTAGGATACTATAAAAAACATAAAACCGCCGTGACAGCCCTTTTTGATGTTGGCAACCCTGAACTGGCTAAAAGATATGGAGTTGCTGAGCTGAATGGTGACAGGATTTTGAATTTCGTTGAAAAACCGGAAAAACCATCCTCGACGCTTGTGGGTGTTGGAATTTATGTTTTTCCCAGAAAAGTTACTGGAATCCTCGAAGAGTATGTCGGAACAAATCCTAAGAGTGATAATCTTGGAGATTTTCTCAGTTATTTATGTCAGAATGAAGAGGTAAGGGGGTACACGTTTGACAATGGCAACTGGTATGATGTCGGAAATCCGGATTCGTATATAGATGCTTTCAAAATTTTTATGGAGCACAGTTTATCAGAGAAGGCAAATATTGATTCACTGTCAAAGATTATTCAGCCTGTTACAATCGAAACAGGGACAAAAATTATCGGAAGGTCGATAATAGGGCCTTTTGCCTACATCGGAAAGAACTGTGTTATCGAAAACTCTGACGTCAGCGATACAGTAGTTTTTGATGAAGTTGTTCTGAGAAAGGTCAAGATGTGGAGAAGTATTGTTGATGAATGCTGTGAAATCAGAAATCTGGAGTTAAACAGCTCGATTATAGGAGGGCATGCTAAAATTCAGAGGGGAGAATGATTCTGAAGATTAAAAATGAGAATAGCAATAATAGACGGTTATGTGGATGAACCTTCCTGCCTTGGTGTTCCTCCTTTTATCTCCCCATACCCCCGATACATTTACGGGATGCTGAAATCCTTTAAACTTAATGCCAGATACATTACTGTCGACGAACTCAGAAGCAATCCTAAGCTTCAGAAGGATATTTCAGAATTCAACCTTTTAATAATAATTGCAGGTGCAATCGTTCCGGGAAAGTATCTGAGAGCAAAGCCAATGAGTATGGATGAAATCCGATTTTTACCGCATAAAACCGAGAAAGTTATTGTTGGGCCCGTATCTCTCGAAGTGACGAAAAACATCAAAAACAGCACAGTACTTGGATTTCCGTTTGAGTGTGAGCTTCATGATTTCCTTAAAAAATTTCTGAAATATGATGCACGATTCTCACTCGATGATTTCGCTGTTCTCGGAGCAGAGGTTGTCAGAAAGCATCCTGATTTTCCCGGTATTATATGCGAAATTGAAACTTATAGAGGGTGTTACTGGAGGAAATGTTCATTCTGTATGGAGAGAATACATGGAGAACCAGTAATGAGAAGCCCTAAAAATGTTTTGAGGGAGATTGAGGCACTTTATTGTTGGGGAGTAAGACACTTCAGAATTGGGAGACAAACAGACTTTTTTACATACATGGCAGACTTCTCGAGGGAAATTCCCGAGCCAAATCCCGAATTTATGCTCAATTTTCACAGAGAAATCTGGAGAAGGTGTCCAAAAATCAAAACTCTTCATCTCGATAATGTAAACCCGAAAACAATCTCAGAGTATCCCGAGGAGTCGAGAAAGATTATAAAAACAATCGTTCTTTACCAGACTCCCGGAAATGTTGCTGCGATGGGTCTCGAAAGTGCTGATGAGGGCGTTATAAGAAAAAACAGTCTTGCTGCACTGCCCGAGGAAGTATTTTTTGCAATTGAAGAAATTAACGTATATGGAAGATGTGCAGGTTATAACGGACTCCCATATTTTTTACCCGGATTGAACTTTGTGATAGGTTTGAAAGGAGAGAAGAGGGAAACATTTGATAAAAATTTTAACTTCTTGAAGAGAATTCTTGAGAGTGGATTGCTGTTGAGAAGAACGAATATCCGCCAGGTAAAAATCTTAAAAGGAAGTGCTATGGAGAACTACAGGATTAAGAAGAGCGGGAGAAGATTTAATGAGTTTAAAAAGAGAGTCAGACAGGAAATAGACCATATAATGTTGAGAAAAATAGCCCCGATTGGAAGAAAATTGACTGATTTGCAGTGTGAGCTTCATAAAGGTAAGGTAACATTTGCAAGGCAGCTAACAACTTACCCGCTTCTCGTGGGCATCATCGGACGCTACAAAATCAGACAATTTCTGGATGTGAGAGTGATAGGACATGGAAAACGGTCAATTACTGCTCTAGAATACCCGATCGACATTAACACGGCTGAAATCAACCAGATTGGAAGTATCCCCGGAATCGGGAAGAGAACATCCTCAATGATTATTGCGAGCAGGCCATTCACGGACGGAGATATTGAAAAATTGATTAAAGAACCTGGATTACGAATTTTTTTCACAGCAAATTGAGGGGGGTTTGCGAAATGGGGTAAGAGAGTGATTGTGGTAGACTTAATTTTTATACTCAATCTCCACAGGAAGTCATGGGCTTTTATAATTACAAAGGAAAAAAAATTCGTTCATAGTCAAAATAAATTATTTGCTGATTAAATAAAATCATCTTTGCCGTCTATTCTTGATTATCTTAATAAAATTAGTCCAATCGTAAAGTTATTAAAGGTGAAGGTTTCATTACGACATGTTTCATCATAACGGCTAAAGAAGTTTAAAACCTCTAAAAGGACAGGTGGTGTTATGGAGAATGTAAGAAACATATTTGAAACAATGCTGACCTCACCAGTAATTTTTCGAAACAGGGATGTTTTGAGGCACTCCTATACTCCTGAATATCTCCCGCACAGAAAGAATGAAATCGAAGCTCTTGCTTCAATACTTGTACCAGCCTTGAAAGGCGAAACGCCCTCGAATGCATTGATATATGGTAAAACGGGTACTGGAAAAACCGCTACTGTCAATTTTGTTGGAAACCAGCTTGAGGCAATAAGCAGAAAAATGAATGTCATCTGCTTTGTGCATTACCTGAATTGCGAGTTGATAGACACGCAGTACCGGGTTCTTGCAACGCTGGCAAAAATTCTTGGAAAGAATGTGCCAATGACTGGATGGCCCACGGATCAGGTTTATGAGGAAGTCAGAAAGTCAATTGATGAGAGAAACCAGAGCATAATTATCGTACTTGATGAAATTGACAAACTCGTGAGGAAAGGAGATGAGGTTCTTTACAACCTCTCAAGAATAAATTCAGAACTGAATAACGCAAGGGTGAGTATAATAGGAATATCGAATGATTTGAAGTTCAAAAATTTTCTTGACCCGAGGGTAATAAGTTCTTTGAGTGAAGAAGAATTGATATTTCCGCCATATAACGCAGAGCAGTTACAGGACATACTCCAGCAGAGGGCTGAACTTGCTTTCAATGACGATGTACTTGATAGTGAGGTTATTCCATTCTGTGCTGCGCTTGCAGCTCAGGAGCATGGGGATGCGAGAAAGGCTCTTGATTTACTCAGAGTAAGTGGAGAGATTGCTGAAAAAGAGAATTCAGAATTCGTTACATTGGAACACGTCAGAAAAGCTGTTAAAAAGATTGAAATGGATCACATTCTCGAAGCAGTTCGAATGCTACCAACGCAAAACAAAATTCTGCTATTCGGAATGGTGCTCTTATCTGAGGCAGGTTTCAAGAAATTTACTACTGGAGAGATATTTACAGTCTACAAATCCCTGTGCAAGAGAGTGGGAGTGGATGTTTTAACGCAGAGGAGAATCAGTGATTTGATTTCAGAGCTTGACATGATGGGCATAATCAATTCGATAATAATCTCTAAAGGAAGATATGGTAGAACAAGGGAAATCAAGCTTGATGTGCCAAATGACCCAGTAAAAGAAGCTCTATTGGAGGATTACAGGCTTGAAGCTCTCGCATCCGCTGAGAAGAACATAAGAAACGTTGCCTCTCTCGATATATTCGAATACACATAATTCACCTGATTTTTAATTTTTGCACTCCACATCGATTTTTAAAATGTCTTACATCAATCCCGCCACATTTAAGGAAGAATTGCAAAAAAAATTAATACTGGAATTAAATTTAGTTGGGAAGAAATGTTATTCAGAGATAAATATAGGGATACAAATCTTGATGAAAAAAGAAATAGAATGGCAAAAATTTTGAGAGATGAGCTAAATCTAAGTCCTGAGGTTTTTGAGGCGATTAAAAAAGTCCCACGTCATGAATTTGTACCTTATGAACACATAGGAGATGCTTACAGCGACATACCTCTTCCTATCGGGGAAGCTCAGACAATAAGTGCCCCACATATGGTTGCAATCATGTGTGAACTTCTCAATCTTGGAAAAGGTATGAAAGTGCTGGAGGTGGGGGGAGGGAGCGGCTATCATGCTGCCGTTGTCTCGGAAATCATAGGTGATGAAGGATTGATTATTGCTGTCGAAAGAAGGGAAGAACTGGCTAAAAGAGCTGATGAAATACTGAAAAGACTTGGTTACAGGAATATAAGAATAGTCATTGGAGACGGCAGCAAGGGTTTTCCTTTAGAAGCGCCTTACGACAGGATTTACGTAACTGCTTCAGCCCCGGATATCCCGAAACCTCTTCTCATTCAACTGAAGAATGGAGGTAAGATGATCATTCCTGTTGGAGAGTATTCCCAATACCTTTATATCGTTGAGAAGGATGAATACGGAAGAATTAAAAAAACAAACTGGGGTGGAGTGAGATTCGTTCAGCTTATAGGTGAATATGGTTTCAAGTGATTCCACATTGTAAAAAATTTAGTGTCAAGCCGATTCACGAAAATATTTTATAACGTTCCGCCAAATAGCGCTAAGGCATCCAATGAGATTATATAAAATCCAGAATCGTTGGTTAGCAAGAACTTAGTATGATATCGCAGCAAAAAGTTTATATCTGCATTGCCGTCTTGAATCAAAGTCAACATCGAAGTTCACCCGGCTTTGTAACATTAATCAAATGGATTAATGAGTTCAAAGGGCTCGTAGCTCAGCCAGGGAGAGCAACGGGCTTTTAACCCGTTGGTCGCGGGTTCAAATCCCGTCGAGCCCGCCTCAACTCTGACATGAAACCGCGAAAGTGGATGAATGAAAGAAAAAATGTATCATTTCAGGTGAAAAAATGAGTAAGGTTAGCTTGCAGAATCATATACTGGTTCCGGTACATGAGGTATTGAAAAAAGATGAAGGTGAAGAACTTTTGAAGACCTTGGATATCGATAAAGAGCAATTACCAAAAATTAAAGTTGATGACCCTGTTGCCAAGGAAATCGGGGCAAAGATTGGCGATATAGTACGAATCATAAGGGAAAGTCCAACAGCCGGAAAGTCGGTGGTATATAGGCTTGTTGTATAATATGAATGAAATGGAAAAGATAGGAGTGGATGAAGGAATTTTATTAGATTGTATTTTGGCTGGTAGGAGGTTTTGATATGCTGGATAGAAGAACTCTTGCGAGAAGTTATTTTGCACATGAAAGGCTTGTGAAGCACCAGATAGACTCATTTAACAGATTTATTGATGAGGGACTGCAGAGGGTCATTAATGAACAGAAAAAAATTGAACTTGACATTCAGGATACCTACGTAAAACTTGGAAGAATCTGGGTAGAAAGACCACTTGTTAAAGAGGCTGATGGGAGCAGGATACCATTGTATCCTGCAATGGCAAGACTCAGAAATTTAACGTATGCAGCACCGATTTACCTGCAGGCAATTGTCGTTGATGAGGGAAGTGAGCTTGATGAAGAGATTGTGGAAATCGGAATGCTGCCTGTTATGTTAAAGTCCAAGGTATGTAATATTGTTGACGTTGACGATGTGACGAGAATTGGAGAAGACCCTGTTGACCCGGGTGGATACTTCATTGTTAATGGAACTGAGAGGGCATTAATGACACTTGAGGATCTTGCTCCAAACAAAATCCTCCTCGAGAAAGAGGAAAGATACGGAGAGGAGACTGAAGTTGCGAAGGTTTTCAGTCAGAGGGCTGGCTACAGGGCTCTGGTTGTAGTTGAAAGGGGCAAAAATAACGTACTTGAAGTCTCTTTCCCTCAGATTCCAAGGAGTATCCCATTTGTCACGTTAATAAAAGCACTTGGAGTTGAAACGGATCAGGAGATAGTCGAAATAGTGAGTAAGAATCCTGAAATAATGAAATTTATGCTTGAGAATGTGGAAATTGCTGAAGTTGAGACACAAGAAGAAGCAATTGAAAATATTGGCAGAAAGGTAGCTCCGGGACAGAGTAAGGAGTACAGAATAAGCAGAGCAAATCAGGTTATTGACCAGTATTTCTTACCACATCTCGGAACAGATGCCGAATCGAGGAAGACGAAATCATTATTCCTTGCAAGAATGGCTGAAGCAGTTTTTGAGCTTGCTCTTGGCATCAGGATGGAAGATGATAAGGACCACTATGCCAATAAAAGATTGAAGCTTGCAGGCGACCTTATGGAAGAAATCTTCAGAGTAGCATTTCTGAGATTAATTAAAGATGTAAAATACCAGCTTGAACGAGCAAAAGTCAGAGGTAGAGTTCTCAAGATGTCAACTGCAGTCAGAAGTGATGTTCTTACAGACAGAATGATGCATCCGATGGCGACCGGTAACTGGGTAGGTGGTAGAACAGGTGTCTCCCAGCTTATAGACCGTCACAACTGTATTTCAGTTATTTCTCATTTAAGGAGGGTTATATCTCCATTGTCGCGTTCACAACCACATTTCGAAGCAAGAGACCTGCACCCAACCCAGTGGGGTAGAATCTGCCCTTCAGAGACTCCTGAAGGTCCTAACTGTGGGCTTGTCAAGAACTTTGCTCAGTATGCTGAAGTAAGTGTCGGAACAGATGAGGGTGAAGTCAGAGACATCTTGCAGAGTCTGGGTGTTGTGTCGATAAGAGGTGATTGAATCATGATTTCCAGTGAGATTTCTTCCCGACCCGCGAGAATTTATGTAAACGGAGATTTAATTGGTTTCCATGAAAATGGTGGAAAACTCGCCTATCAGATTAGAGAATTGAGGAGAAAGGGTAAAATCTCTCCTCAGGTGAATGTTGTATATTACTCAGACTCAAACGAGGTTAGGATTAATACGGATGCTGGAAGGGCAAGGAGACCCCTGATTGTTGTGAAGGAAGGAAAACCTCTGATAACCAACAGTCATATCGAGAAATTAAAGAGAGGAGAACTTGAAATCAACGACCTCATAAACCAGGGATTAATTGAATTCCTCGACTCAGAAGAGGAGGAAAATGCGATTGTTGCTGTAAATGCGGAGGAATTAGCAGCGGAGCATACACATCTTGAACTCGACCCATCACTCATAGTTGGAATATGCACTGGCTCTGTGCCATATCCGGAGCATAATGCAAGTCCGAGAAATACAATGGGTGCTGCAATGATAAAACAGGCGCTTGGTTTACCTTACGCCAATCTTGAATGGAGAGTGGATACAAGAGGACATCTTCTGCATTATATACAGAAACCAATTGTGAGATCTGACACACAGGTTGAAATCCAGTTTGATGAACGACCAGCTGGACAGAATTTTGTGGTGGCAGTGCTGAGTTATGAGGGGTACAATATTGAAGATGCGTTAATTTTCAATAAAGGAAGTATTGACAGAGGTCTGGGAAGGTCTCATTTCTTCAGAACGTATGAAACAGAAGAGATGAGATACCCTGGAGGTCAGGAAGACCGATTGGAGATACCCGGTGCAGATATCTCTGGATTCAGAGGTGCTGAAGCTTATTCTCAACTGGATGAGGATGGATTAATCTTTCCAGAAACTGATGTGGGCCCTGATGAGGTATTAATTGGAAAGACATCCCCTCCGAGATTTCTCGAAGAACCAACGGAGCTTGGAATCAGTCCCCAGAAGAGAAGAGAAACATCCATCACAATGCGGTCAAACGAAAAAGGCATAGTTGATTCAGTCTTTCTGATCCAGTCAGAGGGCGGCTCAAAGCTTACCAAGGTGAAAGTCAGAGACTTAAGAATTCCCGAACTTGGCGATAAGTTTGCATCACGACACGGTCAGAAGGGAGTGGTGGGGCTTATCGTGTCTGAAGAAGACATGCCATTCACCGAGACGGGAATCGTCCCTGATATAATTATCAATCCGCACGCAATTCCTTCAAGAATGACGGTCGGTCACGTTCTTGAAATGATTGGAGGTAAGGTCGGCTCTCTTGAAGGCAGAAGAATTGATGCCACTATATTCCATGGCGAAAAAGAGGAATCTCTGAGAAGTGCCCTCAAGAAACATGGATTTAACTACTCAGGCAAGGAAATTATGTATGATGGAATTACCGGAAAGCGTTACTCTGTTGATATATTCGTGGGCGTGATATATTACCAGAAGCTATACCACATGGCTTCAAGCAAGATTCATGCGAGGAGTAGAGGTCCAGTACAGGTTCTAACAAGGCAGCCGACCGAGGGGAGAGCCAGAAAAGGTGGCTTGAGATTTGGAGAGATGGAGAGAGATGTCCTGATTGGTCATGGTGCTGCCCTACTCCTGAAAGACAGGTTGCTGGAGGAGTCTGATAAAGTGGAAGTTTACGTATGTGAAACATGCGGGCACGTTGCCACTTATGATTACAGAAGAAATACTGCTTACTGCAACGTCTGTGATGATGAAAGCAATATTCACAGAGTTGAGATGAGTTATGCATTCAAATTACTGCTCGATGAGCTAAAATCAATGATGATTGCACCCCGGCTACTGCTCGGGGATAAAGCATGATTGAGGTGAGTTTATGATTCCAAAAAGAATAGATTCTTTGAAATTTGAAGTTTTAAGCCCGCAGGAAGTTCGAAGAATGAGTGTTACAAAAATTATAACTCCTGAAACATACGATGATGATGGTTTTCCCATTGAAGCGGGTTTAATGGACCCGAAACTTGGTGTTATTGACCCGGGTTTAAAATGTAAAACGTGCGGGGGGAAAGCTGGTGAGTGTCCCGGACATTTTGGACACATAGAGCTTGCTGCTCCCGTAAACCATCCCGGTTATGCAAAGCTAATTGGAAAATTGTTGAATGCTACGTGCAGAGAGTGTGGAAGGGTTCTCATCAAGGATGAAAGGCGGGACAAATTTATTGATGAGATTGAAAGAAGAAAGGAACTGGGTCAGGATTTTGAAGAGACCGTGAAAGAAGTATTCCGTATTACAAAAACAGCAAAGAAATGTCCTCACTGTGGAGAAGGTCAGATTGAGATAAAATTTGAGAAACCAACTTTTTTCTATGAGGGAGAACATCGCCTGACTCCAAAGGATGTGAGAGAGAGACTTGAGAAAATCTCAATAGATGATTTACCGGCTTTTGGAATGGACCCGAAGGCAGTCAGACCTGAATGGATGGTGCTGACTGTGTTACCCGTCCCACCTGTGACAGTCAGACCATCAATAATTCTCGAGACCGGGCAGAGGAGTGAAGATGACCTCACACATAAGCTTGTGGATATCATCCGAATTAATCAAAGATTTCTTGAAAATAAAGAAGCTGGAGCACCTCAATTGATTCTTGAAGACCTCTGGGAACTTCTACAATACCACGTAACCACATATATGGATAATGAAGTGAGTGGCATACCTCCTGCGAGACACAGGAGTGGAAGACCTTTAAAAACAATTGCCCAGAGATTGAAGGGAAAAGAAGGAAGATTTCGAGGCAGTCTTTCAGGTAAGAGAGTAAATTTCTCTGCTAGGGCTGTAATCTCTCCTGACCCGAATCTGAGCATTGGAGAGGTTGGCGTACCATCCTTTATCGCAGAAGAACTGACATATCCTTTATTTGTAACTGAGAAGAATATAGAGGAGGCAAGAGAGTATATTCTCAGAGATGAACATCCAAAAGCAAATTATGTTATAAGACCGGATGGAAAGAGAATCAGGGTAATGGATGCAAACAAGGAAGAACTTGCGGAGAAGCTTGAACCGGGAATGATAATTGAAAGGCAGATGATGGATGGAGATGTTGTGCTGTTCAACAGGCAGCCCTCACTTCACAGAATGAGTATCATGTCTCATTACGTCAGAGTTCTGCCATACAAAACTTTCAGGTTAAATCCTGCAGTATGCCCCCCATACAACGCAGACTTTGATGGTGACGAGATGAACATGCATGTTCCACAGGGTCTGGAGGCGCAGGCTGAGGCTAAACTTCTCATGTCTGTTGACAGGCAGATTCTTTCTCCAAGGTTCGGAGGACCTATAATTGGTGGCATCCATGACCATGTGAGTGGTCTTTATATCCTGACAAGGGGCGAGAGAAAATTCACAAGGGAAGAAGTAGTCTCTCTTCTAAAATCTCTTGGAGCGGAAGATCTTAAAACTGAAAAAGGAAAAGAATACTGGTCAGGAAAGGAAGTTTTCAGCCTGATTCTACCAGATATCTCTCTTGAATTCAAAGCTGAAATCTGTCAGGGTTGTGAAGAATGCAAGAGGGAGGACTGCGAGTTTGATGCATACGTTGTGATAAGAAATGGAAAATTACTGAAAGGCACAATAGATGAAAAGTCTGTAGGAGCATTTAAAGGAATTATCATAGACGAGATAATGAGAAAGTATGGTAGTTTAGAGACAATGAACTTTATTGACAGAGTTACACAGCTTGCAATAAGAGCAATAACTTATTATGGCTTCTCTTTCGGAATTAATGACGAAGAGATTCCTGAAGAGGCAGTCAAGCAGATCAGGAGCGTTATTGAGAAAGCAGAAAAGAAAGTTGAAGATTTCATCAATGCATACAGAGAAGGAATTCTCGAGCCAATGCCCGGAAGGAGTCTGAAAGAGACGCTTGAGATGAAAATAATGCAGGAACTTGGAAAGGCGAGAGACAGAGCCGGTAAAATTGCAGGTAGATTTCTGGGAATGGACAATTCAGCAGTTATAATGGCAGTCAGCGGTGCAAGAGGGTCGATGCTTAATCTGACACAGATGGCAGCGTGCATTGGACAGCAATCTGTCAGAGGTGAAAGAATCAAGAGGGGTTATACATACACAAACAGGACACTATCTCACTTCAAGCCCGGTGACCTTGGCTCAAGGGCAAGAGGTTTTGTGAAGAGCAGCTATAAGGATGGCCTTACACCTGTCGAATACTTCTTCCATGCAATAGGTGGAAGAGAAGGTCTTGTAGATACCGCTGTGAGGACGTCTCAGTCTGGATATCTGCAGAGAAGATTGATAAATGCACTTCAGGATTTGAAAATTGAATACGATGGAACAGTTAAAGAACAGACGTCCGGAATGCTTGTGCAGTACAAGTATGGTGAGGATGGTATTGACCCGATGAAAAGCTTTAGAGGAAAGGCGGTGGATGTTGAAAGAATAATTCACGAAGTTCTGACAGAAAAATAAAGGAGGAATTAACTTGAGTAAGTATGATTCTGTCCTCAATAAGTATCCGATTCCAGATACAATCAAAGTAGAGATAAAAGAAAAACTTGAAGAGTTAAAAGTTACCAAAAAGGTGGCAGGGGAGGTTGCGGAAAGATGTTACAGAGCATATCTGACAAATCTGATGGAACCGGGAGAAGCAGCTGGCATTGTCGCAGCGCAATCCATAGGAGAGCCCGGAACTCAGATGACGATGCGTACGTTTCACTATGCGGGTGTAGCTGAGATTGACGTGACTCTGGGCTTGCCGAGGCTCATAGAGATTCTGGATGTGAGAAAGAATCCTTCTACACCGTTAATGACCATCAGATTAACAGAGGAATATGCAAAAGACAGAAATAAGGCAAGAGAAGTTGCGAACAGGATTGAAGCCACATACATTGTAGATATAGCAGATGTTGAGACCGATATAAGAAATCTCGTTATTGTTGTCAATCTTGATGAAAAAGCTCTGAAGAGAAAGCAATTGACGATTGATGAGATAAGGAAGAAAATCGAGAAATCACTCAAGACAGAGGTGGTTGAGGAGAATGGCAACCTCATTGTCAAGTCAGAGCCATCTTACAAGGTATTGATGGATTTGTTTGACAAGCTCAAGAAACTCGTGCTTGCTGGCATAAAGGAAATCAGGAGAGTTATCATCAGAAAAGAAGATGATGAATATATTCTCTATACAGAAGGTTCCAACTTAAAGAAAGTCTCCAAAGTTAAGGGAGTTGACTTTACAAGAACAATAACAAACAATATATATGAAATATATGAAGTTCTCGGAATTGAGGCAGCAAGAAATGCTGTCATTGAGGAGGCAATCTCCACACTTGAGGAACAGGGTCTTGAAGTAGACATAAGGCATATAATGCTTGTTGCAGACACGATGACTGCAGATGGCGAACTTAAACAGATAGGACGACATGGAGTTGCGGGAGAGAAACAGAGCATCCTTGCAAGAGCAGCCTTTGAAATGACAGTAAATAATTTACTTGACGCTGCCGTCAGAGGGGATAGAGATAGATTGAGTGGAATAACTGAGAATATTATAGTCGGACAGCCGATAAAACTCGGAACTGGAGATGTGGAACTGATAACAAGATACACCCGCACGAAAAAATAAAACAATCTGGAGGTTGAAGTCAGTTCAGCGAGCTGGCAACATTCTCACTGGAGGTGTGTAATAATGAAAGTAGAAGTGGAGAAAGCTTTAAGAAAGGCTTTAAAGACAGGAAAAGTAAATCTGGGAAGCCGGGGGACGATTAAGGCTTTAAAGAGTGGTGAAGCAAAACTTGTGCTTATAGCAAATAATTGTCCTGAAGAAATAAAGAATGAAATAAAGAGTCATGACATCCCTGTACTGGAGTTCAGAGGGACAAATACCGAGCTTGGAGCAGTATGCGGTAAACCTCACAGCGTAGCTTCCCTTGCTGTAATCGAACCGGGCGAATCGGAAATCCTTAATGTAATAGAAAGCTGATAGGATTCATGACTCTTAAAATTCTTTTTAGAGGATGGTAATATGGGAGTAAGACTTTCTTCTGAGAGTATAAGGTACCTCACTCTTTTTGAGAGTATAACCGGAGCAAGTGTTAAGGACTGTATGGTACAGGATGATAAAATTGTTTTTGTGGTAAAGAAAGGAGATATGGGGGCAGCAATAGGGAAAGGTGGAATTAACATTGAGAAAGTTAAAGAACTCATTGGTAAAAGGATTGAAGTTGTTGAGCATTCTGATGATCCCATAAAATTTGTCGAGAACATTTTTAAACCCATTCAGGTTGATGTTAAGTTACAAGAAAAGGATGAGAAAAAATTCATTCAGATAACCGTGAACCCCCAGTACAAAGGACTGGTGATTGGTAAAGGTGGAAAAAATATAAATAAAGCCAAGGAATTGGCAAGAAGACATCATGAAATCGAAGACATACTGATAAAGTAAAGGAGTTTAGAGGTGTATGCATGACGAAAGGTTTGTTCGCAGCAAGAAAGCTGATTGATAACAAAAGTAAGTTCAAATGGAGTGATAAACGATTCGTGCGGAGAGTTCTCAGACTCAACGTAAAAGCCGACCCGCTTGAAGGCGCTCCAATGGCGAGAGGCATTGTTCTCGAAAAACTTGGAATTGAGGCAAGGCAGCCAAACTCAGGTATCAGAAAGGCAGTGAGAGTTCAGTTAATAAAGAATGGAAAACAGGTATCTGCATTCACGCCCGGCGATGGTGCAATTAATTTCATTGACGAGCATGATGAAGTGGTAGTGGAGAAAATTGGCGGCAGAATGGGTAGAAGCATGGGTGATATCCCCGGCGTCAGATACAAAGTGATAAAGGTGAACAACGTATCTCTTGAGGAACTTGTCAGGGGTAAGAAAGAGAAACCTCTAAGGTGAAATCATGAAGTACGGGTTTAAAAAACAGGATTTGTTTGTATTCGGGAAATATGATCCGTCTGAGGTTGTAATAGGGGATCCTGCATTTCAAAATTATATCTCACTTGAGCCAAGGTGTATTCCTCACACGAGAGGTTTTTTCGCCAATACACCATTTGGTAAGGAAAAGGTCTTCATTGTCGAGAGATTGATAAATAAAGTAATGAGAAAGCATTACAATACAGGTAAGAAAATTCAGGCTTACAATATTGTTAGAGAGGCATTTGAAATAATTGAGAAGAAAACAAAGAAGAACCCTCTTCAGGTTCTGGTGGATGCGCTGATAAATTCAGGACCAAGAGAGGGAATCGTCAGGTTGAAATATGGCGGAATTGCAGTTCCAAAATCTGTTGATATTTCGAGTCTCAGGAGATTGAATATCGCTCTCCGTAACATCTGTGAAGGGGCAAGAAGGTCAAGTTTCAAATCAAAAAGGAGCATTTCTGCATGCCTCGCTGATGAAATCATATCAGCATCCAAAAACGACAGCAAGAGCTTTGCGGTTTCCAAGAAAGAGGAAATTGAGAGGGTTGCAAAGAGTGCGAGGTGATTTAAATGGCTAGAGCAAAGAAAATGGCGGATAAGATTATTTCATTAATGTACAAACCAGATACAATCAGGAACATCGGAATTGTTGCACATATTGACCACGGTAAGACAACTTTGAGCGACAATCTTCTGGCTGGAGCAGGGATGATAAGCGAAGAATTAGCAGGAAAGCAGCTTTACCTTGATTTTGATTCGCAGGAGCAGGAGAGGGGAATAACCATTAGTGCAGCAAACGTTTCGATGGTTCACGATTACAAAGATGGAGAGTATCTTATCAACCTGATTGACACCCCCGGACATGTTGACTTCGGCGGAGACGTTACCAGAGCGATGAGAGCAGTTGACGGCGTTGTTGTTGTTATTGATGCGGTAGAAGGGGTAATGCCTCAGACTGAAACAGTACTCAGGCAGGCTTTGAAAGAGAAGGTAAAGCCAATCCTTTTTGTCAACAAGGTTGACAGATTAATTAAAGAGCTGGAAGTAACATCAGAACAGATGCAGGAAAGGCTGTTAAAGGTAATTACTGAAGTAAACAAACTGATAAAGGGAATGAATCCAGAGAAATACAAAGAATGGAAGCTGGATGTAGCTGCGGGCAGTGTTGCATTCGGCTCTGCGCTTTACAACTGGGCAGTGAGTGTTCCATCAATGAAAGATACCGGAATAGGCTTCAAAGAAGTCTATGATTACATTCAGGAAGACAAAAGTAAGGAACTTGCCAAGAAATCACCCCTGTATAAAGTAATTCTTGACATGGTCATAAGACACCTGCCCTCTCCAGTTCAGGCTCAGGAGGAGAGAGTCGGCGTAATCTGGAGCGGGGATATGCAGAGTAAAGAGGGCCAGTCAATGGCTAAGTGTGACCCGAATGGTCCCGTCATATTGATGATTACCAAGATTGTTGCAGACATCCATGCCGGGGAAATTGCAGTTGGCAGGTTGTTCAGCGGCACGTTAAAACCGGGAACGGAGCTCAACATTGTCGATAGAAAGGTAAGGAATAGAATTCAGACCACAGGCTTATTTATGGGTCCGAAGAGAATAGATGTTCCGGAAATTCCAGCAGGTAACATTGTCGCTCTTGTTGGTTTGAAGGATGCGGTTGCGGGATCAACCTGCACCACTCTTGAGGAATTTGAGCCATTTGAATTAATTGTTCATATAAGCGAGCCTGTTGTTACAATGGCAATAGAGGCAAAGAATCCAAGAGATTTGCCAAAGCTGATTGAAGTTTTGAGGGCAATCGCCAAAGAAGACCCGACTTTGCAGGTAACACTCAATGAGGAGACAGGAGAGCATCTTCTTAGCGGTATGGGTGAACTGCACCTTGAAGTTAAGGTCGAGAAAATCAGAAGAGAGAGAGGACTTGAGATAGTCACCTCACCACCTATCGTTGTCTTCAGGGAAACTGTTACAAGGTTATCTCCTGCAGTTGAGGGGAAATCGCCAAACAAACATAACAGATTTTATATCACTGTTGAACCACTTGAACCGGAAGTTGTCAGGCTGTTCAAACAGGGCGAAGTCAGTATGAGAATGGATAAGAAAGAGAGGAGGAGGATTTTGCAGGAGGCAGGTCTCAGCAAAGAGGAAGCGGTAGGAATTCAGGAATATTATGAAGGAAATATTTTCTGTGATGTAACAAAAGGTATTCAGTATCTCAACGAAACGATGGAACTGATACTTGAGGGATTCAGAGAAGCAATGAGAGCAGGACCGCTTGCTCGAGAGCCAGTAATGAGCCTCAAAGCAAAGCTTGTTGACTGTAAGTTGCATGAGGATGCCATTCATAGAGGTCCAGCACAGGTAATTCCTGCCGTGAGGTCTGCAATTTTCGCAGCAATACTTCAGGCAGACGCAACATTGCTTGAGCCATATCAGAAGGTTTTCATAACAGTTCCGCAGGAATCACTTGGAAATGTCACGAGAGAGATTCAGGGTAGAAGAGGTCAGGTTCTTGAGATGAAACAGGATGGAGACCTCGTAACTGTAATAGCAAAAGCACCGGTTAAGGAGATGTTTGGATTCGCAGGAGATATCAGGTCAGCAACTGCCGGGAAAGCATTCTGGAGCGTAGAACATGCCGGTTTCGAATCTGTCCCACAGGGAGTTCTTGAAGAGTTTGTGATGGAAGTCAGGAAGAGAAAAGGTCTTAAAATGGAGATTCCAACTCCTGAATACTTCTTGAGCTGATTTCCTATTTATTTTCATTTAAAATAAAAAAATAAAAAAGGTGGGGGTAAGTAACCCTGTCACTTCAAACGAAGCTGGGTTGACCTCTCCAGAAGGGTGATTATCTTCATACTTTCAAAACTTTACGATTTTTATAAAGCTAATAAGGATTATAATATCATTATTGAAGACTTAACATTGACTGTAAAGTTCTTTTCCAAACTCCACAAGCCCGCCTTTTTCAATAATCTTGCTGAGAAAATCAGGAAACTTCTTGATCCCATATGTTCTATCCTGTGTTTTATTGATGATTACACCATTTTCATAATCCGCTTTAAGCTCATCTCCATCCTGAATACTGTCAACCTCTTCACACTCTACAAGCCGTAGACCGATATTAATTGCATTTCGGAAGAAAATCCTCGCATAAGATTTTGCAATTACTGCCTCTATCCCGCTTGCTTTCAACGCAATTGGTGCATGTTCCCTGCTGCTACCACATCCGAAATTCTCTCCAGCTACAACAAAATCCCCTTCTTTCACCCCAGCTGCAAATTCAGGGCGTAAGTTCTCAAAAACGTGTTTTGCCAGTTCCTCCGGTTCGTTGATAACCAGATATTTCCCCTGAATTATCACATCTGTATCGATATCGTCTCCAAATTTCCAGGATTTTCCCATGTTGAGTCATCCTTAGATTGTTTTAAAAATTTAACTGACATGGCTTGGATTCAGGATTGTAACTGCAAGCAATGTCACAATTCCTGCAATCAGTAATCTCAGACCGCTTGTGAGTACATTTGTTCTGGCGACTTTGCCCATATATGCTCCAATCAGGAATAACAGTACGAAACCTGTTCCTATCGAGGTTATGAAGGCAACATCCATTGGTAAAAAGAAGAAAGAGCTGAGAGTGACTATAGCAGCAAAAATTGGAGATATGGCATGCACAAACGCAGAGATCCATATTGCAAACTTGTGTGCTCTCTCCATTATCCCACCATCCACCTTTTTCAGAAGTGCCTTCTCTCTTTTTCTCTTCAATGTTCTCTGTTCGACCATTTCTGCTTCATACGCACCCCAGCCACTTGAAATTCCGAGTGCCAGAGCTGTTGCAATACCGGCAGATATAACCAACTCTGTTGTTGACTTTCCACTGAGATATGCGCCAAGAATCATGCCCTGAATTGTCAGGACACCATCAAAAAAGCCCACAATAAAGTACCTTCGTGACACAGGAACAATATCAGTCATTGAGCAGTATAAATGATAAGAAGCAAATTTTTTCCTGTACCAGTTACGTAAACTTTTAACCACGATTCAAGTAATTAAAAAAAGATTTTAAATTTTCCGGAAAAATGGCAGCAGTTAGTGATTCCAGCATGAAACAAAGTGATTTTTATTCACCGCTACCATGTCTGGTTTTACATTTCTGCACTTTTCTGAGGCTATGTTACAAATATTTTGAAAATCACATCCCGACTCAACATTCAGTTCAGTAGTTTTAATTTGCCCGTGTCTTAGACTACCCTCTGCAGGAATCGCTGACAGCAATATTTCTGTATAGGGGTGCAGTGCATTGCTGAATAACTCTTTTGTTGTAGCATACTCAACAATTCTTCCCCTGTAAATCACTGCAACTCTATCAGAGATGTATCGTATTACCGGCAGATTGTGGGCAATGAACAGGTAGGATAGATTCAGTTTACTTTTCAGATCAAGAAGTAAATTAAGAATTTGCGCCTGCACGGATATGTCAAGCGCACTCACAGGTTCATCGGCAATTATTAACTTTGGATTAACTGCTAAGGCTCTGGCAATACTGATTCTCTGTTTTTGCCCGCCGCTCAACTCGTGAGGGTATCTGTTCATCAGTTCTTCTCCCAGTCCAACTGAATCGAAAAGCTCTTTCACTCTCGTATCCCTTTCCTTTTTACCAACTCCATGAATTATCAGCGCCTCCTCTACAGTATCTCTTGCAGTCATTCTCGGATTGAGAGAGCTATGGGGATCCTGAAATACCATCTGGACTTCTTTTCTGTAGTTGTGTTCTTCATGCCTGCTGAATGAGTGAATGTCCTTATTCCGGTAAAAAACTCTGCCCGAAGTCGGTTTCTCAAGCTTCACAATGATTTTCGCTATGGTGGTTTTACCGCATCCACTCTCACCAACCAGCCCGAGGGTTTCACCCACTTCAATACTGAAATTCACTCCATCAACTGCTTTTAAGAAACCCGAAGGTTTACTAAACAGTCCAGATTTAATCGGATAGTATTTCCTCAAATCTCTGACATTAAGCAAATTCACCCGTTCACCTCGTTTGAGAATAAAAAGCAGGCTACAGAATGCACGTCTGATACAGGATATTCAGGGGGGGTTTTTGAACATGCATCAAATCTGAATCTGCATCTGGGACTAAAAACACAACCTTCGGGAGGTTCTATTAGACTCGGAATTGTTCCGGGTATGTATGCAAGCCTGTCCTTCTCTGAGGTGCCGGGCAGACAGTCAAGTAAACCCACAGTATAAGGGTGTTCTGGATTTCTGAGTATTTCGACAGCTGTTCCTTTCTCCATAACTCTTCCAGCATACATTACGACAATCCTGTCTGCAATCACAGACACTATTCCAAAGTCGTGTGTAATGAACAGTATTGAAATACCCTTCTGCTTCAGTCTTTTAAAAATATCAAGTATCTGTGCCTGTATGGTTACATCAAGAGCTGAAGTTGGTTCATCTGCAATTATTATTTTCGGATTGCACGACAGTGCCATTGCAATCATCACTCTCTGCTTCATCCCCCCGGAAAGCTGATGTGGAAAGTCACCAAATCTTTTCTCCGCGTCTGGAATTCCCATCTCTCTCAAAAGCTCTATTGCTTTGCTTTTTGCCTCTTTTTTGTCCATTCTCTTATGGTTAATCATCTGCTCAACAATCTGTTCACCGACTCTCATGACTGGATTCAATGATGACTGCGGATTCTGGAATATCATTGAGATTTCATTTCCTCTTATCTTCCTGATTTCATCTTCTGACAGTTCTATTAGATTTTTTCCGTTGAATGCAACCCTGCCCTCGATTCTCGCTGATTCGTCAAGCAACTTCAAAATTGAGAGTGCCAGCGTTGACTTTCCTGAACCCGATTCGCCCACAATACAAACACATTCGCCTTCTTTCAGGCTAAAGCTGACCTCATCCACGGCTTTTAAGATACCCTCAGGTGTGTAAAAATATGTCTTTAAATTCTCAACTGTAAGCAAATCATTTGTTCGGATCGAATGCATCTCTTAAACCATCTCCTAAAAAGTTGAATGCGAGGACAGTTAAAAAGAGCAGAATTCCCGGCTCGACAGCAACCCACCACGTTGTATCGAGTGTATCCTGACCTGCATTGAGAATTCTTCCCCAGCTTGCCACAGTGGGGTCCCCAAGTCCAATAAAGCTCAATGCAGCTTCTGCAAGGATTACGCCGGGTATTGAGAGCGTCGCAATTACAATTATAACGCTTATTACATTCGGTATCATGTGTCTCAAGATTATCCTCTTGCTATCTGCCCCCAGAACAATCGCAGCCTGTATAAATTCTCGTGTTCGGATTGAGAGAGCTTCACTCCTCACAAGCCTTGCAGTACCAGTCCATCCGGTCAGACCTATTATCAGTATTATAAGATTTATACTCTGTCCGAAAATAAAAACAACGAATACGAGCAGGAGGAAAAAAGGAAAAGTCATCATTATATCCGTGAATCTCATCAAAACATTGTCAACAGCTCCGCCAAAGTACGCAGACGAGACACCTATAACCGCCCCGATCAAAATTGCAACACCTGTAGCAAGAATGCCGATGTAGAGGGAAACTCTCGCTCCACTCACAAGCATGGACAGAAGATCCCTGCCCTTGTCATCTGTTCCCAGAGGATGCTCCAGGTTGCCATGCACGACAACAGTGGTGAACTCTCCTTTTTTCGCATCATAGTATGATTGTTTGATTGAGAAACCGATGGGAGGAATGTTTTTTTCTGCAAAATTAACTTTATTCGGGTCTGGTGTGAAATAGGGACCTAAAATTGCAATTAAAATCAATATGATGATGTAAATCATCCCTGCAACCGCAAGTCTGTTTCTTTTAAGCCTGCTCCAGTAATACTTTGCAAGTCTATTCATATCTGATCCTCGGGTCAAGAAATGTGTATGAGATGTCAGTTATGAGATTGAACAGGAGTGTAATAAAAGCCCCTATCAGTGTAACTGCCACAACAACAGCATAATCTCCAGCAAATATGGCATTGAATGATATCTGACCGAGTCCGGGGATGCCAAAGATAATTTCAGTCAGATACGCTCCTCCAAAAACCACACCACTCAGGTCAAACATAATTATCGTTACAATCGGGAGCATGGCGTTTCTGAAGACGTGTCGCCAGATTATTGTTCTTTCAGGCAATCCTTTTGCTTTTGCCGTTCTGACAAAATCTTTTTTCAGGTTCTCAAGAGTCGATGACCTGACATAACGCGTGTATGCTGCCATTGAACCCGTTCCAAGTGTGATTACAGGTAGCACGAGATTTTTCAGGTTTTCAAAAGAGAAAACAGGTAGTGATGTGTCGTAATAAGTCCTGAATATCCCAAGCTTGACAGAGAAAATCAGTATGAGCATGATTCCAAGCCAGAAGTTGGGGATAGAGATGCCGACAAAGGAGAAGAAGGTAGACAAGTAGTCAATTCTCGAATACTGGTTTACAGCAGAATATATTCCGATGACAATGCCAAGCAGTGCTGCAAAAATCATGCTCAGAAGAATAAGCTGGAATGAATAAATCCAGTGAATTCGAATTAGATCCATAACGGGCATTGATGTTGAGAATGACCATCCCCAGTCTCCATGTAGAAGATTGGTCACATAATCAACGTACTGAACATAAATGGGCTTATCGAGACCCTGTCTTGTTTCGAGTGCTGTAATTATCTCTTCAATATCTCCTTTTCCTGCACCCATGGTCGCAAGATATCTGTCTGCGGGAGAAGATGGTCCGATTCTCAGTAACACAAAGGTTACAGTGAATATGCCCCAGGCTATAAATGCGGAATAAATCAGCCTTTTTATTATGTATTTCCGCATTGTTGCAGTCATAATTAAAGGGGAAAAATATAGTATTTGAATATTATGCGAAATACCACTCGTGGTAGTTATAGCCCATACTGATTCCCGGTTCGATGCCCATGACATTGCTCTGGAATCCTACATTACCAACTGGGTAGGCAAGAAAATTCCCGGGCAAATCCTCGGAAAGCAATATAGATATTTTACCGTATATTTCTCTCCGTTTATCCTCATCCAGACTCTCTTTTGTTCTGATTCTATTGAAAAGTGCATCAACATCTGGATTGGAGAAGCCACCAAAATTCAGTCCCCCATCACTGGTAAAAAACACTGAACTGCCGGAAGGCGACAGAACATCTGTGCTGAAGCCCATGACAATCATGTCCCATGGTTTTTCCGAAACTGCGTCCGGGCCATTGTTGAACGCAGGCTCTTCATCACTTCCCGGAACCTTATTTCTCAGATACTGGTTCAATTCAGTTGTCCATGGTAGCAACTTCATCTCTACGTCAATTCCAATATCGGAGAGTTCTTGCTTTACCAGAAAGCAGATAGATTCCCTCACCTTATTACCTGAATTTGTCACGACTGTCAGTCTGAGGGCTTCACCATCCAGAATTTTTCCATCATGAAGTTCATAACCCTCATCCTGAAATATCTGCATTGCTCTCTCCTTGTCATACAGTTCATCCACACCATATCTTGAGAGCCCGTCTTCAACAAACCATGGAGAGGGGCGGGGGATAAAACTGAACGCTGGGTCAGCAAATCCGAGATAAATAGACTGGATAAGTGCATCCTTGCTAATTGACATTGCAATTGCCTGTCTGATTTTTTTGTTTTTAAAGCCCTCCCAACCATTATTTCTGAAATTGAAGACAAGTATGTTGTAACCGGAAGTGGGTTGCGTATAAACATTGATGTGCTTGAGTTCTTTGAATTTTTTAACCTGTAATGGGTCGATACTTGCACTCGTTATATCGCCTGCCTCAAGTGCAGCATGTCTTGCAGCAGCCGAACCAAGAATTTTTACAACGTATTTCTCAAAGTAAGGTGCACCGCTTTCTTTGCCAAGATAGTAATCGGGGTTTCTCTCGAGTACAAATTTGTCGTTCCGTATCCATTCAACAAACCTGTATGGGCCGAGATTTCCAGTATAACTGAGATTATTCAGCTCATCAGCCTGAGTGAATGCCTCAATATCTCCTTCATACTTCTTTACAATGTGTTTCGGATAAACCCAGAAATCTGTAATTGTGTAGAGAAATTCAGGGTTAACTGTCTGTCTTATAAACTGGTAAGAGGTCTTATTTATAGCCTTAATCTCCACAAATCTCTTTTCTCCATCAATCTCTTCCCTGTAATCATCCTTGTAATTGAATGGCATCCAGTCTGCAAACATTAAATTGCGGTAAGTATAAACAAAGTCTTCTGCTGTAACCTGTTTTCCGTCTGACCAGTAGAGGTCATCTCTTATTCTCAGCGTATACCTGAGCCCGTCTTCAGAGACTTCAATGGGTTCAGAGAGCCATCGCAGAACTATGTTCAGGTTGTTGTCATAGGTTATGAGACCATCCATTGTGAAATTAACGTAACCCAGAGAAGCACCATCTCCTGCAAGAATCCAGTTCAAGGTTTCCGCATCCCCGGAAGACGTACCCTCGATAAACGTTCCTTTAACCTGAGGAAACTGTCTTTCAGGCAATTGTGATTCTACCTTCGCCTCTTTTTGACCTGTGCAACCAATAGTCCCACCTGCAAGTGAGAAAGCTCCGAATTTTGCACATAGACTTAAAAACTTCCTGCGAGATAATCTCATCGAGATCCCTCATTTTCAAATTTTTACTGCTTTCATTCCAATACCTTAAAATCCTTTCTCAGATAGAGTTACCTGATCAATTTAAAGTTAGCAGAAAATGTTTAATCTCTCAAAAATATTGGGACTTCAATGAGAATTTACAATACATTTACAAAAAGACTTGAAGAACTTAAAGTTGGTGAAGAAGTTCGAATGTATGTTTGCGGGATTACCGCTTATGACTACTCTCATATCGGGCATGCTCGAAGCTCGGTCTTTTTTGACACTGTGAGGAGATATCTTGAATACATAGGTCATAAGGTCATTTATGTTCAGAATTTTACAGATGTGGACGATAAAATTGTAAGAAGGGCGGAATCTGAATCAAAAACACAAAAAGAAGTTTCAGAAAAATTCATTCGAGAATATCTTAAGGATATGGCTGAATTGAATGTTAAGAATGCTCTTCATCCCACCGTTTCTGAGAACATTGATAGCATTATAGAGGCAATAAAAAAACTGATTGAAAAGGGCAATGCGTATCAGGTGGATGGAGACGTTTACTTCCATGTCCCGTCTTTTGAAAAATACGGTGAACTTTCAGGTATGGATATTGAAGAATTGAACAGGCACAGGGTTGAGCCTGACCCGAGAAAGAAAGACATCAAAGATTTCGCGCTGTGGAAGGCAGCGAAGGATGAAGACTACAGGGCAAAGGCTGTATTTGAATCACCGTGGGGTGAGGGAAGGCCTGGCTGGCACATTGAGTGCTCAGTTCTTGCAATGAAGTATCTCGGAATTCCTTTTGATATTCACGGTGGTGGCAAGGATTTGATTTTTCCCCACCACGAGAATGAGAGAGCACAGACCTTTGCTCTAACTGGAATTGAGCCCGTCAGATACTGGATGCACAATGATTTTGTCATGGTTGAAGGGGAAAAAATGAGTAAAAGCCTTGGAAATATTGTTAGAATCAGAGACGTACTTGACGAATACAGTGGGGAGATTCTGAGATACTTTTTAATCTCATCCCATTACCGGAGCGCACTGAATTACAGTCAGAAAATGATGAAGAATGCAGAGAAGTCGTATATATCGCTTTTAAATACGCTTGAACTGATAGATATGGAAATGGCAGCGAGAAGAGTCTTTGATGACGAAAAAAACGAGATAAGAATTTCAGTTGATGATTACGTGAAGGAATATGAGAATGCTATGGAAGATGATTTCAACGTTCCCCGTGCACTATCTGTTTTGCATGATATGGCAAGAAACATAAATAAAGCTTTGAATGAGGGAAAAGGAACTCTTGAAGAGCTGGAGTGTATCTTCTCAGGATTCCTGAAATTGTGCAATATTCTGGGAATTTTCACAGGTTACGAAAGAACACCTGTACCCGACAGGGAAATTTTAGAGTTGATCAGGATGAGAGAGGAGGCAAGAAGATCGAGAGATTTCGAGAAAGCAGACTCGATAAGAAATAAAGTCGAAGAAAAAGGTTTTATACTGATAGACACGCCGAGGGGTACAAGGTGGAAACGTAAGTGAAGAGTCTGGAATAATGCGTTGAAATTTTATTTATCTTTCAGGTGTTGGATTAGTTACCTTTGATGGTGTCATATTACAACACTTTTCCGATAAGAGTTTCGAGTTTGCAGGCATTTTTACCCGTCCTGTTATCCTCCGCTATCCCTGTGTTGGTCATGGAGTGGGTTTAAATACTGATGCTTAACTTATTGTCTCAAAATAGGGGTTCACTTCACTTGAGAATGATAATTGATAGCATAGAGTCGGGAGTTAGGCTTATAAATTTCGATACTTACTGTAAACCACTATTCTGATTTAACTCAAATAAATATTACAGATTGAATAGAAAACTTAATAAAGTAATGAATCTCTTATGTTTAATAAAAGGTGGGGGTGGTAAAAAATGAGAATTGCTGTAATTCTCGCATTCTTTATAGTATTGGTAATGGCTACAAGCGTAGAAGCATTAGCAAAATTAGAGGTTTGTAAGTCTACTACGGGTTCGGGATTTGGTACATTTTCGTTTGAATTACATTCAACTGATAATACCTGGACAAGTAGCGAGACCATAGATGTTGGTGATTGTCAGGTATTTTCTGATCTAGAAAATAAAGAATACGTTATTGAGGAGGTAGGTATACCTGACGGGTGGTCTTTTGATAGTATAGTCTGTGAACCAAGTGATTACGTGAATATTGAGGGAAAGAAAGTAACTGTAGACCTTTCCAGTACAAATTATGTTAAATGTACTTTCAATAATATAATTAACTATGACACAGATGGAGATGGTCTTTCAGATGGTGATGAAATATTTACTTACAATACAGATCCAGATAACCCAGACTCTGATGGAGATGGTTTTAGTGATGGAGAAGAAGTTAAGAGTGGTACAGACCCTCTTAATCCTGACTCATACATTCCTGAATTCCCTTCAATAGCTCTGCCAATAGCAGCACTTTTCGGGGTGTTTCTGATACTGTACAGAAGAAAATAAAACTAAATCCTCTCCATTTCTTTTTTCCAGAACTTCTCTAAGTCCACAATCTCTTCAACTGCTTCTCTCCATCCTCCTATAAATTCTGTAAAATCGTCGAGAGGATACACTCTTGCAATACCTCTGCAGAACTCTTTCACATCGATAGGTGTGCTGTTGATGGCAGATTTTCTACAGAGATTAAATAGCTCATCTGCTCTATCAAATCCTCCCTCTTTCAAGCGAGTTATATCCAGAAAAACTACTTTATCACCTGAATACATTATCTCATAATCGAGAAGTGGGTAAAATACAAGTCCAATCTTATTCAGTCTTGCAACGGCTTCGCATATCAATACTATTATTTCATTTTTTAATTCCCTCCATCTGCTTCCTCTGACACTTGAGACAGGCTCACCCTCAATCCATTCCTGCACAAAGAATCTTCCGTCCTCAGATAACAAAATTGGATGTGCAATAACTCCTGTTTCTTTCCAGGCAGTACATCCCCTATCCCAGTATTCCTTAAAAAGAGGTTTTTTCTCAGCAGGCGGCAAAAGATTCATTGCAACTCTGCATTCTTCTCCATCAGTTTCAATTTCGAGACAGAAAACGTGATATCCCATCCAGCAGGATATATGAGTTATAATAATCTCCTTTAAAGTGCTGGAAAGAGAGAAATGATTTGTAATTTCAAGGAAAACCTGCTCATCAAACAATCTTTTTTCAATCTCCATTCTGGCATCCTTTTCGCTCAACCACACTGATGTGGGTATCGCTTCAACCCTTCCCGCATAGTCTATTGTATCGCGCCCCATGTCACGCCAGATTACCCTCTCCTTGAAACTTTCAGGATTTTCCATGAGTCTTCCCGTTGAAACACTGCTTAAAAATTTATACCATGGTTTTCGGAATTTTTTTCTTGAATATTCGGTAACAGATTCCATGGATATCCGGGGAAAAGTTGTGATTGTGTGCATCAAAATTTGCGGGCAGTACAGATACGCAAATGTTCCGCAGTCTGTTTCCAGAAAGAGATAACGGTTTGTTGAAGCCCGTAGGTGTAGCCAGAGTCGTTTTAAGAGTTTGTGAGGAGGAGCCTCGAAGTGGAATTTGTCTGGATGTTTGTTGAAGATTGCAGGCAACACACAAAACTGGTAAATCCTCTATTTCTTTTAAATCCTCTAAATCCCCTGTTACCAGTTTCAGACCACACAAAACATTTATCTTTCCTGAATCAGTCACTGGTAATGGGGGTGCGTTCCTCAGATGCTGATAACAAACGAATCAGAAAAAAAAGCTTTTAAGAAAGCTGATGAACTTGCCTGTAACATTTTAAAACAAAAAGAAGTTGTGATAGTAACACATATCGATGCTGATGGAATAACCTCCGGCTCAATTGCGAAAAAATCTCTTGATAGAGCAGGAATAGAGAATGAAGTAATCTTTGTAAAGCAGCTTGATGAAAACACAGTCAATAAAGTTGCGGACAGAGGTAAATTTGTATGGTTCACGGATCTCGGAAGTGGACAGCTTGATTTAATAGATAAAGCTGGATTGTGCTTTGTAATAACAGACCACCATATTCCACAGGGTAAAACCCCATTACAATTCAATCCACACGACTTCGGAATTGACGGCTCATATGAGCTCAGTGGAGCAACCTCGACATTTCTTGTCTCAATCCAGATGGGTCTAAATTACGATTTAGTACCGCTCGCAGTGACCGGAGCAGTAGGAGATTTGCAGGACCTCCGTTATGGCAGGTTGACAGGATTGAACAGGATTATTATGAAAAATGGTGTAAAAAATGGATTCTTACAGGCATTCAGGGACTTGAGATTTTTTGGAAAGCAAACAAGACCCGTTTATAAAATGCTTGAATACACCTACGACCCTTTTCTTCCGGGAATCAGCGGAAACGAGAGAGCATGCCTGAATTTTATGGAAAGAATCGGCATTCCGCCCAAAAACTGCGAAAGCTGGAGGAGGTGGATTGACCTCACTTATGACGAAAAAGTGGCAATGACCTCAGAGATTGTCAAAATCTGTATACACGCAAATTATCCCCTGAAATTGATAAAGAAAATAGTTGGTGAATCCTACATACTCAACGGTGAGGAAGAAGGAACGGAACTCAGAGATGCGATGGAATTCTCAACTCTTTTGAACGCGACAGCAAGATATGGCTATGAGGAGGTTGGGCTTAAAGTATGCATGGGGGATAGAGGCAGTTCTTATCGGAAAGCCCGCTCCCTTCTTTTGAATCACAGAAGGAATTTATCTGATGGGCTGAAACTCGTGGATGAAATGGGTATTACGGAGATGGAGAATTTACAGTACTTCCATGCGGAGAATAAAATCATGGATACAATTGTTGGAATTGTTGCGGGAATGTGTTTCTCGAAAGCAAATCTGAATAAGCCTATAATTGCATTTGCAAATAAGGATGGGGATGTTAAAGTGTCTGCGAGGGCAACACAGAGACTTGTGTCAAAGGGTGTAAATCTGGCAAGTGCACTCAAATTTGCCGCTGAAAAAGTGGGTGGAATGGGTGGTGGGCATGCGATTGCTGCCGGAGCTACAATACCGGATGGAAGAGAGACAGATTTTCTGAGAGAGCTTAATAGAATTCTTGCGAAGCAGGTTAAGTCTGTATAATTTTTAAATAAACTGATTTGATATAATTCCTACATCTATTTATCTCTCAATATTTTTGCATTATAATCATAAATACCACAATAGTTAGCATAAAAATAAAAATCGCAAATCTTATATCTTATTCTCGAAACACCCTTTCCACTTCAAAAAGATGTCAACCTTTAGGAGATGCTGGGGGTTATTGAATGGGGATATTGGGTAGAATTGGATCCATTAGTTGGAAACCAACCCTTCGTCTATCTTTATACCTTTCTATTGCTCTATTGTTGTCATTGTCTTATAGTAATGTTGTTGATTCGAGTATTTACGTTTCTGACTATAACAGCAAAGTCCAAGACGCAATTAGTTTAGTTGATGAGACTAATTTTACTCTTTTAGAATCAAACTCATGTGACTATTTACCTGTAAACCTTGGAAAAACTTGGTTTTACAAATGGAATAACTCTGTTTATCATCCAGATCCAATAAAGTCAACTGTCTATGCTACCTCATATTTTGACGGACAATATTATCTTTATGAGAACTGGACACATGACGGTATAAATAATAGGGGGTGCAAAATACTAATTAAAAATACCGAAAGGGATTATTGGTCATCTTTCTCAGGATGGGGTGACAGTTTATCACAATTTCCTAGACCCGATTATTTACTAACGGATTATTTTTTCTATCCAAGACTGTTCCTGAAATATCCTTTGTATGTGGGTAAAATATGGAATACCTCTGAAGATATAAGAGAATTTCATGGCGATGAGCTTGAAACTGGAACTTTAAATGCAACTACAATTGTAGAGAGTGAAGAACTTGTTACTACTCAATATGGAACATTTAATTCACTAAAAATAAAGACAATAATAGAAAGTGATGACGATTTTATATCAGGAATAAGATATATATGGGTTGCTGAAAACTATGGTATTGTAAAATTGGAGTATCACCATTCGGATGGTTCAATCACTACAGGTGAACTAGTGGGAATTGGTAATACAGATTACACTATATCACTCTCAGATTTGGATACAGAGCCATATATTGTTGAATATGGTGAGAATATCAGCATTTCCTTGGACTATCTAGGTAAAGGTGAAGTAGTAATAGCAAGAAGTGACACTTATTACGTATATGGCTTTCCAGAAGACGCAAATCACGTAGAATACGAATTTTCAACCTCTATCCTACCTCAAATAAGCTGGTTTGACGTTAGAGTTGTTGATGAAAATGGAATTGTTATTGCATACAACCATATCACACTATCGTATCAAGGGTATCAAGACTGTAGCGATACTGGAAGTGATGGGAAGTTAGATAACATCATTGTTGTTGATCAATCAGGAAATTGTCCCTCAATTCAATGGGCTGTTGACAATGCAACTGCTGGAGACACGATTATTGTTAGGGATGGAATTTATTACGAGAATGTGGTTGTGGATAAAACTCTTACAATTCGATCTGAGAATGGCTCTGATAACTGTATAATAGAGCCGATAGAGGACCACGACTGCATATTTTATATCATAGGTAATAGCATAAACATATCCGGGTTTAAGATTATTAATAAACAAAAATTTAGTGAAGGAATTTGTCTTTACGAGGCAACAGATTCCAACGTATCTGGAAATATTGTAGAAGGTGGAGAAATAGGAATACACCTAACCAGATCGGAATTTAATGTAATTGCAAATAACATAGTAAGATCCAACTACGAGGGAATTGAATTAGAGTCTTCTGAGAACAACACTATTGAAAATAATCATTTCACAAGTAATCTAGGTTCTGGCTTGTTTTTGTATAAATCACTAAATAACACTATTTTAGATAACGAATTTGTTAACAGTGGTCTATTTGTCTATAATTCATACAATAACCTTGTAGAGGATAACACGGTGAATTCAAAGCCACTTGTCTATCTTGAGAACGAATCAGATACCGTAGTTGATGATGCGGGACAGGTTGTGCTTATAGGGTGTAATAATATAACTGTTGAGAATCTTAATCTCTCCTACACAAATGTTGGTGTGGAACTCTTTGAGACCGATGCTAGTAAAATATTAAACAATGACCTAAATAACAATACCAGATATGGCGTTTATCTTTATTCGTCAACTGTGAATGATATCAGGTACAACGAATTTGTTAACAGTGGTCTATTTGTCTATAATTCATACAATAACCTTGTAGAGGATAACACGGTGAATTCAAAGCCACTTGTCTATCTTGAGAACGAATCAGATACCGTAGTTGATGATGCGGGACAGGTTGTGCTTATAGGGTGTAATAATATAACTGTTGAGAATCTTAATCTCTCCTACACAAATGTTGGTGTGGAACTCTTTGAGACCGATGCTAGTAAAATATTAAACAATGACCTAAATAACAATACCAGATATGGTGTTTATCTTTATAACTCCACCAATAATGAAATAAACTCAAATAATGCATCTCATAACATATGGTTTGGGATTTGTTTGTTTAATTCAAATGATAATCTTGTCATATCAAGCAGCTTGGAAAATAATGGTTGGTTTGGTTTGTATTTGTATACTTCAAGTAACAATACTATCTCTAAAAATAATGTTGTCGACAATTATTTCGATGGGATACAGATTAGAAATTCATTGAATAATACTATCAGTTCTAATGACGTGAGCAGGTCTATATGGGGAATTTATTTAACAAATTCGGTAAATAACCGCCTAATAGATAATAGTATAATGCAGAATACTGATGGCATTGTTATACAAGAAGCGACGGATAATTATATAGAAATAAATAGAGTGATAAATAATTTAAAGTGGGGTATGAGCATTGAAAATTGCAATGGCATTAGTATTACTGGAAATAACGCTTCTATGAATGGATATGATGGAATCCACGTAGAAGATTCTTACAATGTCAATATTAAAGATAATACCATCTTTATGAATGACGATGGCATTGAGCTCCATGATTCATTTGACAATGTAATTTCAGGTAATATAATAAAATACAATTATGAAAGTCTTGAATTAGACTGCTCCGAAAACAACACGATTGCTGATAATTACATAGCAAACAGTCGAGATGGTATTGAATTATTTGATTCTCTTAACAATACTATAATTAACAATACTTGTTATAATTGTTCATGGTATGCTGGGATTTATCTTTATAACTCAAACGATAACAACATAAGAAACAATAATTTCTCGAAAAATGAAGGTGGGATCTCGCTCTTATATTCGAACCACAACACTATTTACCTTAATAACTTTATAAACAATGCAGAAAACGTTTATTCTTACGATTCGGTAAACATATGGAATTCAACAGAACCATTAACCTATACTTACAACGGAAAAACTTCCACAAATTATCTTGGAAACTACTGGAGTGGTTACACTGACACAGACTTCGATGGAGATGGGATATGGGACAATCCGTTTGTAATCAATTCAGAAAATCAGGACGAATATCCATTAGTTGACACTTTTGAGAATTATATCATTGGAGCGGCACCATCCGAAATTGAACCAGTGGCTTCATTCACTTTCTCTCCATCTTCTCCGAATGTAGGAGAAACAGTAACTTTTGACGCATCGGCAAGCTATGACCCTGATGGTGGAGACATAGAAAGCTATTCTTGGGACTTTGGTGATGGGAATACTGGATCAGGTAAAATCGTTACTTACATCTATTCTTCAGCAGGAACTTATACTGTAGCTCTAACAATAACAGATGATGAAGGTCAAACTTCGTATACTTCAAAGACTGTTAGTATTGGAACTACTTCAACAGTTTTAACCTTAAACCAACCTCCAACATCTGTAAATGAAGACGAGGAAATAACCTTCATCGGAACCTTGAAAACCTCATCAGGAATAGGAATTTCAGGATCTACCATAAAAATATTCGAGGACGATGGAACAAGCGATGAGTTACTGGCTCAGGGAACTACAGGTAGTGATGGAAGCTTCTCAATAACTTGGACAGCAGAAAAAAAAGATGCAGATGACACGATTGAGGTTTATGCAAAGTTTGAGGGAGATAGCAACTATGGTGCATCTACCAGTTCTGTTTATACTATTATAATTAATGAAGAGCCTGATGCAGAAGAACCATCGAAAGTAACTCTCACTGTGAGAGTCCATAATGTGTACGATACCCTGCCACCAGGAGGCGGAAGTATATCAGTAAATTTGCTTGATTCAGCAAATAGTGTAATTGATCAGAAAAAGATCTATTACGATGGTGGTGAGCAATACGTTGAAGCACAGTTTAATATTGAACCAGGTGACTACATTATAGAAGTATACCAAACACCTGAAACCGGAATAGGATACATAGAATTCTGGGGATCATCGAATGTTAATGTCGAAAATGATAAAGAAATCGATTTCAAGAGGAATACTTTGGTAATTCAAGACTTGAAAATCAATGGACAGAGTCTATATTCATCACCAATTATAGATCCACCACCAAGTGGGGAAGTTAATTTTGAAATTACGGTTAAGAATTACGGGGATTCGGCGACTAATGCCTATTCCTGGTTATTTATCGATAAAGAAAAATCATTCCCATATGATATTAAAAAGAAGTCAGAGACAGTTAGTATAGCTCCGGGGGATACAGCAACTTTCACAATAACTGTGAATCTTGAATCTTTTGGTACAACCTATTATATTGTCCCAGTGGTCTACGGGGAATATGATAGCTGGAGAGCAACTAATCAGACTGGTTGGTTGGAATTTAGGGTTAATAAGCTTTGTAAGAATTTAGGTGTTGCGTTTGTTGATGTAAAGCTTTACAATAATGGCAATTTAGTGGAAGAAAATACAACAGATTTAAATAGACGGGTCTGCTTCTCTAACGTCGGAAATAAATTTGAATTCAATGGTAAAATATATGATATTGACGAAATGCCATCGTCACCTATTTTCATAGTATTTTTCGAATCTGAGGATGACAATATAAAAGTTAGACTCCGGGTTAGTAGGGATTCGGACGGAATGGTTCAAGAAGGTGTTGTTGATAGGTTAATTTTACCTGATAAACCTATAGGCTATCGTATAGATGTGCTATCAAAAGAGGACTTAGCCCCCATAGGATTTAGAATAAATCCAAGTGTATCTCGAAGCATCATCAAACTGTCATCTATTATTATGACTGCAAAGTATTTAACAATAAAAGATCCTATAACTGGAAAAATAAATATAGACGATAAAGCTTTTTCCTCATTTGAGCCATTCCTAAACACACCTAGATTTTTCAATCCGAGGACCCAAGCTTGGCTTGAGGGGAGCTGTGGAGGGATGGCGATTACTTCTATTTTATTCAACGGTATCCAGTATGAAAGTGATAGATATAAAATACCTTTAAATTATGACTATCTCAGAAGTCATAACCCAGAATATGTATTAGATTGTGTATGTGCCCTTAAGAATGCGAAAGATGAATGTCTTTACTATTGTGGCTATTACAGTGATGAAGTAATCGCGAAAATTAGTCTTCCTGATGGAAGCAGAATAACACCATTGGACAACGTTTATCTGCCTATAATCATTCATCAGGAAAAGCAAGATAAAATAATGGAAGAAATTTGTTCTTTTAACAACGTATTAACAGAACTGAAATTCGAAAGACCGGTTATAATAGGCATATTTACTGCTAAAGAAGTAGCATGTCACGCAGTCATAGCATTTGGCTACATAAAAAGTGGAAACGATTATTACTTCGCAGTTTACGATCCTAATCATCCTGAAAGGTATAATTGGCTTAGATACAATATTATTGATTACTCAGTAGATTACCCGGACAACCCTTGTGGTGAAAATGTACGTATAAGATACTTCAAAATACATGCTTTAAAATACAACGCTTTTAGTCACAGGAAAGAGAAGGTTGAAATTAACGACCTATTATCCAATTACAAAATCTATGCTTCGGATAGAAAACTCTACCTGTATAATTCCGGCAAGAGTTACACTGGGCAATTTATTAGTGATAAATTCTACTCAACAAATGTTCCTTATTCTGCAGGATTCATGGAGTATAGCAAAAAATCAAACGGTGAAGTAGATTTACTCTATGTTCTTGCATACCCTTCTGCTTTCAGTATGAATGTTGATACTCAACCAGTAGGTAAGAACAACTTCGATCCAGTTACAATTCTTAACTTCAGTGAGGATAAAGTTGATGGAGTGAGCCTGACGTCTCCGGGAAATATAACGATAAACGATACTGCTGAAGGCTACATAATCTATGCCACTGACTGGCTTAGCATGGAAAGGTACATTTCAGACGATGAAAAGTTCGTTAACATAACTCTAAACATAACAGGGACCAACATAACCATTTACTTCGAGAACGAGGTGTTCGACGCTGATATAGATTCAGATGGATCGATAGATATTACATTGCAACCTCCAACACCCAACTTTACTTTCTTCCCAGATAAGCCAGAAAAAGAGCAGCTAATAAAATTCAACGCAAGCTCAAGCTACGACCCAGATGGGAATATTATCTCATATTACTGGAACTTCGGAAATGGAACAAACGCTACTGGCAGCGCAGTCAACCATACATATACATCTCCGGGAATCTATACAGTAACTCTAACAGTAACAGACAACGATGGGATAAACGCATCCCTTTCAAAAATGATTACTGTTAATTCTCCACCAATCGCATCCTTCACCTACACTCCACCTTCACCTTTAACAGGACAAATAATTACATTCAACGCAAGTTCAAGTTACGATGACGGAAATATAACCTCGTATTACTGGAATTTTGGAGACGGAAGTAATGCAACTGGGATGGTAGTGGATCACACTTATTCGTCTGCCGGAACTTACACAGTTACTCTTGAAGTGGAAGATGATCTCGGATTTTTGAATTCGACTTCAGTAAATATCACAATAAACAAGAAAGAGACGTCAGGAAAACTAACAGGTGGAGGAGGAGGCGGAGGTGGGTTACCACCTGTAGTACCTCTTATTGCAGAGTCGGAGTATTCTGAGACATTCATGAAGAACCTTAGACCAAATCAACAGATTGTAATTGAGATGCCTTCCAGATTACTCAGCGATGGCATTGCTGAGATCGGAGCTACTTATGATAGCAGCATGACTGTCAGAGTTACCGTCTCAAAGGTCGCATCTCTTCCATCTACTATTATTCCGCCAAAGGGCAAAGTCTATTCATACTTCGAAATTGTGTTCACAGATTACTTTACATCTGCAAAGATTGAACCTTCTGGCTACGTCAAGTTCAGAATTTCGAAAGACTGGTTAAAGAGTGGTAATGCAGAAAAATCAGATGTTAAGTTTCTAAAATGGAAGGACGGAAAGTGGGTTGAACTTTCTAGCAAATTAATAGATGAGGACGATAGCTACTATTACTTCAAAGTCGAACTTGATTCGTTCAGTCTTTTTGCTGTCCTTGCAAAAGAGAAGATTTCATTGCCAAGTATTCCGTCAATTCCGGCGCCAACTCTTACAGCAACCGAGGGAGTGGTAGAGACTCCAACAGCAACTCCAACTTCTAAATCAACTGCTCCACTTAAACCTGTAACTCCGATCTCAACAGAGATAATCATTGTAATTGCAGTGATAATTATTGTCTTTGCTATTGTTGTTTATGCTGCGAAGAGGGGGAGATGATGACGTTTGAATATATGGAAGTGGTGCATAAAGGGATGGAAACTTTTTGCAGTCAACTCCCAATTCAGAACCAGCCTCCACACACGTTGCTACTTTAATACCAACCACTAATCCTCGACATTCAACTGAAGGAGGAGTAACAGCAGAGACCCTCTTACCAGAGAGAACATCTTTAGTAACTCCAATTTCTGAGAAGCAATCAGAAATACCAGGGTTTGAATCGATATTCGCTGTAATAGGGGTTGATTGCGAGTATTTATCTATTTAATAGGGTGAGGTAGTCTAATCAACTTTTTTATAGTTTTATTTCATTAAAAATTAAATTAAATAAAACTAATCCAATTTATATCCAAGCTTCTCACACAACTCTCTTCTCTCCCTCTTCTCTTCTTCATTTTCTGTCTTGGTTACGGCAGTTCCATCAACAGCACCAAGAATAGCCCTGCCAAGTTCAGTCTCTGCAACTATGATCTCAATTGGATTTGCAGAGCCGACAATAATGTTGCATACTGCAGGATGCATTTTCACTGTGTTCATGACATTGATTGGAAATGCGTTATCGAAGACAATCACGTAGGCATGACTGGCAGCGATGGCAAGTGCATTCTTTCCAGCAAGTTCTTTAAGCTCTTCATCATTTCCCGTAACTCTGACCAGCTTTGGAACAGCTTCATTCATCGCAACACCGCACTTAATTCCGGGAACTGCAGTAAGCAAAGCTCTGAAAAGATCATCTATCGTGTAAACAGAGAAGTTTGCCTGTCCCACAATTATCTGGTACTTCTCACCCGGATTCTCTATTTTAACAGCCTCAACCTTCATGGAAGAATTGAGTCAGTCATTAAATAAATTGATTACTGAATTTGTCTTTGATTCAGTAGCCGAAAGATGTCTCCGATATCAAGTATCTCTATCTCTCTTCCTTCTAAATCTCTCCTATCAGGAACGATGAGAATCTTTTTGCATTCAAACCTTTCCAGTTTCTCTTCTACTTTTCTTAATTCCGCTTTATCAACAAAGCTCTTCCACTTTACCTCTGCAACAAGTCTGAGTTTTTTAAACTCAAAAAGTGAGATGTCAACTTCAAGATCTTTTTCCTCTATCCTTTCATGTCTGAGACCATAAAGTTTTGCAAGCAGGTTTCTTAAAAATTGCTCTACATGAAATGGGATCTTTACATCTACTGCCTTTTTTATGAACTCTTCACCTGTTTCGAGTTCTGTATAGGCATATTTTTCCTCAAGATAGTAATGAAGGTCAATAAGTGGCGAGAGGTGGTAGTATCTGAACCTTCTTCTGTTTTGCACCCTGATCTTCTCAAGTATTCCCATAGTTGTGAGCATCTCCAGATATTTCTGCAGAACACCCGGATTATCTTTGCTCAGGAGACCTCTCGAGAAAAGCAGGGTTGAGATTTCTGTGCTGATGTTCTTTCCATTTGCGATTGCCTTCATTATCCCCTCGTAGATGTTTGTGAGTTCTCTCTCCTCTTCGCTGAAGACCTCTCCAACAAGTTCTTTGACCATAAATCTTGCCTCATAAAGAAAACTGGCGATAAAATCCCTGACCGGAGGTTTGTAGTAGGGTATCAGGAAAGGGTCTCTGAGATAAACCGAAGCTTCAATGAGTTCTCTCCCACTGAGCCCCTCTGAAAGCCCGAGCAGAATGTCTCTTTCGTCTATTAAACCAATTCTAACGGGATAAACCAGCCCGAGCAGCGGGCTCTTGGACTCTATAAGTCTTTTTGACAGCCAGAGTGTTGAGGATATCAGAGTGAGCTCTCCACTTTTACCTGTGGCATGGAGAAAGTCGAGAAACTCTTCCGGAAGCCGGTGGAACTCATCAATGACAACTTTTCGCTGTCCGAGCATGGATCTGAATATCTTCACAAATTCGCTGTATGTGTATTTTTCTCCCGAGATTTTATCAAAAACAGTGGTATCTCTGTTAACAAAATAAAAATTGTCGTAGTCTGTAAAATTCTCAACCAGAAATGTCTTTCCGGTCTTTCTCCTCCCGTAAATCATTCTCCACGGTTTTCCTTTCTTTACCCTTTCAACATCTATTCTTCTGGGAATAATTCTCATAAGAATAATTCTCTAAAGAATATTTATTAAATTTTTGCCTGCATTCTTTACTTAGTGAGACAATTCCCATTTCTGGTTTTAAAGCAAGTCTCTAAATTCCTTTTACAGGAAAATTATTCTTCAACCTCTATGCCGACAGCAGAAAGAAACCTCTTCTTTATTGCCTCGGTAATCAGCTTGCTGAGTGCATCCTTATCTGAAGTACCTCCAAAAATACCGAGTGGTATCTGTCCGCCTGCAGAGTGTGCATGACCACCGGCACTACCAACCTCTCCGAAAGCCTGATTCAGAATATCACCTATATTAATCCGGATATCCTTGTTCCTTGCGGAGATATATACAGTCTCCTTTACAATTCCGAATACAAGCACTGTTGAAATTCCCTCTAACCTGAGGAGAAAATCAGCAGCCTGTGGTAGAGCATCTCTGTCGTTAATAAAGCCAGCAGAGGATATGAGGAAGCTTGAAAAAACCTGTCTGTTCTTTATTGCTGTTCCGAGAACATCAAGAGTCTCTGTAGAAATCGCCGGTCCCTCCATCTTCTCAATAAGTTCATAATCAACAAATGGGTAAAGGAAGGCAGCAGCAGCAAAGTCAGATGTCCTTGTATTCTTCTTGAACTCTTCAGTCTCTGATTTTATACCAAAAAATAGTGCAGTTGCTATTGTTCTGCTCGGGCTGATTTTCAATTCCCTCATGTAGTCTGTGACTATTGTGGCTGTTGCACCAACTTCAGTTCTGATATCCATGTGTTCTGCCTCGACTCCTGAGACGGGATGGTGGTCAATTACAATATTTACCTTTATGTCAGAAGGTATTGAATTGTTCGCACCCGGCGCTGAGGTATCAACAAGTGCAAATTTTGAATAATCCGAAAGACTGATATCATTTCCTCTCTTCAGAGTTATCTCAAGGATGTTTACCATCGCTCTGTTCTCCTGATGGAAAATCTCCCCGTAGTATATGATGTCTGCTTCAACACCATACTGTTTCGCAATCTCTTTGAGGGCAAGAGCAGAGGAGATTGCATCCGGGTCTGGATTATCATGAGTAAAGATAGCAAGTCTGCTCCCTTTCGCACTTTCAATAACTTCTCTGAATTTTCTGATCTTTCTCGAAGTTTCAATCCTTCCTACTGCGTTTATCACCGCATTTTTCATTGCCTCTGCCCTGATGACAACGTAATCTGCTCCAGCATGTTCGAGTTCTTCTCTTGATTTGTGGTTTTCCCCTCTTGCAACAAGGAAGACGTCTTTACTTATTTTCCTTATAATTTCAACAGCATTTCTGTTTGTTTCAGTATCTGATGTTAAAATAAGAATAGATGACAGCTTAGAAATGTCAAGATTTTTATAGAGTTTTCTATCTGTTGCATCACCATGGATTACATCATAGTTCTCGTCTCTCAACATCTCAACTCTCTCTTTTGAGATATCAACGGCAATAACTTTCTTGTTCTTTTTAACAAATTCTCTTAGAACACTGTAACCGAGGCTACCACACCCCAGCAGGAGATGGTCATAGTGTACTACATCATTACCCTCATCTGAAACCTGATTTTCATCCATCTGGATACTTTAGGTTGAATAGATATATAAGAATTCCTTTATTTCTTTATATATAACCAATCGAAGCATGTACCATTTTCGAAAATAACTTTTACATATCATCTGACATTGAGTATGGATTTGACTGCACTTCAGATGGAAATAAGAAAGAGATATCACGAAACTGACTCAAAATCAGGCAAACTTTTTCTGCTTGCAGTGCTTTTTGAAGAAACAGGCGAGCTTGCAGAGGCGGTGAGAAAAGGCAGGAAAAAAGAAGTTGAGGAGGAGATTGCTGACGTTATTTTTATGGCTTTAAGTATTGCCAATCTTTTTGAGATAACACCAGAAGAGAGAATCATCGAAAAATATTTGAAAAATGACCCGAGCGACAGGTGGGATTTGCCAGATTAGGAGAAAAAATCAAGTGTTGCATTTTTCACTTTCTTTTCTTTCTCCTTCTCGGGTTTTTCAGTTTTCTTTGCCTCCTCCTTTACTTCTTTCAAACCCAGTATCATACCCTCTTCCGTTCTCTGTAATCTGTTCTCTGTAATGTACTGAATGATTTTATCAGCCCTGCTATCATCATCCGTCATGAACACAATATCTTCGTGGTCGAATTCATAGAAGGCTGCCACTTTTGCTGCTTTCTCAATGTCATAATCTTTGATTAAACTCGAGACAAAACTGAACATCTCTGATGAGGCTTTTCTTTTTGACAGGTGTGTGTATTTTCCAATTTTTGCAAGGACACTGTCCATTCTGGCCCTTCTTGCTCTTGTCTGGAAAAGCTTCTGCCACACTTCAGGTCTTTTATATCTTGTAAACCCCCCTTTCTCTTCCTTTTTAACCTGCTGGACGCCCACAGTTGTAAGATAACTCGCATATCTCCACATTCTGAAATACTGTCTTCTTCTCACTCTTCCGAGAAAAATATCGGCATCAGATAAAACTGAATATCCTCTGTGAAGCTCTTCTCCAGAGTATTCGAGAGGAATATTCTCTTCGACCCATGCTATAAGGTCGTCAGGTGTCTCATTGAGAAGTCCAGCTTCGTTATATACAGCTGGATCAAGCTTTTTAAGAACTTTCTGGATTACCCTGAAAACATCTGTTTCCTGAGTTCTTTTAGCTATTGTTATGTCTTCAAAGCTTATCTCCTCTTTATATTCGGCGATAGCCTGCAGGTCATTTATAGCGGCTCTTAAATCACCACCAGCGTTCTCAGCGAGTGCAATCAGAACGTCCTTTTCAGCTTTAATTCCCTCTTTTTTACAGATTTTACCCAGAACGGCTGCAATCTGTCTTGAAGTCAGCCTTCTAAAAGCAATGACTTTACATAGACTTCTTAAACCCGGAGAAAGTTTATAAGGTTCATTTGCAATTAGAATAAATGGTTGGGCAGGTTTCCTTTTTATAATCTTGGTTAACGCACTCTCTCCTCCGTAATCTTCTCTTCCGTGGATGTTGTCAACTTCATCCAGCACAATGAGCTTGAATCTCTGTTTGTATGACGAAAGGAATTCCCCTTCTTCACTGAGCGTCTCAGTGAATGCACCCTCGCCAACAATTCTGTTTATAATCTGCCAGTTTCTCTGGTCGCTTGCATTCAATTCCACAACTTCCCATCCGAGAGTATTGCCAAGAGCAAGTGCAATGGATGTTTTTCCGGTACCGGGAGGTCCCGCGAGAAGAAGCGGTTTCTGTCTGTTGCCCTTTCTCCATTCTTCTGCCCATTTCAGGATTTCCTCAGCTATCTTTTTGCTCCCGACAACGTCTTCTATCTTCCTTGGCCTGTATTTTTCGACCCAGAGAATTTCTGTCTCAGCAGCTGCCATAAAACATCTCAAATTCTAAAATGAAAAGCTAAATATAAGTATTTGGATTTTTTAGAAGAGTGAAACATTCTACTTCTTTTATGTATTTGTTACCTTGTATGAGATGTTTTATATTGAAGAAACTTATAAAAGAACGTGGAGAAATTAAGATAATTTTTAAAATTCATCTTAAGCTTGATATCAATTCGGCAAGAGAAGTTCCACATTTTTTAGGTATAATATCATATCTTTTTCCGTTAATCCAGATCTTTAAACTTGTTATCATCCTAAACTCAGAAGTGCTCCATCTCTTGGCTAGCACGATATGATAAAAATCAAGTGAATTTGGCATTTTAACGCATTCTTTTAAAACGTCTAATGCGATTTTTGACCCTTCTTCAAGTTTCTCTTTAACTTTATTTGCGTGTACGGTTTTACTTTTAAGTTCTACGACACCAATAATGTGAATATTGTTTTCTTCTGTGAAAATAATACAATCACAAATTTTCTTATTTCTGCATACTTTTTCACCTTTCAATATTATATAGCAGTTCAGACCATCAAGTCTTAATCTACACCGACTTTCTGAACAGCGCTTAATTATTGCATTATTGAAGTTGTTACTAATACAGTCTACAAAATCCATTAAAAACCTCCGTATTTTATTTCTTGATTTCTATATCTTTTCGGAGTTTAAGTGACTCTTCGTAAAGTGCTTCATGAATTTTGAGGAATTCATCCTGTGAGATTCCATCTTCCTCTGTTATTTCAATCTCAGTTATTTTGTGCCCATTACTTCTTTTATCGTAGTTGAATACATAGGCAGAAATTTCATTGGGCAGCAGATAATCTTCTTTAGAATATTTATACTTCTCTACTCGTTTTTCTTCTGGAACTTTACTGAGTAGGATGAAACTACTTAATTGCTCTAACAAGTACTCACTATGGGTGGTAATCACTATCTTAACGCCGTTTCTTACTAATTTAACTAAAAACTTAGCTAAAATTCGTTGATTTTCTGGATGCAAGTGGGCTTCGGGCTCTTCTATTATTAAAATGCTTCCGGGTTTTACAATATACTTTAAATAAAGAAATAGTGGTGCCAACTCGGAAACTGTCGAAGAAGCCCTATGTAACGGAATTTCAGCATTCTTAAAATTATAATGAATTTCTGGGTAGGAATACTCGTCTAAAGTTCGGACTGTAATGTTTCCTTTGACCAATTCTTTCTCAAAGTCCTCCACAAGCTGATAAAAAGGCCCTTCTCTTCCCGGTAGGGATATAATGGATGATATAAAATCTGATACCACACCCGAGAATTTCGGAATTTCAAATTCTTCTATACCTACATATGGGATTTTTCTCCACATAATTTCAGCAAGCGCTTTATGACCTTGGAGTATACCAGACCTTGCAGCAGGAAGATAGTAACATGGCCATTTTATATTTTCAAGTATTTTAGATGAAATAATATCCAATGTTAACATCATCAATTCGAGGTATAAGATTTCTATTTCGTCTGGTCTTTTCTTTCCAATCCTACTTATCTCATGTGAGGAATCTTTTTTACTTGGTTGTGTTAGCCTAAGTGTAAAACCGTCCTTTAATGATTTAACTTTCAATTTAAAATCCAATTGAGGATATTTCTTGATTTTTAGCTTTTCTTTTTGATATATCAAACAAATCTCTTGAGAATTGAAATTAATTGTCAATTTAAAAGCCCTTTTTCCAATCCTAACTAAATCATTTAGTTTGCAAGCATAAGAGCGAATAATTTCTTCACCTAAGCTTTTCTCAAATATTTCCTCAGAGATCTTGTTAGCTACTTTTTCTAAAAAATATTTTGGAAACTCTAGTTCTTCTCCATCTTTTAAATTGTATATTTGCTCTTTTAACTCGGGAAATTCTTTGGCAAAATGCTTAATAGGATAGTTAAAAAGAAAATGCTTTTTAGTTCGGACAGATAGACCCCCTATCAACTCAGAAGGATAAGACTCGAATATCGAATGAATCAGCATGGCAGCATAGGATTTCCCAGAATTATTCGGTCCAATAAACAATGTAAGATTTTTGGGTGTTACCTTACCATCACTTATTGGGCCAAAATCCTTTATCTCAATACCTAAATTAATTTTCTCTTTTGCATAATCTTCTAAAGCTCTTGTTCCCCTAACTAGTGGTCTTATTCTCCTAATAGGCATGTTTATTTCTCCTATATTTTTTATTTTGAAGATTTGTCAGGTATCTATAGTTTAAATTATTATTTTTTATTTCTTTTTTTCTTTCTGATATCATTTTTTAATAATCTTCTTTCATAACCCAACAACTTACCAAGCTAATTTAGAAATATGTGAAAGGTATTCCTTAAATTCTTTTTCTATCTTTAATTATAGTATTTGACATAACTTACTTAACCAAAATTCAAAAATTCCTTAACCCACTTCTCCGCAAAACTGATTCTCTGAGCTAGCTGGTAAAAACTACTGGAAATAATTCTCTTCAGTTCTTCTAATG
>Ga0209426_1000355_pt1 | contig 54289 bp, 39 predicted proteins | sample Deesub1362B_J571_FD_187697 | JGI IMG/M metagenome (GOLD analysis project Ga0209426, IMG submission 187697) | Deep oceanic, basalt-hosted subsurface ecosystem from Juan de Fuca Ridge flank, Pacific Ocean, CORK Borehole 1362B_J2.571 (SPAdes)... ... | reverse complement strand
GCCGGTATCCTCTACCACATCGTGCAGGAGACCCGCCGTAACGGTAATGTAATCCATTTCCATTTCGGCCAGGATTTTGGCCACTTCAAGCGAGTGGATAAAATAGGGATCACCCGAGAGGCGCAGCTGATCTTTGTGAGCCTCTTTGGCAAAATGGTAGGCTTTTTCGATGAGTTTCAGATCGGCCCGCGGATTGGTTTTGCGGAGAAGGGATTTGATGGTGGTCAGGTATTCCAGAAACCGCTGCTCCTGATCATCCTGAATGGCCACCGTTTTTTTAACGACTTCCGCTTCCTGATTCATAACATCCTGCAAAATTCAATATGAAGTTAGGTCGGTTCAATATTGAAATCAATGTCCTCGTACATCGCCAGATTTTCAAATTTGGCATAGTCATCGATGAACGCCAGACGCACCGTCCCCGTGGGCCCATTTCGCTGTTTGCCTATAATAATTTCGGCAATTCCTTCTAAAGAGTTTCCTTCCTCATCGTAAAGTTGCTGGTACACTTCCGGCCGGTAGATAAAGATAACCAGATCGGCATCCTGTTCGATCGCACCCGATTCCCGGAGATCCGAGAGCATGGGCCGTTTGTCGCCTCCCCGGGCTTCCACAGCACGCGACAGCTGCGAAAGGGCAATGACCGGGATGTTCAGTTCCTTCGCCAAGGCCTTCAGGGAACGTGAAATGGCAGAAATCTCCTGCTGCCGGTTCTCGACGCTGGAAGGTCCTTGGATAAGCTGGAGGTAGTCAATAATTAGGAGACCGATGTCTTTCTCGGCCTTCAGCCGTCTGGCTTTGGCACGAAGCTCCAGAATGCCCAGATTGGGCGTATCATCAATGTAAATGGGGGAGGCCGCCAGTTTGCCTACCGCCAGGCTCAATTTTGGCCATTCCGACATGGGAAGCCGCCCCGTGCGCAGAAGGTGAGAATTGACCCGGGCCTCTGCGCATAATAGTCGCATGGCAAGCTGGTAGCTGGCCATTTCGAGGCTGAAAATCCCAACCGGAATTTTGTGTTCAACGGCCGCATTTCTGGCGATGGAAAGGGCAAAGGCCGTTTTCCCCATAGATGGGCGCCCCGCGATGATGATAAAGTCAGAGCGGTGAAATCCAGCCGTCATCTCATCCAGTTTTTGAAAACCGGACGGAACTCCGGTAACGCCGCCTTTGCGGTTGTGCAACCGTTCGATTTCTTCGAACGTCTCGTGCAAAATTGGGTCGATCTCCTGAAAGCCTTTCCGCAACCTGCGTTCGGCAAGACTGAAAATGGCCTGTTCAGCGCGGTCAATGATGTCGAAAACATTATCCTGTGAAGAATAGCTGTCCGTTATGATGTTAGTGGCCACATTGATGAGTTTCCGGAGCAGCGCCTTTTCCAGAACAATCCGCGCATGGTGTTCCACATTGGCGGCTGAAGGTACGGATTCTGCCAGCTCTGTGAGGTAATAGCTGCCACCTATTTCCTCCAGCTGTTTGCGGCGGCTCAGTTCTTCCGTGAGTGTAATTACGTCCACCGGTTCATTCCGGTCGTACAGGCTCACAGCGGCCTGGAAGATTTTGCGGTGGGCTTCCTTGTAAAAAGCGGTGTCGTCCAGAATTTCAATGGCCTTCCCTGTGGCCTCACGGTCTAATAGCATGGACCCAAGGACCGCCATTTCCGCTTCAATGGACTGTGGCGGTACGCGGTCCGTATTTTCCTGTGCTTCGGTATAGTCTTTGTTTTTTCTTCTCGTTGCCATCCCTACCGCCCATTAAGGTGAAGGATACGAAATGGTTTCAGGCGGTCTCCCCGCCATAATGGCATCGTACACTTTCCGGGCATACTGCACGTCATACCATGTAGGTCGCTTAAACTGCGGATTTCGAAGCAGGGCTGCCGGATGAAAAGTCACAATCAGCGGAATGCCCCGATATTCGTGCAGCCTGCCCCGTAAATTGGCCAGACTTGTCTTGGTCTTTAGCAGGGTTTGTCCTGCCACCCTTCCAAGGGCCAGAATTAGCTTGGGCTGAATGATCTCGATCTGGCGGTGCAGGTAAGGTTCGCACTGAGCCACTTCGTCCGGCAGCGGATCTCTGTTGTTGGGCGGCCGGCATTTCAGAATATTGGCAATATAGACTTCTTCCCGCTCAAACTGAATGGCTTTGAGGATTTTATTCAGCAACTGACCGGCCCTTCCCACAAAAGGTTCGCCCTGTTCGTCTTCATCCTTTCCCGGAGCCTCACCGATAAGCATCAGTTTTGCATCCGGGTCCCCTACCCCAAACACGAAATTGATCCGGGTTTCACCCAGCGGACACCGCTGGCAATTTTTGATCTGTTCGTAAAACTGATGCAAAAGCTCCGCTTTTTTCTTTGGGTCGATGGGCCCGGCGGGTACAGGGCCGCCCCGTTCCAGTGAATGCAACAGAACCTCCCATTTTTCACGGCTCAAAACAAAACCGTCCCCAAATATTTCTCTTTGCTGGCGGAAGTAGCGCAAAAGCAATTCCGGCAGCTGCTCCTGGGAAAATGCCATGGGTCACACCTCAATCACGTCGCGAAAAGGAGCCGGCTTTAGCCCCATCTGCACCGCCAGATGGTCATAAATGTGCCAGGCGACTTCAAACTTGCTCATCCTGGGAAGGGCAATTTCCTGACCGTCGCGGGTAAGAATGGTAACCACATTCGTGTCTGTAAAAAAACCTGCGCCTTCAATCCGCGGATTGTTTACAACGATCATGTCCAGGTCCTTTTCGGTCATTTTTTGGGACGCGTTGGCAATTTCATTCTCCGTTTCCACTGCAAAACCAACAAGAACCCGGTTTCCCTTCTTCTTTGCCAGTTCCCGGAGAATATCCGGATTTTTTTTCAGGCGCAGGGTCAGGGAATCCGGCCCCTTTTTGATTTTCTCCTTCTGGTAAGTTTCTGGATAGAAATCAGCAACGGCGGCCGCCATAATCACCGCATCAGAGCGGTCGTACCATTTTTGAATGGCCTGCAGCATTTCTCTAGCCGTCCGCACACGCTCCACCGTGGCGCCATCCGGCGGCGTCAGATCCACAGGGCCAGTGACCAGAATCACATCCGCGCCCAGCAACATGCCCGCTTCAGCCAGAGCAAACCCCATCTTGCCGGACGAAGCGTTGGTAATATAGCGTACGGGATCCAGTGGCTCCTGGGTGGGCCCAGCGGAAACAATGATCCGCTTTCCGGCAAAAGTTTTTTCTTCCACCAATCCTTTTTTTACGTGAAAAAGGATACGCCCCAGATCTGCCAGGCGGCCCACGCCCCAACCTTCCACATCCGAAGCCAGCTGCCCTTCTTCCGGATCTACAAACGCGTAACCAAGCTCCCGCAACCTGGCCACATTTCTTTGAACCACCGGGTTCTCCCACATCCGGGCATTCATGGCCGGGCAAAACAGGGTCTTCTCAGGCCCCGCTACCATAACCAGGGCCGACAGTAGGTCGTCCGCAAGTCCTCCAGCCACTTTGCCCAAAAAATCGGCAGTTGCCGGGCAGATGACGAGAAGGTCGCTTTCGGCTGCCAGTTCCACATGCCGCAGGGCGCCGCCAGATTCGCCCGAAAACATCTCCGAGTGCACCGGATGGGCCGACAGCGCTTCGAACGTCAGAGGTGTCACAAACTGGCGCGCGGCCGCGGTCATCACAACCCTGACGTCTGCTCCGAGGCGCCGGATGTCTCGAAGCAGCTGGCAGGCTTTGTAGGCCGCAATACCACCCGTAACGCCCAGGAGAACCCGTTTTCCATCAAAAGGTTGCATGCGGGATCCGCTTTATTTGCTCGCTTCGTCCGGATTTTCGCTCTCGGGATAAAAAACGCGCAGCTCATCGTTGAGCAGTTCATCAATGGCCTGGCGCGTCGGCTTTTTCCGGGTCTCGTAGACCTTGTCTTTCACTTCAGCCAGGGCCTCTTCAAAAAAATCTTCCGTCTGATCGCCCATTTCCATCTCCATCTCCATTTTCGCCCGCCGCATTTCGTTGATCTGCCGGGCCCGGCGGGCAATAACCAGCACCGCCTCATATACGGTCCGCGTTTTCTTTACAATTTCTTCCAGCGGTAAGGTACTGATCATTTCCGCATCACCTCCAGTTTATTTTGGATCACCCGATCCACTTCGTCCACTGTTCGATCAAACTCGTCGTTCACAATTTGCACGTCGTACGCGTTGGCGTACTGCATTTCCATGGGTAGCCGCTCCAAACGCCTCTGAATCTGCTCCGGGCTCTCGGATTTTCGCCCGCGCAGTCTTTCTTTCAGCACCTCCAGGGACGGCGGCTTTAAAAAAATGAGCAGCGACTGCTCCGGGAACAGCCGCCTTACGTTCATCCCACCAATAACGTCAATATCCAGAAGAACTACCGCCCCTTCTTTCAGCATCGCTTCAATGGGCCTTTTTGGCGTACCGTACCGATAGCCATGGACTTCTGCCCATTCGATAAATTCGCCTTCCCTGAGCCAGCGGTCAAATTCTTCGTCGCTCAGGAAAAAATAATCTTTGCCATCCGTTTCATACTGTCGTTTCGGCCGGGTTGTGGCCGATATCGAATAACGGTATTCCGGATGGCGCCGAATCAGTTCCCTGATAATGGATGTCTTTCCCCCGCCCGAAGGAGACGATATGACGCACAGAAGACCCTGACGCTGTGCTTCATGCATCTCCTTCTCCGGCCTCCGCGCCTCCGTGGATCCGCTGGGTAATGGTGTCTACTGTATTGGCCGACAGCACGACATGGTCGCTATCCATGATCAGCACAGATTTGGTCTTTTTCCCAAGGGTCGCATCGATCAGTTTTCCACGCTGTCGTGCGTCGTTCACCATTAATCGGACCGGCCGAGAATTGGGCGACACAACCGCAATGATCCGGTCCCGTGCGACAACATTCTTGAATCCCACACTTACCATGGGATACGCGTTTCGGTTTTTCGTGGCCTGAGCCATGGTCATTCCTTCTTTTTATTCCACGTTTTGCACCTGTTCGCGCAGGCGCTCCAGTTCCTCTTTGATCAGCACCACACGGTGCGAGATGTCGGCATTGCTTGCTTTGGCAGCAATGGTGTTCGCTTCCCGGTTCATCTCCTGAAGCAGGAAATTCAGCTTGCGGCCCGCCACCTCATGATGGTTCACAAAATCCCGGAAAAGGTCGATATGGCTGCGAAACCTCACACATTCTTCTGTAATATCGAGGCGGTCCGCCATGATGGCCATCTCCGTTTCGAGACGGTTGCGGTCCAGTTCCGGCGATTGCAGAAGTTCTTTCAGCCTTTTTTCCAGCATCTTCTGGTGCTGTACCACATTTTGCCGGGCAATTTTCTCTATTTCGCCAATTACCTCTTCCAGATGATCCACGCGTGCTAGCAGATCCTTTGCCAGATTGGCCCCTTCCTGGGCCCGCATCCGGTTCAGTTCTTCAATCGCTTGAACGATCGCCTTCCGTGCACAGTTCCAGATAACTTCGGCCGTTTCTTCGTCTTCGGGCGGTGCAAAGATTTCCGAAAAATTGAGAAGATGCTCCAGCCGAACTCCACCCTCCAGACCGAGAGCTCCACTCAACTCCCGAAGCATTTCTGCATAAGAACGGGCCAGTTCCAGATCCGGTTTGATGGCCAGGCCATTCATTTCCGGCGCCTGCAGCGAAATCGATAAATTTACCCGTCCGCGGCTTAGATGTTGCCGGATCAGCTCTTTCACATCGGCCTCGTACACCGACAAAATGCGCGGCATCCGGACCGAAACGTCCAGAAAGCGGTTGTTGACAGAACGGATTTCGGCCGTTACGTGGAGCCCATTTTCCACGCATTCGCCCCGCCCGAACCCTGTCATGCTAAGCAGCATGTATCGATAAACTCCGAATTTTCTTTAGCTTATGCAAAAGTAATAATACGAAAAAAAAGAGGGTAACGCAATTGTTTTTTCCTGCGGATGAAAAAAACCGCCGCAATGCGCTGTTTTGTCTGAATACGTCAAAATATGACGCCAGCTCCGGAAAATTCGAGGAATTTCCTCCCCCTGCCAGCTGTCCCGCTGGCCGTTTACGTGGCACAGCAGCTGAGTTCGTTCACAGGCCGGGAAAAAGTAATGGCGGCAAGTTTGATCCCTTCGGACAGGGTCAGGTAAGGATGCGGCATATCGCGCAATTCGGCTACGGGAATCCCGTAGCGGATGGCCATTGCCAGTTCCATCACCAATTCGCCTCCCTCGGGCGCAACAATTCGCGCCCCCAGCAACCGGTCGTTGGATCGATCCCGGATCAATTTAAGAAAGCCCCTTGTGTCTCCCGCAACAATGGACCGCGGAACATCTTTAAGGGAAAGGACAGCAACTTCAGCATCCAATCCTTTCTCTGCCGCCTGCCGCTCATCCAGCCCCACCCCTGCAACCTGAGGATCCGTGAAAATTACCCATGGGAGATCCGCTTCTTTTCTCTTCTTTTTTGTCCCGGAAAAGGCGTTCTGCACCGCAAGTTTCCCTTCGTAAGCGGCAGCATAAACGAACATGGGCGGACCGATAACATCGCCGGCGCCAAAAATTCTCTTTTTTTTCGTTTCTAGAAACGGATCCACCTTCAAAAACCCCCGATCATCCAGCGGCAAATCCACCCGATCCGCTCCGATTCGCTCAGTATTTGGCGACCGGCCCGTGGCGACGAGCAGCCGTTCACCCTCTAGTTGAAGCCTGCTGTTTCCTTGCTTTCCCTCCAGAATAATTCGCCCCTTCCGGGTGCGGACTTCCCGGGTTTCGAAGGATGTAACAAACCGGATCCCTTCCCTCTCAAGATGATGCCGCAGCTCGCCCGCCACATCCGGTGTTTCCGAAGGAAGGATGTCTGGAAGAAGCTCCACCACCGTTACCCGGACACCAAATCGGGCAAAGAGCTGTGCATTTTCCAGGCCGATATAATTTCCGCCCAGCACTATAAGGGATTCCGGCAACTTCTGAAGCTCATAAACCGTTTCGTTGGTCAGGTAGTTCACTTCATCCAGCCCCGGGATGGGCGGAACAGAAGGCCTGGCGCCAGTAGCAATCAAAATGGCATCTCCCTGAATGCGGCGGCCATTTATCTCCACGGTGTGGCCATCCACCAGCGTTCCCCATCCTTCCACAAGGTTCACATGGTCCATCCCAGAGAGCAAATCGGTGTATTTAGAGCGGCGCAGTTCTTTCACGAGGTGTTGCTTGTGTCTGACAATTAGCCGGAAGTCCTTCAGTTTTCCCCGGGCCTCGATTCCCGGAAAGGGCACATGACGGGAACGCTGCAGGGCTTCAGCGGCCCGGATAAACAACTTGGAGGGAACGCATCCCACATTCACGCAGGTTCCCCCCGGAGGCAGTCCGGCATTAATCATGGTTACCTGCACACCGAAATCTTTGGCTGCGATGGCCGCTGCAAAAGCTGCGGATCCACCCCCGAGGATGACCAAGTGTTTACCCGTTCCATGATGGCTGTCGTACTCCTGAACATCCGTAACCCGGTACGGCCCGATGCTGTTGACCCATTCCACCACCTGCTGGATGGTAAGCTGTTCCGGGTTCAGTTCTACCCGGGCCATCCCTGCCGAAAAATCTACCTCGCTGTGCAAGATGCCCTTCTTCTGAAGATGTTCGGAAATGGTCCGGGCACAACCCTCGCACGTCATTCCTTTAATCCGGATCACGTAAAGCTTTGTCTGGCCTGACATAAGTTCTCCCTATTTTGTCCCGTTGGTATTTCCCCTTCCAGCGGTATTTCGGCGCCCTCCCGGCACTGCCTCCCCGGGCAATTCCTTAGTAAATTTTTGCAATCTCTTTTTCTCCTCTCCTTTTTCAAAAACAGGGTAAAGGATCAGTTTATTCCAGTGGAAGAGGACGCACTCCGTACATCCTGCGTATGCCAAAACGTTCTTGCGGCAATTTCGTGAGTCTTCGAAATATTTGTTTTAACTTTAACCGCGATTATTCGGCCGGATGTACCGTTGCAGAACTTTCACCCGCGCCCCCGGTTTGATTTCCGGAGAAACTTGAAATGCCGGAAGATTTTGCAATCTCCCGGACCATCCCGGCAGCGGTCTGCGCTGCTGCATCAGGTTTTCTTTATGGAATGCTTGGAATCTATTTGCGGCGGAATTTTTCTTCTTCAAGCGTCAGCGTTGCGGAAATGCGGTAAGTATTTCCCAAATCCTGATGGTTAAGAAAAGCAGCGTCAAACCGGAGTCGAGGCAGCTGAATACCTGCCCCTGCGGTAAAGCGGCCCACATCCGATCCAAGGCGCAGAAATGCCACATTACGGTAAACCGCCTCTATCCCCGCATGAAAATCCAGGCTGATAGCACCCAGGTGTGCCTGGCTGGCAAATTTCCGCCCTTCAAACCGGACGTCTGCATCCAGAGCGGGCACCACACGGAAGCGGCCCCATGTTACCGGCCAGGCTGCCCCTACCTTGGCAGTGGGACTGATCAGCTCCTTGCGCCCCGTATCCCACACCAGCAGGGTTGTAAGGACATCCTGAAGATTCACGCCCAGCCGCAATTCCCGATAAACCGGCATCAGCAGAGCTACATCAAACCCAATCCCCCAGGCGCTGTTGTCTCCTACCCCTTTGCGGATCATCTTCACGCTGGCCCCCACAGAGGCGCGAGCTGCTTCTTCGTCCTGCCCCGCCCTTTTTTGCCAAGGAAGACGATCCAGCCTTCTGGCGTAGGAAAAATAGAGCGCATATTCCACATCGCTAACTTTTTTCACCACATAAGGCACGTTTCGCACCGGCTGTCCGTTCTCATCCTCAAAAATGGCTCCCACCGGTAGATCCGGGTTCAGCAATGCCGTGATCGGGATGTCATCAATCCCCATTCGCATCAGTCCAAATCCGAAAGTGGACTCTTTGCGGAGCGGCCACAGGAGTGCAGCATAATTGTACTTTACAACCCCCGCAAAGCGCTGGGCGTGCATCAGATGAATTTCCGGATAGGTGCTCTGCATCAGTCCGGCCGGATTCCAGTAGGAGGCGATGCTACCTTCCGCCACAGCCGTATACGCTCCTCCCATCCCAAGAGCCCGTGCCCCTGCCCCCACGCTTAAAAATTCACCGGCATACTTGGCAATTTGTTGTGCACGGCCTGCCGACGGCGGTCCCCACTGAACGAGAAAGACGGCCACCGCAAGCCCAAACGCTCGCTTCCAGGATCCACACATTCCTGCTTATCTCCCTTCTACGCTTTTAAATCCAGCACCTTTCCGACCCCTCTCCGTCGCTGTTTTCTACTTTTGAATGAAAGGCATGGTTTCAGCCGGTATCGGCGGCAACGGCCCCTTTCCATCCTTTTGTGTTTTGTAACAAGTTTCTCTTCAAAACCATTCCCTCCCTTCAGCGTGATGTACCATTCAACTTTTGTTTCAGCTCATTTAGCTTATTCAGTGCTTCCAGTGGTGTCAGATTGTTGATGTCCAGCTGGAGCAGTTCCTTGCGGAGCTCGTCCTCTTGTCGCTGGAAAAGATCAAGCTGCATCACGCGCACCGAGGGCTGGCGGCGCGAGGTCTGTGCCAGCCTGGGTTTGTGGTTCGGAGTAATTTGCTCGGCTTCCAGGTTTGCCAGAATCTCTTTGGCCCGTTCAATTACCGGTTTGGGAAGCCCCGCCAGTCTGGCTACCTGAATGCCGTAGCTGTGATCGCATCCCCCGCGCTCAATTTTCCGCAGGAAGATAATCTGGTCTCCCCATTCTTTGATGGCGACGTTGTAATTCTTTACCCTCGGAAGAATCAATTCCAGCTCTGTCAGTTCATGGTAATGGGTAGCAAACAACGTTTTTGCTGCCACTCTGGGATTGTTGTGCAGGTATTCCACCACAGCCCACGCGATAGAAAGGCCATCGAACGTGGAAGTACCACGCCCAATTTCGTCCAGCAAAAGAAGGCTCCTTTCTGTGGCATTGTTCAAAATGTTGGCCATCTCATTCATTTCCACCAGAAAAGTGGATTCGCCCCCGGCCAGATTGTCCGCCGCTCCCACACGCGTAAAGATACGGTCCACAACTCCGATGCGCGCCGATTTGGCCGGAACAAAACTTCCCATTTGCGCCAGCAGCGTAATCAATCCCACCTGGCGGATATAGGTGGATTTTCCGGCCATGTTGGGCCCGGTTATGACCAGAATCTGGTGATCTTCATTGCTGAGATAAGTGTCATTGGGAATGAAGGCTTCTCCGGGCGGTAGTAGTTTTTCCACTACCGGGTGGCGCCCTTCTTTGATCTCGATGATCAGACTGTCGTCAACTTTGGGCCGTGTGTAATTTTCCGCCTCGGCTACCTCAGCCAGGGACGAAAGCACATCCAGCTGGGCAATGATCCGCGCATTTTTCTGAATCACGGGGGCTTTTGCGGCAATGTCCTGACGGATCTGTTCAAACAGCTCGTATTCCAGTTCGGCCATCTTTTCTTCGGCCGAGAGAATTTTTTCTTCATATTCTTTCAGCTCAGGCGTAACAAACCGTTCGGCATTTACCAGCGTTTGCTTGCGGATGTAATGAGCGGGAACTTTGCTCAGGTGTGTCTTGGTGACTTCGATGTAATAGCCAAAAACTTTGTTGTACCCGATTTTCAGGGATGGAATTCCTGTTTTGTTCCGCTCCATCTCCTGTAATCCGGCAATCCATTTTTTGCCGGAATGGGCAATTTCCCGATATTCGTCCAGTTCTTTGCTGAACCCGGGCCGGATGATTCCTCCTTCGGTGATCGCAATGGGAGGTTCTTCCACGATGGCCCGTTCGATCAGATCCACCAGACCCTCCAGTGGCTCAAGACCATCACGCAGATCTTGCACGAGCTGCGCTTCAAAATTCCGGAGCTGCTGGCGAATTTGAGGCAAATGCTGCAGCGATTTCTTCAGGGCGAGAAAATCACGGGCATTACAGCGGCGGGTGCTAATTTTTGAGATCAGGCGTTCCAGATCGCCTACCTTCCGCAGCAGTTCCCGGAAGCGGCGTCGTTCTTCCCGTCTGCTAAAAAACTCCTCGACAGCATCCAGACGAGCATTAATTTTCCGCACATCCCGCAGCGGAAACTGAATCCACTGGCGGATCATGCGGCCGCCCATGGGCGTCAGAGTGCGGTCGATCATCGAGATCAGGCTCCCCTCCCGCTTCTCTCCCATGAGCGTGGCCAGAATTTCAAGATTCCGCAGCGTGGCCGGATCCAGAATCATATGCTCTTCAGGGAAATAGCGAGAAAGCTGGCGGATATGGGCCAGTTCGGATTTTTTGTTCTCCTGCAGATAGTGAATAATAACCCCAGCCGCACTGATGCCCGCATCCAGATCCTCGCACCCAAAGCCCTTCAGAGAGAGGGTCCCAAAATGCTGCAGCAGTGTTTCGTAAGCGAACTCGCGTGCAAACAACCATTCGGGCCGTCGCGTTACCGTGAAGTTCAAAAGGTTGCGGACATGTTTTCGGAAATACTCTTCCTGCTCTTCCGAAACCAGTACTTCGGAAGGCTGGGCATTCAGCAGATAGTCCTGAGCCTCGTCCCTATCGAATTCGGTAACAGTGAATTCTCCGGTGGACAGATCCACTTTTGCCATCCCGCAGGTTTCCCCTTTGAAATAGATTGCCACCAGGAAATTGTTCCGCTTGCTGTCCAGCAGTTCCTCTGTAAGAACCGTCCCCGGCGTTACGACCTCCGTAACTTCCCGCTTGACGATGGTTTTGGCTTTTTTGGGATCCTCCACCTGTTCACAAATGGCCACCTTATAGCCGGCTTTAATCATTTTGGCCAGGTAACCGTCCAGAGCATGGTAGGGAAACCCGGCGAGCGGCACATCTCCGGCGGCACCGTGTCCTCGTGAGGTCAGGGTAAGGCCCAGTACCTCGGCCGCAATCCGGGCATCATCATAGAAAAGCTCGTAAAAATCTCCCATCCGGAAAAAAAGAATATGCTCCCGGTACTGGTTTTTGATGGCCCAGTACTGTTTCATCAATGGAGTGGTAGTATCAACCGCTTTGCTGTTTTTTTGCGTGTCTTTTTTCATCCGATTTTGTTTTCTTGGCTCCCCGGTTCGCGTTCGCATCCCTCTCTGCAGGATTTTGCCGCTAAACTGTCGCTATGGTCCGCTCCGGTTCAGATCTTCAGAAAATGCCTCTGGCTTTTCAGAGCGAACGCCCGGCCGTCCACGGCCCTGGCCACCGCCAAGATCCCATCCAGATGGTCGCACTCGTGCTGAAGGAGCTCGGCAAGATCGTCTTCCAGCCACTGGCTCCGTTCCTGCCATTCCAGGTCCCGGTAAATAATACGGCAACGGCGGTGGCGGCGTACTCGCACCAGAAGATCCGGAAAACTCAGGCAGTCATCCCACAGTTCTATCATTTCCTCGCTCAAATTATCCAGCACGGGATTGATGAAAACATGTGGCTGACGGATATGCATATAAACAAGCCGTTTCCCAACGCCAATTTGCGGTGCGGCAATGGCCCTTCCGGCTCCATGTTGAGCCCGGAAATGAAGAAGTGTATCGTGCAAATCGTCCACCACCTTGCGGATCTCCGGCAGCTCCTCCTTTTTCACCGGTTCGCACACCTGGTGAAGAAACGGATTTCCCAGCAACAGAATTTCCCGGATGGCCATAAACTGTTCCCGTCTTCTTTTTTCAACAATATACATAATTTTCGGCTGGGATTCCAAAGGTTTCAGATCGGGCTTAAAAGGTTTGCTTCCCCTGCTCTTTTCGGGAGGATAGAGGTTTTGCACAGATTCCCCATTCTCTTTGCTCTTTTTGAACCGGAGAAGGTACCTCTCAGCAGAGCATTTACGGAACTTGAGCTGGACGTATATTCGAGGTGATTTTTCACAAATTTTTAATTATTATTTTGTTATGCCAAAAATGTGAAAATGTGAAGACGACAGGATGATGGCGGTTCTTTCTCAAATTCCGGTCGGAGATTGGCCAGGGTATGCGGAGGTGATGCAATGCGATCGGAACATGGAGACTGGTCGGTCCATGGCAGAAAACCGGGACGTTCCGGGACTTCGAAGCGGGTGATAGTGGCTGGTGCAGGTCTTTCAGGACTGGTAACGGCGCGACTTTTAAAAGACAGCGGATTTGACGTAACCGTTCTTGAAGCACGAAACCGCATAGGCGGGAGGATCTGGACAGATGATTCGCTGGGTGTTCCCATTGACCTCGGCGGGTCGTGGATTCACGGTGCCGAATACAATCCCCTGAAGTTCTGGTGTCATACCCTGGGTGTGCCGCTTATCGAATCGCCCCGCGGTAATTTTTGGCTCTATGAAAACGGCCAGGAGATCGATTTTTACCATTTGGGCTGGTATTCTCGCAGGGCTATTGTCAAATACGGCATCCCGTTTGTCCGCAAATGGCTGGGAATAAAGTGGCGGATCTTATTCGGTCTGAATGGCGATCTTACTTTTTCTGTGCCCATTGCCCGCCTTTTGCGGAAGGCAAACCCATCATTTGGCGAAAGGGCGTTGCTCTGGATGATTTCCATGGTTGAAGCCATCGAAGGTACCAGTGTGACACGTCTTAGCATGCGGGCCTGGAACCCACTGGAATACCGACAGACTAACTTGATCCCAAAACCCGGGTTCCGGCCTCTTCTTCAGGACGCAGCAAAAGGTCTGAACATCGAATTCGGTACAGAAATAAAAAGGATTGATTGGTCGGGCACCGGTGTGATTTTCGAAACAAACCGTGGGACGTTTGGCAGCGATCTTGCCGTAATTTCGCTTCCGCTTGGCGTGCTGAAACAGCATCCGGATCTTTTCTATCCTCGGCTTCCGTCCACCAAACAGCGGGCAATTGAACAGCTGGGATACGACGAAGAAGGAGTGCTGAACAAGATCGTTCTGCGTTTCCGGCATCGGTTCTGGCGTCTGGATCGCGACCGCTTCGGGTATCTGCCAGATAGCCCCCAGGAACGCGGTCTGTTCAACTACTGGATTGAGCAAGAATGCGTTACTGGTGCTCCGATCCTTGTGGGCTTCAGCAGCGGCCCCATCGCCGTCAAAATGGACCGGGAATATACCGATGAGGAAATCCTCCGGGAAGCACTGCGGGCGCTGCGGCGGATCTTTGGGCGGGAACTGCCCCCCGTAGAAGGATTCCGGGTAACCCGGTGGCTTTCGGATCCCTACTCCCGCGGGGCATATTCCTATGCCGCCACGGGAAACCGCTCGTATCACCGGTACGACCTGGCCGAACCTGTGGAAGGAAAAATCTTTTTTGTGGGAGAAGCCACAGAGGATTCATGTTTTGGGACCGTGCATGCCGCAGTGGTTTCCGCAGAAAGAGAGGCGCGCAGAATCCATCGCCTCTATTGCTGCGAGGAGGAGGATCTCGGCCATCTTCCCTGGAAAAACATGATCCGCTGAAGAACAAAATCACCGGAAGAGAAGCTATCCCGGCAGCGGCGCGTTACTTTTTTTTCGCCGGGAACGAGAACCGAAAACCAAAATGAACGCAAACGAGCAGAAAAGTTTATTAGAAAAAGCTTTTGCGCGGTACAGGGAGCTGATCGATCACTGGCCGGCTTTTCTTGAATCCTGTGCTGCGCCGCTACCCCTGTGCGCCTGGACCAACGTCCTGCGGACCACTCCCGAAACACTGCTTAACATTTTCAGTGAAGAGGGCATTGCGGCACAGCGGCTTGGATGGTATCCGGCGGCTTTTCGCCTGCCGCAAGGTGTAAAAGCGGGAAGACTCTGGGCCTACCTTGCCGGATTATACCACATTCAAGAAGAAATCGCCCTTCTTCCCGTTTTATTGCTGAACCCTGCACCGGGACAGCGCATTCTGGACCTCTGCGCCGCACCCGGAAACAAGACAGCCCTCATGTCTGTCCACATGCAAAACCGTGGTACGCTGGTTGCAAACGACCGGAATTTTCGCCGGATGCGGGCAATCCGCCATACCATTGAACGGCTCGGGCTATTGAATATCAGCACAACCCACTACGATGGAGCTACTTATCCAAAACTCTCCGGCCAGTTCGACGGTGTTCTGGTGGATGTTCCCTGCTCTTGTGAAGGTACCGTGCGGAAGAACCCCGAAATCCTTTTCAAAGTCAATCCCGATTTCTGTAGCCGGAATGCCCAGCTCCAGAAAAACCTGCTCAAACGGGCTATTCAGCTCTGTAAGCCAGGTGGTAAAATAGTGTATTCTACCTGCACGTTCGCCCCTGAGGAAAATGAGCAGGTTGTTCATGAGATTCTCCAGGAAATGGGCGAACAGGTGTGCGTGGAGCCGCCTCCCGCTCTTCCACTTCGCTTTTCCCCGGGAATCACCCGGTGGCAGGGGCAGCAGCTGGACCCTGCTTTGGCTCAAACGTTGCGCATCTGGCCCCACCAAAATGACACCGGTGGCTTTTATGTGGCCATTTTGCGGAAGAAGGGTTCGTCGGAAACCGAACCGCCGGAATATCCGTCCGTTCCCCCTCCCTGGCAGGAAGAACCGGAAGCAGAACGCTGGACAAAACAGCTGGCGGAACGCTACGGACTGAACCACGAAGAAACTTTTCGGGAGTATCGGATCCTGCGTCGCGGGAAAGAAGGGCTTTATTTGGTCGCTTACGATCACCAGCCGCCGCAGTTGCCCATTCCGGATTCCATCGGCATGTTTTTTCTCCGTACTCAGATGGTTGTCCCCAAACTGTCAACGGGAGCGGCCATGCTTTTTGCGCCACATATTTCACGCAACCGCATTGGGCTGAAAAAGTCCCAGCTCGATGCCTATTTCCGCCGGGAAACCTTTCCCCTCTCTCCAGAACAGTGGCTGGAAAACACCACGAGCCAGCAGGTATTGGTTACCTATCAATCTTTTGGGCTGGGAATTGGGCAGTACCGGAAAGCTGCCGCCGGAAACGTCTCTCTTCAAAGCCTGTTTCCTAAAGGATGGTCTCCCGACCGGGACAAACTGCCGAACCTGGAATAAAAAAGCCCGTCCAATGACGGGCTCAGGAAGTTGAGATGAAAGAAACGCTAGCCTCCGGTGCTCTCGTTTTCACCCATCTGTGCGGCACGTTCCCGCTTCATCTTCCGCTTCTTTTTGGGCCTGGGCCTGGACTTCCCGAATGTGCCCTGAAAAATTTTACCTCGCCGCGTTCTCCGATCACCTTTTCCCATACCGTTTTCTCCTTAGAATGTTGATCCCCAAAAACTGGAACGCTTTTTTGCCGCTCACCTACTTTTCGTCGTACCGTATCAGTTGATTTTACAGCACTTAAAATATGAAATTCCCTGCAGGAATTCAAATTTCTTCTTCCTTTTTGTTCAGCAACCGGCCAGGCCAAAACCATCTGGCTTCTTAACGAAAAGCTCCATCTTCAGGGACCTCATCCCGCATTCACGCAACCCACTCAAAATAGACCGCGCTTCCACGCTCGGACGGCTCAAATTTCAGCCGGAACCGGTTACCAGTTCTGGGGGTCCACACAAAGGACCAGTTTGAGCACCTTCCAGCCTGGCACATCACTTTTTCGCCATCTTTCAGTACGAGTCCGAAATAAAGCAAATCGCCTTCCAGCCTGCTAACATCCACCGTAATTTCGTTTTGGAAAAAGCCCGGCCGCCATTCGATTACCCGCTGCTGCAAGTCCAGGCCCTCTTCATCAAACAGGCCGGAAACCAGTACGCCCTTCAGATGAGCAATCACATCACGGGTTACCACCCCATCTTCCAGCTGTTGGGAACGGGTACTGCCTACCCATAGTTCTGCACGGTCCGGCAGAAAAATTCCGGGACTATAGGGTAGATTTTTCAGGACATAAAGGTCCTCATCATACAGCAGCTGTCCAAAAAAATCGTGTACAAAAACCGATACGGGCTCGGGCGGCTGCCAGTCGCGGATATCTGCCTGAATACATTTGACATTGGGATACGTTCTAAGCCTTGTGGAGCACAGCTCGTATAGGGCTGGGTTCCGCTCTATCGCGTACACTTTTTTGGCCCCCAGCCTGGCCATTTCCTCGGCAAACAGACCCAAACCGCTTCCGGCATCCACGCAGACGCGATTCCGAATATCTCCGGCATGGGCACGCAGCATATTCAGGTATGCATCCGTTCGTGCCCGGTCATCATAAATACTGATAAAAGCAAGAAGGTCATCCACAGCAGTGAAATGCTGCGGCGGCAGCTCATTCATGATGTCCATAGAACATCCTCTCGGTATCCGGTTCGTTAATCGATCTCCAGTTTTTCGAGTTCGGGCAGAAATTCGACAGATGAATCCCCTCTGCGGATGGCCTCAGCCGCCATTTTGGCCAGTCCACCCGCAATGTGCGTGCGCGTTCCCTCTTCGATCTCTTCCGGACGCTCCAGGCGTTTCTGCACTTCTTCCACATTTGCGTTGAGCACATTCCGCACCGTCTGGCTGCTCAATCCCAATTCTTCGGCAATCTGCTGTGAGGTTTTGTTCATGAACTGGAACAAGGCCATAATGTAGGCGGCTTCCATAAGAGAAGGTAGCCAAGTTAGATTGCGGTAGTCAAATAATTTTCTTGGTCCCCCGATTAGATCGAGTGATTTCAGAAAGATCCGCATGGCGATAGCATCGGTCTTCATTTCAGGAGACTTTTCCACCTCACGCACTACCTGCATCCTTCCACCTCCCTTTTTCATTTCTGCTGAACCAGTTCCTGAAGACTGGGACCGACCTTTACCAGACCATTCCGGTCGATTTCGAACAGATGAACGGATGAATCGTGGCCGCACAAACGGCAGCCATCAATGCGAAACAGGCGTACTGTTTCGCCCAGCGGCTTTTTATAAAGAGAAACCTCGCTGTTGCGGAGGATTTCCTTTTTGGAAACAACAAGGGTTCCATCCACGATGTGGGCCACGGCATATCCACCTGCTGCCTCGGAGGTTAATTCCTCATGGCCACTGCGTTTCTGGGAAATTAATAGCGCTGTCTGGTTCCACTTTTTCAGAAAATGGTAAATTTGCCGTACCGTTTGCCGCGCCAGCATTTCACGGGACTCATAAAGACCGGTAACAGAATCGATCACGGTAGATTTGATTCCATACGTCTGAATAGCTTTTGCCATGGCTTCCAAAAGGGAGGGTAAATCTTCACGGAAGAGGGTTTGAGACGCCGCATCGATAATCACGATGTTCTTCTCGATCTTTTCAAAGGGAATTCCCATGGCCATGGCCCGCTGTTTTAGTCCCAGAGCCGAAAAAGCAGCCGACTGCTCTGTAGTGACCAGACAAACCGGATATCCCATGGAAGCCTGCTGGACCAGAAACTGTTCGGCCATCAGGCTTTTTCCCGTATCAGGAGTGCCGGTGATTTGTAGCACCCCCCGCGCAGGATAGCCCCCCAGCGGGCGTGTGGTTACTTTCTCTCCATCAAATTCGGTGGTATAGAACAGAGAATCAAGCCCTTCCACCCCAGACCGGATACCGAATAGGGTCGGCATTATGCCCTTCAGATCAGCCAGCCGGTAAACCGTTTCCTTCTGGTTCTTTTTCATGACCTCTTCCTTCACAGTCTCACCCCCTTCTGTTTCGCGAAATGATTTAACGATAAGAAAAACAAGGAGTTCCCTGCGGCATTTTTTCCTGAATTACCTGATACGATGTTCGGGAAAGTGAAAAAAACACTTCCAAAAGCCGATCCGCTTTCCACAAAATATTTGCCTTGTATTGGGCGCGGGCGGCCCTCCCCTGTTTATCCAGGAAAATTCAAAAAATACTTGCCTTCTTTGGAGGATTTCTGCACTTTTTCACCAAAAAGGAAACAAGCCATGGGTACTGCTCCTGAATATTATGATTTTATCGTAATCGGTTCGGGATTTGGTGGATCGGTTGCAGCGCTCCGCCTCAGCGAAAAAGGCTACCGGGTCCTGGTTCTGGAAAAAGGACTCCGCTTTCGTGCCGACGATTTTCCCAAAACCAACTGGAATTTGCGCCGCTGGCTCTGGCTTCCTGCGCTTGGATTGTACGGGTTTTTCAGAATTACGTTGCTCCGTCACTTGCTGGTGCTCTCTGGTACGGGTGTAGGCGGCGGTTCCCTGGTATACGCCAACGTTCTCGCCGATCCGCCCGATGAATTCTTCCGCTCCCCATCCTGGAAACATCTTGGAGACTGGCGACAGGAACTGGCCCCTTTTTACAGTCAGGCAAAGCGCATGATGGGCGTAACCGCCAACCCCCGTCTGGAAATTGGTGATCTGGCGCTTCAGAAACTGGCCATGCAGCTAGGGAGGGAAGATAGTTTTGCTCCCACGCCGGTGGGCATCTATTTTGGCACCCCCGATGTCACAGCAGCGGATCCCTATTTTGGTGGAAACGGACCGGCAAGAACAGGTTGCAATTTTTGCGGTGGCTGCATGGTTGGCTGCCGTTTTAATGCCAAAAACTCACTGGACAAAAACTATCTGTATCTTGCAGAAAAACTCGGAGCATCCATTCAGGAGCGCTGCCAAGTGAATGAGATCCTTCCACTTGGGAACGAAGGTGAAAAAGGGTATATGGTCCGCTGGAGAGATTCGATCACCAAAAGCGGCCGAAAGGGAGAGTACCGCTGCCACGGTGTTATTCTGGCCGGTGGTGTCCTGGGAACGGTTCCCCTTCTGTTGCGGCTACGGCGGTCCACCATGCCGCGAATTTCTTCCAGAATCGGGCGGAGTGTCCGCACCAATTCGGAGCACCTGGTGGGTGTGATGACATTCGACCGGACAAAAGACTTTTCCAGAGGCATCGCAATTGGTTCGATTCTTCAAACGGACGAATACTCCCATGTCGAACCTGTGCGCTATCCATCAGGCTCTGGCTTTTGGAGGCTGCTGATGTCTCCTTTGGTGCAAAATCCCCGGCTGATTGCGCGGGTTCTCGGTGCAGCGAAAGACATTTTTCTCCATCCCATACGGGCGGCCCGGGTCTATTTTGTAAAAGATTGGGCACGTTCCACCCAGATTCTGCTCTTTATGCGCACAATTGATACCCGCCTCCGGTTACGTCTTGGCCACATGGGGGTCCGGAGTTCCATTGACGAAGGTGAAGCCCCGACCCCATTTATGCCGGAAGTGGAAGACCTGGCCCGCCGGTACGCAAAGCTGGTAAACGGAAAGCCAATGACCCTCCTATCAGATACGCTGCTGGGAATACCGACGACTGCTCACCTTCTGGGCGGTGCAGTAATGGGCGCTCATCCTGGAGAAGGTGTCATAGACCGTGATCAGCGGCTTTTTGGCTATAAAAACATTTACATCTGCGACGGCTCGGCGGTATCGGCCAATCCGGGAGTGAACCCATCCCTCACAATCCTTGCGATGAGCGAAAGAGCGATGAGCAAAATTCCCCCAAAGAAAGTCTAAAGTCGACACATTTCGCGCGGGCCAAAGAACCATCCGCTACGTCTGTTCATTGAAGTTTTCAGCAAATCGGGCTCTGTGCCCCCCTTGATTCACAATATCTTCTTTTCCTTGGCAAAACGTTCCAGTTCCTCACGGAATTTTGGATGCGCGATGTTAATCAGGGCTTCCGCCCGTTCTCGCAAACTCTTGCCATGCAGGTACGCAACCCCATATTCTGTGATCACATAATGCACATCTCCACGGCTGGTCACCACACCGGCCCCCTCTTTCAGGTGAGGGACAATCTTGGACACGGTGCCATTTTTTGCTGTGGATGGCATGGCAATGATCGGCTTTCCCCCTTTTGCACGTGCGGCTCCCCGGATGAAATCTACCTGGCCGCCAAAACCGGAATAGATCCGGTATCCTATGGAATCGGAGCATACCTGGCCGGTAAGATCCACTTCGATGGCCGAATTAATGGCCACCATCTTTTCATTTTGAGCGATGATAAAAGGATCGTTGGTGTAATCGCACGGATGGCATTCAAAAATCGGGTTATTGTCCACGTATTCGTACAGCTCTTTTGAACCCAAAATAAATGTGCCCACAACTTTCCCTTTGTGCAGTGTTTTCCGTGCTCCGGTAATGATGCCTTCCTCGATGGCATGCATCATGCCGTCGGAAATCATCTCCGTGTGAATGCCCAGATCGCGTTTATCCCGGAGGTAGAATAATGTAGCGCTGGGTATTCCGCCAATCCCCAGCTGAAGGGTTGAGCCATCTTCGATCTGTTCTGCAATATACTGCCCGATCTTCCGTTCCACCTCCGTGAATTCGTCCATTTCCAGTTCGGGCAGATCTTCCGAGACTTCCACAATTTTGTCAACGCGGGATACATGAACGAAAGAGTCGCCCAGCACCCGCGGCATTTTTTCATTTACCTGGGCAATAACCTTTCGGGCGCTTTCCACCGCCGCTTTTGTAGCCAGGGTTTCGACCCCAAAGGAGAGAAAGCCATGTTCATCTGGCGGTGATGTATGGATAATAGCTACATCGATGGGCAGTTGTCCCGAAAAAAATAGCTTGGGAATTTCATAGAGAAAAATGGGAACGTAGTCTGCACGTCCTTCATTCACTGCCTTTCGGTCCGCCGGGCCAACGAACAGGGACCGGTGTCTAAAATGGCCTTCCATGCCCGGTGCAGATAGAGGATCTTCCCCCAGCAGCAGAACATGTACTACTTCCACATCTTCCAGTTCATCCTTCCGCGCTGCCAGAGCATTGATCAGCACATACGGAGAAGCAGCATTCCCCGAAATATAAACACGGTCTCCGCTTTTAATCACCTGAACTGCTTCTTCGGCTGAAACAATCTTGCTCCGGTACTGCTCAATCCATCTCATCGCTACCCTCAATCATCCTATTCGTGATCTTTCAGCAATTCTCTGACATCCCGATATGGTACACCAAATCCTTCAGCCAGATGAGACCGCAAACAGTACCCGCGGTAAGTGTAAGTTCCCCGGGCAATGGCCCGGTTCCGGCGCATCGCTTCGTGAATCCCCAGATCTGCTATCTGACGGATATACGGCAATGTGGCATTGCTGAGTGCGTACGTGGCCGTCCGGGCTACTTTGGTGGGCATATTGGGTACACAGTAATGGATGACGTTTTCTTCGATAAAGATGGGATCCAGTACTGTTGTGGGCCGCGAGGTTTCCACACAGCCGCCCTGATCTATTGATACATCAATGATGAGGGATTTGGGCCGCATGGTTTTCACCATTTCCCGGGTCACAAGTACGGGCGCCCGTTCGCCCGGAACCAGCACCGCACCGATCAAAACATCGGCAAATTTAACCGCCTTCTCGATGTTATATTCGTTGGAAATGGCGGTTGTAACGCGCCGGTGCAGCATGTGCCTTAAATGCCGCAGCCGGTTGATATTGTGATCCAGCAGGATAACTTGCGCTCCCAGGCTGGTAGCAGCTACCGCAGCCGAGGTTCCCACGACGCCCGCTCCCAGGATAACCACAATGGCGGGCGGCACACCCGGAAGCCCACCCAGCAAAATTCCCCGCCCACCGTACTGGCTCTGCAAGTACTGCGACGCCACCTGGATCGACAACTGGCCGGCAATTTCGCTCATGGGAATCACCACCGGCAGACTTCCATCGTCTTCTTCGATAATCTCCATGCCGATGGCGGTAACTTTCTTGGCAATCAACATCTCCACCCAGTTTTTGCGGGCCACCGCCAGATGAAAAGGACACATTACGATCTGTTCGTGCCGCATCATTTCGTACTGTTTGGCCGAGGGCGGCGCGACCTTGCAAACCAGATCCGCCCGGCCGAATACTTCATCTTGGGTATAAACCACCTCGGCCCCCACACTCCGGTAATCTTCGTCACTGAACCGACTAATTAAGCCGGCTCCCGCTTCCACAAATACGCGGTGCCCCGCCTGAATCAGCGCCTTCGCGTTGGCCGGTGTAATGGCCACTCGGCCTTCAAACGTGTGCTCTTCTTTAACAATTCCAATGTTCATGTTGACCCCTACTGTTCCAGTAACCCACGGATCGTTTGCTTCAGTTCAGACAGATCGGATGACTTGATCAGATAGGCATCCGCCAGCCAGGAACTGAAATCATCTTTGTAATTGGCATATGCGGTGTTGATTACAACCTTCAGGTTGCGGTTTTTGAGGAGCATCTCTTCCAGCGCTTCCAGGCCATTCATCCCGGTCAGGCGGATATCCAGGACCACCAGATCGATATTGTCTTCTTCCAGTTTCTTGATGGCCTCTTCACCAGATTCCACGGTTATAACTTCATATCCCTCTTCGCTCAATTCCTGCTGGTAGAGGAGCCGCAAACTTTCCTCGTCTTCTACGACGAGAATTCTTTTCATCTTGTTCACCTCCTTTGGCAATCAACCCACCCTGAATCCTGCCGGTCCCCCTTATGAGATAAAAAGGGCATCTGGCATATTATTCCAGATGCCCCTGTTCTGAAATCATTTCTTCTGTGCTTGAGCATCCATCACGGCGATAGCCGTCATGTTCACGATGTGATTCACATCATCGCCGCGCTGGAGGACATGGACCGGTTTCTGCATCCCCATCAAAATGGGCCCGATAGCTTCGGCATTGCCGATGCGCTGCATCAATTTATAGGCGATGTTGCCTGCTTCCAGGTTCGGGAAAATGAGCACGTTGGCTCCACCTTTAAGGCGACTGAATGGATAGGTTTCCTCAATAATCTCGGGCACCACGGCGGTGTCAGCCTGCATTTCGCCATCGATAATCAGATCCGGTGCCTTTTCACGCACAATTTCTACGGCCCGGCGTACTTTCTCAGACAGCGGGTGTCGTGTACTGCCAAAATTGGAAAAGGACAGCATGGCGATGCGTGGTTCGATGCCGAAGCTTTTGGCCACTTCCGCGGTGCAGATGGCAATTTCTGCCAGCTCTTCCGCTGTGGGCTCAATATTCACCGTCGTGTCGGCAAAGAAGTACACATTATCTTTGGTGATGATGATGTACAATCCCGACACCCGGCTGATATCGGGCCGCATACGAACCACTTGCAATGCCGGCCGGATGGTGTCCGGATAGTGACCGGTCAGCCCTGAAACCATTCCGTCCGCATCCCCTTTGCGCACCATCATGGCGCCGAAATAGTTCGGGTTCATGATCAGCTTGCGTGCCTCCACCAGGGTCACTCCCCGGCGCTGCCGCAGCTCGTACAGCTCCTGGATGTATTCTTCCAGTTTCGGAAAGGAGGCAGGGTTGACAACTTCCACCCCTTTCAGCTCCAGGTGCAGCTTCTGGCGCTTTTCTTCGATCACCTTCGGATCGCCGATCAGAATGGGACGGGCTATTCCCTCTTCGATAACAATCTGGCTGGCCCGGAGGATCTTATCCTCTTCACCTTCCGGATAAACGATCCGTTTGGGTTCGGCCTTTGCTTTGTTGATAATGACCCGCATAATTTCTCGGGAGCGCCCCAGTTTGGCTTCCAGCTGCTCGCGGTACTCATCCAGATCAATATGATAGCGCGCTACCCCCGTTTCCATGGCGGCCTTGGCCACTGCCGGTGCTTCCCACAGCAGCACACGCGGATCCAGCGGCTTGGGGATGATATAATCCGGACCGAACGTGAGCGGCTGGTTGCCGTATGCCTTGATGACCGAATCGGGCACATCTTGCTTGGCCAGATCGGCCAGAGCCCGGGTTGCGGCCAATTTCATCTCCTCATTGATGGTACGGGCACCTACATCCAGCGCACCGCGGAAAATAAACGGAAACCCGAGCACATTATTGACCTGATTCGGATAATCGGAACGTCCGGTTGCCATGATGATGTCGTCCCGAGCCGCTTTCGCATCTTCGTACGTGATTTCCGGATCGGGATTGGCCATGGCAAAAACAATGGGATAATCGTTCATGGAACGGATCATCTCCTTGGTCACGCAGCCGCCTATGGACAACCCAACGAACACATCGGCTCCTTTGAGGGCATCTGCCAGCGTCCGGGCGTCGGTTTCGGCTGCAAATTCTTCCTTGTAAGGATTCATCCCCTCTTTTCGGCCTTTGTATACAACCCCCTTGCTATCACAGAGAATTATGTTTTCCTTTTTTACCCCAAGCGACACGTAATAGCGGGCACAGGCAATTCCAGAGGCCCCAGCACCGTTAAAGACCACTTTGATCTCGTCGATCTTTTTACCGGTCAGCTCGAGGGCATTCAGCAATCCAGCTCCCGAAATGATGGCCGTCCCATGCTGATCGTCATGAAATACCGGAATATTCAATTCCCGTCTCAGTGTCTCTTCAATGTAAAAGCATTCCGGTGCCTTAATATCTTCCAGGTTGATCCCCCCGAATGTTGGCTCCAGCAACTTGCAGACGCGGATCACATCATCCGGATCTTCCGAATCGATTTCCAGATCAAACACGTCGATGTCAGCAAATCGTTTGAAAAGAACCCCTTTTCCTTCCATGACCGGCTTCCCGGCCAGAGCCCCGATATTTCCGAGGCCCAAAACGGCCGTGCCATTGCTAACCACAGCCACCAAATTTCCCCGGGCCGTGTACTTGAACGCCGCATCCGGATCTTTGTAAATTTCCTTGCACGGCTCCGCCACGCCCGGTGTATACGCCAGAGACAGGTCTCTCTGAGTCACACAGGGCTTGGTGGCTACCACCTCAATTTTCCCACGGCGCCCTTTGCTGTGGTACTCCAGCGCTTCCTCTCTTGTGATTAACATCTCTTCCTCCTCAGTTCATCTGACCATCCCTCTTCCCATGTATGCAAGAAGCAGATTCCGGATGATAAAATATCCTCTCTGGCTGGACAGGAAAATAGGTGCAGCTTTTTTGGCAGGCCGCTGATTTGGAACACGCTGTATCCAATCCGAATATTGTTGCTGTAAGAAATTACAACCACGGCTTTTAATTGTCAAGAAATTTGCCTGTTTTTGCAATTTCTTCATTTTTCTTCAGGCAAAAACAATTGTATCGCAGGTGCCATTTAAATGCAACTATATTTGTTTTCCGTAATTGAAAAGCAAAAATTGTCACATGGCATCTGCGCAATTTGCTCCGAACCTTTTCCTCTCAAACAATGTGAACGGATCGTTCCCGATATGGATGCCCCATTCATCCCATCATACCTTCCGGTTTTTTCTGATGGAACGGCGGTTTTTGTGGCTCTGCCGCCACATCTGAAATCGGCCCTCCCGGAAGCTTTTTCTCATAGTTTTTCCCTTTTTCTGGAATTGAACAGCAGGTAAGGCGCAAAATTGCGAACCGTGCCCGGAAGGGCCGCCACGCGTTCCCACAGGTTTGGACTGTAAAGGAAACGGATGGCCCTCTCCATCCCTGTCCGAACCTGCTCCGAATAAGGAAACCACCAAAATTTTTGCGTTCGGGCTTGCGGTTCTTCAGTCACAAATTTGATAACTACCATTTCGTCGAATCCTTTTTCTCCGTGGACCCATCCAATTCCACTTTCCTTCTGCCCGGTCCATCCCGCTTCCGGAAATCCGAAAGACGTCACCATATCGTTGATCAGAACCGTTCCCGTCCGAAGTTTTCGGGCCATTTTCCGGGCCTCCGCCGTATTGCGCGTCCAGATAGAAGCCGTTAAACCGTAGCGCGAACGGTTGGCTGCGCGAACAGCCTCTTCATCATTTCGGACCGGTACCACGCAGGCGACGGGACCGAAGATTTCCTCACCTTCCGGTTCTTCCTGGATATTTTTCCAGAGGAGTACGGTAGGCCGGTAAAAATAGCCGGAAAACCCCGCTGGCCGTTCCCCACCGCAAAGCAATTGCGCGCCCCGCTTGATAGCCTTTTCCACCAGTTTCTCTATCTTTTCCCGCTGGTGCGGCGTAGCCAGCGGTCCAAGGTCCGTTTCTTCGTGCAGTCCGGGACCGATGCGGAGTTTATCGATTTTCTGAAGGAAAAGATCCAGAAACTCCGGAAGCACCTGTTCGTGTACGTAAATCCTCTCTGCCCCATTGCAGTTCTGGCCACAGTTACTGAAACTTGCCCACAGAAGCCCGCTGGTCGTGTAATCCAGATCCGCATCTTTCCGCACGATGGCCGCGTCGTTTCCTCCCAGTTCCAGAACAACCTGGCTCAGACGTTTTGCAGCCGCCGCCATCACCCTGCGTCCAACCCGGGTGGAGCCGGTAAAAAAGATTTTATCAACTCCCGATTCTACCAGCGCTTCGCCCGTTTCCCGTGCCCCGTAAACGATTTCGAATACGCCGGATGGAAGGCCCGCCTCCCGGAAAATTTCCCAGAGCCGTCGGCCAACCAGCGGTGTGTACTCTGACGGTTTAAAAACCACTGCATTCCCTGCCAGCAGCGCGGGAACAATGGTTCCCAACGGGATGAGCACCGGCCAGTTCCATGGTGTGATGAGCCCGAAAACTCCCACGGGTTCTATTACATTCCAGCAGCGTCTGCGTCGAAAAACGGGATTGTGGAGGCGCACACGTTGTGTTTTTAGCCATCGGGCGGCATGCCGGAGGTAATAGTCGAACAGATCGAGGGAAGCCTCCATCTCGGCCGAAAACGACTCCGCAATGGGTTTTCCCATTTCCTGCGTGATCAGTTCGGCCAGAGCATACACATTTCGGAAAAGGAGATCCCTCGCCCGCTTCAAAATATGCAGCCGTTCCTCCAATTCCGTCTCCTGCCAGGAAGTCTGAACCCCCCGCGCCCAATCCACAACCCTTTTCACATCCCCAGGCGCTGTGATTTGCACCTGCCCCACCTCCGTTAAATCTGCCGGATTTAACGAGATTAATTGACCGCTTCGTTTCTCCCCATATCCCGCCGTCTTGTTACCTCTCATATAACCCTCGCTTTCTGTTTTGCCTGCCCCTGTATTTCCTTCGTACTCTATCTATTCGCCATGCTTCTTTAGATTTTACATGATCTATCGGATCAACACGATTTTTTTCACTTTACTGATACCTGCGCCGGAAACGCGTACAAGATAGATGCCGGAAGGCAAACGCCCTCCCGTTCCATTTGTCCCATCCCATTGTAGAAAATGCTCCCCTTTGTTCAACTTCCATTCCTGCCGAAAGACCGTTCTACCCAGAACATCGTACACCCTTACCATCAGCCTCACGTTATCCGCCGGAATTGTGATTTTCATCCGGATCCCCTGGCGGGAAGGATTGGGAAACGGGTCCGAAAGATTCAGCAGAAAGGAATTCAGGATGGGCGTCCTCTTTTCAGGAACATTTACCGCAATCCACCGATCTTGCAGAATTTCTATATCATCGATATACCATCCCATGGCAGCGGCTGAAGCAATAGCATCGGACTGGAATCGGAACCGGAGAAAGCAGGGTGCTCTGCCGGCAAACGCAGACAAATCCACCTTTTCTTCCGTCCAGCTTGGTTGAAAACCGCTGTAAGGACCGGCAATCACCTTCCAGGGTCCGTTTCCGGCCTTCAATTCCACAAATCCTGCATCGCCGGGTTCAATTTCAAAACGGGTGGCAAACTGCAGCTGCAGCTGTGAGGTTCCGCTAAAATCCAGGGGCTCTTTCAGCAGAAGCGAGATTTCCATGTTTTTTTCGTAGGGCTGGTAGGGATACGTCGATACACAGAATTTTTCCGAATAGGGACGGGTTGTATCCGTTCCCCATTCTTCGAAACCGAACTCCCAGTTGCGAAGTCCGCCCGAAAAATCCTCGGCGCCCACCTGGAATGAGAAGGTATCACTGATGGCCTGATTCGGTGGTTCAGCACGATCACAAGCTGAAAACCAGTAATAAATACGACTTCCGAATGGAAAAGTATCCGGAAGAACGGCTTCAAATAAGCCCAAATTCGGATTGAATGTCAGCGAAATGGAATCACCATTTGTTGTGTCTTCTTGCCTCCAGTGAAGAAAAGCTCGTGCTGTGTCCAGAGTGCTATTTTCCACGATCGACACTGAAAATAGAAAATTGTTCCTCCTGGCCGGAGAAAAATGGACCGGTACGGGCCGAATAATTGGGGCAAGCCTATCCTCTCCGATCAAGAAAGTCAAAGGCTTCCGCTCACCGCGAATGGGATAAGTCCATTGATAGTCTGGCGTTTTAAACTCAAACCAGTATCTCACTTTCCCCTTTTTGCCAGTCAGAGGCAATATTCCATAAAAGCGCTGACCGTTTTTGTTGAGCCTCAATCGGACTGCTGTTCCATCTTCAAATAAAACGTGAATGAAACAGCTATCCGGCTCCTTTCCAGTGCCTGCATATTCGAAATGGAAGGAAACTGAGTCTGAGGGAAATGAAACGTCGCGGATCGGAGAATATTCGATCGGAAAGAGATCATCCAAAACCCTGGCCAGAACTTCTTCGCGTATCGGTGCCGGTTCCTCGGGTGTTGAGCGCTCTTTTGCTTCGATAGCTTCCAGACCGAACCCAAAGTAAACGAGACGACCTGTTCCCCGGTAGCGCAATCCTCCAATTCCTCTGCCACCCGCATATTCCAAGATAGCCTGAGCAGAATCCACAGGATTGAATACATCCGGATATTGGTGCTTTTCGGGACGGCCTGGCTGGTAAATTGTAAAAGCTAATCCATTGGCAATGGGCTGTCCGGGTACGCCCGTTACCTGGTGTACATTGGCATCATCTCCCACATATTCTGCATGGAGGACTCCCCGGTAAAACTGGCGGGAAGCGTCTGTGGCATTTTCGCTTTCCGCATCTGCCAGATCCCATCCAATATCTTGGCCCGTTAAAAACAGGCTTCCCCCGGCAGCAAGATAATTCGAAAGGGCATTCTGATCTTTCGGTGTTAGAGTGGGATAGGCCCATTCACAAAACCAGATTACAATCGGAAATTCCTGCAAAATCCGGCCCGGCAGGGGCCCGTTGTTCTTCCGGTTCCAGACACTGAACGGAATATTCCAGCGTTCCAAAATGCGTGTGTAAAATGCCTCCACATTGTTAACACCATCATCGTCATCCACAATAAGGATTGGACGGCGCTGCAATAGAACCAGAAGAGTGTCGGCCCCATCCATCAGATTTGTGCCGGAATACTGCAGGACAAATTTTAGCGGTTCCGCACCTGGAGGTTCTCGTAACGTGAACAAAAACGGATCTGGCAAAGAGAAATCCGTATCGGCCGGAACATCCACCCATTGAGAATGTCTCTGCCAATCAATTGCCAGCTGAGAAACGGGCAAAAGACGGAAAAGTGCCTCAGTGGCTTTGCCGATGGAAACATTGCTCATTTTCACATACACAGCGATCGTTTCATCGCGCTCAATCAGACCATTGCCGTTGCCAAAAGAGGAATCGCTGAAGGCGTAATGCAGAAGTATTGGGCGCGCAGGAAGCTGTCTTTTGCCGAGTCCTGTCAGGGAATTCAGTGCATTCACCCGGCCGCTTCCCATGAGTCTGGCATATCCGGGATTGACCAGATCCACAGGGTCCGCCGTGCCGAGAAGCTGCTCCGCAATCTGGAAGGGCGACCAGTCCGGATACCGTGCCCATAAAAGGGCTGCTACCCCGGCTACAATCGGCGAGGCCATGGAACTTCCGCTTTTTCGGCCGTACTTTCCTTCAGGAAGAGTGGAAAGCACATCCACACCTGGCGCCACAACGTCAATCCATTTGCCAAAATTGGCCCCTTGCGGTTTTCGATCGGATGAATCCACCCAGCTTACACTGATCACATGATGATAGCCGGCCGGATAAAGCACTTCATCGGTCCCCTCATTGCCTGCTGCAGCAGTCAAAAGGGCTCCAAATTCAAATGCATTTTCGATGACTTTTTGCTCGATTTTGCTTACGGAATCATATCCTCCCCAGCTCAGGTTGATAACCTTGGCCCCATTTGCAACGGCATAAGCAATCGCTGTGTAGGCATGATGCGAAAAAATCGCCATGGGATCGTCATCCATTGCCGCCTTTAGCAGCATAAGGCGGCATTTCCAGGCAACCCCTGCCACACCAACCTCGTTGTTGCCCGTGGCAGCTGCCAGTCCAGCCACATGAGTGCCGTGCGAAAATCCGCGCAGTTTTAACGGCCCATAGCGTGGGTCTGGATCGTTCTCCGCAAAATCGTAGCCGTAGATGTCGTCCACATAGCCGTTGCCATCATCATCTCGCCCGGCCACTCCGTTCTTTTCCGCCCCGTTTATCCACAGATTGGGCCGTATGTCCGGATGATCCAGATCAAACCCATTGTCCACAATGGCAATGATTACCGAAGAATCACCGGCCGTGATATTCCAGGCGTCCAAGGCCCGAATCTGACGCAAATGCTCCTGAAGCCCCAGAAGCGAATCGTCGGGAGCTTCCAGAAGGGGGATGCGGCGGACCGGTTCCACTTCTTCAACCTCCGGCAGCGAACGGAACGCCTGTACCACCCTTTCCGGTGGCAGGTTTGAATTTAGCTTTAGCCACAAAAGACGACGGAAAATCGATTCCGGCGGGAAACGGGCCGAAATGGCCGGATGGATGGCAAAGGTGGCTTCTTCTCCACCCATCTGTTCGAAAACGGGGAGGACTCCGGTTGCGCTCAAAATGTCCAGGGCCGTTTCCAATCCTCTCTTTAGTGGAAGAGGTTGCCGCAGCGCAATGAGAAATTGCCCCGGAACGGTCTGAACTCGTGAATGGATGATTTCTGGCTGCATCGAAGGCTGATCCGCCAGATTTGTGAAATTCACGAAAGACGGAGAGCCCAACAGGAAAACCGAGATACAAATAACTCTAACACAGCGGAAAAAAAGAGAGGCGGAAGATCGAATTTTGCCAGCTACTGAAAAAAGCGATGCGAACTTTTGCCAGAATGTAATCAAACTTTTTCCCTTGCCTGCCCCTACCTATTATCACATTTTAAATGGCATATCTCCGGAAAACGCCCCCTCTTTAATTGCACCCCGAGCAGGATCGCCCTGAGCAGCCACTACAGGATGTGCCAGACCCCGAACCGGTCGCCGGCATCGACCCCTGGCCGGTACTGAACAGAAAACCGGTTATAGCTTGCTTGGTGTGTTTACTTCCACAAAATTCACAACTGGGTACCAGCCCCTCTTCTTTTGCCCGGATCGAAGCAAAGATTTCGAAACTTTTTCCACAATCCAGACAGACAAATTCATACGTAGGCATGATCCAACCGCCCTCAGTTCCGATTCGTCGCGCGGTTTGTGTCCGTATTCCCCGTTTTGCAAAACCTTATCGTGTAGATACAAAAGATGCCTCAAAAAAAATTTGAGGCAAATCTTCAAAAAAATCAAGGCTTTCTTTCGATGGCATAAGGACACAGCATTTGCAGAGGGCAAACCTCACAGTCTGGCTTCCGTGCAGTGCATATCGTTCGGCCAAGCCGAATTAGATTCAAATGGAACGATAGCGCTTTCCCCTCCGGGATTTCGGGATTCATCCGATAAAATGTCTCGTCTCTCGACGAATGTTCCGGCACAAGGCGCAACCGTTTTGCAATCCTGTGAACATGCGTATCGACGGGAAATACATCGCGGCCACATCCGAAAAGCAGCAAAACAGCAATGGATTTGACCCCAATTCCCCGGATGGCTCCCAATTCACGGAAAATTTTTTCATCGGGCCACTGGCAAATTTCTTCCAGAGTATAGGTTCCAAAACGGCTTTTCACCCATTCCAGCAGATTCTTGATCCAGATACTTTTCTGACGGTAAAGTCCCGCCGAACGTATTGCAGCTGCGATCTCCTCGGCGGGAGCCTGCGCCATTGCTACATAGGAAGGAAAACGCCTTCGGAGTGTAGCATAAGCCATTGCACTGTTCCTGTCACTGGTATTTTGCGAGAGGATAATACCAATCAACTGCCCCAGCAAGTCTTTTTCTTTTGGTCGCCGTTGAGGAACGCCAAAATAGGCCTCCAATCGGGAAATAATTTCCTGCAAGCGATGATTCGAAGAATTCCTTTCGATTTTTTCGTTTTTCCGCTTCATTTTTGAAACCATTCCTGAGCCTTAGCCTGTAACCATTCAGAAGGCAAATCCGGATTGGGATATCTGCCCGCTGCAAGGCGCTGCCGGACAGCTTCAAACAGAATAATAGCGGTGGCCACCGAAACATTCAAACTTTGAACCATTCCCATCATCGGAATGACGATGTATTCGTCTGCAATAGAGGCAGCCTCTTCCGAAACCCCGCGGTGCTCATTTCCCACAATAATGGCCGAAGGTTTGCACCAGTCAATTTCGAAAATGGATCGGGCGTTCTCCTGAACCACTGTAGCGTAAATGGTTAATCCCTCCTTTTTCAACGCACCTCGCAGATCCAGATGGGAACGGTGTCGGACAAGTTCTATCCACTTTTTTGCGGATGCAGAAGATTTTTTGCCCAGCTCCGGAAACGATTCGATGGTATAGAGCAGATGTACCCGGTGAACACCCGCAGCATCACAGGAGCGCAGAATGGCACTCACATTGTGAGGATCGTGAATATTTTCACAAACAACCGTAAGATCAAGCTGGCGGTTCCGCAAAACCTGCAAAATCCGCTGTTTTCTCCTTTCTGTAATGCCCGAACCATGCATGATTACCTCCCACCCTGATTCCGGATTCAAACCTATGTCTTTAATGAAAAACATGCAAGACCTTCTACCGCCACTTCTTTCGCCCGCGTTGGCCCTTCTGTAAATGAAGGCCTCCCCTTTTCAATACGATCGTAGACCGCCTCAAATCAATCCATAAAAGAAACCGTCTTTCCCACGAAAAAATTTTCATGGGTGTATCAAAATATTACAGTGTGGCAAAAAGAAACGCTTTTTCTGCACGCTCTTTCGGGATTTCTTGACATCCCATTCTTTATTTTTACTGAATTTAACATGCCCACTTGAATGGAAAGCAGTTTGGAACGGAATTCGCTATATGAAACGTCAAACTGCTCTTTGGCAAAACATGATCATGGGAGTATGAAAAGGATGAAAAGAATCTGGCTCATTGGACGATCTGAAGGATTAGCTCAATTTTCGAACCGAATGAAGTTGAGAGGGTATTCAATCAGACATGTGCGGAATTTTGGAGAGGTAAAGAAGCTTCTACGGACTCATTCACCAGACTTTATGATCTGTACTGGAAAAATTCAAGCGGACGAAAACGGAGATTTTTACATCGAGATGTAGAATTGCCTACTCAATAGTTCCCTCCCAAAACTCCCCTGAATCCGGGATAGGGCTTTATTTCGGCAACGAAATAAAGCCCTTTTTTATTGATTTACCCCATTTTACCCCATAGTTCCCTTAATTTACACGCGGTTACGAAATGAAAAAAGCCTATTTCCACCGGGCATTTTGGGGAATCTTCGGGTAAAATGAGGTCTTCTTTTTCGGACAAATACCGGACAGTAAATACTTGAATTTCCTCAATATGCACAGATATAATTTTGGACAGAAAACCTTTTCGGACGCATACGGGCAAAAATCATCATTGACCACGGGCAATCGCCGTGCGACAATATACCGCAAAAGGCAACATCCCAAAGGAATCATGGCAGGGTTTAATGCGCCGTGGATTTTTTGCCTTCCTCACTTTTTCAACTTTTTATTGCAATTCTTGCCGCAAATCTTAAATTAACAGAAAATTTGTTGTTTACCTCAACAAATTCTGGGAGGCTGTCCATGAAACGTGCTGTCCCGCCCACGCCGCTGCACCGTTTGACATTTTTTGTGGTAACTTTGCTGGTCTTCCTCACCTCACTGAATGCTGCCGAAAAAAAACAGAGTGTCTTCCAGTTAAAAAACAGCCATATTATTTACAGCATCGTTCTCCAGGATTCCGGTCTCTATCAGGAATCGCTTAGAGCAACCTCTTCCTCGCCATTTGTCCATTCGGGTGATTTCTCATTCATAATCCAGTGGTCTGGATGGAGAGCTCCCGGAAAAGACAACAACGCAGAAAATCCCGTTTCCCTCAGCAAGTTGCAGTTCAAATGGGTCTCTGCCTCGTTCGACACCCTGGGTCAGGTTCAAAATCTTCTTCTGAATTTTAGAGGAATCCACAATCCCTTCCATTTATCCATCCAGTATCGGCTGGGCAAGGATGATTTTTTCCTCCGGAAGCGATTGATCATTAAAGATCCATCTAACCGTTCCCATTTTCTTCATAAGACGAATTTAATTCTTACCGATCTCCGGCAGGTGACTCCGGTTAAAACCGGAGGATTTGGCCAGCCCGTTGCTTTTCGTATTGGAAAAGGCGGGATTTTTTTGGGTATTGAATATCCTGCTGCCACCACAATTTTGAAAAAGAAAAACAAGGGCTTTTTTCTGAAGGGTTTTGAGCTGGTCGGAGAGCGGATCGATTCAGCCGGTGTTTGCACGAGTTGGCTCGTCATCGGTTTTGCAGAAGATGGCCATATAAAACGGGCCTTCTGGCAATATCTCGATCGCATCCGCGTGGCCCCTTTGCGACCTTATCTGCTGTATAATAGCTGGTACGATCTCCGGGCTCCAGAAATGGTTTCCGACCCCACAGCCGTCATGAACGAGGAGAATGTCCGGCGAATTATTGGGCTGTTTCGCAAAAATATGATTCAACCATTTGGCATCCACTTTGATGCTTTTGTGCTGGATGATGGGTGGGATATTTACCGCAGCGATTGGCAGTTGAACCCCGATCAGTTCCCCAACGGACTGGTCCCTATCGCCGAAGAGCTTGAAAAAGATTCCACCCACCTGGGTATCTGGTATGGTCCGATTGGTGGATATTCCCACCGCAACTGGCGGGTGGGCTGGATGAAAGAGCAGGGTTATGAAACCGTAGGCACACAAATGTGTCTTGCCGGCAAAAACTACTTTCAACTTTTCAAAAGACGTGTACTCGACAATGTCGTCAATGATGGTATCCGTTATTTTAAATGGGATGGCATCCAGTTCTCATGCAACGAACCGGACCACGGTCATCCCATCGGTCTTTACTCACGCAGAGCCATTTTGAAGGCGGTGGCAGAGCTCTGTAAAACAGTCCGTTTGGCTTCTCCAGAAGTATTTCTCAATATCACATCTGGGACCTGGCTAAGTCCCTGGTGGCTCCTTTACGCCAATCAGATCTGGATGCAAGGCTATGATTACGGATATGCCAATGTGCCATCAATCAGTAAGCGGGACGCCGCTATGACATACCGCGATTACGTCCTCTACGATGATTTCCGCCGGAAGGGGTTCTGGTTTCCCATCGCCAATCTTATGACCCATGGCATTATCAAAGGCAATTTGCAAAAGCTGGGGGGAGAAACCGAACCTCTCGACAAGTTTACAGACAACGCAGTCCTTTATTTTGCGCGCGGCGTGAGCATGTGGGAACTCTACATCTCGCCGGATCTGCTAACAGATGGCGAATGGCTGGCCATTGCCCAATCTATCCGCTGGGCCAAAGACCGATTTCCCATTCTTATGAACACGGAAATGATCGGCGGCGACCCCGGCAACCGTGAAGCATACGGCTACGTTCATTTTAGAGGTGACCGTGGGATTGTGGCAGCCCGCAATCCCTATATCGAGCCCGCACATTTGCGGGTGCCCCTTTCGGCCGCTTATGGCTTGAATCCCCGCGCAAATTCCCTGATTGTGGAACAGATTTACCCGGTCCGCCGCTTCCTTCCGGGTATTTATTCAGAAGGTGGAATCCTCACCTTAGAACTTTCGGGATACGAAACGGCGGTTTACGAAATCTATCCCCTCGATCAGGCCCCATTGCCAGTAATTTCTGGTGTGATCATTACAGATGTGAAAAAACAAGGAAACGCCTATTTTCTCACCCTGGCGCGCGGCAAATCGGTGCATTTGCTGAATGCTGAACGCATTCAGCAAATTCAGCTGAATGGAAAATCTATTGCACTGCCCGAATTGGCAGACGCTTTGCGTGCTGCAAGAAACGGCGACGTATGGGCTGTAGTGAAAAGCATGCAAAAGAAAAGCGATCGGCGCATGTTTTCGGTGGTACTGAACCTGCCCGAAGAAAGCAGAAAAACGGAGATCGCCGTTCTTCTGGAGACAAAAGCGCAATCCACTGTGTCTGATTTCCCTGCCTGTCAGGTGAAGCTGGATGGGAAAAGGGTTCCTTCCTCCCTCCATGAACAAAAGCGAGCGTGGCGGTGGTTGAAATTTAAAGTTGATCCTTCAAGCCGCAATGCTACCATCCAGATCAAATTGGACCGTTCCTCAGCCGGCTGGCATGGGAAAATCTCCCTCTGGCTCGTAGGTCTAAAGCAGCTGGCCACCCATTCCGTTACCATTCACACCGACGGCTCGCTGTCAGCTATCCGTCCCCCCCTACCGTCGCCATGGGAACAAGGCTATGTCCGGTATCATCAAAAATTGGCGGAAATAACAATGTAATAACGTCCAAACCGATCACTGGAGCGTTCCGATGAAACTACTCTGGGTTGACTGGGCGGTAGTTTTTGCATTTTTCGCTATCTCACTCATCATTGGACTTGCAGTAAGCAAGAAATCGGGAGAGAGTTCCGCGGAATATTTCGCCTCGGGGCGGGCTATGCCATGGTGGCTCCTGGGTATTTCTATGGTCGCCACCACCTTTTCGGCAGATACACCAAACCTTGTTACCGATATGGTCCGCCAGCACGGAGTGGCCGGAAACTGGCTCTGGTGGGCCTTTTTGTTGACCGGAATGACGACGGTATTCGTATATGCAAAATTGTGGCGCCGTTCCAGCGTGCTTACCGACATTGAATTTTATGAATTGCGCTACAGCGGTAAGGCAGCCGCATTTCTCAGAGGATTTCGGGCCCTCTATCTGGGCGTATTTTTCAACGTCATCATTATGGCCACTGTTCTACTTGCTGCCATCAAAATTGGCGGTGTGATGCTGGGAATTTCACCTCTCTGGAGCGTTTCGCTTATTTCCGCCATCGTAGTGATCTACTCCATGCTAGGCGGCCTGCGTGGCGTTCTCATTACCGACTTTCTGCAATTCTTCATGGCCATGGTCGGTTCCGTTGCTGCTGCCATCATCGTTGTGCGGTTGCCACAGGTGGGTGGACTCTCGCAGCTCCTTCACCATCCCAATGTTTCAAAAAGCATATCACTGCTTCCGGATTTCTCAAATTCTTCCCTTGTACTTACCGTCTTTTTGATTCCTCTGCTGGTCCAGTGGTGGAGCGTCTGGTATCCAGGTGCTGAACCCGGCGGCGGCGGATACATTGCCCAGCGCATGCTGGCAGCCAAAAATGAACGCCATGCGGTGGCGGCAACCCTTCTATTCAACATCGCTCATTATGCGCTCCGGCCCTGGCCCTGGATTCTGGTGGCTCTCGGCTCCCTCGTCGTTTTCCCCCAGCTCGGCGATCTGCAGAAGGCGTTCCCCAATATTCCCAAAGACATTCTGCGCCACGATCTGGCATATCCTGCCATGCTCACATTCCTCCCTCCCGGATTGATGGGGCTGATGATCGCTTCCCTTGTGGCCGCAGTGATGTCTACGATTTCCACACATCTGAACTGGGGCGCTTCGTACATCGTCAACGATTTCTACAAACGGTTTGTAAAACCCGATGCATCGGAAAAGGAGCTGGTTTTCACCGGGCGCGTTTCAACTTTTTTGCTGATGGTACTGGCAGCCATCCTCGCACTTTTTCTCAGCAATGCCCTGCAGGCTTTCCACATCATGCTGCAAATCGGTGCAGGAACGGGGTTGCTCTTTCTGCTGCGCTGGTTCTGGTGGCGAATTAATGCCGCCAGCGAAATCTCCGCAATGATCATTTCGTTTCTGGTGGCCGTGTTCTTCGAGATGATTTATCCGGCCCTCGGACTGCCCAAACTGATCGAATGGCAACGGCTGGTGCTCGGCGTTTTCATTACGACCGCAGGCTGGATCAGCGTAACACTGCTCACCCCACCCACAGATCCAAAAATTCTGGTGCAATTTTACAAGAAGGTCTATCCCGGTGGCCCCGGTTGGAGAGCGATTCACCCGTACCTGGCGGACGAACCGGATGCAAAGCGTTTGCCACTCGAGTGGAACCTGCCAACGGAATTGCTGTGCGTTTTCCTCGGCCTCATTCTTGTGTACGGCTTTCTTTTCGGCATGGGATTTTTAATTTACGGAAACACGTTCCCGGCCGTTGTGGCCCTGGCCGCCTCCTCGTTGAGCGGGTTCGGCCTGGTTCGTGTCTGGCCGAGGCTCCGCTTCGATTAAACTGAAATCGGCAGGAACTTTTTAGAACCTCTCAGGGTTGATTAAACCGAAACGTTCTTCAAAAACAACTGGACGGAGGCATGCTACGTTGATAAAAAAAGCGGCAAGACTCTTTTTCGTTTTGGTATTGCTGGCCGCCTTCCAGGCTGGCTGCGGTAAGGAATCCCCAGATGAAAACCTGCCGGATCTATCCGCGAGAGAGTTTGCCCAGCTCTACGCCCGGTCTCTTTTGCTGCAAAATAGTTTGGCCCCCCGCAAACAACGCGAAGCTGCGCTCCGCTCTCTCTACAGAAAATACAAACTTGACCAAGAGACCTTCGAGCGGATACTGCACTATTACCAGAATCATCCGGAACGCTGGCTGAATGTACTGGAAGAGGCGAAGATGATCCTTGACAGCCTTCAAACATCCAATACCGCCACTGTTAAATCCAAATGAGTGGGAAACGGAAGTAAAATCTCGCACTAAAAAACACTGATTCAATTTACGAACCCGCTTCCTAATTTTTGCCCAATCCCGGGCAAACGCGGTTTGGCCCTGCAAAAAAACCTTTCAAATCATCAAGCTGTTTTTCCTGCCCGGAACTCCTGAATAGGTACTTCAACAAGAAAAGCAATCCTCCCAAAACAAATTCGCGAATTATTTATTTGTGAATTTCCACCAGGGTTCCCACAGGCACTATTTTAAACAGTTCAATAATATCGCGGTTTTTCATACGGATACAGCCTTTTGAGGCAGGGCGGCCAATGAGACCTTCCTCGTGAGTTCCATGGATGTAAATACACCGTGAAAACGAATCAATCCCATCCCCAGCATTCACTCCGGGCTCCAAGCCCCGCAACCATAAGATTCGTGTCGTCACAAGATCCAGCCCCGTTTCCGAACTATCTGTGTAGATCTCCGCAACCTTCCCCGTCCGTTGTCGGGCCACGAATATTTCTCCCATTTTCGCATTTCCCCCGATTTTTTTCTCGATGCGGTGCGTACCAAGGGGCGTTTTGTAACTTCCAGCCCGCTTTCCTATTCCGTACTTCGACGTTGACACTGCATATTTCCGGAGAATTTTCCCGTCTTTCAAAAGGTAAAGGCGCTGTTCAGAAATAAGGACTACAATGGCCATTTCACCGGATTTCAGTCCAAACTTTGTTTCCAATTTGTTGACAATGCGTTCAAGTTCTGGAGGTAACGTCTGAGCACAAAGAACCCAATTTACTCCCCCGGCAACCAGAATTCCCCCCAAAAAGGCCAGTATTTTCAATATTCGATATTTGCCCCGCACGGATTTAGATAGTTTCCCGATGAATATTTTTTATCATTTTACGCACATCAACGCCATAAAACAAGTACAAATTCAATGGAAATCAAATCACCGTAGCCGGAAAAAAATGATTTTGACTCGATTTGTCTGCTCCTCTACTTTCCGGGGCTGAAATCCGGTTTTCACGGAGGGTGTACACCCTGTGTCACCACTGCTAAAAGAAAAGTCAGAGAACCGCCGGCCAGCCAGGAATTGGCGTGCACAGGATTGTTGTTTATCTCCCTGAAACGTCTGATCCAATTCAACGAAAAAAATACAAATGGTCAGAAAATGTCCAACCCTCTCTGCCTGAACCCGATCGAGCGTCCTTACGCGGAGGCAGAACGCCGGATCTTGGAATGCTCAAAAAGAACCGGCTCCAGGCAAACAAGGGTCCAAACCAACCGGGGGAAAAAATCATGACAAATCGGCCCTGCACGGGGAGTTTATCGGGATTTCCGATGGGCGGATTCGGTTGCACCACCACCTTATCCATTTCAGAATGCACCGCATGTCGGGCCCGGAAGAACTTTTGAAGTGAATTCGCATCGCTGCATTCATTCAGTCCGCGAAGGCATCTTAGAAACCAGCCCGCAAATTGGACGGCCACCGGGACTGACAAAAACAACATCCATGTGGATCATCCAGCCCCCCTCCGCTGTCAGCTGGAGCAAACTCGTACGTGCCACTGCCGTGCACGTAGCTCTTGCGAGACAGGTATCCGTGTATATCGCAAGCGATGACAGGCACATACATCGCCGTAAAGCGAGATTATTTCAACATTAATCATACTATCCGATGTTGAACGGAAGCTGAAAAAATGAGGGGGAAAGCCACTTTTTTTCGGTTCATTCTTTATTAACGGGACTGTTGCGTTGTTTCATTTTCCCCTTCATCGGAGGCCCCAATTTCATTCCCCCAGGATCTCGGTGTATCATTCTTCATGTCTCTGTCTGTCGCGAAAACGCTCCAGTACGCGTTTCCTACGACGGCGCAGTTCCCCCCTCACTTTTTTCATCTGTTTCAGGCCAGCAGCCAGCAGCAGAACAAGAACGAGGATAATCCAGAATTTAAGAGAATTCATTTTTCGCTTTGATTCCTATTTTCACCATTCCCTGTAAAAAACAGAATCAAACATTTTTCCGTAACCGTCCGTCCGGCCCGCAACAATAGATCCTTTCCTTTTCAACCCAACCGGCGTTTCTGCCGGTGGGCAACCACGCAAAATGTTACATTATTTTCCGGATATTTCGATCAATAATCGCTCCCAGGTCGCTCAATACGCGCTCAAATTTTTGGCTCTCTTCGACGCTTGTAACACGTACCAGAAAACGGTTCCGATAGAATACAAGGCTTCCCTGTAGCAAAATGCTGCCTTCACCAATGCCTACTTCCAGGCTGTCAGCCGGACCTTCTTCCTGAAACAGCTCACTTGCGTATTCTGGCTTTTCCAGCTCAAAAATATCCACGGTGAGACGGACGTCCCCAGGAAGGCGGTAATTGCGGGTAAACAACCGCACAAATCCCTTTTTCAGGTAATGCTCGGCTCCTCCATCCATGTACTCCCATAGATCTTCTTTGCCGTAAACTTTCGCTTTTCCTCTGCCTTCCAAACCAGGAATACTTCCCGGAGCCGGAAGTATTCTTTCCTCGACCGGTTTTGAGCATCCTGCCAGCAGAACACCGGCCACAAGCAGAATTGCCCACACTGACGTTCTTTTCATTCCCTCCTCCTCTTTTCCAGAATAAACTGATTTTTTCTCGAACGGCTTTCTCCGACACTGGTCACATAAATAGCAGAGCGGTCTTTGACGGGACAAGCGTATTCGCACGCTCCGCATCCGGTGCACCGTTCCGGGTCTACATATGGACGCCGCACACGCACCGGTTTGCCTTCCGAATTAAGCACCACCGCTTCTTCCAGATATATCGCCTTAGGTGAAATTGGACACCATTCTTCACAAACAATGCATTCTCTGGCCATGGCCCAGGGCAGACACCGCCCCCGGTCCACGAACGCCGTACCGATGCGAACCGGTTGCCGGGTCTTATCCTTTACCCTCGGGGACAAATAGCCCAGCTTCTCATCCTGGCTAATTTCCCAAATGGCACCGGTAGGACACACCTGGCCGCAGAGTACACAGCTCGGCTCACAGTAGCCGATCTTGGGCACAAGAACCGGTGTCCACAGCCCTTCCAGACCTGCCTCCGTTAGTGCCGGATGCAGGGCGTTATTGGGACAGACTTTCATGCATTCTCCACAGCGGATGCAGCGTTCCAAAAAATTCTCCTCATCCAGGGCGCCAGGCGGGCGGATCCGCCAGGGACTAACCTCCGCCTCGTAACTCACACTGCTTCGCAAAACCGGAAACAACACTGCTCCAGCCAGCGCCCCACGCAGCAGCTTTCGCCGCTTTAAATCTACCGTCTCGATCGTGGTAGCCCCGCCTGGAAACCACGTAAATTTCAGCGCACCTTCCTCACAACTTGCAACACAGTTGAAGCACAAATGACATTCCGCTTTCCGCCATTTCGCACCGGGAATGGGATCATCGCCCCCCTGGCAGTCAAACAGGCAAAGATTGCAGTCTGTACACCGTGAAGGCTGCTTCTCCAAGCCCAGAATCGACCAGCGGGAAAGAAACCCCAGCAGCGCTCCCAGCGGACACAGTGCGCGGCACCAAAACCGCGTCACGCGGAAATTGGCCAGCAAAATAACCCCGAAAAGAATGCCAATTAGCACACTCTGCCGGAAAAAAAGCGGACGGAAACCAAAGATGAACTTTCCAAAACCATAAGAAAGGATCTCCCCCATGAGCTGGAGCGGATAAAAGTTAATGGAGTAGAAGAAAGATTGAAATGTGTCCACAATCACTTCCAGCCCGGGGAAAACTGCCACAGTGAACGATCGCACCGTCAGTGAAATTGGGTCCAGGGCAAGAAACCAGACAGACCCGAAAATAGCCAGCACCAGGGCAATAATAAGCAGGAAATATTTGGTCACCTGCCATTTTTTGTAGCGCTGCAGATGGATTCTACGAATCCCAATTTTCGTCTCAGAATGAAGCCAGCTAAAAAAATGATTCAGGGTTCCCAGCGGACAGATCCACCCGCAAAAGAATCGCCCCAGAAAAAGCGTAAGGATAATCAGAAAGATCGCCAAAAAAAGGTTCCTGTAGAGGGCCCCAGTGGCCAGAATATTGGTAATTGCCACAAAAGGATCAAATTCCAGAAAAATCTGGACCGGATAAGAGAGCCGGATTTCTTGTTCGGCCGATTTGAGCGATCCCCTGTACTGGGTCTGAATCAGCAAAAACAGGAAAAGAGCAAAGAAAAGAATCTGGGAACCACGCCTCCAGATACGCAACGATTTCTGGGTCATAGCAGCCTGTCCGTTTTTTCAGTACCGGCACAGATTTTCCGCTCTTCAGGAAGCAAGATCAAACTGAGCGATCCGGACTCTCTGTAAATCGAACTCTCCCAGCCCCCTCACTTTTCCAAGGGTAAGAAAGCGCAGTTTTTCCGGAGCGATACTCCAGAAAGTCCATGCCGCCCAGGCATCAACGGCAACCGGGTCGGTACCTGCCACCAGGATCTGCCGTTCCTCGACGTAGCGGAGGCTTCCCCCGGTAGGCCCTCCCCGTTTCAGAATCCGGTACGCATCCAATATGGTAAGATTGGGCCGCACAAAATCAGCCAGGTCTACAATGCTCTCATGGATTCTCTGGTGAAGAGTGTGGCGTTCCCCACCGATGATCCCGTACCAGTTTTTCATGCCCAGAGTCACCGATGTGAGACTATGATGTTTGGCGATGGGTAGATTGATGATTTTGTCGACTTCCAGTACTGGCCGCAGCACAGGCCAAATACCGATGAATTCGCCGTGAAGATCGGTCCGCACAAAATGTCTACGTTCGGGCAACAAAACGGTGGCCCCTTCGCGGGTGGCAGCTTCTGCAATCCCGCTACGCTGAAAACACCGTCGCGCGTCGTTGCAACTCACGTCGGTGACGATTACATTTTTGGCACCGGCTTCAAAGCACAGCCGGCATACGGCAGCAACGACATCCGGGTTGGTGTTTGCTGCCTGCTCAGGAATGCGGTCCCAGGCAACATTGGGTTTGATCAGTACCACATCCCCCCGGCTTACAAACCGCGCCATTCCACCCAGGGCCGCAACGGCGCGATGTACCAGCTCCTCCGGCGCACCGTTCTTGACGACGGCAAGATCCGGATACCGCGGATCTTCTGGCGTTTCCTGCCGTCTGGGTGTCAGAGATACATATCTGGCTTCGGGCCGTCTGCTGCGTGCCTTAAAAAATGCTCCCAAACCCAGACTGGCACCGCTCAGTGCAACAAGTTTCGAAAGCCTCTCCAGAACCTGACGGCGGTTCACAGGGCCCCTCCTCACTTTTCTTGCCGGTTTCTGCACTGCAATTTATATTTATGAACAAAAAGAAGCAAAGTTTTCTTTCCACAAAATACTTAAAAACAGGATATTCTGATGACATTAGTGACCGGAACCTCCCATTTTCACCGTTTGCTCCACGCTCTGTTTTTCTTCTGCCTCGGACTCACAGCGACAGTCGCTCAGGTGGTTTTACTGCGTGATTTTTTCTCAAATTTCTACGGCAACGAACTCATCTTCGGCGTTGTATTTTTTGGCTGGCTTCTCCTCACAGGCCTCGGAAGCGTTCTTCTGCGAAACAACCGCCTCACCTTCTCATTTTCCAGCCCAACAATCGCTCTGATGTTGACCTCCCTTTCCCTTGCCTCCTTTGCCGCCCTGCTCCTTGTAAGGACCGCCAAACATCTTCTTTCCGATGCTCCGGGCGAGCTGCTGGGCCCGGATGTTATGTTCCTCATTATTTTGCCCGCGCTGATGCTTTTTTGTATTCCCTCCGGCTTCCTCTTTGCCGCCATCAGCCGCTGGAGCGAAAAGAACTTGCCCACTTCCCGCGACAAAGTTACCACAACCGGCTACTTGACCGAAAGCATCGGCGCGCTGATAGGTGGGTTGCTAATTCCGGTGATGCTACTCTTGCGGATGAACCATATTCAAACGCTTCTGGCCGCGTTCTTTGTGAATTTTCTGGTATTGATAATCGTCAGCCTGCAAGGCAAAAAATATTGGCGCACAGGCCTGGCTTTTCTGTGTGCAGTCGGAATATTTTCCGCCGTACCGACGCTGTCCCGGATTACCCTTAAGCGCCTATGGGAGCCGTTCGACATTGAAAAACAGTTCAATACTCCCTATCACCAGGTGCTGCTGCTCCGATCGTCGGAACTGAAGATGATCTTCCTCAATGGTACCAGAGCTTACGTATACCCAGATCCAGAGGCGGCGGAGGAAAAGGTTCACTTCGCTCTTCTGGAACATCCGGCTCCCGGACGTATTTTGTTGATCGGCGGGGGATTCGGTGGGACCCTTCTGGAGATCCTCAAGCATCCTTCGGTCCAGCGTATTGATTATGTGGAATTCGATGCGGATCTGCTGCAGTTTTTTCAGGAACATTTCCAGACTGAATACCAGCGAATTCGCGAAAGCGGGAAGGTATTTTTCCACACCGGCGATCCGCGGAATTTCCTGCGAAAATCCAATCAGCTTTATGATATTATCCTTTGCAATCTTCCAGCACCCAGCTCCGGCCAGTGGAATCGCTTCTACACCGTTGAATTTTACCGCGTACTTGCCGGTCACCTTAACTGGGATGGCATTTTTTCGTTTTCGGTTCCGGGTGCCGCAAATTACATTACGGCAGAACGGGCTTTATTTCTCAGGAGCCTGTATTTCACTCTAAAAAAAGTTTTTCTAGAGGTGATTGTTTTTCCGGGCGAAACCATTCATTTCTTTGCGGGCAGGCGCCCATCATCCATCACAGATTCGCCGGATACCCTTATTCAGCGTCTCCGCCAGAGAAAGATCCAAACCCTCTATTTGCGGGATTTTTCCATCCGCTTCCGGCTAATGCCAGACCGGGTGCAGGAACTGAACAATCTTATTCACCAGCCTGAATACCGTCTCAACCGCGACTTTGAGCCCATCGCCACCTATTTCGACATTCTGCTCTGGAGCCGACTCTTTTTGCCGCAGTTGCGCGCATTTTTCGTGCGGTTGAGCGAAATACCGCGTCGTGGCTGGCTCATTGCTCTTTTTCTGTTTTCAGTTTTCTTCCTCTTCCGGTTCCGGAAAGATGTCAAGGATCGCATGCTGAACCGCATCCCCCGCTTTTCCATCGCATGCACCGGCTTTTCCATGATTGGCTTTGAGCTGATCCTACTCTGGCTCTTTCAAATCCTAAATGGATATGTCTATGAGGAAATGGCGTTGATTATTGCCGGTTTTATGAGCGGACTGGCGCTTGGCAGCTGGATGGGAATCCGCCGGCAGAGAGGGCAATCTGGGCCCTACACGCCAAAAAACGGGCTCCTTTCTCTTTCCGGCGGCCATGCAATTCTGGCCGGAATGGCAATGATCTTCGGAGGTACGGCCGTTTTTTCAGAACCTCTCGGCGTGCTATTCTCCAATCCGGTGACTTCCCGCGTGCTTTTTCTGCTTCTGGCCCTGGTCACGGGCGGAATGGGCGGTTTCATGTACTTCCTAAACAGCCGGATCTATTTCCTTGGCGATCATATGAAAGAGAAGAAGCAAATTGGCAGCATTTATGGCTGGGATCTCTTTGGCTCCGCATTTGGCGCTCTTTTCGTCGGCGTTTTCCTATTAACCCTCTACGGAATCATGTTTAGCCTGATTTTTCTTGGATTAATGAATACCCTACTCGCCGCCAGTCTGGTGTTTCTTGCAAGATCCTGGAAAATTGGCCGTCATCCGGTTTGATGTACGAACCCGGATGAAGAATGCCATCCCTCAGGCGCATAAAATGGGGCTACTTCAAATCGTTCTCCCCAAAAACAAAAGCTGTAAAAACGAAGATATCCGTATCTTCATCCTTCCACGCATCGGGAGGGAGGCCGGCTTTCAGGCAGGCATTTTTGAGAAACGTCAGGCGGTCCCATCCCTGCTCAACCGGGACCTGCGGCAGCAAAATGCCTTCGCGGGGTCCCCGCTTAACCAGCAATCCATGTTTGCCAACCTGGATTTCATCCGGGTTTAGAATGTGACGAAAGTGGGAAAGGACCGATATTTCGAACTCCAGATCATCAAATTCTTTTTCGGATACAGGAGGAAAGCGTGGATCCCTGAGCGCGGCCAGCCGCGCCACTTCCACCACCGTTTCACAGAGCGGCTTGACCGGCGACGTATAACCGATGCACCCGCGGAGATAGTGCCGTTTTCGAAGGGTCACAAAAGCGCCCCGCTCCGTCCAGAGTTCACTGTCGCGGATATCCCCTGGCTGCACCGGTCCCTTTCCATGAACAGCCGCGTAAACGGAACGTTTGGCCAGTTCCATCAATTTTCGGCATTGTTCTTTGGTCAGGGAAAAATTCTCGTCCTCCGGGTTGCCAGATTCTCCCCGATAAAGAGCCGCGGCGGCGTATCCCACTACCTGACTTCTCGTCCCTGCAGGCACATCCCCAGAATTGGCGTATTTCAAAAGTTCAATGCGGTTGGCTCCCAGCCGCTCCGCCGCGATCATCAGGGATATAATAGGCCCGCCCCCGCATGCTTCCCAACGGCGTACGGCCAGATTCTTCCACATGCTGTAATAATCCCAGTGAACCAGCGCATCCAGAAATTTGCGATCCAGCTCTACCGCATCATCATAAGGATGATAGTGGGATAGATCCGAACTGGCCACTATAAGGGTCCTCTCATCTTTGATCATCTTGGCCAGAGCAACCCCCAGAGCCCGGCACGTCTCATAGCTCTGCTCCCCCATTACGATGGGCACCAGTTTAAAATCACCCAGAACCACCTGCAGAAACGGCAACTGTACCTCCAGGGCATGCTCGCCCCGTCCGCCGACTGGCTGATGCCCTTCGTCCGAATAATGAAGACGTGAATCCAGCTTGGCCAGCGCTTTCGCAAAGGATTTGTCCACAGGAATCCTACCCAGCGGCGTGCGGTATGCATCACCGTCATAAATTGCAACACCCCGGAAAGCTTTTACATGTGAAGGTGAAATCACCACCACCCTTTCAATCGTACGGCCTTTCAGCTGTGCGTATGCATGAGCCGCAACATGGCCGGAATAGATGTACCCGGCATGAGGCGAAACCAGTCCGATGAGATGCTGAATGTCAGGTTTCTTTGGCACGTTTTTTAAAAACCTCTCAACCATGGAACGCAGTTCCGTGGGATCCGATGGATAAAACGCACCGGCAACAGCCGGCTCCCTTACTTTGTCCTCGGCCAGAAGAAAGGCCCCTGAAACCAGCAAAAGTATCAGAATGCCCCCCGCAATTGCCCAGCGTCGCAAGGAACGCGTATCCATATCCTAACTCCTTTTCTCTGAAGAAAATAGTTGCGCCCAAAAAACCTTTCAGAACCGTTTTTTAAAACTGCGGCATCCCGGTGAACGACACAGGCCAGTTACTTTCACGCCCCTGTCATATTTTTCTGCCACGAGAAATAGCTTCAATCCACCGAAATGACAAATGAGACATTTTACCCGGAAGTGCGGCACGCTATATCAGCTTCTTTGACCAGATACCCGGGATGGGGTAACCGCAAAACTTGCATTTGCCGTCCTGCAAATGGATAGCACGGATGGTGTAGCCCACCCGGTCCACAACCTTCTTATCACATTTGGGACAGTAGGTGCTTTCGGCCGGATGTCCCGGCACATTGCCAATGTAAACAAAATGAAGCCCTTCCGCGTCACAGATTTCCTTGGCGCGCTCTAAAGTTTTCACCGGTGTGGGCGGCAGGTTCTTCAGCAGATACTGCGGATAGAATCTCGAAAAGTGGATTGGAACATCCGGTCCCAGATAAGTGCGGATCCATCGGGCCAGCTCGCGGAACTCACGGTCGCTGTCATTCAACGTAGGAACTACCAGATAGACGATCTCTTCCCACACCTCTTCTTTCCGGATGGTAACCAGACCGTCCAGAACCGGCTTCAGTTCTCCGTTTACGATTTCGCGGTAATACTTTTCCGAGAATGCTTTCAGATCTACTTTGATAGCATCCACAACCTTACAAAGATCTCTCAGGGGCTCCTCTTTGATATACCCACCTGTCACCACCACGCTGGCAACACCCCGCTTGTGACCGGCCAGGGCCGTATCATACATGTACTCATAAAAAATCACGGGCTCACTGTAAGTGTAGGCGATACAGGAACAATGATAATCGTTTGCCATCGCAGCCACCTGAGAAGGTGGCATATAGTAACTGCGCACCTGTTCGGGACGGACCTGAGAAATTTCCCAGTTCTGGCAGAATTTGCAGTTTACATTGCAGCCGGCCGTTGCGATAGAAAACGCCAGCGTTCCCGGGAGAAAATGGAAAAACGGCTTTTTTTCGATGGGATCCACATGAGCGGTACAGGGCCGGGAGTAGACCAGTGTGTAATAAATTCCCTCCCGGTTCTCGCGTGCCCCACAGTATCCCCTCTCCCGGTCGTCAATCTCGCACTCTCTGGGACAAAGATCACAGCGGATTTTTTTGTAGGGCAGCTTCTTATAGTACCGGGCTTCCCGCACAAAGCGATCCTCTTTCCCTGCCGCGTCCACCAGGGAAACAGCCGGCCCGGCAAGCGAAAAAGCAGGCGCCGTAGCCGCCATGCGCAAAAATGTTCGTCGATTCAGAGTCATTTTCCCCTCGCTTTCAGATTGTTCTGGGCAATTCCAGCTCTCATTTACATTTTAACGTTCAGGACGCGGATCCGTTCAATGTCTGCAATTCCCAGCCGATGATTGCGGTCCGCAGCTGTAAAGATATAGCGCGGCTCCCGCTCATCCTCCTTCAGCGACGGTAGCTTTTCCTGTTTGCGTTTCTCCTCTATTAGGTCCCAGCCTATCCGGTCCAGAGCTACGGGATCGGTGGCAACCAGCAGCATGTTGGGATACCAGAACCACCTCCGGATATACGAAGGTCCTCCTTCGTACTGGCCGATGGTTCCATCACAGATCGTTAGCCGGTGTTTTTTGCGAATGGGTGGAAACATGAACACATCTGCCACGTACGGATCGCCGACGTTAATATGGTATTTATTGGGGTTGTGAATGGCCCCAAAAAGATTTTTGAGGGCCAGAGTTACCCCCACAATTCCGTGGTCTTTCAGTACGGGCAGGTTGATGAACCCGTCACACATTTCAGTGAGAACGCGCGTAACCAAACTTCCAGCTGATCCATAGGTAAACAGGCGATTATCATATCCGGCGGCATCGTTACCGAAGCAGCGAACCCGGTTTCCCCGGTAGCGGATCCGGTATCCCGCATTTTCCAGATCACGGTTCAGGCGGTCCCAGATGATAATATCCTTCGCCCGAATCCCGGCGCGCTGAAGCCGCTCTGCCACCAGTTCCACCAGCTCCAAGGTTGTAGCATTCCCTTTTCCGGCAATGCAGTTCACTTTGAGTCCGATAACCTCGCCGGGACGAACAACTTTTTTCCAGGCTTCGTCTGCCGAATCCACATCAAAAAGCTGTTGCATTGCAGCATCCAGCAGATCTCCAAGCCGATCTGTATCCAGAGAACGGCCCCTCCGGAGTCTGGCATCCTGAGCCTTTACAACCACTCCGCGGCGTGACGGTCCTGCTTCCACCGGTTCCCACCGGAAAACAGAACCTAATCCTGCACCGAGACCTGCCTTCACCGTCTTCCGCAAAAAATCGCGTCGCTGGATCATCGCCCTACCCATTCCCAATCTTTGCCCTATTTTCCATTGTAAATTAACACCCGCTCGTGGCGAAATCAAGACGAACATGGCTTCCGGTTCCTGTCCGGCAAACCGCAGCATCTGGAGCCTGAACACTTGCATTTTCCAAATTCCTTCTTAAATTAAATGACCGTTTTGATGACGGCAGTTGCTAAATGCTCACAAGGGTCGTTCCGATAAATTTAATGGAAAACAAAAAGGACAGGAGGCCATGGGCATTTTCAACAAATCAAGCCGGATTCATATTCACAACATCGGGTTCATCTCCACCCGCATTGCCGGAACGGACGGCGTTTCTCTTGAAATTCAGAAATGGGCCGAAGTACTGGAGCGCAACCGCTACAACTGTTTCTACTTTGCTGGTAAGCTGGACCGACCCAAAGCACAATCTTATCTGGTGGACGAGGCTTTTTTTGAACATCCGGAAGTCAAAGAAATTAATGAGGCCGTATTCGGGAAGCGCGTGCGTTCGCCCAAAATATCAAAAAAGGTGGATCAGCTCAAACACAAACTGAAGGCAGAACTTTACCGGTTCCGCGACAAGTTTCAGATTGATTTGATCATCCCGGAAAATGCCCTGGCGATTCCCATGAATATTCCTCTCGGACTGGCCATTACGGAATTTATTGCCGAAACGGGCATTCCCACCATTGCCCATCATCATGATTTTGCCTGGGAACGGGACCGTTTTCTAGTGAATGCATGTGAAGACTACCTGCACACGGCTTTTCCCCCCAACCTGCCCAATATTCAGCACGTGGTGATCAACTCGCTGGCTTCGCAACAGCTCAGCTACCGGCGCGGTATTTCCAACACTATCATTCCGAACGTGCTGGATTACCTGATTGGCCCCCCCGAAGGCCGGATTCCCTGTAATGAAATCCGGGAAAAAATAGGGCTGGCCCCCGATGATGTTTTCATCCTCCAGCCCACACGGGTCATCCCCCGGAAGCGGATTGAACGTTCCATCGAAATTGTTAAGGCCGTTAATGAGGCCCTCGGCAAGAAAAACCGAGTCCTCGTAATTTCACATGCATCCGGCGACGAAGGCGACGAATATTACCGGCGCATCAAAGAATACGCCAGAGAAGTTGGCGTACAGCTCGTTCACATCGACCATCTCATTTCTGAAAATTCCGGGTCCGAATCCGGCGGTCCCAGTTATTCCATAGCGGATATTTACCGGTGTGCCGATCTGGTAACCTACCCGAGCGGCTACGAAGGGTTCGGCAACGCTTTTCTGGAAGCCATTTACTTCAAAAAACCGGTTGTTGTGAACCGATATTCCATATATATTGTGGATATCGAACCCAAAAACTTCGATGTTATTGTAATGGACGAATTTGTTTCACCTTCGGTCGTCCAAAATATCATCCAGGTGCTGCAGGATCCGGTCCGACAAAAAGAGATGGTCGATCACAACTATGAGCTGGCGAAAAAATACTTTTCCTACGAAGTCCTGGAAGCCAAGCTCCTCCATCTGCTCAAGCATTACGACCAGTAAACGGTTCCCGCCAGCCAAATTTTCTCATTCAATCAGAAAAAGTGAGGGCCTCACTCTATGAGCAAACCCAGCATTGCGCTGCTCCATTATTCCTGTCCGCCTGTGGTTGGCGGTGTGGAAGAAGTGATCCGCCAGCAGGCACTGCTGTTTCACCGGTACTACTACCCGGTGAAAGTTTTCGCAGGTGCTGGAAATCAGTTTGGCCAAGAATTTGAAGTGGAAATTCACCCGCTGCTGGGTTCCCGAAATCCGGATATTCTTTCTGTGCAAAAAGATGCGCTGCAGAACCGGGTCGAAATCGAAAGACTTACCGACGCCATTGTCCGCTATCTGCGCAATTCCCTCGTTGAATTCGATGTGCTCATCGCACACAATGTGCTATCCATGCATTACAATCTACCGCTGACCTTGGCGCTCCACCGCCTCGCCGCAGAAAATGTCTGCCGTATCGTGGCCTGGAACCACGATTCGCCCTTTTTCTACGAAAATTTTCCCGAATACCTGAAGCAAAAGCCCTGGCAGATTTTGCGCACTTATAATCCGAAAATCCACTACACCACTATCTCAGAAAGCCGCCGGCATCAATTCGAACGCCTTTTCGAAGTCCGCAACTCCATTGAGGTGATTCCTAACGGAATCGACCCCATCCGCTTTTTCCGGCTGGATCGAAATACTGTGCGGATCATTCAGGAAAACCGTCTTTTTGAGGCCGATCTGATTTTGGTCCAACCATCAAGATTGCACCCGAGAAAGAACATCGAATGTTCAATTCACGTTTTGGCAGAGCTGCACAAACGCGGCATCCAAGCCAAGTTGCTGCTTACCGGCGCTTACGACCCGCACGAAGAAAAGACATTGCATTACTATCAGAAACTGATTCATCTGGCCCATGAGCTGAACGTGAAACCTCACCTGCTCATCATGGCAGAATATTACTTTACCACCGGCGAAAAACTGCAGGCAGACCGCATTACCATCCGCGACCTCTACCTCATCGCCGATGTACTCTTCATGCCCAGTCTTCAGGAGGGATTTGGCATTCCGCTCTTGGAAGCAGCCATGATCAAACTCCCCATTGTCTGTTCAGATATTCCTCCCTTCCGGGAAATCGGCAATGAATCTGTGCTCTATTTTTCGCTGGACGAGTCGCCGGCAGCAATCACCGAAAAAATGCTGGATTTCCTGGAACGGCTGCCTCCTCACCGGATGTACCGGAATGTGATTCGAGAATTCGTGTGGGACAATATTTTCGTTCGCCAGCTCCGCCCGTTTCTCCGGAAAATCCTTTCCTGAATGGCCAACCCACGCGTATCACCGAGATGATGGCATTTTGGGGACTACAGCTTCGGCTTGCGGGCAATGACGTACGAACGCACACCCTCCCGAATCAGAGGGCGGATCAGTTTCTCGATCTGTGTGAAGTGAAACAGGGCATATGCGCCCCATGTGAAGGCATCAAACATTTGCTGCCCCAACCTTTCCAGCGCAGGCCAATTTAGCCATCCGGCCAGTTTTTGAACCGGAATGAAAAAAAGGGCCGGCAGTTTCGCAGCATACTTTACTTCCCACTCAAGCGTTCCAGTGGCTAGAACCTCCAAACCGGCTTTCCGAACCATCCGCTCCAGTTCCTCCGGGCGGTAAGCCGTGTGGTAATAGCAATCCCCCTGCACATATTCGCGCAAAATCCCCAGAGGGACCCACTCTGGCCGGGACCAGCGGTAATTGGGCGTTGTGATCAGA
>Ga0209426_1000354_pt1 | contig 54443 bp, 50 predicted proteins | sample Deesub1362B_J571_FD_187697 | JGI IMG/M metagenome (GOLD analysis project Ga0209426, IMG submission 187697) | Deep oceanic, basalt-hosted subsurface ecosystem from Juan de Fuca Ridge flank, Pacific Ocean, CORK Borehole 1362B_J2.571 (SPAdes)... ... | reverse complement strand
CTCCTTCTCCTACACCAGAAACCTCGACGGCGCTGAATCAGTATATAAACTCCTCATTAAATCCAATAACACCATATACGCAGCAACCGGCAACTCATACGGAGATATATTCAAATCCGCTGACCTGTCATTTCCAGGCACACCTTCCACACTTTCGGGTGCAAGCAATATTGAAGCGTTGATTTTTTATGCAGATTCCTTGTTATTTGCAGGGACCAATAATCCTTCAGGAGAGGTCTATATTTCCTCTGATTTTGCTTCTTCTTTTACCAATATGGGAGATAACATGCCCACAGCCGGAGCTGTTTATGATTTCTTATTTGTTGATAGTACACTCTTTGCAGGGACCTCTCCAAATGGAGATGTTCTGATGTCAACAGACCTGGGACAGAGCTGGATAAATACAGGTGACCTTTCAGGTGCATCAATTGTTTACTCTCTCTCACAGAAGTTCAATACTCCTTATCAGTGGTATATATTCGCTGGAACTGCATATAATGGAGACATATTCAGAACAACAAGAGCACTTGGAATAGAGGATCAAAGACCTGTTTTCTTCAACCCTGATACAAATTTACAACTTTTAAAAGTATATAGAAACTTCTCAATCTTCAAAATCAATTACAACATTCCAGAAGGCAACAGAGTTCTTTTCAAAATAATTAATATATCAGGCAGACTAATCTATAACTCCAGATTAAAGGGAAAGGGGCAGGTTCTATTTCCTGATAAGGATATCAGGGGGAAAAGTGGAATATATTTTTATTTCCTTGATGTAAACGGCAAAAGGGAAAAAGGAAAGTTTGTTATTATAAAAAACTGACCTGAAATAACTACACCTTTATTCTTGCATCAACAAGTTTAACACCTTTTCCTTTTTCAAATACAAATAAGGGATTTATATCCATCTCCTTGATTTCATCTGCAAAAAGGACAAAAGAAGAAAGGCGGAGCAGACTTTCTTTTAAAGCTTTAATATCAGAGGGTTTCTCACCTCTCACACCTTTAAGAAAGGAATAAAACTTTATTTCACTCAACATTTCTTCAGTCTCCTCCACACTTATAGGAGCAAGTCGGAAAGACACATCTCTGAAAATTTCAACAAATATTCCTCCAAGACCAAAAACAATAAGATTACCGAAACGTTCATCTTTTTTTGAACCCAGAATCACCTCTTTTATTTTTTCATCTACCATTTTCTGAATTACGACCTTTCTGTAATTTCTAACCCTGTTTTTAAACCTATTTATCATCTTTTTATAGGCAGTTCTCAATTCTTCTTTATTTTTAATATTCAAAATAACTCCACCACTATCCATTTTATGAACAACCTCTCCTGAAGCAATTTTAAGAACAAGGGGAAACCCGATTAATTCTGATTTTTTAATCAGTTCCTTCTTATCTTTACATACATCCCAATCAACAAGAGGAAAGCCCGCAAGTTCCAGAACTTTAAAACATTCATCCAGGTCAATAAATCCCTTTTTATTTCTAAAAATTTCTTTAATTTTTTTACTGAACCTGAAATTCCTGTATTTTTCACTCTTTTTTTCTGTCATTTTTTTGTATTTATATGCAACCGATAATGCCCTTGCTGCAGCATCAGGAAATCTGTAAAAGGGAACACCGTTTTTTCTCAAAATTTCGGCTCCCTTTTCAACATCAAGAATTCCCATAAGAACAGGTATCAGGGGTTTCTGTTTTTTACTGGCATATTTCACAATAACCCTTGCAACCGCTTCTATATCAATCATTCTCTGTGGAGCCATAAGAAAATAAATTGCATCAATATTTTTATCCTCATAAAGGGCTTTAACAGCTGCTTCAAATTTTTCAGCATCCGCCTCTGCAAGAAGGTCAACAGGATTTTTAAGTGAAGCATTTGGTGAAACAAAGGGTTTTATTTTATTTTTTGTCCTTTGAGAAATTTCTTCAACCCTTAATCCATATTCTATACATGCATCGGTTGCTACAATTCCGGGTCCTCCTGCATTCGTAACTATTCCAACTCTATTTCCTTTTGGATATGGCTGTGAAGCAAGAAGGGAAGCATATTCAAAAAGCTCTCCGGGAGTTTCAACCGCAATCACACCTGCCTGTTTAAACACTGCCTTATAAACTTCCGGAGAACCCGCAAGTGAACCTGTGTGAGAGGATACTGCTCTTGCTCCTTCAGGACTCATCCCTGCTTTAAGTGCAAGAATGGGCTTATTTTTTGAAACTTTTTTCGCAACCTCTATAAACTTTTTGCCATCCCTCAATTCCTCTATATACATAAGTATTATCCTTGTCTTTTCATCATTACCCAGATATTCAAGAAGCTCCACCTCATCTATATCCACCTTGTTACCCATACTTATAACCTTTGAAAATCCGATTCCTCTTGTCCTTGCAAAATCAAGAATTGCAACACATATAGCACCACTTTGAGAAATAAGTCCTATTTCACCACTTAAAGGCATATCACTTCCGAAATTTGTGGTAAATGAAACAGAAGGGTCTGTATTCATAACTCCTATACAGTTGGGCCCAAGAACCCTTATTCCCTTTTTTCTTGAAATTTCCTTAATCCTTTCCTCCAACATTTCTCCTTCCTTACCTGCTTCTTTGAAACCTGCACTTATTATAATTGCAAACTTTATACCCTTTTTCGCACACTCAAGTAAAATATCAGGAGCAATTTCCGCTTTAACAAGGATAACAGCAAGATCAGGAATATCAGGTAAATCTTTTACTCTTTTATAAACTTTAAGACCAAGAATACTGTCAGCAAAGGGATTTACAGGATATATAACTCCTTTAAACCCTGAAAATACCATATTCCGAAGGACAGCAAAACCAACACTGTCCTCCTTTCTTGATGCTCCTACAACACAAACAGTCTTAGGGCTCAAAAGAAGTGATAAGTTTTTCATTTACCCCCTCCAGTTTGTTTGATTTTCTTGCAAGTAAAAATAAATAATCGGAGATACGATTTAAAAGTTTCAATACTCTCTTTGACTGAGGAAACTCACCAAAAAGTTTCACAACATTCCTCTCCGCTCTTCTTGCCACTGTTCTTGATAAATGCAAAAAAAGGGCACAGAGAGTACCCGAGGGAATTAAAAATTCTTTTAAATTTCCAAGTTCTCTGCTTAATTTTTCTATTTTTTTCTCAAGTTCCTTTAAATATTTTTCCTTTATTCTGGGTCCTTCTTCTCCTTCAGGAATCACGAGGTCAGCATTTGCAAGAAATAGAAGTTTCTGCACATATTCTATATCTTTTTTCAGGGATTTATGAGAATAATAATTCGCCAGCCCGAGAAGGGCTATAAGTTCATCTATATCACCCAGAGCATGGAAAATAGGAGAATCTTTTCTTAACTTTTTATTCTTCCAGAAAGAGGAAAAACCCTCGTCTCCTTTCCCTGTAAAAACCTTAGTAATTCTCAATGAGGAAGTTCTTCCTGAGTATAAACAGAAACATATACTCTTCCCTTTCTTTTCTCAAATTTAACAATTCCTTCTTTTAAGGCAAATAAAGTATCATCACCTCCTCTCTTCACATTCCATCCCGGCCAGAACTTTGTCCCTCTCTGTCTTACAAGAACCTCACCGGGTTTTACAAACATTCCGTCCCATCTTTTAATACCTAAATATTTTGCATGAGAATCCCTACCGTTTTTTGATGCACCCATTCCTTTTTTATGTGCCATACTATACCTCCTTTTAAATTTCTATTTTTTCAATAATAACTTCTGTTACTTTCTGTCTGTGTCCTTTCTTTCTTCTATAGTTCTTCTTCGGCTTCATCTTGAAAACAATAACTTTTTTCCATTTTTTTAAGGGATTCAAAACCTTTGCCTTTATTTTAACATTCTCAACATAAGGGGTTCCGACCTTATATTTTCCATCTTCTGCGAGAAGAAGAACTTTATCCATAATTACCTCATCCCCTTCCTTAACTCCATCAAGAAGGGGAACATCCAGTTTTTTTCCTTCTTTCACATGAAACTGGTATCCTTTGAATTCAACAATAGCCCACATGGTTTTTCTCCTTTTTGATTATTAATTTTAATCCAAAAATCTTAAAATTTCAAGTTTTTATTATAAATTCAGTTCCCTTACCCTCTTCTGATATTACATTTATATCAAATCCATGACTCTCAAGAATTCTCTTTACAGTAAAAAGTCCGAGACCTGTACCTTTTTTCTTTGTTGTAAAATAGGGCTCAAAAATCCTATCCAGATTCTCTTTTTTTATGCCGATTCCATAATCCTTTATACTTACACATATTCTTCCTCTTTCATCAAAAATTTTTATATCAATCTTTCCTCCTTCAGGCTGTGCCTCAATGGCGTTTTTTATCAAATTCATAAAAACCTTTTTCATCTGCTCCCTATCCATCAAAACCTCTTTTTCAACCCCAGCAATTTCAACATCAATACCCTTTTCTCTTAATTCCATCTCAAGCTTTTTACATATATCCTCAATAAATTCTTTTATTTTAACCTTTTCTTTTTTAAGGTAAAAGGGTCTTAACAGGTTCATAAATTCTTCAATTGAATCTGTCAGAGAATTCAAACTCTTTTCCAGTTCCTTATAATCCTCACCTATTCTTTCCTTTAATCTGTAAATTATAAGTTTAAGTGAATTCAGGGGATTTTTAATCTCATGAGCAAAGGAAGATAAAACCCTTAATATACTCTCTTCCTCTCTTCTTTTTTCTTTTTCTTTAAATATATTCATAAGTTCATCAATTTTTATAAAAATAATAAATTTCTCTCCTTTGTAAGCAAGATAATAACTTCCATTCTTTCTATAGAGAAACTGTCTTCCATCCTTAAAGAATTCAAAATCAGGTCTGAGTTCTTCTCCATAAATTCTTTTCAATCCCTCTTTTTCAATTCTGTATATGGAATAATCCTTTAAAATGCGGGAGGGAAGAACAAGGGATTTTTCTTTTAGCCCTGCAAAAATCAAAAAAATTGATAGAATTAATGTTAAAACTCCTGAAATTAAGATTAAATTTAAAATCAAAATTCTGTTTCTGAATCTGTCAAGTGATATTCCGAGACGAAGGATACCCACAGGATTTTCTCTGAAAAAAAATGCTTTTAAGACCTCAAGGACATTTTCATCCGAGACCATTCTCTCTCTTATCAAAATTTCATTTTTATTGATTATCCTTTCAATTAACCCTTTCTCTCTCAAGGGCTCAATTTTTTTTGAAGAAAAGATCACCTCTCCTTCGGATTCAAGTGCAATGTATTCAATCCTTTTTTCCTTGCTCACCTTTTCAAGCATTTTCTTGAGTCCTGCCTTTCTCTTTTTTTCCTTTAAATCCCTGATGTCTTTAACAAGTAAAACACCATAACTCCCCTTATCCGAAAAATAAAAAAGTGAATCCCCTTTTATTGACTCTTCCTTTCCTTTTTGAATTAAATACTTGTCAATTCCCTCTCCTTTTTTCCTTCTGGTCGAAAGCAACACTTTACCTCTTTTATTAATTACCGTTATTTCAAAAAAATTATTCAGAAGAGCTAATTTAAGAAGGGAATCCTTATTAATGGAAGGAGTTATAATTTGGGAAATTTCTTTCATATTTTCATAATAAAGTTCATCAATAAAATAAAGGGCATTCAATATAGATTCGAAGGAGGGCTCAAAGAGTGTAATAAGTTCTTCGGCTTCTTTTTTTATTTCATAGTTTTCTTTTATTTTTAAAGCCAATGAAAAACCAAGTAGCGTCAATGACAAAAAAGGGAAAAACCATAATACTTTATAAAATTTCATTAAAGATATTTTACTATAACTTAAATAAAGTTTTCTTACTCGGATTCGTGAGGATTAAATCTTTTTATAAATACCGAGGTCTATATTTCTGCCCAGGTTTTAAAATCCTGAACTTCATTCCTTCCTCCCTTTGGACAAGTTTAAAAAAGTCACAATTCATACATGTAAGTTCCTTTTCTGCAAAACTTCCTTGAACAACACCCCCGCAAAAAGTTCCAGTGATTGCCCAGCAAATTCTTCCTCCGTTCTTTCCACCGTTTAACCCATCTGCCTCTGAATCTAAAGCCGCGGGACACACCCCGAGATGATGGACATTGTATCCCCCGGGCTCCCGCCCACATTTCATATATTCCCAACAATTTATTTTTCCCATATTACCTCCCTCCGTTCTTTCCACCATTAATACCATCAAATCTTTTATCTATTGCTGCAGAACAAATATCCTCTTTGTGGACATTTCTCCCTCCCGGTTCACGACCACATTTTTTATATTTCCAACAATTAAGTTCTGACATATTTCATTTAAAACATTCCCGCCTAAGTAAATAAATATAATTTAAGAAAAAGCCTTAAAGATTTTCAATTTATTTAACTTTTCACAACTATCTTATTTCCTCCAAATTTTTAAATCATTTTAATTCTGAAATAATTATTCCTGCTTGACACCCTGATATTTTGAAGGACACTGGGTTAAAAGAAAATGAGCTTTAAAAAGATTTTCTGAAGGATAGTATTTGCCCTCAATAACAACCTGTGCTTCAGGCTGAAAAAGCATGTCAGGAGCTGTTCCCTTATATATAACTCTCATCTTTCTCTCAGGATTTCCTATTTCAAATTCAACAATATTTCCTTTTTTCTGAACTGTTCCTGGAACAACTTTTCCCTGTAATCTTATAACCTTACCATCCACAGCCGGATTTTTTTCAAAAAATTCATCAACTGTATAATAATAAACCCAGGTCTTTCTCAATCCTGTAAAAATTAAATAAGCTGTTCCCAGGAAAAATAAAAGAGTAACAATTCCAATTTTAAATTTTTTATTTTTCATAGGTATTATTATAAATGAGCTTTTTCAATTTTTCAAGGATCCTTATATATTTAACCCTTAATGTATTCTCATTCATGCCTGTTATTTCCGAGATCTCTCTGAACTTCATATCTTCATAAAATCTGAGAGTAATTATTTCTCTTTCCTCCTCATTTAAAACTGAAAGGAGCTTCCTGACAAATTCTTTTTTTCTTATCTTTTCAGAAATATCTTCTGACTGAAAATTGAAGATTTCCTCATCTATCCCGCCTTCTATAAATCTCTTCCTTTTTCTTTTAATATCGATAAATCTGTTTCTTGCCATTCTGAAAAGATATGCTCTTAAATTCTCAAGTTTAATCAAATTATCAAACATTTTCCAGAACTTCACAAACACATCCTGTAAAATATCCTCTGCATCTTCTCTTGAACAGGAAAGAAAGAGTAAATAATTATAAATTTCTCTGCTATATTTTTTATAAATTTCTTCGAACTTCTTTTCTTTGTCCAATTATTCAGCTTTTTTAATACCGAGTTTTGCAAAGAAAATAATACCTGTTGCGATTGTAAAAATAATATAAAAACTGAGAAAGGAGACCGAAAAGAAGAAAAATTTTGTAAGTGCATAAAAAATGTTATTCACATCAAAATAAAAGAGAATTTCTGTTATAAGAACAAGTATCAAGAGATAAAGGAAAGAAACCAAAAGAGGGATATGTTCATTTTTATATTCTATTTTTAATCTGTTAAGGAACACTCTTCCCCATAAATTCAACACCGGAGCAGAACCGTAAATCAAAAACAGAGGAGTCGCAAGTATTATTGCAAATGCAAGGGGAATTCCAAGAACGGAAATTGTTAGAATAAATATAACGGGAATATAAACAATCTGAATTAAAAAACCTGTGCCTATTATTTGCCAGGGATTCAACATAAACTCCTGCTCCATATTTTTCACCGCACCGGGAAAAACAATATTGACCAAAAATACAAATAGGAAAAATACAATAATGAAAATTAAAAGGGGAAGGAGTCCCTTCAGCAGTTTAAGAAAAATTGGGGGCTGCTTTTCTGTCACTTCTTCTTCCTCAAATTCTTTTTCAATCTGAGTTGTATCTGTCTGAGTGGTATCTTTTTCAGTCATTTCTGCTCCTTTTCTTTCTTCAACATGAACTCCTTTTCCTAGAAATTTTAGCAATCTTAAAGGAGAAGTCAAGGGACCCAGATTTACTACCGTTGCTTCTCCCAATATCTTTGCTCCTTTTTCTTTTTTTATCTTTCCTCCAACAACTGCCAGGTCACCTGATATTAAACCTCCCTTTGAAATAATACAATCTCCACCAACAACAGCCACATCTCCCCCCACAGAACCCTTTATCTTTAAATTTCCCCCAACAACAGCAACATCTCCTCCCACATAACCGAGAATTTCTAAATTCCTTCCTATAACAGAAAAATCTCCTGAAATCACATCGTTCTCCTCTACGATTATCTTATTATCCTTTTCAACATAACTCTTATCCATTGAAAAAATCAGAGAAATAATTAAAAAGAGCATTTTTCAAATCCTCATAAATTTAAAAGGGGAATAGAACCCTTTCTCAAAAATCTGAATGATAAAAATCCTATGAGAAGCAAAACTATTGAATAACTTATAACAAAAGGAATACATATAATAAAAACAAATTTTACCAGAAAGGGGAAAAGGGGTTTAAATTCTAAAATTTTATCGATTAATATAAGAAGTTTTTTCTGTAAATCAATATTCTTTATAAGGAAAACAAAAAAACTTAAAACCAGGGCAGAAGAAAAAACGTAATATATAAAGGCATAGCTCAATACCCTATGGAAAAGTATTTTTCTTTTTATTTTTCTGAAAATCCTTTCATCGGGTTGAAGCCTGTTTAAATCTTTAAATAGAAGAAGTAAAGATTTTTCAGTATTATAAAGTGTGCTGCACTCTTCACACTCCTTTAAATGCAAAATTTCTTTTTCGGTCAGGTTCTTTCCCTCAAACCATACTTTTTTAAATTCTTCACATTTCATAATATTAAAACGCAAAAGTTATAAAAATTGTTACAATCTTTCCACCATTTTATGCTCAGGAAAAATTTTTTTGAGAAAGAGAATATCATAATCCTCAGGGACAATAACCGTTCCACAGAGGTTTTCATAATCATAGAACTTTTGCACGAACTCCAAAAGTTCTCTCTTTTTCAATTTTATAATTTCATCCAGAGTGGAAAACATAAAGAGAGGACTGAGGTTATATTTCAATGCAGAAAGCAGCATATTTGTAATCTGAGGATATGTCTCTGTTTCTCTGGGTATTGAACCTTTGAAAAATCCCTTTGCTTCTTCAATTTCTTCTTTAAGAGGTCCTTTTAATTTAAACTTCTTTATTTCTTCAATCAGAAGTTCAAGTGCAGGTTTAAAATTATCCTTGCCTGTTTGAAAAGAATAAATTAAAGGACCTTTGAAAGGGTCAAGGGGAAAGAATCTCGAATATACAGAATAAACATAACCCTTTTCGTTTCTTATTTTGTTAAAAAGTCTTGAAGCAAAGGCGCCTCCTCCGAGAATGTAATTCGAGAGTACAAGTTTCGGATAATCCTTATCTTTCCTGTATAATGAGAAATGTCCCAGTCTCAAAAAAACCTGATTAATTTTTTTTCTCAAAACAAGTATTATCTTTTCAGGTTTATCCCTGAATTTAAATTCAGGAAATTCATCCTTTAAACCTTTTAATTTACCCAGACTATTTTCTATCTTCTTATAGAACTTTTCAAAATCAATTGAACCTGTCCCTGCAACATACATTTTTCTTTTAAGAATTTTGTCTCTGTAAAAACTCACTATATCATGTCTTTCAATACTCTTTAAACTCTCAATATAGCCCTCTAAAGGATGTGAAACAGGAGAATTTCTGTAAAGAACCTCATAAAACTTTTTTGAAATTAGACTTTCAGGGTCTTCTTCCTCCTGTAAAATTTCAGAAATCACCCTTTCTTTCTCCTTTATAATCTCTTCTTCTCTGAAAGAGGGAGAGCTTAAAATATCAAACAGAAAGTCAAAAATCCTGTCAAAAAATCTTTCCTCACATAAAATCTTTATAACAAGTAAATTCTTGGATGCTACAATATTGAACTTCGCACCCAGATTATCAAAAAACTCCCTTATTTCAAAAGCCGATAGATTATCACTTCCCTTATCAATAAGCAAAGATGTTAAATAAAAAAGCCCTTCTTTACCCTCTGGGTCAAAATAGCTTCCTGTTTCAATACCTATAGCAAATGAAACTATGGGAAGTTCTTTATTTTTAAGATAATAAATTTTTACACCGTTTGTGAGAGTAGTTTTTTTTATTCTTTTCAACATAGCATCAAGTAATTTGCTCTTTCTTTTTTTATGTATTTCCCGCAAACATCCACCACATCAGAAACCTTCAATTTTTCAATCTCATCAAGATAAGTAAAGAGTTTTTGCAGAATTCCATGAAACTCAAAATGCGAGACCATATAAGCCCTGCCTGATGTGCTCTGCAGTCTGTAAAGAAATTCCGAAGAGAACATGTTTTTAACCTTATTTAATTCGTTTTCTTTAATCCCCTGTTTCTTAATTTTTTCAACTTCTTTCCAGAAAACATCTATAACATCATCAAAACTTGAATTCTTGTTAAGAATTGAATAAAATATAAAAAGCCCGTTATCAATTTTTTCTTCACAGAATGTACTTACCTCATTTGAAAGATTTTTCTCCAGAACTAAAATTCTATTCAACCTTGAACTTTCTGTACCTCCTATTATTGAAGAAAAGATGCTCAAAGGAAGGAAATCCGGGTGATTAAAAGGAACTATTTGAAAGCTGATCCCGAGTATTTTAAGCATTCCCCCTTCTTTTAAAATCATTCTCCTTTCGCCTTTTTGTTCAGGTTCAAAAAAGATATGTGGGTTTCTTTTTGCTTTCTTATTAATTTTCCCGAATGTTTTTTCCATATGTTTAATAACTTTCTTCTCATCCAGTCCTCCTGAGATTACAATAAAGGCATTGTCAGGAGAATAATATGTATTATACCATTTTATAAGGTCAGTCTTTTTAATATTCAGAAGATCCTGTTCAAAACCTATGACAGGATATCTATAAGGATGGACAGAATAGGAAATAAGAGAGAAATTTTCCCAGAATCTTCCAAAGGGTGAATTTTCTGTCCTTTCTTTTCTTTCCTCAATAACAACCTTTCTCTCAGATTCAAACTCATTAAATTTTATATTCTGCATTCTGTCAGCTTCCATTTCTATGACTTTATAAATTGCATCAGAAGGAATTGTTTCATAATAAAGGGTAAAATCTTCTGTAGTAAAGGCATTATCAACTCCTCCCATTTTTTGAATAATTCTTGAAAACTCTTCTGGTTTCAATTTATCAGTGCCCTTGAACATCATGTGCTCAAGAAGATGAGAAATCCCTCTTTTACCTTCACTTTCATTTCTCGACCCCACCCTATAAATCACATAAAAGCTCACAATTTCTCTTCTCATGGGTATTAAAAAAATCTTCAAACCATTATTAAGAACATGTTTTTTTATTTTGAATTTAATTCTCATCTTCAAGTATTTCCTTAAGAAATTTATAAAGTTTTCTGGCTATGACTTCGTATGTAAAATTTTCTTCAACCCTTTTGTATCCTTTCTTAATTAGGGTATTTCTTAATTTTTCATTGAGAAACAATTTTTCCATTTTCTCAAAAAGGTCTTCAGCATCTCCTTCCTTAAAGATAAGACCTGCATCACCTATGATTTCGGGTATTGCACCTGAATCAGAACCAATAACAGGAACTCCTGCAGCCATACCTTCCACAAGAACCCTACCAAATTGCTCTTTCCAGTTTCTTCCAGTTAAAGAAGGGAGTATGAGATAATCTATGGATTTGTAGACAGAATAAATCTTTTCATGGGGAATATAGTTTAAAAAATAACAATTTAATTTTCTTTTTTCACATTCTTTTAAAACATTCTCTTTTTCTTCTCCTTCACCAACAAAAAGAATGGTTCCTTTTTTATATTTATGATAGAATTTTTGGAAAGCAGAAAGTAAGATATAAATTCCTTTTAACTTTGTTAATCTACCTATATAGGAAAAAATGGGTTTCTCAAGTTTTTGAAGCAAAGACAAACTTTTTGCTTTATCAAAAAGTTCTTTTTCGAGTCCGAAATAAAATCTGAAAATATTTTTTTTAAAATTCCACTTTTTGAGCACATCCTCTGCTTCTTTCGAACTTGCTAAAGCTCCTGCTGCTTTTTTGAGCACAAATTTTTGGAAAATAAAAAAGGGAAAAGGGTATTTTTTAAAAATGTTCTGTAGTGAGAAAAAAATGAAAGGAATGTCATGGAATAAAATACTGAATTCAAAAGTAGAAAGAGAATAGCTCTCCTCCATAAACATAACAACGTCGGGTCTTCTTATTCTGAAAAAGGTCAAAAAAGAGGGATAAAATAACTGAAGCTGGATATTTCTAAAATACATCCAGGGTATAGGTATTATTTCCACTTCTTTTTCCTTTATTTTTTTCCTCAATACTTTCCTCTCACCTAAAGAACCCTTCCACTTATAAGGTACAAATATTTTAATCTCAGGGATATATTTATTCAAATAGTAAAAAAATTCCCTGTTTCTTTTATGTAAAGAGGCATGACTGAATATATAAACTCTCTTTATTACTCTGCTATTATATGAGGGGTTATAAATATTACAATTTCTCTTTCTTCTTCAGAAGCACTTCTCCCTCCAAAAAGAGCACCTATAATTGGAATTCTGTTAAGTATAGGTATTCCACCGCTTGATTTGGATTTCTTTGCTTTAACAAGTCCACCAATAACAGCAGTTTCACCGTTAGCAAGAAGAACTCTTGTTTCAGCTTCATTTGTAAGGATTGTGAGCTGACCTGTGGGTGTTGGTTCACCCGCTTCAGAAACCTCTGTTTTTAAATCAAGGGTTACCTGATTCTGTGAATTAACATGAGGGGTAACTTCAAGTTTTATACCTACATCAACCAGTCTTGTAACAGGGTTACCGCCAACATCTGTGGTTACATAAGGTATCTTAACACCCCCTATAATCTTTGCCTTTTTGTTATCTGTAACTGTTATTTTCGGAGAGGATACAATTCTTGCATACTCCTTTGATTCAAGAGTTGAAAGTATAGTATAAAGATCAAGTTGAGGACTAAGATAACCAACTGTAAACCTCATTCCAGGAGCAGCAGGCAGAGTAGGTGCACCAGCCTCAGCATATCCGGCGCCTTCTGTTCCAGTTTCTTCTGGAGTCTGACTAGGGGTATTACCCACGTAAACTTCTTGGGACGGAGTACCCAGTATACCTGTATATCTTGCCCCCCATTTTATACCCAGTTCCCTGAGTGCTCTTGTGTTGATTTCGACAATCTTAGCTTCAATTGCAACCTGGGGTGTCCTCACATCAAGAGATTTAACAATCTGTTCTACTTTCTTCTGAACTTCCTCTATATCTGTAACAATTATTGAGTTTGTATGTTCATCATTTTCTATTCTTCCCCTCTCTGTCAGAAGTTTTTTTATCGTAGTTGAAACTTCCTTTGGAGTTGTAAATTCAAGCTTATAAATTCTTGTTAGAAGGGGCTTCAGAAGTTTTGCTTCCTGTTCTGCTTTTCTTCTCTCTATTTCCTCCTTTTTCAATTTATCTGGCGGTGCTATTCTTAAAACTCCATTTTCCTCAACATAGGAAAGCCCTACAGTTTTTAAAACAAGGTCAAGTGCTGTTCTCCAGGGTATATCTTTAACCATCACAGTAACCTTTCCTTTAACATCAGTAGTATATACAACATTCAAACCAGCATATTCAGCAATTCCATTTATAACAGTCACAATGTCTGCATTCTCAAGATTAAGTGAGATCCTCTGACCCTCTGCCATAGTAGAGGAAGAAACTGCAGCAGCCGGCTCTTCCACAGTGGCAGTAAACTGAGGTTTACCCTCTTTTAAGGAATACATCTCTTCCGCTCCACCTGTACCAACAATATAAAATGAAATACCATCGGCAGTTCTTACATCATAATAATCAAAACCTGAAGCAAGGTATATAAAAATTCTCGAAAGCGAAACTCTCTGGAATGTTTCTATTGTTATTTTATTTACCCCGCCTTTATTAATTTCATAGGAACCAGGAGCCACCATTGTTTTATTTGTATGGACATCAATAGCAATAACATCAGGAGAAGGTTTTAAAACTGTATAGGAGACATCTTCAGGAACAAGAATTGTTATCACTGTATTATTTTCTTCACCTGAAACCGTTATATCTTGAATCTGTGAAAACAAAGGGAAACTTAAAACAATTAAACCCAAAATAAATTTATACATAAAAAAACCTCCTTTTTTATCCACCATAATCAGAAACCTCAAGTGTTATCTCCGCGTTAACAGGGTCCAGTTCATTTCCTGAAAACAGCTCATGAGAATAGAAGGTATATACCGCTTTTAGAAATAACACCTTTGGGTTACCATATCTCCATAACTGATAGAACGGATTGTAATAATGTTTTATGTAAGAAGGCAAAATAGGAATGGTTGTTCTCAGTTCTTCATTTGTCTGAACCTCTGTTCTTACCTTATACATCAAATAGGAATATCTATCTATTGAAACACTATCCTGATAAGGCGATGCTACATTAAAGGAAATTTTTGCGGGAGGATTCTGTGAAAGGTCATAAAAATCAATTCTATAACTATCAATTACAATAACAGGTGTATAATTTTCCTCAGAAGAATACGCTTCTACCTTAAAGGTAGCTGAAGTTGTATCATAGGGAAAATAATAATATAACACACTATCAATAAGAGTATCCCTTACCACATCAATTGTATATACAGTTCCTGAAAAAGACACCCTCAAAATATAATCACCCTGTCTTTCCTTACAAGCAGTAAAATACACTATAACTCCCAATAGTAACAATATTCTTCTCACATTTTCCTCCTTATTTTCAGAAGGATTTGAACCATTTTTAAACATTTTTATTATAAAGCAAAAAAAAATTTTTGTCAACTTGAATTTTTAAAATTTTTTCTTTATCTTTTATTAAACAAAATGAAAAATCTATACATAAAAGACCTGTTCACAAAAGAGGGTGAATTTGAGGATATATTTTTTCTTCACTCACTTAAAAACTCAATCGGAAAAAAAGGAGAATATATGGAACTTCTGATTTCTGACAGAACAGGAGAATTAAAAGCATATCTTTTTGATATGACGATTTCAATTGAGGAAGGAATATACAAAATAAAGGGAGAGATAGGTTCTTTTCAGGAAGAAAAAAGAGTTATTTTAAAAAAAGCAGAAAAAATTGAACCTTCTCCGGAACTAAAAAGAGAACTAATTCCATCTTCTCCTGTTCCCCGTGATGTTCTTAAAAAAGAAATATTAACAGAAATTGAAAATTTAGAAAATAGTTTTTTAAAAGAACTTTTATCAAATATTTTCAGAGATGAATTTATTGACTTGTTCCTTGATGCACCTGCAGCTGTGAAATATCATCATGCTTATATCGGGGGTCTTGCAGAACATACTTTGAATGTGGTAAAAATTGTAAAAGCCATTTCTTTATGTTATAATTCAGTTGAAAAAGACCTTTTAATTGCGGGAGCACTTTTACATGATATCGGGAAAGTATATTCATACAAATTTGAAATAAAATCAAATATGACAGACGAAGGTAAACTTTTAGATCATATATATCTGGGAATGAAAAAAATTGATGAAGAAATCGAAAAATTTAACAAAAGAAGGGATGAATTGTTTAGAACTCCTTTCCCTGAAGACTTGAGATTAAAACTTTTACATCTTATAGCCTCACATCATGGAACAAGGAGTCAGGGAGCTTTAACCGAGCCTCTTACAAAAGAGGCATACATATTATACCTCGCAGACCTTCTGGATGCAGAGATATTCAAATTTGATGAAGCTATTAAAATGGCTCAGGAAGGGGAAAGATGGTCACCTTATCACACAAGATTAAGAAAATCTGTTTTTCTGGGAGGTGAAATTGAAAATGATTAAAAAACTCATAAATAAAATATTTATTCCACGGAATGAAAGAATAATAAGAAAACTCTGGCCAATCGTTCACAAGGTAAATGAAATATACGAAACATACCACAATTTAAAGGATGAAGACCTGATAAAAAAGACAGAAGAATTCACCCAGAGATTAAAAGACGGTGAATCTGATATGGATATTCTTCCAGAAGCTTTTGCTCTTGTAAAAGAAGCATGTAGACGGCTTGTAGGCAAAAAATGGAAAATTACGGGACAGGATTATGAATGGGATATGATACCTTTTGATGTTCAGATTTTAGGAGCAATAGTTCTTCACCAGGGTAAAATTGCGGAGATGGCAACAGGTGAAGGAAAAACACTTGTAGCAACAATGCCTCTTTATCTTAATGCTATTATAGGAAGAGCAAGAGGATTAAAAGGAGATAAAAGATTCCTGGTTAATGGTACTCCAAGGGGAATAAATCATTTAGTTACAGTAAATGACTATCTTGCAAGAAGAGATAGAGAATGGATGGGACCTGTTTATGAGATGCTCGGACTTGAGGTAGGTGTAATTCAGGGTGGGATGGAACCTCAGGAGAGAAAACCGGAATATAACAAGGATATAACCTATGGAACCAACAATGAATTCGGTTTTGATTATTTAAGAGATAATATGGTTTTCAGAAAAGAGGATAAGGTTCAGAGAGGGCATATATACGCAATAATAGATGAGATTGATTCAATCTTAATAGATGAAGCAAGAACACCACTTATTATTTCAGGTCCTGTGGAGAGAACAACAAATTACCTTTACAAGCAGATGAAACCGCATGTGGAAAGAGTTGTAAAAAAACAAACAATACTTGTCAATCAGATACTCAAGGATGCTGAAAGATTATTAAAAGAAGGAAAGAAAGAAGAGGCAGCAAAAAAATTGCTTCTTGCCAAAAAAGGAGCACCAAGGTCAAGAAAACTCTTCAAGTTGCTTCAGGAACCTGACATGTTAAAGTTAACTGAAAAAATTGAGCTTGAGCTCCTCAAAGAGAAGAAACTTCAGGAGTTTGAAAGTGAATTATTTTATGTAATAGATGAAAAATCACATAATGTTGATCTAACTGAAAAAGGGAGAAAAGAATTTTTAACCATTGACAGAGAACTCTTTGTATTACCTGACCTTTCAATTGAACTGAATAAAATAGAAAAAGACGAGAAACTAACACCCAGGGAAAAGTTCTATGAAAAGGAAAGGGTGATAAGAGAATATTCAGAAAAATCCGAGAAAATACATGCTATAAAACAGCTTTTAAAAGCCTATTCTCTTTATGAGAAAGATGTGGATTATGTTGTAATGGATGGAAAGGTGATAATTGTTGACGAATTTACAGGCAGACTTATGCCCGGTAGAAGATGGTCTGATGGTTTACATGAAGCAGTGGAGGCAAAAGAAGGTGTAGAGATACAGAGAGAAACTCAGACACTTGCAACAATAACACTACAGAACTATTTCAGAATGTATGAAAAACTTGCAGGAATGACAGGAACAGCAATTACAGAGGCACAGGAATTCTGGGAAATCTATAAGCTTGATGTTGTGGTTATTCCTACAAACAAACCTGTAATAAGAGAAGACCTGCCCGATATTATATTCAAAACTAAAAAGGAAAAATATCAGGCAGTTATTGAAGAAATTAAAAAGAACTATAAAATAGGAAGACCTGTTCTTGTAGGAACAACCTCTGTTGAAGTCTCAGAGCTTCTTTCAAGAATGCTAAAAAGAGAAGGAATTCCTCATCATGTTTTGAATGCAAAACACCATCAGAAGGAAGCAGAAATTGTTGCAAGAGCAGGACAGAAATATGCTGTTACCATTGCAACAAACATGGCAGGAAGAGGAACAGACATAAGATTGGGAGAAGGAGTTGTGGAACTTGGTGGTTTGTATATAATAGGAACAGAAAAACATGAAGCAAGAAGAATTGATAGACAATTAAGAGGAAGAGCAGGCAGACAGGGAGACCCAGGAACAACAAGATTCTTTCTTTCTCTGGAGGATGACCTCTTAAGACTTTTCGGTGCTGATAAGGTAAAAGAACTGATGGAAAGATTTGGTAAAAAGGATGAAGGACCCATAGAGAGTAAACTTGTCACAAAAGCCCTTGAAACAGCACAGAAAAGGGTTGAAATGCAGAACTTTGAAATAAGAAAAAGACTACTGGAATACGATGATGTTATGAACAAACAGAGGGAGGTAATTTATGGATTGAGAAATGAGATTCTTGAAGGTGAGAATATGAAGGAACTCATTTTGAATGAATATGTGGAAGACCTGCTTGATGAACTGATTGAAAGATTTTTGGCCGGTGATGAAAGGGAAGAATGGAATATTGATGAATTCCTTGGAGAACTCTCATACCATTTTCTGGCTGATTTCTCTGATCTAAAGGGACTCGAAGATAAAGAAAAAATAAGGGAAGAGGTGAGGAAAAGAATAAAGGAACTTTATGAAATGAGAGAGGAGATGTTTGGAGAAGAAAGAATGAGGGACCTTGAAAGAGCAGCCCTTTTATTTACCCTTGACAACGCCTGGAGAGAACATCTTTATGCCCTTGACCATTTAAGAGAAGGGATTTATCTCAGAGCATACGGGCAAAGAGACCCTCTTATTGAATATAAACAGGAAGCTTACAGGATGTTTGAAGAGCTTTTAAGAAGAATAAGGAATGAGACAATTCACAGATTATTCCATGCAAGAATTGTAGAAGCAGAAAGAAGAGTGGATACAAGAAAATTGAGAGAAGTAAGACCTGACCTTGTAAAGAGTCTAAGTATTTCAAGACAGGGAGCAGAAACTCAGGGAGAGCAGCAGACTCAGGTAAAACCGAGTATAACAGTAAAAAGGGAATTTCCAAAGGTCGGAAGAAATGACCCCTGTCCTTGCGGAAGCGGTAAGAAATATAAAAAATGCCATGGAAGGAACATTTGAAAAAAATAAAGATGTGCTTTATAATTTATTAATCGGAGGGAAAAATGGAAGGACGGGATTCAAGGATTTATAGTTACAAAATAAAAGATCCTTATATGGATAGATCCCTCTATAAAGATCCTACACTCTGCCCCAGCTGTGGACTCATCTATCATGAAAAAAGATGGAGAAATGACCCTGAACTTATAAAAACTCTAAAAGAAAATGGTAAAGAAATTCATTCAAAGGAGTGTCCTGCCTGCAGGAAAATAAAAGATAAATATCCTCTCGGAATTGTGGAAATAGAGGGTGAATTTATTAAAGAAAAAAATGAAGAGATACACGCAAGAATCAAACACATAGCAGCCGAGGAATTCAACCATAATCCCCTTGAGAGAATTATTGAGATTCAAAATTCTGACAACAAAATAACCATTGCAACTACCACAGAACATCTTGCTGAAAAGATTGGTAAGAAAATTGCTAAAACTTTTCATAAAAATATTAAAATTTCTTTTTCAGAGCAGGAGAAACTTGTAAGAGTTTACGTTAGTGAATAAAAAAAGAGGCATCTAAAATTAAACGATACTTTATTGCCGGTTTTGCATCCATTTTTCCGGTATTTATAACAATATATGTACTCTATTTAATAATAAAAATAACAGGCACAAATATCGGTAATTTTTTTATCAGCATAGGATTATTAAGAACAGAAAATGTCCTTATCTCTACGGCTTTTGGATTGATTTTTTCGATCATATTTGTATATCTTGTGGGTTTCTTTGTAACAACATTCGTAGGAAGAAAAATATTTGGATATGGTGAAAAGCTTTTGACAAAATTACCAATTATAAGAGGATTATATACAGCTGCAAAGAAACTTACAGACGCAATTTTTTCTCAGAAAACTGCCTTCAAAAGAGTCGTGTTTGTTGAATTTCCCCTTGAAGGTCATTATGCAATTGGATTTATAACAACTGAAAAAAAATGGGAGATAAACGGAAAAAAATATGTGAATATTTTTATACCCACAACTCCAAATCCCACAAGCGGATGGTATTTGATAGTTCCTGAAGATAGAATTTTTTATCTTGATTTATCTGTGGAAGAAGGGTTGAAAGCCCTTATATCAGCAGGAATCGTTTTACCGGAAAACAAAGATGTCTACAAACTTTTTAAAGAATATATTCAAAATATTCAGAAAAAATAAGAAGGATAAGACTCTGGAAAAAGAAAAATTAGAAGACTTCATAGAAGGAATAAAAAATCTCTCTGAAAAAAGATTGCAAGAAGTGATGATTCCGAGGGTAGACATGATATGTGTGAGTCATGAAGATACTCTTAAGGAGGCATTGAAGGTGTTTAAAGAATACCATTTCTCAAGGATGCCTGTTATAAAAGAAAAAAAGGATGAGGTAATAGGTATACTATTTTTCAAAGAATTGCTATTAATAGACCCTTCCGAATACGAAAAAAAGAAGGTAACTGAAGTAATGAAACAACCTGTATTTTTTCCTGAAAATAAAAATGCTCTCGAAGCACTCAAAGAGATGAGAAACAGGAAAATTCACTTTGTTCTTGTCGTTGATGAATTTGGAAGTGTAACAGGACTTGTAACCCTTGAAGATCTGGTTGAAGAAATAGTGGGTGAAATTGTTGATGAACTGGATATTGAAGTAATTGAAAAACCCCAGAAGATAAAAGATGGTTATATAGTTCCTGCAAGAATGCCTGTGGATGAATTATCAAATTTAATAGATATTGAAAAATATGATGAAGATGAAGTTGTAACTGTTGCAGGTTATATAATTGATAAAATCAAAAGAATACCTCAAAAGGGAGAAAAAATTAAAATAGGAAAATATATTTTTGAAATCCTTGATGCTTCAGAATCAAGAATAAATAGAGTCAAAATTGTAAAGGAAAAATAGATTAAAGTTTAATCCTCATATTATCATATGCAAGTACATAAGGGAGATTGTTCTTATTCAAAAATTCTGAAATGTTCTTAAAACCAGATTTCAAAAGGCGCATTCCAAAGTGAGTTAAAATAAGTTTTTTTGGTCTCGTAACTTCATAAACAAAGGGAATATCTTTCAAACTTATGTGATATACACCTTCTCTGGGTTCAAGAAGAACACAGTTCACAAGTAGAGTATCAAGTCCTCTATAAAATTTTAGAATATCCTCATCAGGTTTGGTATCAACAAGAAAACCAAAGGAAAAATTTTCGATTATAAACCCATAACATTCTGTTCCACGATGATTGTGTCTGGGAGATGTTTTTATTTTTAACCCATGAATTTCATAATCATTCAGTCCCTTAATTATTTTAATTTCTTTTATATATTCTCTTAAATAGGGTAATAATATATTTTCTTTCAAGACCTCTTCTGGCACAAAAAGAACACCTTTTTTTTTAAATCCTCCTTCTGTCATACCCTCAACTATTATATTGAGTTCACCCGTGTGGTCAAGGTCTTTATGTGTAACCCATACTGCATTTATCTTATTGGGATAAATTTTATTCCTAACAAGTCCTGATAATGCACCAGGTCCAGGGTCTATGTGAATTATTTTACCATCATATTTTATCAAAACACCTCCACTTGACCTTATTCCCTGAAAAACAACTATTCTCCCTCCACCTGTCCCTAAAAGTATTATCTCATTCAATTCCTTCCACCTCTACACCCTCTTTTATTAAAATCTCGGTTAAAATTCCTCTACCTTCTCTCAATTCTGTTTTATTCTTTTCAACAAAAAAATAAACTTTATTTACTCCACATGAAGGACTCTTCTCTTTTAAAAAAGCTTTTTTTACTCCAAGTCCCTGCACAATCTTTAAAATTCTATTCGCACCCCTCATAAAAAAATGGGTTTTATCAATTCCAGAGATATTTTCCAGAATTTTATCTTCCTTCCTTGAACAGGGAGGTCTTTTTACAGAAAGACCCGATAGTATTTCAGGGCATATGGGAATCAGATCATATTTTTTAGATAAAGATTTCAGAATATCTTCTCTTTTTTCATCTCTTCCGTCATATCTAAAGGGAAAACCAAATATACATGCTGAAATTATTGCTTTCTGTTTACTCAATATTCAATCGGATAGCCGTAATCTTTATAACTTTTATAATAAGGATAGTAATAATAGGCTCTTGCTTTAAAAGGTGAAGGTGTAACTTTATTAACAACAAAGCCAATAATTTTCCCTCCTGACCTTGTAAGTGAGGATATTGTGTATTCAAGTGTTTCCCTTCTGGTATATTCAAACTGTAATACAATAATTGCACCATCAACATTGCTCGAAATCACTGCAGAATCAACAAAGAGTGTAAGAGGAGGTGAGTCTATAATCACTATATCAAAATCTTTCTTTAATCTCTCAATTAAGTCTTTAAATCCCTCAGAAGAAAGTAATTCTGTTGGATTAGGAGGTATTTTACCTGGAGGTATATAAAAAACATTTTCAAGAAAAGTATCATAGATTATATCCTTTAATTCACTTTCTCCAACAAGGTAGTCAGTCAATCCTTTTTCCTTTTCACCAAAGATTTTCGGCAAACCCGGTTTTCTAAGGTCTCCCTCAATTACAACTGTCTTAAGATTTGTCATTTGAAAAGTAATAGCAAGATTCACAGATACCGTTGTCTTACCTTCATTTGGTTGACTGCTGGTAACAAGAATTGATTTTAAGTCCTCACCAACCTTTAGGAATTTTAAATTACTCCTTAATGTCCTGAAACTTTCCATATATAAGGAACCTCTTCTGTGCTGTGTGATAAGAGCCTTCTCAGAATCGTGGACTTTAATATAAGGAATTGTTGCAAGAAGAGGAATATCAGGAAACATTGTTTTTAATTCATCAACATCTCTTATCGTTGTATCAAGATACTCAAGTAAAAATACAATGGAAAGGGCGAGTCCAAGTCCTATTACAATAGAGAATAGAAGATTCTGTTTTTTCTTGGGAAATACAGGAAATCTGGGAGGAATAGCAGGTTCGACCATAACGAAACTCGACACCTGTCCAACTTCCTGCAACTTGGCTTCCTCATATCTCTTTTTCAACATCATAAGAATTTCTTCATTTAATTCAAATTCCCTCTGTAAGGTAAGATAGGTTATTTCCTTTTCAGGAAATTTTGAAAATTCCTTCATTACTTCCTTTTTATTCTTCAATAATGCCTCTCTCTTTGCCTGAAGAGCTTTTAATTCTGCGCTTACAGAAACAATTTTCTGGATAGCATTTGATATCTCCTCAAGTGGTTCGGTTATACTTGTTTGTGTCAATGCCCCCTCTTTTAACTTTTCCCTCAGCTCTTCTTTAACTTGCTTTATCTTATCCTCTATCTCCTGCACCTCCTTACTATCTTCCTTAAAACCCTCGAGTAAAAGGGATGTTTTCTGTGTCTCAAGCTTTACTATTTTCTCATAAAGATTTTGGATAATATCCCTCAAACCACCACCTTTTCCCTCAGAAATTTTCTCAACAAGATCTTTCCTTCTTTCTTCCCACGCTTTTAAAACACCTTCTTTTTCTTTAATATCAACCTCTGTCTCAGCAAGCATCTCATCGATCAGTTTTAACTTATCACTTAAATATTCTCCTATAGATTTTATATCCGTAAGCTTTTCTTTCATTTTAAATTTCTTTAAAGAATCCTGAATTTTTCTAAGACTTGACTCCACTTTCGGAATCTGTTCTTCAAGAAACTTAACCACTTCATGAGCAGAAGATTTAGCAATATTTTCTGATGTTTTTATAAAAATATCAGCAACAATGTTACATAATTCAGCAGTCTCTTTTGGTTGATTTCCTTTAACTTTTATGTAAAGTAAATTATTCTGTTCATCATAGGAATAAGAAATCTTTGATTTTATATTAAAAACAGGATTTCCATCCTGAAGATATGTCACAAAGTTTTCATCAAAATCACCATCATTCTTAATGTGTTCCCATACCTTCTTGGCAAAGTTTATTGTATTTAATATAAAAATCTGGTTTTTGACAGGATTCTGATATGGAACAAGACTCAGTGGATTGGGTTCACGTGTCCTTGCAAGCAAAACACATTTAGCTTCATATACAGGTTTTGTAGCAAATGTAAAGATCATCGTGATAGTAGGAATTCCTATGAAGAATAAAAGAAAAACCCATTTTCTTTTCCATAGTGCATCAAGATATTTTCTAATATCAATCGGAGGCGTAGTTTCGGGTGTCATTTCTGAGCCTGCAAGAAAGTATATATTAGAATGATTTGAGCTGCAATAGTAATACCTTCTCTAAGGAAGGAAAGAAAATCCTTGAACTTTGAAGAAGTATTCTGTGGAATAATCACAACGTCTCCAGGTTCAAGATATACTTTCTTCTTAGAATCACGTAAAACTCCATTTATATCAACAATCTTATTTTCTCCCTTCCTCATAATAATTACCCTTTTTAGATTTGCACTCGGTAAAGGTCCTCCTGCAAGAGAAATAAGTTTAACAATATCCGTCTTTAATGGTACCTGATAAAGTCCTGGTTTTGAAACATGTCCCCATAACTGAACCTCCATGAGAACCTGATCACTTGAGGGAAAGACGTAGTATTCAGGATAATACGGACCACCAGTGGATATCTGTAAAAATAAAAAAATATAAATCATGTTTTTTTATTATACTTTCTCATAAATAATCTTTTCAAACCGAGTTTTAAAACAAGGAAAAATGCCTCAAAAACTATCTTCTTAGACATTTTCGACTCTCCCTTTCTCCTTTCTATAAAAACAATTGGAATCTCACAGACCTTATACCCCATTCTATACGGATAGTAAACTGTTTCAATTTGAAATCCATAACCACCGGATGAAACCTCTTTCCAAGGAATATTCATGAGTACTTCTTTTTTAAATGCTTTATATCCAGAGGTAAGATCTTTAACTCTCACACCGGTAACAATTCTTGCATAAAGATTTGCAAAATAGGAAAGTAAAAGCCGTTTTAATGGCCAGTTGATAACTGTAACACCATTTAAATATCTTGAACCCACAACAACATCATATCCTTCATTAATTTTTTTTATAAAATTTGGAATTTCATCAGGATTATGAGAAAAATCAGCATCCAGATGAATAATCAGGTCATAATTTCTTTCAACAGCCCACTTAAATCCCTCCCTGTATGCAACTCCCAATCCTTCTTTTTTCTTTCTCAGTAGTAAATTCACCCTTTTATCTTTTTCTGAAATTTCCCTCACAATCTGATGAGTCCCATCAGGAGAATTATCATCCACAACAAGAATATCAAGTTCAATACCCAGATTCAAAATCTTATTTATTATTTCTCTGATATTTTCCTTTTCATTGTATGTGGGAATTATTACAAGAGTCTTCACTTCAAGACAAAGAATTTAAAAATTCCTTTCTGATTTCCCAATTTCCATCTCAAAATATAGGGTCCTGGTGTGAGGAAGGAAAAATCAAAAGGTATATCTTTATACACAGCAGAAACATCTATATAGTAGTTCCTCTCTCCTACCAGATGTCCTGAAAAAGTATAAAACTTCAGCAGGAGGGTACCTTTTTCCTTTGTGAAAATTCTTATAAAACCTTTTTTATTTTTTATAACAGAAGGATAAATTATTAATGAAATCTCCTTCTTCCTGGTCAAAGTTCGAGAAAATCTTCTGTCTAAAAGGAAATTTCTTGAAAAATTCACACCGTATGTTGATATAAAGGGATTTAAAGAATATTTAAAACTTTTAACCTCTCCTGTTCCGAGAAGAGTATACAGGTCACCATTGATATCTATAAAGAAATCCTTTATCCCAAAACTTGAAGTATTCAGATTATATATATTTTCCACAGGATAAGAATTTATTTTGTTTTCCATAACATAGAAAAGATTTTTATCAGATGAAAGGGGAGACATATATTTTAATTCTGAAGTGTCAGTCTGAATTGAAAATGGAAAGTTATTTGTCAAAGCAAGCTGATAATTAAAGGAGTAAATTTTATTTTTTGTTTCAAAAACAAAATCAGGTAATCCATCCGAATCACTATCAAAAACCGAAGGTGGGCTTATAACTGTATCATTAATTTTTCTTTCTGAATATAAATCATCTGCAAAGTCATAGAAAAATACGTTATCTTTCCCTCTTATCCCCATAAACTCTTTTAAACTATCACCATCAAAATCAGCAGAGATAACCGGGAATTCTGAAAATCCAGAATAGGGAGTAAAAATTTCCTTTAATTTGTTCAGATTAAAATCAAATAATCTTAACACACCGTCGGTGCCTGTAAAACATATTATTTCAGGATTGTCTGAAATTGTTATACCTGATTTTGATTTTGAACCTGCATATTCTTTTTTGTAAATACTGTCCGGGTTATTACCTTTAATTTCATAAATGTAATAATCTTCTCCTGTCAAAAATATCTCCTTTATTCCATCACCATCTACATCATATACACATGGAATAGAGGAAAATTGGGGAAGTGAATTAAACGTTACAGTATCAATGATATTCCCCAGCTTTAAAACACTGAGAAATCTTGACTTAATGTAAATAATCTCACTCACGCCATCAGCATCTATGTCAGAGATTGTAAAAGGTTTTTCAATTATGGGTTTTAAATAAATTTTATCTATCAAAGCTCCCGTTGTATCAAAAATATAAAAAGCTGAGAAGAATTTTCTAACCCCATCGGTAAAATAAGCGGTATCACCACGATAATTCTGAAAACCACCTATAAGAACAATTATCTTATCCTCTTCTTTTCCGAAAAAGGCATTTATAGGTCTTATGTTTGAGGGCAGGTAATTTCTGATATGGAGTTTCAAAAATGTGCTTTTAAGTTTAAATGTAGTTTCATGTTTTCTCCGTTCCCCGATATTTTTTATTTCAACAAATGTATTTCCTCCTGATTTTGAAACACTTGCCGGAAAAGTTCTGTAAGAAAATTCATCCTTCCATCCTTTAAAAAATGGGTCATATTCACTGCCATACCATGTGTCAGGATACTCTGTCCATTTATCAAGGTCCTGTATACCGTCTGCTTCCACAAGGTCAACACCTTTATAAGGTGGATAGGCATTAACCTCCCAGTAATGGTCTATAATCGTCCTTTCATCGATATGCCATACAAGAAGACCAGATCCAGGAAGCAGAAAATCCCAGGCACCATAGGGAGAAATAAGTGTTCCGTTTTTAAAATATCCTTTTAATTCAAAATTTCCAAAAAGCAAATCATTTCTGTATTCAACGAGATAATATTCATACTCATCAATAGGGATAAAAAGAACCTTGGGAAATCTCACAGAATCAGGAAGATAATTTATCGTATCATTTACTGGTTCTGTTACCTCATAAAGAGTGTATGTCATTTCATTCAAATCCGGTATAACTGTATCTGTCATTCCTTCATATATGGAAAAACCCCATAAAGGTGTTATGGTATCCTTATACCACTCCTCTGGAACAAAAAATCTTTCAGGAGCCGTCTGTATTACATAATCAAACCACATCCTTGTCCAGGCAGATGGAAAGGAAGGAATGGCTCCGAAAACAGATTCTGTATTGCCCTCGAGATTCTGGGCTCCCACCTCATTCCATCCTCCTGTTCCCATTAAACACCAGGCTCCAACTCCTGATGACCTTCCGTAAACTCCATAAAGGTCGGTTGCAAAAAAGGCATCATGGGGAAACTCATGGAATAAAAGACCCTGAAGTTCTACCTCCATTCCATCCTGGGAAGGTTGCTCAGGCAATATTATCCCTGATGCAACAGTATCTCTTCCGCCATTAAGAATAATATATCTCTCTCCTGTATAATATTCGAGAGCTCCCTGAGGTATTGTGACAGTTGCTATATCATAGGGGGTGTCCCCGTAATCGGTTTGCCATGTGGAACCTGCGTGAAAAATTATGTATATATCCCTTATACCTTCCTTATAATCTTTAATTCCATTACCATTCAAATCCATAAAATTTATGGTTTCATCAAGGTCAGCAAGATGAAGAGCATCAACAAGAAGTCTTACAAGACCCTCTTCAAAATCCTGTGCCCCTCCGTAATAACTCATTGGATAAGGAAGTATATAAAAAGAATCATTTCTGTCGGGTTTAACTATATATGTATCAATTTTTATTTTACCGTAACCCACAGAGGTAAGATACGCTTTTAATGCCTCAAGATATGTTTCAAAATATTTTCTATCATGAGGTGGTTCTGAGAAAAAAGGAATGGAATCAGGATTTCCTTTTCCTTTTAAATCAAACCACCCATTACCTGTCGTTAAGGTATCATCCGGCTCTTCCTTTTGAAAAGCAACTCTTATTGCGAGAATGTTGAATTTTACCGTATCACCCTGTTTTTTTTGAAGTTTGACATTTAATTCCTTTCTTTTATAGGGAAAGTAATTATCTCTCACAAAGGTAAAGGGATAAAATTTTGAGAATTTTTTTTCTACATATTCAAATTTCTTCTGAATTTCCTTTACTCTCTTATCCGGTTCTGAAGGTTTAATTAAGTTAAAGGACAGAATTAAGAATAATATATTCATGGATATATTTTCTCCAGCAATCGGGGAAAAGGTATTGCTTCCCTTACATGGTCAAGTCCACATATCCATGCCACCGTCCTTTCAAGTCCCAGACCAAATCCTGAATGAGGAACAGACCCATATTTTCTCAAGTCAAGATACCATTTATAATCCTCTATAGGCATATTCTCCTCTTCCATTCTTTTTAAAAGAGCATCATAATCTTCCTCTCTCTGACTACCACCTATTATCTCTCCATATCCTTCAGGAGCAAGAATATCCATACACAAAACAACATCTGAATTTTCAGGGTCAGGTTTCATATAGAATGCCTTTATTTTCTTAGGATACCGCGTTACAACAAGCGGTTTTTCATATAAATTTGAAAGGTATGTTTCATGAGGAGCTCCAAAATCTTCTCCCCACTCAAAATCAGGGAATTTTTGCTTGAGTTTCTCAACCGCTTCACTGTATGTAATACGAGGAAAAGGAGGCTTTATTTTTTCAAGGGATTCTGTATTTCTCTCCAGAATTTTCAGCTCCTCTCTTCTATTTTCAAGGACTCTTTCAACAATATATGTTATAAACTTCTCAGAAATTTCAATAATGTCATCAAGAGTTGCATATGCTATCTCAGGCTCAATCATCCAGAATTCCATTAAATGTCTTCTTGTCTTGCTTTTCTCTGCTCTGAAAGTAGGACCAAAACAATAGACTTTCTTATGAGCCATACAGGCTGCTTCCATATAAAGTTGACCTGATTGAGAAAGATATGCTTTGTCTCCAAAATAATCAGTCTCAAAAAGGGTTGTTGTCCCTTCACATGCAGAAGGAGTCAGAATTGGAGCATCAATTAAAATAAAACCTTCTTTATCAAAAAATTCTCTTATTGCCTTAATTATCTCGTGCCTTATTCTCATTATCGCCCACTGCTTTCTTGACCTGAGCCACAGGTGCCTTCGGGGTAGTAAAAATCCAATCCCATGCTCTTTTTTCTGAATAGGATACTCATCAGCTCTGTGAACAATAACTATATCCTCTATGGAAATCTCATAGTTATATGGAGACCTTTTATCTTCCCTCAAAGTTCCTCTCACAATAATAGAAGATTCCTGGGTAATATCGTCATACATTTCAAAAACTTCCTCAGGAACCTCTCCCTTAACAACCACTCCCTGAATAAAACCTGTGCCATCTCTTATTATCAGAAAATGAATTTTACCTTTTGACCTTTTGTTATAAAGCCAACCCCTTATTTCAACCTTTTTGCCTACATATCTACCGGCATCTTTTATATCAATTATGTCCATTTTCATCCTCCATACCCTTTTAAACGCAATTCTTTCATTATTTCTCTTGCTTCCTGAGCAATACCAGAGTGTTTAAAAGGTAAAATCTCAACAACTTTTCTAAAGTCATAATAGGCTGAAAGGGTATCACCCCTTATAAGGTTTGTCTTTCCTCTCAAAAAGTAAGCTCTGGGAAGATAAAGTTCTGGTGATTTCATAGCTATATATTTTGAGAGATAGGTATATGCTGAATCAACCCTTTCACTTTCAAAATACTTTTTACCGGTCTCAAAATAAGATGAACCTATATAGAAAAGGATATTAAGATAAAGTTTTGAATCATTTATTTTTTCGTTGAATTTTTTGTAAATTGAAATTACCTTTTTATATTCACTCCTATCATAAAGATTTTTTACATAATCAAGAAAAAGAGTCTCATCAAATTTTTCTTCCATTAAATCTTCAATAAAATTATCCGCCTCTTCTGGTTGTCTTTCAAGAAAATAGTATGCAAGAAATTTTTTTTCTTCAAAAGAAAGTTCTTCAGGAGAAAGAAGATAAAGTAAGAAAAGAGCTTTCTTTGCTATCTCTGGTCCTTTATTCTTTGTTTCTCTGTAAATCTCTTTTAAATCTGTGATTAAACTCTCTTTAAATTTACTCTTGTCAAGAATTTTTTCAAAATATGAAAGAGCAGAAAGATAAAACTTTTTTCTGAGATTAATCTCACCGAGTAAAAAATATATTTCAGAATTTTTTTGACCTTTTTTTAGAGCGTAAAGAAGGATACTCTCAGCCTCCTCGTATCTTCCCTTTTTTATAAGTTCCCTGCTCCTTTTAACAGGGCTATTGCAGGAGAAAAAGAATATTGAAATCAGGAGTAATAATTTCTTATCCATTCTGAGAGTATCTTACCTGCTTTTTCTGCACAGCTCTCAGCAACTTTAAGCACCTCATCATGTGAAATATCTTTCATCTTCTCTCCAAGTCCCATATTTGTAATTGCTGAAAAGCCTATAACTTTTAAACCAAGAGCTTTAGCCATTATAACTTCAGGAACCGTTGACATTCCCACCGCATCTGCTCCGATAATTCTTAAAAACCTATATTCTGCCTTTGTTTCAAGTGAGGGCCCCTGCCATCCCACATATATTCCCTTTTTTAACCTTATTCCCTTTTCCTGTGCTATCTTTTCAATCTCCTTTCTAATTCTTTCATCATAAACATCAAGCATCGAGGGAAACTCTGCCTTTCCTCTAAGAGGATTTTCAGGAAACAGGTTTATATGGTCTTCAATAAGCATTAAATCTCCTATATCAAAAGAAGGATTCAACCCACCTGCTGCATTTGTAACCACAAGAACCTTCCCTCCGAGTTCTTTAAAAATTCTAACAGGTAGTGTTATTTCCTGCATGGAATATCCTTCATAATAATGAAACCTTCCTGAGAAAATCAGAATACTTTTTCCTTCCAGCTCACCTGACAGAAGTTCACCTTTATGTCCCTTAACACCACTAACAGGAAAACCCTCAATTTCTGAATATTTAATTCTTTTTTTTATATCAAAAAAATCTTCAATCTTTGACCAACCTGAACCTGTTATAATTCCGATATCAGCAGATTCAATATCTTTACTTTTAAGAAACTCAAGAATTCTTTCCATACAAAAAAATCAGGAAGTTTTCTTTTTTTGTTCCTCAAGAACCCTGAACTGGCTTTGAAGCCATTCAACCTGTGCATCAAGTAATGCTTTAAATTCCCAGAGAAATCCTTCTTTCTTTGATTTCAACATCTCAATTTCTTCTTTTAATTTCTGAAGTTCTCTTTTTGTATTTTCAAGAATTTTTTCTGCCTCTATTTTTGCATTAGAAATTATAAGTTCTGCCTCCCTCTGTGCATTTTTCTTAAGTTCCTCGGTTGTTTTTTGTGTGGTAAGTAATGCCTCCTTCATTATATTTTCCATTCTTCTGTAATCTTCCACCTTGCTATCAAGGTCCCTTATTCTCTCATTAAGAGTGAGATTCTCTCTTATCAGCTCCTCCATCTGCTCTGCAACTGTTTTCAAAAACTCCTTAACTTTCTCAGGGTCATATCCCCTGAGTGCTCTGGGGAAATCTGCATTCCTTATTTCAATAGGAGCAATTTTCATAATATAAATGTTTTTTTATCGGGAATTGAACCCATTTCAAAATCTTTCACCAAATATAATTCTTCCCAGCCTTATCATTGTCGCCCCTTCCTTAATAGCATAAACAAAATCTTCACTCATTCCCATAGAAAGCTCTTTTAATTTTAAATTATACTCTGTTTCAAGTTTATCTCTCAATTCTCTTAATTCTGAAAAGGATTTTCTTGACCTTCTCTCATCAGGAGGATAGGGTCCTATTGTGAAAAGCCCTTTTATATCAAGGTTTTTTAAACTCAAAATCTTTTCAAATCCCCTCAGCAATTCTTCCCTTTGAAATCCATATTTCGTGTCTTCACCCGATGTATTAACCTCTATAAGAACTTTGACTTTTTTATTCATCTTATAAGCCCTTTTATCTATTTCTTCTGCAAGTTTCACTGAATCAACACTCTGAATCATATCAAAGAGATTTAATGCTTTTTTTACTTTATTTGTCTGGAGATGCCCTATCATATGCCACACAGGTTCTTTAAAAGAAGAAATTTTCTTTTCCGCCTCCTGAACTCTGTTTTCTCCAAAAATTTTAATACCATTTTCATAGGCAATTCTAATTCTTTCAATATCAATTCCCTTTGTTGCTCCTATAATTTTAACAGCCTCAGGATTTTCGGCTTCTTTATAAATTATCTCTCTGATAATATTAATTCTTTCAGGAATCCGAAGATTCTCTAATTTTTTTAATAAATTCATACACTCTATCCTTTTCATCCGTTAAAAGCATTATACCTCTGAAATTATCAAGAAATCTTCTTTTTGAATAAGGAGACACAAAAACTCCCTGTTTTATCTTCTCAACCCTTTTTATCCATTTGACAGGAACCTCCCTTCTGTAGAAAATTTTATCAACAATAAGTCTCTGATTATCTATTTTATATTTTATCGGAAAAAGGAAATTGTTAAGAGAAAAAGTGAGTATGAGAAGTGAGAGCAGAGAATAAAAAGAACCAAATGAAATAAAAATAAGAAAGGAAACAATCAGAATAACAGAAATCGCAAATAAACCTTTTAATTTATTCTTTTTTAAAAGCCATACCTGCCATTCCATCCAGAATTCTATCCCTTCTCTTTCTTATATTTCTCCAGCACATTCAAAACATAATCAATATCATCCGGGGTATGGTCTGCATTAATCTGGAATCTTATTGTCTCATCACCTCTTGGAACAACAGGATAGGTTAAACCTGTCGCAAGAACCCCATTATCTATTAAAAAGTTAACAAGGTCTTTTGTTTTCCATGTATCCCTTATTAAAAGGGGAACAATAGGATGCTCACTCACAATTGTTTCATAACCAAGTTTTAAAAGTCCATCCTCAAACCTTTTTGTTAATTCTCTCAGATACTTGAGCCTTTCTCTTCCCTTTTCACTATCAAGAAATTCAACAACTTTAAGCGCACATGCTGCTTCTGCAGGCGTAATCGGGTTAGAATAAACATAGGTTATCGCTGTTTCTTTCAAATAATTGATTATTGTTTCATCTGATACAACATATCCTCCATTCACCCCGAATGCCTTTCCGAGTGTTCCTATTAAAACATCACATCTTGAATTTGTAAATTCCTCTGTGCCTCTTCCTGTTTCACCAAATGCTCCAACACCATGAGAATCATCAACAACAGTTATGATTCCTTCTTCAAAATGTTCATCATATTTTTTAGAAATTTCTTCAATTTTATCAAGAGGAGCATAATCCCCTCTCATACTGAAAATACCATCAGTAACAATTATCAATCTTTTCGCCTTTCCTATTGAATTCTTAACCTTTTCTTCAAGGTCCTTCATATCAAGATGTTTAAAAATAAATTTCTCTTTGGGTCTTGAAAGCCTGATGGCATTTATAATGCAATTATGATTCAATTCATCACTTACAACAATTGTATCACCTGTTATCAGGGAAGCAAGAACACCGATTACTGTGACATATGCAGCACTGTAAATCATACAATCTTCCCTTCCATGAAATTCCGCAAGTTTTTTCTCAAGAGCACGATGAGGTTCAAAGGTTCCGCTTATGAATCTGACAGCACCGGGTCCCACTCCGAATTTTCTTGCAGTTTCCTCTTCTACCTTTATTATTTCATCCACCAATGACATTCCGAGATAGGAATTTGAATTCATTCTTATAAACTCTCTATCACCGAAATTCTTCAGAAAATATCTGGGTCCTTTACCATTCTCTGGCTTCTTAACATCAGTTATTATAAACTCTTTTCCCTTTGCTCTACCTTCCTCCTTTAATCTTTCAATTTCTTTTTTAAGAATATTATTTAGTTTTTCTGTTCCCATTTTTTACCTCCTTGTTGAGTAGAATAAAATTATAAAAATTATTTATCCACTAACACAACCTATTTCTTTACGATTATATCATTTTTCAAACCTGCTTTTCAAAATATTCACAGCTTTTCTATGTATTCAGAATAAAAAATATGAACCTGAGTAAAATTTTCAAAAACAAAAAATAAAGCAAATAAAGAAATTTTATTCTTAAAATATATTTATGAATTATTTAATTTTATCTTTCATAACATTAATTGCCTGGGGTATCTGGGGTATCTTTTCAAAGCTTTCAACAAAGTATTATAAATGGTATGAATATTACATTTTATCAACTGCAATAGCTGTTATTATATCAATTATTTTGTTTTTTAATTTCAAAAAGCTTATAAGTTTCAAGAATGAAGGATTTTTATTTCTGCTATTTGCTACATTAACAGGTGCCATAGGGTTTATAGCCTTCTATCTTGCACTATCCAAAGGTAAAGCATCTATAATTGTTCCCCTTACATCCCTCTACCCTGCTATCACAATAATTCTGGCAAAGTTTTTCTTAAAAGAAAAAATAAATGCTTACGGTTACATCGGAATTTTGCTTGCTGTTATAGCAATTTTTTTCCTCTCAAAAAGCTCATAAATTTAATTTTCTCATTAAAATCTTTATCAATATCGTCGCATAGGCTCCTGGTGAAAGGGAAAAACTCAGGTAAATCTTTCCATCTTCATAGTAATAATCAAGATTTTCGGGAAAGACCCATAGACTTCTTGGATAACCCCTGAATTCAAAATCTTCAAGAAATTCTGGAACATTTATAGGATATGAAAATCCTTCTTTTTTAAGCTCATTTTTCAATATTTCTTCAAACTCAGGATGTGTGGAAATCCTGACTGTGCCCGGAACTGTAAATATTTCACTTATAATAATATCCTTTATTTCAGGATTTATATACTCAGGAACAAAGAGATAAATATTTTTTATTCTAATTGAAAAACCCTTTCTTTCACTCACCTTCCTTTTTCTTAAATACTTGCTGGCACTTTTATTCCACAATAGAGAAGAGAATTTTTCAAAATATATTTTAAGCGCACTTTTACCTATTCCCTTTATAATGGACTCATACTTTTTCTTAATTAACTTCTTTATTATTTCCTTTTCTTTATCTGAAGGAGCATGGGGTAGCAATCTCTCAGGGTTTTCAAAATATTTCTTTACTATTTTTTTGAATCTTCTCACATTCTTTTTACCTTCAGGTGATATTGAAAGTAAATGAACCTTTATAGCCGACTTTATATCACCTTTCAAAAGATAATAAAAGAAAAGTGTCCCTTCATCCGATGATAACCTTTGAACATCAAAATAATTTGGAAACCCTTCTGATTTTAATTCATCAAGTATCCTAAATGCCTTCTCAACCTCTTCTTCCTTTACCTCTCTCAAAAGTATTTTAAAATTATTTTTTTCTATATCACTCCCTTTTAACTCTTTGTTGCTGTAACCTACAAGTTCGGCTGAAAAATTTTTGAATCTTACAAAATTAGGAATATCACCTGTAGCAGAAAAATAAAAATAACTGACAGACCTCTTATCCTTTAAGCCGGCAAAACTGATTCTGGAATTAAATGTCTTTTCAAGAAATTTCTTTAAATACAAACTTTCAAGATTAATCTTTTGGGCTCTGAAAATTTTATACTTTCCCTTTTCTTTTATTACATCTTTCCTCAAAATCTCCTCAACCACAAAATCTTCTGGATAAACTTTAAACTTCATTATTCACAGATAACCTTTTCTCTAAAAATACCTTGGTCTGAAGATATTATAAGTATGTAAAATCCTCTTTCTATTCCGGGGGTCATCACCTTATATATATCATTTAATTTTTCAGGTTTCAACTTTTTATAAATTCCTGAAGGAGAAGAAATAAAAATCTCTTTTATACTTACATTTGTCTTTACATAAAAGTATCCTTTTTCTTTACTGAAGGGGTTAGGGAAAATTAAAACCCTATTTTCCAGTGATTCAGGGATATAATCTTTTAAGTTCATTATTGAAAACCCATCATTCGTTCCTATAAGCAATAAATCATTATCTTCATCATAAAAAAGGAGGGAAGCAGAACACTGTGTATTAAAATCAACTGTATTCGTATTTATCAATGAATTTGAACCCGGTTCTAAAAGCTTCATATTTCTTTTTCCTGCCTCTATAATCATGAGTCCGCTTCTTGTCAATGCATACACATTACCGTATTTATCACAGGTCACGGAAACAGTATAAGGGTCAAAAGGTGTATAACTTTTTACAAAATTGAAATCAGGAAATTCATAATAAAGCAATCCTGAATTTGTTGCAAGAAATATATCATTTTCAAAAAAAGTCATATCATAAACAGGAAAACCCACATTTATTAAAAAATGGGATGTATAATCTGAATCTATCCTGTATATATCACCATTTAAATTTGAAACTAAATAATAACCATTTTTTCTTTCAATATCTGTGGCATACCCGAGATTAAATATCTCATCAAGAACCATTCCTCTCAGATTTCTTATTTCAATAGAATTCTGAGCCGGTTTTAAAATAAAAAACGTAGAATCATTGATAAATTTCAGGTATTGCATACAAAAATTTAAATTAAAAGTATCATAAGTATTGAAAACCGAGTCAATTTCATATAGCCACCCACACCATTTTGAAGCAATCATAACATCATTTGTAACATCAAAAGTTCTCATCCATCCGGTTAAGATTTTATCTATTTTCTCAAATTTTTGATTAAAAACATCAATACCATTCCGAAGAGAAATTATGTAATAGTTCCTGAATCTCTTAACAGAAGAAACAGAATTTGAACTCAGTTCTTTATAAAGATTTTTAAAATTCAAAACAACTGAATTTATAAAATCATAAACCTGAATTCCGTATCCAATTAAGTATATTTTATTTTTTATCTTTACAAGGTCTTTCGGAACAAAATTTGTTTTTTTTACTTTCTGATTATTGTAAAAAAGATACAAACCGTCTTCTGTTCCTACAAAAAAAGTATCACCAGAAACATCAAAAGAAGTTATGTCTGACTGAAAAACTGTGATTAAAGAATCAGGATAGAGATAAAGAAAACTATCAGAAGATACAAATATGTTGTTATTTTTTATAAGTATCTTTTTTATCTTTCCCTGATTTATACCTGTATGAGGAGATGGAAATTTCAACCCCAAAGAATCTATTTTTATCTTATAGAGACCTCTTTTTGTTCCTATTAAAAGGGTATCGCTTTTAAAATTCAGAGAATAAATTGTATCGTTCGGTAAATAATTCTTTCTTTCAAAAATTATCGAATCATCACTTGTTTCCGGTGTTTTATTTCTAACAATTGCCTTTAATCCTTTATTTCCTCCAAGAAAAACTGTATCACCCTTCAAAGCAATTGCGTGGTAAATATCATTTTCAAGGTAAAGGGGAGGATAGAAATATTTTTTCTTATTCTGTAAATCAACATAAATCAGATTTTCAGAGGAAGCAACAAAAAGTATTCTGTTTTTTATAAAAATTGAATAATAGGGATATAATGGAATTGAATCTGAATTTGTATATTTATATACTGTGGAATCCCTTTCAGCATCCACAACATAAATCCCGTGGTCAGCTGTTATGTAAAGTGTGTCATTAAGATTAACAATATGATAAAAAGTGTCAGAATGTGTGAAATTGTTAAAAATTGACACAAATAAAATGATTTCAAACATCTTTTATAACATTGAGTATTTTTTCCATATGCTTTAAATTATACCTGTGGTCACAGGGAAGTGATAAAAGTTTTTCCGGTATCCTGTAAATCTCAGGATATTTTTCTCTCTCAATAACAGGAGGTATATAAGGCCACAGAGTGGGTGGAAAAATCCTTTCTTTTACAAGAGTTTCCTTAATCCTTTTTTTCTCATCCGTAAAAAAGGGGAAATTAAGAGGCGTAACATTTTCGGGAAGTTCATTAAAAAGGGGGGTTATTTTCTCATGTTTCAAATTATCAAGTAAAAAAATAAAATTTTCTCTTCTTTTTTTGATGATAAAATCATACGGAATTCTTTTTAAAAGATAATTTGTTATAGCTGAAATTTTCTTAAAATTTCTGTCTTTTATTAATTCCCTTTCAAATTTCCTGTCAAGAGTGTTATAGGCAAAAGAATATAAAAACTCTGTGGCTTCAGGAGCAAAATTATGAAAATATCTTATTAAACTTGCAGAAAGTTTTATAAGAAGGGCTTTTAAATTTTCTTTTTTTATTTCATCTTTCATATATTTTTCATGAAAAAGAATTCCTCCATCCGTCAGAGGTAATAGTTTTCTTAAAGAACCAAATATATAAAGTGGTTTAATTTTAAAATTTCTTCTACTCAAAGTTAAAAGAGAATGACTTACATCAAGAATAAACGGTATCTCAAGCTCATAATTCACAGGAAAGCCAAAATATTCAATAATAATGACAACAGGATTCTTTTTCTGTCTGGACTTCTTCAATATATCATCAAAATCAATTTCAGGTTCAGGAGAAAAACAAATCCTGTAAAAATCAAAATTGAGTTTCAGCTCTTCAAAAGGTCTAATAACCTCATAGCAGGTGTAAGAAGGTAAAAGATAAAAATTATTCTCAGGAAGATTTTTTAAAAGAAACCTCAGAGCATCTCTTCCAGAAAAAAACAGTTTATAATTTTTAAAATAATTCAACCAGAATTCAAACAGATTTCTTTTTCTCTTAAATAGAAAGGTGGGTTCAAAATAATATTCAGAACCGATAGGAATTGGCTTAAGTTTCATATAAAATTATAAACTCCTGAAAAACTCATATACTCTTTTATCAATTTTTTTCAAATCACCCAGAATTATTTCTGAATTTGTTGTAATATAAATTTTTATAACCTCATCCACCTCTTTTTTGTAAAGTCTTCTGTTTTCTATGAACTCATAATTTTTTGCATAAAACTCCAGAAAGAATTCTTTAAAATTTAACAAAAAAATTACTTTTTCCTTTTTATCCATATTAATAAATATCTTTTCTATGTATTTTGAGAATCTTTTTAAAGGTATCTTTTTATTTTTTTTGAGCTTTTTCCTTATATATTCAAATAAAATTTCAGGTACAGGGAACTTTCGGAATATTTCCTTTGTGTATTTTTCCGTTAAAATATGCTCAAGAAAAACGTTCTGTTCAAAAAGATTTCCAAACTTACCCGGTTTTCTGAATTTTAATCTGTAAAAAAATTCATATATAAAGGGATAAAAAGGAAAGTTAAACCTGTCAGGAGGAACCACATCATTACCCATAATTAAATTCAGAATACATCTATACCACTCATTTTCCTTAATTTTTTTTCTGAATATATTTTCCGCGGATTTTAAATCATATACAAAAATTTTTCTCCAGAACTCTTTTTCTTCAAACTCATTCATTTGGTTCAAAACCGAGAAATCTCTTAATAAAAGAGAAAGGAGGGCTCCATGGTATGCATAGGGCAAAAAACCTTTAAAATCTCTGCCGTTTATAATCGCCTGTTTATAATAAAAAACTGATTTTTTCAAATCACCTGTATAAAGATAAATCTCACCCATATTGTGATAATAAAGAAAAGTGCTCCATTTATCATTTAACATCTTTATAATCGGAAAAACTTCGTTATAAATCTCTATTGCTTTTTTATAATCCCTTTTATTATCCTGTAGCCACACAGCATAATTAAAAAGGGCTCTCATTTCCTCTTCCTTCAGGTAAAGTTTTCTCGCTAATTTAAGTGCTTTCCTGAAATAAGGTTCTGGATTTTTGTTAAGAAGAGTCAAAACTCTTGCTTTTTGATTATAATAATTTAAAAGTAAATAATCAAACTTGTTTTTAACTGCAAATTCCTTCAATTTATAAAGTATGTTTAAGGCCTTATCAAACTCTCCTTTATTAGTATGGTACACCGCAAGATTACCATAAAAAAATCCCTTAGTGGGTTTATTTTCTGGAAGTAAATCACTAATTTCTTCAAACTTTTTTTTATAGAACTCAATTGTTTCAAAATCCCTTTTCTTATTCAAAAGGTTCAGAAGAGAATTATAAAGTTCTGCTTTTTTGTCTATATCCAATTTATATCTTTCAAGTATTCTTGCTTTTTTAAAAGCTTCGTCGAGCATACCCTGTCTTATAAGAAAATCAATCTGGTCTATCATACATTTAATATGAATTTCCTTTCCAGCTCTTAAAGCCCATTTTTCCTCCTTCTTTAATATTTCAAAAGCTTCTTTAAACTTTCCTTCTGATTGATAAATAAGAGTTTTATAAAAATAAAGCAAATGAATTAAATCATTATCAGGTTTTTTCCTCTTACTCAGACAAATCTCATATTCCTTAATATATTTTTCTATTTCATAAAAGAAACCCGATTTAAAAAGAAAATCCATGTATTCTTTCAAAAATTCTGCTGATTTTTCAAAATTTTCGGCTCTAAAATAGTGTTTTCCGATTATTCCCTTGTATTCAACTCTCCTTTTCCTTTTTTCCCATATTTCGGCTATTTTTTTATGGTATTCTTTTCTTTCTTTTAGAAGAATTCTTGAATATAATATATTCATTATCTCTTCATCCGAAAAATAAAAATGATTATTACCAATTTTTGTAAGAAAATTCTCTTTTATTAAAAAATCAAAATTTGGTTCTTCTCTCCATAAAATTTTATAATCAGTTCTTGAAAAAGGATATAAAAACATTGAACATCTTTTTAACTTTTCAACCTCTTTATAAGGTAATCTATCAATTTTTCCCTGATAAAAATAATCTATATCATGGGGCATCTCATCAAATATCTTTTCTTTATCAAGAAAAACCTTATTTTTGATTCTTTTCAGTCCTTTATTTTCCTTAAGGTAGTTAAGGGAATGGATCAATAGATAAGGATTACCTTTTGTTCTTTTATAAATTTTTTCAAGTAAAAAGGAATCAGGAGAATACCCTGTAAATTCTTTTATTACAATGTGGGTCTCTTCCTTTGTAAAATTTTTTAAATTTATTGAAGAAAAATCAAACTTTTTTCTTGACTCCAGAATAAAAAGGGAATTAATGTATATCCTTTTAATATATTTAAGAATCTCAAGAGAAAAAGAATCAAGATTCTCAAGCTTATCAATCCAGAATATCCCTTTGATTTTTTTTAATTTTTCAAGTCCTTCCCATACATTTTTAATCTTTCCCTTAATTCCAATTTTATGTAATAATATAAAAGGAGTTTCTCTCTCAAAAGAATAGAAATTTATATATTTATATGGATAATCTTTTAAAACATTTTTTATCAAGGCAGTTTTACCTGTCCCTTTATCTCCATAGATAAGAATAATCCCTTTCCCTTTTTTTAAAAATCTTTCAAGTATTTCCCTTTCCTTATCCCTTCCGTATAATTTTTCGGTTTCTTTTTTTATTTTTTTCTCTTTTTTAAAAATATATATTTCAAGTGGTTTTTTCTTTCCTTTAACTTTAAACACACCTTTAAATTCAAACTTAAACGGGATTTTTTGAATAAGTTTTTTTTCAACAACCACTTCACCTTTATCAGCGAGTTTAAGCATTCTTGAACAGGTGTTAACTGTATCACCCATAAGGGTAAACTCTGTTCTTTTTTCATTCCCTACTGTAATTGCGAGAAATTCACCTTCATGGACACTGCCCCTTGAATCAAATCCTTTATTTACAAGAAAATTTACAATCTCCTGTGTGCACAGAGCACCCCTTATATTATCATCCTCATGAGCTCTAATTGCTCCAAAAGAAAAAAGAATAATATCTCCTGTAAATTTATCAAGCACCCCTTCATATTTATCTATTATTTCAAGTATTTCATTAAAAATCCTTGGTATTTCTTTCTTAAATTTATTTATTTTTTTATGAAAATCTTTTATTAAAACAAAACATAGAGTTCCTCTTCTTCTCTCCCCCCACCCAAATGTTTTCCTTTTTGTTTTTAAAACTTCAATAAGATAGGGATGTAAAAAATTAATGTTTTTCACATTTAATTATAATGTGATTTTAATCACTTGACAAAATAGAGAAAATATTTTATAATGGCTTTGGAGGAGGTAGATTATGCGCAAAATATTATTTTTTATAATATTGTTTTCCTCTTTATTATTTTCAAAAAAGTACAGGGACACCTTAAGAATATTTGTCTGGGATAATGACAGAGGAGCAAAATATTCGGACCCTGAAAATCCAAGGTTTACAATAGGAACAGAATATTATATCATTAAATGTCTTGAAATATATGCAAGCTCCTCTCCCAGAACAATTAATTATACCGTTGACACTACTCTTTTAAAAGCCCGTGATTGGGTAACAATTTATGACTGGCTTAGAAAGTATGACCTTGTTATAATTCTTTTTGGCGGAAGATGGTATATAGACCCTGGCTGGATGGAACGTGTTGAGGATACAGCTCTGGGATATTATTTTTTGAATGGTGGTAGAATCTGGATTATAGGTGCAGATTTCTCCCATTATTATGGATATTATATAGAACCTAACGTTCCTATTTTTTATCCTTCTTTTCTTGCCCAACAGATCGGAATAGGGTATGAAGGAGTCCCTGATGATTATTCTCAAAAACCTGTAACCTTTGAAGGAAGACCCGGAACAATTTATGAAGGAATATCTTTGAGATACCCTGACCCTGCGACTCCATATAATCCAAAGTCCTTCATATGTGATAACCCCTTTGACCCAAGTGGTTCACGTATACCCCTATGGCATGAATATTTTGCTGACATAGTTCCCAGAGGTAAAAACAATAAAATACAGAAGAAAAATAAGGAAATTCCGTGGAAAGCGCTGGGTAATGACATCAATGGAACAGGGAAGTCAGGTAATCTCTATAATCAACCTCCTGATTCTGACGATGATGGAAAGGCGGTTGTGTGGAATGCTGAGTTTTCTGCTTTAAAAGATTCAACAACAGGAACAAAATATGAAGTTTTCAGAAGAACAATGGATTTCTTCTTTTCTGAAATGCTTTTTGTATATGATCCGGGTATTGATGTTTCAAAACCCGAATTTGCAAGTATAAGATCTTTCTATGACGATACACTATTTTTGCCTTTAAAAAGCGGAAGTTCCGTATCTTTTAACGGAGATACAATATGGGGATACGATATTTTCCAGATTTCTGAAGATGGTTCTTTTTTAAGGGGACCGACTGCAAAAGAAATGTCAAATTACAGTTTTGTTGTATGGTATACAGGCTCTGACCCCACATACACATTTACAACAGAGGATACCATTGCGATTGACTCACTTGTGCGATATTACCATGTCCCTTTTGTATGGATTCAAACAGGACTAAGAGAGTTTTTCTTTACAGCTGATGGAAGTGTGCCTTCAAATCATTTCGTGAGAAGAATTTTAGGTATTGACCAAGTATATATTCATAACTGGCCAGGTGGTGATTCTCTTGTAAATCAAACGGAAACAAGATCAATTTACTATGGTGACACACTTAAAATCACATCACAGATTACAAATTCAGGCATAGACCACATATACCCTGATGCAACCAACAATGCTTTCAGATTACTCAATTATACTGTCTGGAGCAGTGACCCTCCTGTAGCGGTGGAAAGGGATTATATATATGTGGCAGATACTATACCTGTTTTTACTTACAATTTTGATTTCAAAGATGTGGTTTTTCCCACTCAAACTCTGAAAGCCGGCGGAGGAGGAGCTGCTCAGTATCTTACAGGTAAACTTATCCAGAGAATTCATAACTATGTCAACAAACTGGGAACATTTGAAACTTATTTTTATGCTGATGTTTTAAGTGACGGTGTATATCTGAATTTCAATATGCCATACGGTTATGAAAGTTATATCATATACAGAGACAACAAAGAAATAGCAGAATTTCATACAAACTCAGGATTCCTTAAGGATATTCCACCATCAAAGGGTGAATACAGATACAAAATTTATGGAATTCTATCAAAAAATAAAACAAAACTTTCAGAAATAAAAGTAAGTTATTATCCTGTTCTTGAAAGGACGATTGTTAATTACAGAAAAGAGGGAACACTTTTAAAGATATTCTCAAATAAATACAGAACTCTTAATATTTACGACATAACCGGAAGAAAAGCACTTAAAATTGATTTAAGACCGGGTGAGAACAAAGTATATCTGAATAATAAAAAATTAAAAACAGGAATATATTTTATAAAATTATCGGATAACAAACAGAAGGTTCTTGTAATAAAGTAATATTTTGCTGTAAAGAAAAGATACCACAAAAATTACAAACACAATAAACTCTTAAACTCAACAAACTCTACAAATACAAATGTAGCGGTGCGATTTATCACACAAAAATTTCTTGATAAAATGACTTTTTATTAAAAAATATTTTAAAATCTTTACATGATTCTGTTTCTCATTCTCTCATTTCTAACCCAAAAGGAACAAAAATTAATCAGGGATGTGCTTTCATACAAATACCTGGAAATAAAAGACCTTTCTTTTGAAAAAGATAAAAGCATATTTACAAACCTCAAGGACTCCCTTACCCTTGAATTTCTGAAATATCCCCTTAAAATGCCTGAATACGCTGAAAATGTTTATAAAAATTTTGAAGGAAATGAAAAAGAAATTGTTGAAAAATTTTTTAAATTCAAAATAAAAGAAAAGAATTTTTATGAAACAATCAAAAACTCATTAAAAGAACTGAAAAAGGCTAAAAACTTAATCAAAAATTCCCTTTCGGAAATTGATAAAGAAAAACTTGATACACTTACTTATAATCTCACAATTCTTTTTACAGACGAAAACGATGAAAAAGATGACACTCTTTATGCAATTTTTGAAAAGGAAAAAAATGTAGCCGCAACCTTCAGGTTGCGAAAAAAATGGGATGAGAAAAAAATATCAAGGTATTTATTGAAAGTAAATACAAAAGAACTTTTTAAAGGGTTAAAACTCGCATTCAAAAATTTATTAGAAATAACCTATTCCCTTTTAAATGAAGAAAACTTGAAAGACACAATCTTTAAAACCGATTTCGGTTATATTGTTATAAACACAAAAAATGAAAACAATGTATACAAAGGAGACAGTTTCTTCATAATAGTTGATTTAAAAGGAGACGACAGATACATCGAAAGAACAGGAACCGCAAATTTATTTTACGGTATCCCCTTTTCAATTATAATTGATAAAGAAGGCAACGATTCCTATATTTCTGACAAAATTCTTTCCATCTGCTCCTCCTTTTTCGGAGTTTCTGTTCAATATGATTTAAAAGGTGATGATTTAAGAAGAGGAGAAATGAATTCTATTTCTTCTTCAATGTTCGGAATAAGTTTTCTTTTTGATAAAGAAGGTGATGATATTTATGAATCCGATTTCTTTTCTCAATCAGCTTCCTTTTTTGGTAAAAGTTTTTTATTTGATTTCAAAGGAAATGATTTATATAAAATAACAGAATCAGGACAAGGGTTTTCAGGAACAAAGGGATTTTCAATCCTTTTTGATAAGGAAGGAAATGATTCTTATATTGCTTATGGAAAACATTATCATATTCCCCTTTTACCTGATGAAACAAGGTCCTTTGCACAGGGCTTTTCCATAGGTATAAGACCCCATCTCGGAGGAGGTGTTGCAATTCTTATTGATAAAGAAGGTAATGATTTCTATTATTCAGAGGTTTACGGACAGGGATGCGCCTACTGGTACAGCACAGGAATTTTAATTGATGGAAAGGGAAATGATTTATATCATCTTGCAGAATACGGACAGGGAGCAGGAATTCATCTTGCAGCAGGAGGTATTTTTGATTTAGAAGGTGATGATGATTATATTTCAAGATTCGGACCTGCGCAGGGAGAAGGTCATGATTACGCTGTAGGAATCTTAATTGATAAAAAAGGACATGATACATATAAAGTTTCGGGCGGACAGGGAATAGGTTTAAATACATCGGTCGGAATTTTTATTGATTCAGAAGGGAATGATATTTATGTCACAACAGAAAAATACGGACAGGGTTCCGGAAAAATGTCAAGAGGCAAAATAGGAATAGGAGTTTTTATTGATATAAAAGGTAAAGATTTTTATAAGGGTGAAAATTTAAAAAACGAACCTTTTGTATGGTCAAAAGGAGATATAGGTCTGGGTTATGACCTGGATACTGTTAAAATCATAGAACCGGAGGAAGAAGGGATTGAAATAGAAATACCCGAAGATTTACCGATTGATTCCCTTTTCAAAATCGCATCAAAATGGGGAGTGGGGAAATATAAGAAAATGGTTCCAAAAGCAAGAGAAATCCTTGCGAAAAGGGGTAAAGAAGCCCTTGATTATATTTTCAAAAACAAGATGAATACATTGAGCGGACTTGAATTAAGAGCAATAAAAAAGGTGATAAGAAAAAATAAAAAACTTGCAGTAGATTATCTGAGGAAAGCACTTAAAAGCGAAAACGATACAATTAAAATAAATGCAATTTATTTAACAGGAGAAGGAGAAATAAAAGATTTAGAAGATGATTTATTTAATTCACTTGGAAAAGATAAAAGGGATTTTATAAGGGCAAGGGTAATTTATGCTTTGGGAAAAATAAAAGCAGAAAAATTTGAAAAATTGTTCAAATATTTGAATTCCAAATCTGTTGATATGAGAATTTCTCTTATAAGGGCAGCAGGAAAAATAAAGAAAAAGAGATTTCTTTTAAAACTGATTGATTATTTAAAAGACAAAAATTCTCTTGTAAGATTCGGGGCAGAGAAGGTTTTGAGGCAGAATGTTGATTCTGTAAAAGAAGAGATTATAGAAAAACTTAATAAAGAAAATAAAGAAAGTAATGAAATATTTATATTTCACTCTTTAAGGGTTTTGCAGGGGATAAAGAGAGCCTTTCCTGAAGTTAAAAGTGTTTTAATAAAATATTCTGAAAGTAAAAATGAAAAAATAAGGGCAGAGGCAATAGAGGGTCTTTTAAAATTCAGGGATGATAAGGGAATTGAAAGTATCCTATACAGGATAAAATCAACAGAGAGTAATCCTTATATCCTGTGGATTTTTAAGAAAGAAAAGTTTTAGATTTTAACAGAATGATTTATTATATATATTTCCCCTGATAAGAACCCCTCTTCTCAAGTTCCCTTTCTATCTCACTCAAAACCCTCATTTTATTCCTACACCAATCAGGAGCAACAAGTAAATCATCAGGGGCTTCTCCTGTTAATCTTGCAATTATTATGTCCTTATCAAGATTTTCTATAAAATCACAGACTACCTTTATATACTCATCAAACTCAAGAGGTTTATATTTTCCTTCCCTGTACCATTTTTCCAGTTCAGTATATTTAACCACATGAAGGGGGTGAATTTTTACGCCATCTATTTTTAATTTATTCAAAAAATAAGCGGTGTTCATCCAATCCTTATACTCATCTCCGGGAAGTCCTATTATCACATGAGCCATTACCTTTATATTGTTTTCTTTTAATTTTTTAACAGTTTCTCTGAAATTTTTAACATCATGTCCTCTTTTTGTTATCTCCATTGCCCTATCATTTGCACTCTGAAGCCCGAGTTCAACCCAGAGATATGTTCTTTTATTTAAATCTTTTAAAATCTCAAGAATTTTATCATCAATGCAATCAGACCTGGTTCCTATGGAAATTCCCACAATATCAGGAGAAATGGAAAGGGCTTCATAATACACCTTTTTTAAATACTCCGGCTCTGCATAGGTATTTGTGTATGCCTGAAAATAAACAATGAATTTATTGACTTTCCTTCTTTTTTTTATTATTTCCATTCCCTCCATAATTTGTTCTTTTAAAGGTTTAACTCTCCTCGCTGTTTCAGGGACAAAGGAGGGATTATAACAGTAAACACATTTTGCCTGAGGAGGACATTTAAAACCCGCATCAACAGAAATTTTCCATACTTTTTCACCGAATACTTTTTTAAGATGTTCCGAAAATTTATTGTATCGAGTCATTTTAAAAGAATAATAGCAATTTTATTGATTTTCAATCAAAAAAGCAATAACATTAATTCTTTATATAACACGACCTACTTTTTTTATAACATCATAAACTTCAAGGCTTTCCTTTTTCAGATTTACACTGCTGAACAAACTGGAAAATATCTTTCTTTCTGATTTACGGAAAAAACCATTTTCTGTTTCACCGAGTTTTGATAGAAAAATCACATAGGTATTCCAGATAACATCACGTAGAAAAACATCAGATGGAACAACACTAAGAGCATTTTCAAAATAAAATCTTGAGTTTTTGAGTTCGGATAGATAAAAAAGTATTATTGCTCTGTAAAGCAGAAATTCTGCAAGAAGGGAATTTGAGTCCGGTTCTTTAAATTCAGAAAGCAGATAAAAAGCATTCTCAATATTTCTATTTATTATCATAAATTTAACTTCTGACAGCATAGCATTAAATTTAATATTTATAAAGGAATATTCCGCAGACACCTTTCTCAATAAATCAATATATTCTCCTGCCTTTTTCATATCTCCTGCTGCAATGAAAATATCTGAAAGAGTTATATAAAGAAAAATCTGATAATATTCAACACCCTTCTGTAATTCAAAATTTTCAACCGCCTTATTTATGTATTCGATTGCCTTCTCCACATCTCCCATATTCAGATAACAAACTGCCATTTTTCGTAATATTCTGTAATCAAGCGATTCTTCTTTTAAATCTCTGAGAATTTTTTCAAACATATCAATTGCTTCAGGAAAATCTCCTTTAATCATATATACCTTACCAATACTCTCCATTATCCCTCTGTAACCGATCTTTGAGATTTTAACTTTTTCAGCTGAAACAAGCGCTTCTTTAAAGGAACTCAATGCACTATCATAATCATCTTTGCCGAAATGAATTATACCCTTAAGATTCTTGAGTCTGTAATCCATATAATTACTCAATTTCCTTTTACTCTTTTCTGTTAATTCAAGTCCTGACTCAATCAATTTCAGAGCAAGATTAAAGTTCTTCTTATTAAAATAAATCAATGCTGCTGTGTAATAATAAAAATCATGAAATTCAACAGGAAGTTTATCAAAATCAAGCTCCTTAAATTCCTTTTCCACAAGTTGATGTTCATGTTTTAAAGAAAACAACCTGGCTTTCAAGAGCTTAAAAACAGGGTCTTTTATTTTAAACTTAGATTCATAATTCTCAATCTCCTTTTCAAGCTTCAAAAGTATATCAACATTTTCAAATAAAAAATTGAAATTATTTCTTATAAAGGATAAGAGTTCATCAGGTCTTTTACTCTGGAATTTTTTAAGTATTAACTCAAAAAATTCCTCTTTATTCATACTTATGAATTATACCACTTTCTCATAAATTCTCTTGTTTCTTTTTCTTTAAACAGATTCTCATAAAAATCAAAATTTTTTTTATAAAATTTGAAGGTCTTTTCAAGAGCACTTTTAAAATCCCATCTGCACTCAAATCCAAGAGCTTTAACTTTCTTTCCATCCATTGCATACCTTCTGTCATGAGCAGGTCTATCCTTTACAAATTTTATTGCCTCTTTCTTATCTCTTCCTGAAATCTTACACAGCATCTCCGCAACCTTTATGTTCTCAATTTCAACATTTCCCGGAAGATTATACTCTTCACCGATTTTTCCCTTTTTATAAATAAGATATATTCCCCTCACAACATCCTCCTGATAAATCCAGTTTCTTCTCTGCTTTCCGTTTCCGTAAATCGGGATTTTTTCTCCTTTTAATAATCTCATAATTGAAAGAGGAATAAACTTTTCAGGAAACTGTCTTTCTCCGAAAACATTTGAAGGTCTTATTATAATTGCAGGAACACCGTATGTTTTATAAAAGGAATAAACGAGTCTATCTGCTCCTGCTTTGCTCGCGGAATAGGGACTTGATGGATAAAAGGGAGAATTCTCTTTTGCTTTTCCTTTTAATATTTCACCATAAACCTCATCCGTTGAAATATGAATAAATTTTCCCTTATCTCCATGAATTTCCCTGAAAACATCAAGAAGAAAATAAGTTCCAACAACATCGGTAAAAATGAACCTGTGAGGATAAAGAATGGACCTGTCCACATGGGTCTCTGCTGCAAAATGAAAAACTTTATCTGAAAATTTTAAAACACTTTTGAGAGCCACTCTATCTGTGACAGATGCGACACAGAGCAATATCCTATCCTCGGCACCCAGGAATCTTTTTACAAACTTTTCAAACTCCTTTTCACTTTTTATATTCTTATATTTCTTTTTCTTTTTCCTCTTTTCAGGATATACATCCTTTCCAAAAGAAAGCACAAAAATATTTTTTTCATTCAAATAGGGATAAAGATTAAAAGGTAAACCCGAGTATTCGAGTGAATCGTAAACAATTACCTTTGCTTTTTTTTCTCTTTTAATCAAAAATCTGACAAAATTTGACCCTATAAATCCTGCACCACCTGTTACAATATAAAGATTTCCCTCCATCTTAAAAAACAAAAAATCTCTTCTCCTTCCCAATATTTACAGATTTAAGACTCACTCCCAGGGATTCAGAGAGAAGAGAAGAAGAGCTTAAAACCGAACTTTTATCCATAAAAACTGTCTTACCTTTTTCAATAAACAAAAGAACATAATCACAGAATTTCAGGGCAAGATTTATATCATGCAACACAAAAATAAGATTTTTTCTACTTCTCTTAATTTCATTTTTAAGAGTATGAAATATAAAAAGAGTATTCTCAAAATCAAGGTGCAAACTCGGTTCATCAAATACAAACACTTCTGGATTTTGAGCAAAAGAACGGGCTATAAGAACCTTCTGTTTCTGACCTCCTGAAAGTTCATTGAATTTCTTATTTCTTAAATCCTTAATACCCATGAATTCAAGGATTTTCTCCACATGGTTCTTTTTAATTTTATTATGTGGAAAAAAACCGAGTTCCACCATTTCATAAACAGTAAAAGGAACATCTGCTTCATAAAATTGAGGAAGATACGAAATTTTCCTTGCCCTTTGAATTCCATTCATTTCAAAAATGTTTTCATCATCAATCAGAACCTCACCTTTATAGGGTCTTAAAATACCTGATATAACTCTCAGAAGGGTTGTTTTACCTGTTCCATTTTTTCCAACTATTGCCAAAGATTCTCCCTCTCTTAAATTAAAAGAGATCCCCCTGATAACAGGGGGACCTCCATAACCGGCAGTTATATTTTTTATCTGGACCTTAATTTTTTTCTGTAACGGGGTTTCTTTTTATGTTCAATTTTCCTTTTGTTTTCAATTTTCTTCTTTTCCTCCTCTTTTTTCCTCAATTTCTTCATAAATTTATCAAGGATTCCATCTTCATCTCTATCAAGTGTATCTTTTTTTAATTCATAAACTCTGGAGGAGGTTCTGTATTTACTCTTATGGACCGTGGAAGAACTTTTCTTTTTTACCTCAATTGAAAACAACATAACCGGAATCAGTAAAAACAGTAATATTTTTTTCATCTCCTTATCCTCTTTGTTCTTATTTTATTTTCAGGAAAGGAAGACCTTTTTTGCAAATCCCTGCTTTTAAATTCAGAACCTCTTTCTCTGTATCCACCCTCATAATATTCTCTATGGGACCTTTTTCCTTTCCTATATTCGGATTTCTCCTTTCTGTATTCCTTTTCCTCATATTTTTCAGATTTATATTTCTTTTTTTTCTCCTCCTTATATCTTTTTTCCTTTTCAGGTTTAAAAGATTTTTCCTTTGTTCTTTTAATTTCTTTTTCCTCTTTTACAGGATAGTCCTTCTTTCTTTTTTCAGGTTCTGTATAGGATTTTCTAACCTTACTTTTTTCATATTTAATCTTTTCTCTTGATTTTTCGGTCTTTACCCTTTTAGTGGGTTCCTTATAATATTCAATTTTTCTCTTTTTAACAATAAGTTCTCTTACAGGTTTACCTTCCACAATACCCTTTTCTCTCAATCTTATCCTTGTTTCCTTTTCAACTTTTCTTAACCTCACCCTTTTTTCAGGAGTAATTTTTCTTTCAAACCTCCAGACAGTTCTGACCCTGTATCTTTTGGGGACATACCTTACATATCTCGGGATATAAACATATCTGTATTCATAAACCCTTATTTCGTAAAGGGGACAGAAATCAAAGTAAAAAGAAATAAAAACTCCGGGATGATGACAATCATAACAGTACCAGGGAGCAGGACGATATACATAATATCTGGGTATTACATAATAACTTGTCCAGGCACCAAAATATACTCTTGGGAACCAGAAGGGCGGCCTGAACCTGAAAACAACCGCAAATTCTACATTGTCATATTCATAGTGTATATAGGCATCAGGAGGAAGTGGTTCAAAAACATATTCGGGCATTTCATATATGGGATAGGGAACAACAACTGCATAGATATATTCAACACCAGGGTCATATGAGGTATTCCACTCCACATCATAATAAAAATCATCAGGTAAAACATAGTGAACACCCGCATGTATGTATACAGGTCTTCCAAGAGGGAAAATCAATTTTGCTCTTCCATTCGGGTCAATATTGTAAAGATAAAGGTATCCATCAACTTTTGAAATCACATGAATTCTTACAGGCTCTCCTGCAACATAGACAGATTTGGGACCTCCTTCAACCCATACATCAACCATTCTTGCTTTAAGGGTAAATACACTTATTAGAGTCAAAAATATTAATTTTTTCATTTTATTTTACCTCCTTTTTAATTTTAAGGGATTTGGACCCTTCTTCAGGGGAAACCATAAGTTCAGGATTCCCCTCATCTGTCTGATAGGCCCATTCAAAACTTAATTTCTCATTTAAATTTAAAATTCTTATTTTTGCAAAATGATTATCCCTTGTCCAGAAAACATAAGTATGCCCTTCAATAGCTTCAAGAATCCCTGTACGGGACCATCCATATTCAGGCGCATAACCTATATCATCAAAACTTTCCGTATAACCCATATCCTGAATCCAGGTCTCTGTATCAGGAACAATTATATAACCCATTCCATCTGTGGTATCATACTTATAATAAAAATCACAGGAAGGTGATAAATAAGAAACCACTGACTGTAATGAAAAGTCAAAACCAGAATAATCAGGGACAAGAAGATAGCTCCATACAATATCCTGTCCATCAGGTCTGGGTGTATCAAAAACATATTCAGGGGACAAATCTGACTCATTTCCTGCAGTATCAAAAGCAGAAATGGCATAGTAATAAGTAACTCCATTCTGGACATTATAATCAATATAACTTGTTTCACCTGGTCCAAGAGTTGCAATTTCCTCATAAGGTCCATCATAGGAAAACCCTCTCCATACCACATAACCTGCAAGGTCCTTTTCAGTATTTGGTAACCAGTAAAGATAAACTTTCTGATCTCCTGTTACAGAATAAAGACCCCGCGGTGCTGCAGGTGGTTCATTATCTATAGGTTCAGGACAGCTGGGTGTTTCATTAATTATACATCCCCACATAAGGGGAAGGAGTAAAATTATTCCCTTTTTTATTTTTTCCATTTCCAAACCTCCTTTTTCAATACATAAGAAAAGCAATCTCTATTCCAGGTATAATATTTCAATAATTGCACATAATGAGTTCAAAAATGTATAATTTTTATTCAAAAAATTTGCCGGAGTGGCGGAATGGCAGACGCGGCGGACTCAAAATCCGCTGGCCGCAAGGCCGTGAGGGTTCAAGTCCCTCCTCCGGCATGAAAAAGGAGGGTAAAAGTGGCATATATAATTTGTGAACCCTGTATTGGAGTTAAGGATACTGCCTGTGTTGAAGTATGCCCTGTGGATTGTATTCACCCCAAAAAAGATGAACCAGAATATGAAAGTTCTGACCAGCTGTATATAAATCCACAGGTCTGTATTGACTGCGGTGCCTGTGAATCAGTATGCCCTGTCCAGGCAATTTATGCAGAAGATGCTGTTCCTGACCAGTGGAAAGATTTTATCAAAAAGAATTACGAACATTACGGATTACAGGCTCCCTGATTTTAATCAGAGAAAGGGGAGGGGTTTGAATATTTAAACTCCTCCCCTTTTATTTTTTATCCTCTATTAATTCAAGAAGTTCTCGCTTGGATGGTTCCTTTTGTTTTTTAAACTCCTCAACAATTGAATAATCTTCTTTACCAAAAATATCCTCTTCATAGGATTTTCTCTGTTCAATAAAAAATATACCCACAGGTATCTTTCCTTTTCTGTAAGTCTCCATTATTTTTGCAATTGCTTCTTCCCTTGTTTTAAAAGGGCCATTTATTAACTCAATATTAG
>Ga0209426_1000352_pt1 | contig 54572 bp, 49 predicted proteins | sample Deesub1362B_J571_FD_187697 | JGI IMG/M metagenome (GOLD analysis project Ga0209426, IMG submission 187697) | Deep oceanic, basalt-hosted subsurface ecosystem from Juan de Fuca Ridge flank, Pacific Ocean, CORK Borehole 1362B_J2.571 (SPAdes)... ... | reverse complement strand
TACGTGGAACAGAACTCGCAGGCGTACGCTCCCAACTTGGTAGAACAAGTCTGGAATGTGGCCGCGCAGCTGGGAGTTTCGCAATTTGTTCCGGAAGCTCGCTACATGGTTACAGACGATCACCTCCCGCTGCTGCAAGCGGGCATTCCCGCCATAGATGTAATTGATTTTGATTACCCATACTGGCACACTGTGGATGACACGCCCGATAAATGCAGTCCACAAAGCCTCAAAGCCGTGGGTGACGTGGTTCTGGAGTTTGTCCGCCGGCATGCACAATAACCCGGAGAAAGCTCGTTTTTTCTTGAAACTGACGTTGAAGGGGCCCGTGTACCTGGCTGAGGCAGTGGGGAATCTGCTGTTTGAATGGGGCTGTCTGGGAATTGAAGAACGGACCGGAGAAGTGTGGGCGTATTTTCCAGGGGAGAAGGATTCGGGGGATTTCCGGAACCGTCTGAAAGCTGCCTGCCAAAATGCCCTCCAGTGGACGGGTGCGAAAGAGGCAATCCGTCTCCGTTTTGAGCAGATTCCGGCCGAAGACTGGCAAACCCGATGGAGAGAGCATTTTGTACCGGTATTTGTGGGGCGCACGTGGGTCATCCGTCCAAGCTGGAGAAACGTGGAAGCGCCCGGGAGAATCCAGCTGGTCATCGATCCTCAGCAGGCATTTGGGACCGGCACCCATGAAACCACCCAGCTGATCCTGGAGTGTCTGGAGGACCGGCCTGTTCCGGGGAAAAAGGTCCTCGATGTTGGAACGGGGACGGGGATTCTGGCCATCGCTGCTGCCCATCTTGGAGCCACAAAGGTGGTTGCATTTGATGTGGACCCTGTGGCTGTGCAAACAGCTGCGGAGAACGCCCGGATAAATGGGGTAGAAGAAACGATCCGCCTTTTTGTGGCAGACCGGCCCGCGCTTCTTCAACAGAGGATCCAGTTTGACTGGATTCTTATGAATATCCAGTCCAATATTATTTTGAGCCTGTTGCCCGATCTCATCCCCCTGCTGGCGGAATCGGAAGCAGAGATGCTTTTGTCCGGGATCCTGGCCGAAGAGAAGGAACAGGTCAAACAGGCTATTATGGATCTGGCACTTGGGATTCGGGAGGAACGGTGCAAAGGAGAATGGGTTTGTCTGTCCGCAGTTCGGAATATCTGAACATCCCGGAAGGTGCCCGCTTCGCGGCGATCGACATCGGGACCAATACAGCTCTTCTGCTGGTCGTGGAAGTGCGTGCCGGCCAGCTGGTTCCACTGATTCAGGAGCAGCGCTTTCCGCGGCTGGGACAGAATCTGGCGCAAACGGGATTCCTTCAGCGGGAAAATATGGACAGAGCCCTGGGCTTTTTAAAGGAATATGTTCAGATCTGCCGGCTCTACGGGGTGGAATGGGTGCGGGCGGTTGGGACAGCGGCCCTGCGGGAGGCGCGCAACGGAGCGGATTTTCTCGAGATGGTTCGGCGAGAACTGGCCCTGGAGATCGAAGTGATTTCTCCGGAACAGGAAGCACGCTTTGCTTTTCTTGGAAGCCTGTCCAACAAGAACTTGACTGGGTTTGGCCTTGTGTGTGATATCGGCGGCGGCAGCACCGAGCTGATTTGGGGCGAACCGCACCTTTTTCAGGGTTTTGTGAGCCTGCCGACCGGATCGGTCAAACTGACGGAGCGTTTTGGTCTGCATCGGGCTGTTCCTGCTGCAGGGCTCCGGCAGGCTTCTGAATGGGTCCGCGGAGAGCTTGCCATACGCCTTTCCCGGAAACCCGACTGGCTTGTGGGAACGGCCGGTACATTTACCACGCTGGCTGCCATTGACTTGGAACTGAATGCCTATGACGCCGATCGGATCGATGGCCATGTACTGCACCGGTCTGCAGTTGAAAAGATGGTCAAAAGGCTGGCTTCCCTGAATGCGGCAGAGCGGCTGGCCATTCCCGGAATTCCGCCAGGCCGAGAGGAGGTAATTCTGGCCGGAGCCATCCTGGCGCATGAAGTAATGAAGTATTTGGGGTTTGATACGTGCACCGTTAGTGACCGGGGCATCCGCTGGGGGGCAATCCTTGACCGGCTTCACGGAGAAAGCAAAACTCTCGGAACGTCCTGAGTGCAGGAGCGGAACCGGCGGGCCTTTTTGAATGGGTCTGCCAGTCCGCGCACAACACACGGGAAAAGAGCGATTCGGAGGAAGCATCATGCGGCTGAAGAGCGTTCTTCTATTGCTGGCAGGGGTGTGGGCCCTCGCCGGCTGCTCGCAGAAATCGGTTCCAGGGAAGGGGTTTGTGGCGGTAAAAGGAAACCGTTTCGAGCTGGATGGGCAGCCTTATTTTTTTGTGGGCACGAATTTGTGGTATGGTGCCAATTTGGGGGCGGATACGGCCCGATCCGGCCGCGAAAGGTTGCGGCGCGAGCTGGACCGTTTGTATGAGCTGGGGATCCGCAACCTGCGGCTTCTGGGGGCTTCGGAAGGAACTTCGGGAAAAACCCTCCAGCCGGCCATTCAGCCAACTCCGGGCCGGTACCGGGAGGATCTGCTGCGAGGGCTGGATTTTCTGCTGGCGGAGATGCGTGAGCGGAACATGCGGGCCGTCGTTTTCCTGAACAATTTCTGGGAGTGGTCTGGCGGGATGGCCCGGTATGTTTCCTGGACCACGGGGGAGCCGGTTCCCTTTCCATCGGACGTTCCCTGGACGGTGTTTGTGAATTTCAGTGCCCGGTTTTATACAGACACGGCAGCTAACCGCCTGTTTTACCGCTATGTGGATCGGCTGCTCAATCGCCGCAACACGTTTACCGGCGTGCTCTACCGGGAAGATCCCACCATTATGGCCTGGCAGCTTGCCAATGAACCGCGCCCGGGCTGGGGCGATTTTGCCCGGCAGAACGAAAAAGCTTTTGTGGCGTGGATCCGGGAAACGGCTGCGCACATCAAGCGAATCGATCCGGTTCATCTTGTATCCATCGGGAGCGAGGGGACAGTTGGATGTGCCGGCTCGGCCGATCTGTTCCGGGTGATTCACCGCATCCCACAGGTGGATTATGTTACCTTCCATTTGTGGGCGATGAACTGGGGTTGGTTCGATCCGAAGAAGGCAGATGAAACATTTCCGGTGGCTGTGGAAAAGGCTCTGGCTTACATCCGTGAGCACGTGCGCATGGCAAATGAACTGGGCAAACCGGCCGTGATGGAGGAATTCGGGTTTCCGCGGGACGGAAAACGATTTGGTCCCAAAGATCCCGTTACGCTCCGCGACCGGTATTTTGAACGCGTGCTGGATGAGATTTACCGGCTGGCAAAAGAAGGCCATGCGGTGGCCGGGTCCAACTTCTGGGCCTGGGGGGGTGAGGGCCGGGCACGGGATCCGCAGAAACCTTACTGGGCACCGGGAGATGACTTTACCGGGGATCCGCCGCATGAACCACAGGGGCTCTACAGCATCTTTGACCGGGATCACTCAACCCTGGACGTTCTGCGGGACTATGCCCGCAGGATGGAAGCTTTGCCCGAAGACTGACGGCGCCGTTTGTGGGCTGCGTTTTCCGGATGCGCAAAATGTCCGTGCATTGCGTGCCGGAATAAGCATGGGTTTGTATTGCTTTTACCTGGACATTTTGATATATTAGAAGTTCAAAATCAATAAATTAAGGAGAGGAGGACGCGAAGGTGGTCTACCGATCGTTGCCATCCCATCACCAGCTGCCGGAACTGGAAAGGGAGGTTTTGCGATTCTGGGAAGAGAACCGGATTTTTCAGAAAAGCATTGAGAGCCGGGACCCAAACCGGGCTTTTGTTTTTTATGAGGGACCACCCACCGCGAATGGCCGTCCGGGTATTCACCATGTGATCTCACGCACCATCAAAGACTTTGTCTGCCGCCTGCGTACCATGCAGGGGTATTACGTAGAAAGGAAAGCCGGCTGGGATACCCACGGATTGCCCGTGGAAATCGAAGTGGAAAAGGAACTGGGGATCGAAGGAAAAGAACAGATCCTGAAATACGGGGTAGATAAATTCAACCAGCGCTGTAAGGAAAATGTATTCCGGTACAAAAAGGACTGGGATGAATTAACCCGCCGCATTGCATTCTGGGTGGATCTGGAAAATCCTTATATCACTTACACCAATGAGTACATTGAATCTGTCTGGTGGATTTTGAAGGAGTTCTGGAAGAAGGGGCTGCTATACCAGGGTGCCAAAATCATTGCATACTGCCCGCGCTGTGAAACGGCCCTATCCAGTCATGAGGTATCCCTGGGCTACAAAGAAGTTCCCGATCCGTCCATTTACGTTAAAATGAAAGTGAAGGGGGAAGAAAACACGTATTTTCTGGTTTGGACCACCACGCCCTGGACACTGATTTCCAACGTGGCTCTGGCCGTCCATCCTGATGTGACCTATGTTAAAATCCGCCGCGGCAGCGAGTACTGGATTCTGGCGGAAGCGCGCTTGCTGGTGGTGGACGGTGAATTTGAACGGGTTGCTGAATTCAAAGGGAAAGATCTGCTGGACAAAGAATACGAACCGCTCTTCCGCTACTTGGAACCCGAACCTGGGAAAAGGGCCTGGTACGTCATTCCGGGAGATTTTGTTACCACGGAGGACGGTACCGGCATCGTTCACATCGCACCTGCCTTTGGTGAGGACGACTTCAAAGTAGGACGGCAGTTTGATCTGCCGGTGTTCCAGCCTGTGGATAAAAGCGGCCGGTTTACGGATGAAATTACCGACTTCAAAGGCCTTTTTGTGAAAAAGGCCGATCCCAAAATTATTGAAAAGCTGAAAGCGGAAGGGGCGCTCTACCTGGCCGATACAGTGGTGCACAGTTATCCGCACTGCTGGCGATGTGAGTCACCGCTTCTCTACTACGCCAAAAAGTCCTGGTACATCCGCACCACTGCCAAAAAGGACCGACTTATCGCCAATAATCGGAAAATTCAGTGGATTCCGCGCGAAGTGGGAGAGGGCCGATTTGGAGAATGGCTGGAAAATAACGTGGACTGGGCGCTGTCCCGGGACCGTTTCTGGGGCACGCCGCTGAATATCTGGCAGTGTCCGGATTGCGGGCACCAGGATATGGTGGGGGGCAGGCAGGAGCTGCTGGAACGGGCAGGCATTGAAGACATTCCGGATTTGCATAAACCGTACATCGATGAGGTACGCATTCCCTGCGAAAAATGCGGCGGCAAAATGCAGCGTGTGCCGGAGGTGATTGATGTCTGGTTTGATTCGGGCGCTATGCCCTATGCCCAGTGGCACTATCCTTTTGAGAATCAGGAGAAGTTCAAACGCAATTTTCCGGCCGATTTCATCGCAGAGGGAATTGACCAGACCCGCGGGTGGTTCTATTCGCTCCTGGCCATTTCCACTTTGCTATTCGATCAGCCGGCGTACAAGACCTGTCTTTCCATCGAGCTGATTCTGGACAAGGAAGGGCAGAAGATGAGCAAATCCCGCGGCAACACGGTCGATCCATTTGAAATCATTGACCGGTACGGGGCCGATGCGCTGCGCTGGTACCTGCTGGTAGTTAGCCCACCCTGGGTACCCACCCGTTTTGACCCGGATGGTGTGCTGGAAGTGCAGAAAAAGTTCTTCGGAACGTTGCTGAATACATATGCCTTTTTTGCAATGTATGCCAATATCGATGACTTCCGTTACGCGGAGGAGCCCATTCCGGTGGAACAGCGCCCGGAGATTGACCGTTGGATTCTGTCGGCGCGCAACCGTTTGGTAGCCCGGGTGAACGATTATCTATTACGCTACGATCTGACCAAAGCTGCGCGCGCTATTGCCGATTTTACCATTGAGGATCTGTCCAACTGGTATGTGAGGCGTTCCCGCCGGCGGTTCTGGAAAAGCGAAATGGGACAGGAAAAACTTTCCGCCTACCAGACTCTGTATGATGTGCTTTTCACCCTTACGAAGCTCATCGCTCCGTATGCGCCGTTTACCGCCGATGCCCTGTACCGCAGTTTGAACGCAATAGGCAAAGAGCCGTACGAAAGCGTGCACCTGGCCTTTTATCCGGATTCCAGCCAAGAGGAATACCGTTTTCTGGATGAGGAGCTGCTGGATCGGATGGAGATTGCCCGCTACGTGGTAAGTGTGGCGCGGGCTCTGCGCAGTGAAGCAGGTGTGAAGGTCCGGCAACCGCTCAAACGCATGGTTGTTGCCACGCCTTCCGAGCGGCGCCGCCGGGCGATCCGGGAAATGGAAGCCCTTATCCGTGAAGAAATTAACATAAAAAATATTGAACTTTTGGACAATCCGGACCATCTTTTTGTACTGCGGGCCAGGCCCAATTACAAATCGCTGGGGCCGAAGTTCGGAAAGGATGTTAAGAAGATTGTGGAAATTGTCGATAATATGAAACCGGTGGACGTTGCACGGCTTCAAAAAGAAGGGCAGCTGGAGCTTACGTTCGAGGGCCGCGAAATTCACCTGACCACGGACGATATCCTGATCCAGACCGAAAATCCACCCAACATGGTGGTCCATAACGAAGATGGCCTGGCAATTGGGCTGGATCTTACGATTACGGACGATCTAAAGCGCGAAGGACTGGCCCGCGAATTTGTGAACCGGGTTCAGAATATGCGCAAGGAAGCCGGCTACGAGATAACGGACCGGATCCGCATCTGTTTCGAAGGCCCGTCCGAACTGGCCCGGGCTGTGGAAGAGATGCGAGATTATATTCAAACGGAAACGCTGGCCGAATCGGTGAACGGTGAGTTTCAGGATCTCGATTACACCAAGGAATGGAAGATCAATGAGTACAGGGCAAAGATTTCGATTGAGCGCATCAAATCCGAGTAGCTGAGGAGTGCGGCCATGGATTCAAAACAGCTGGAACATTACCGGGAGCTGCTTCTGAAAAAACGGCAGGAACTGTTGGAGCAGCTTGGGTACATCCGGGAAACGTCATTTAGCGACACGATGAAAGACGCCAGTGGTGAAAATTCGGCCTATACGTACCACATGGCTGACCAGGGGACCGATACCCAGGAACGGGAGAAGGCATTCATGCTGGCTTACCGTGAAGGGCGGCTGATTTACCACATCGATGAGGCCCTGGCACGCATCGAGAAGGGAACATACGGGCTGTGCCAAGAATGTGGAGAGCCCATTTCTCCTGAACGTCTGGAAGCGGTTCCGCATGCGCGGCTGTGTATCGACTGCAAGTCGAAAGAAGAATCACAAAAGGCGTAAGGTGGATCGGTTGCGGTACTTTGTTCTTTCGTTTTTCGTCGTGGTGCTGGATCAGGCCACCAAGTGGCTGACTAAAAAATACATGATGCTCAGCGAATCCCGCCAGGTGCTCGGGGATTTTTTGCGCTACACCTACATTGAGAATCCCGGAATGGCCTTTGGGATTCAGATTGGCAACCGTACCCTTTTTACCATCTTTTCTGTGGCCGCAAGTATCGTCATATTTGCCTATTTGCTCAAAACCCGCGGTGATAGGAAAGTCGTAAAATGGTCCCTCTCTCTGGTTCTGGGAGGAGCCATTGGCAACCTCATTGACCGGGTTTTCCGCGGATCGGTAGTGGACTTCATTGATGTGGGCATTGGGGAGCTGCGCTGGCCCGTGTTCAATGTCGCCGATTCTGCCGTGACCGTCGGAATGATTATCCTGCTGGTTGTCATTCTGTTTGAAAAACATCCGGAAGAAGAAACCGCACCGCTGAAAGAATCCCGGTCTCCACAATCCTGAGGCCGATGTCCCGCCGGCAGCTTCACATCGTCGTCCCTCCCAATCAGCCATCCGAACGCATTGATAAGTTTTTGGCAGTCTGCATCGAAGAGGCTTCCCGTTCTCAGATTCAAAAGTGGATTGAAGAGCAGCTGGTTCGGGTCAACGGAGTTCCTGTTAAGCAAAGCTATCTGGTACATCCCGGCGAAGAGATCCATGTGGAGATCCCGGAGCCGCGGAAACTGGAGCTGGTGCCGCAAAACATACCGCTCGCCGTGCTTTTTGAGGACGAGCATCTGCTGGTAATAGACAAACCTGCCGGGCTGGTGGTCCATCCGGCTGTGGGGCATCCGGACGGAACGCTGGTGAACGCTCTTCTGTACCACTGCAATCAGCTTTCGGAAGTTAGCGGTGAAACGAGACCCGGGATTGTTCACCGGCTGGATAAAGATACCTCTGGATTGATGGTGATCGCCAAAGATGACTATGTGCACCGGAAGCTTTCGGAACAGTTCTCCAGCCGTACCATCGAGCGGAGCTACGTCGCGGTTGTGTGGGGCCATTTCGAACAGAAAACGGGGCGGATCGAAACCTTTTTCGGGCGCAGTCCTACCAACCGCAAAAAAATGGCGGTGCTTTCAGAAGGAAAACTGGCAATTACGGAGTACCGGGTTCTTGAAGAACTGCCGCTGATCAGTGTTGTGGAATGCCAGCTTAAAACCGGGCGTACGCATCAGATCCGGGTGCATATGGCCCATCTGGGTCATCCGGTGGTGGGCGACTACGTGTATGGGGGCAAGCGCAAGCGGGTTGGTTCGCTGAAGGCTGCGGAACGGCCACTGGCCCAGCAGTACCTGGAAAAGATGCCCAGGCAGGCCCTCCACGCCCGGACTCTCGGGTTCGTCCATCCACGAACCGGGGAGAAACTTTATTTTGTGAGTGAACTCCCGGAGGACATGCGTCAGTTTTTGGAATTTGCCCGCAGCGTGCAAAAGAAACCGGCGCCGGCGAGCGATAACCCGGAAACATCCGGGTGACACCCGAAAAGTGACCAAATTCCGCAGGTGACGGGCAAAATCTTTTGCAACCTGAAAACGGCCTTCCCGTATGTTATGCATGACTCGGATGGGACCAAAAGGAGGATCTGATCATGCTCGGGAACCGGACAAGAATACAGTATGCCTGCCTGACTGTATTGGTTCTTCTGGCGTTTGGCTCGGTGACTATGGCGGGGCACTCTGTTTCTCACCGGTATGCTTCAATTGCCGGCCCGTGTGATGACGAGTGTGCTACTGCTGTGGATGGTTGGGATGACGACTCCTTTTATTTCAGCTATAACCGGGTGGATGGGGTGGTTCTGGGGCTGAAAAAATCACCGATCAGCTACCGCCGGCATGGTACAATGCAGCTTTACGGGAAGGCTGCATTGTCCACCAAAAGCAAGCGGTTTATTTATCATGCCGTGCTGGAGCGGAGCTTTTTCCCGGTGGATGCCCGGTTTGCCATCGGGATTGAGAGCTACGATCTCACCTATACCGAGGACCGCTGGATTATCCCGGAAACGGAAAACATGCTAGCGGCCCTGCTGATACATGAGGATTTCCACGATTTTTACCAGCGGAAAGGCTACGGGTTTTACATCTCCCAGAATCTGACGCGCCACTTGAGACTCCGGGCCGGGTATTATGAAGAAGAACACCGGAGTCTGGATGTGCTATCGGAATGGTCTCTTTTTGGCGGGAAAAAGCGGTTTCGTCCCAATCCGCCGGTAGAAGAGGCAACTTTTAAAGGATTTGTCGGAAGGCTCTGTTTCGATACACGCAACCGCCGCCACGCGCCGCGGAGGGGCTGGCTCGTTCAGGCCATCGCTGAGTACTTTCGGGAGGATATGGACAATGCGCTGGCGTATCAGCGGTATATTCTGGATATCCGCCGTTACCAGCCAATTTCTCGCGGGGAAAATCTGAATTTCCGGCTGCGCATCGGAGAAACATCCGGCCGTGTGCCGGTGCAAAAGTATTTTGATATCGGTGGAATCAGCACCCTGCGGGCCTACGATTACAAAGCGTTCACCGGGACCCGGATGGTGCTGGCAAACCTGGAGTACGCCATTAACTGGGACCGTCTGGACTGGTATCCGGATATCCCGTTTATAGATTGGTTTGATCTGTTTAATCTGGTCCTGTTTGTGGATGCCGGTGCGGCCTGGCCCCGGCAGGAGCTCCGATTTCAGGATCTCACGCCATCTGATTTGAGGGCTGATGTGGGGATCGCCTTTGCCAATGACGACGGGACCGTACGGTTAAACATCGCCAAACGGACCGACCGCAGTGTGGATGCCATCCGGATTACATTCCGGATCTCCAGACCATTTTGAGCGAATACGCCTGCAAATCATCAAGGAGGAATAGAGAATGCGCTCTGTTTTGAATATTTGCTTGCTTTTTATTTTGATGCAGGCAGGGAATCCGGTCCTCTGGGCGCGGGAAGTGCCCGGTGTCGTTGAAAAAGAATATCACTTTACGGCTTCCCGCGATGAACCTCTGTTCGTTCGCCTGGAAGTGGATGCGGGTGAAATAGAGATCCGACCCTCCGGCGAGGACCGGGATGTCTATCTGACCGCACGGTATGCAGAGCGGCGCCTCCGCCTGGATGTGGAGTTTGACGATGATGATAACGAACTCTACGTGTACTTTGACGTACGAAAGTGGCTGGACGATGACCGGGGACGGGACACCGTGGCACGGCTGGTGCTCGAGCTGCCGGTGGATGTGCCCATTGAGATAGAAAGCCGGATCAAAGCCGGAGAAACAGACATTGAGCTGGGGGGAATCTTTCTGAGGCGCCTGGAATTGAAAATGCTGGCCGGCGAAACGATTATCTCGTTCTCTGAGCCGAATCCCGGCATTGCCGAGGAGATATACATCGATACCAAAATTGGCGAACTGAGTGTAAAAAAGCTAGGAAATGCCCGCTTCCGTTATGCAGCCGTCGATGGAAGCATCGGCGAACTGAGTGTAGACCTGAGCGGCGACGCTGAAATCGATTTTGACCAGGAGCTGGACCTGAACCTGAGTCTGGGAGAAACAACCCTCTACGTACCCGAAGATAGTCCTGTCCGCCTGCGGGTTTCTAAATTCCTGTTTTTTTCCGCTGTAGACATCCCGGACGAGTTTGATCGTCACGGGAAATACTATTTTCTACCGGCTTATGAAGAAGCGGATCATGGGTTGGAGATTTCTGTTTCGCCGGGGCTTGGATCTCTGGATGTTCGGTTAAAAAAGTCAAGGGATGAATAGGCACAATGTGGACCACGCGTGTGCCGCGGATTTCTCCATTACTGGGTTTGCTTTTGCTTTTTTTCTGGTGCGGCGACACCCAAGCCTATGAACTCAGTCACAGGGAAGTACTGATATTTCCGTTTGCCGGAAAAGAGCGTTTGGAGATCCGCCTGAGTTACGGGCGGCTGGTGTTGCGACCCTGGAAGAAGTCCAGCATCCGTGTGGAGCTGGAAAAAGTTGCTCAGGGCGTTTCGCGAAAGGCGGCGGAGGCGCGCCTGAAGCAGATGGACTGGGTGGCAAAGGAGCTGCCCAACGGGCTTCAGTTTTATGATGTTGGGTTGAGAGAGGGCAATCCGCTGGGAAGTCTATTGCGCTGGACGGGACTCCGCGGCGCACGTCCGGGCGAAATCCGTGCAGAACTGCGCGTGCCGGAGGGAATTCAGCTGTTTGTGCGCATCACAGAAGGCAGCATCGATATGGATTCGCTGGTTGCGGAGGTGGAACTGGAATGTACCACGGGTGAAGTGCAGATCCGGCACCTCAAAACTTCTGCTCTGAACGTGAAACTGCACAGCGGGGAAATCCGCCTGTCCGATATCTCCGGGGATGAAGACATTCTTCCAAGTTGCCAGATTCAGATAGTGGAAGGAGGTACGGAAGTTCAGCGGCTTTTCGCTGAGCGGCTTATGGCCCGGTCTGACGAAGCCACACTTTATTTTGTGAACTGCACGGTCAACGAGGCCGACATCCGGGCCGGGCGCGGAGATGTTTACGTTTTTTTTCCGGGGGGCAATCTCGCAAGCTGGAATGTTGAATCCCGGAGCGGAGATCTGTTTCTGCGTCTTCCGGATGATTTGCTCTGGAGCGTTCTACTGGATACGGCCGACGGTATTCTCATGCCAATAGGAAATGTGGGACCACACTTTACCGGAATTTCGCGGCGAAGGTTTGAGTGGATGCCTTCGGGCGATGTTGTGGGACAGCTACGGTGTGTTTCGGAAACCGGAGATATTTACCTACTACCCGGCGGGTGAGAATGAAAAGATCAGCGCAGGTTTTGTTATTGCTGCTGGTGGTTAGCACGGCGGTAGGCTGCCTAGAATACGACGAGCAGCTCATTCTGCGTCCCGATGGTTCCGGCTTGCTGCTGGTGCATTATGCCAATCAGCGCGATATGCGGTTTCAGAACCTTTATTTTCCGTCGGATCCGTATGAAATTGAAGAGTACATCTCAAGAAATTATGTGGGCGAAGGGGTGGATCTGCGGCGGAAGGCGATCCTCCAAAAAGGACGCTGGACCCACGTCTACATCATGCTGCAGTTCAGCCGCTTGGGTAATCTGAATCAGCTGCCCAGATTTGCCTCGGAAGGGTTCCGTTTCATCCGGGAAGGTAAGGGGCGCTGGCGTGTACGGCGGTTTCTGGTACTGGAGAGAGGTCCGGTCACAGAAGGTGCTCTTTTCCGAAAGCTGGGAATCAACCGGGTGGTAAACCGGGAATTGCTGGCAGAGGTAACCTTCCGTTTTCAGTGGATTCTGCCGGGAAAAATTGTAACGTCCAATGCCACGCGTATCCTGTCTGATGATGTGGCGGTCTGGGAAATGACGTTGGATCAGCTGCTGAAGAAACAGTTTTTTGAGTTTTTTGTGGTATTTAAGAAAAAGTAGGGCGGTGTCTGTCATCTGTTCCGGGAAGATTGGAGACATGCTCGTGGTTCCGTGAAGCGGAGAGGGATGGTTTTTCCATAAAAGCTGGAGGGGCTATGGCTGGTTTCGCAAGGAAAAGGAGCCGTTTGATTCTTCTATTTCTGCTTCTTATTGCTGGTGGGGTTCAGGCAGCGGATGCTGCGACTGTTGAGCGCGAGATCCGCAAGCGGTTTGAGTTCCGCCCGGGAGGGGACATTCTTTTGGACAATGTGAACGGACGGGTGGAAATCCGCACCTGGGAGCGCGAAGAAGTGGAAGTGTACGCCCGTGTGGTGTTGCGTTCCAGCAGCAGACGGCGGGCCGAACGCTATCTGGAAGAGGTGGAAATCCGGATGGATCACGGCCGGAGGCGGCTAAATATTGAGGTGGACTATCCCTGGCGGAGCGGCGGAAGCTGGCTCTCCTGGCTATTTGGTCGTTCACGCCCTTCCGTTCGCGTTGATTTCGAGTTGCGGGTGCCCCAGCGCGCAGATCTGGACATAAGTCTGGTTAATGGCTCAATTCTTGTCAAAGGCCTGGAGGGCCGTATTGATTGCCGCACCACCAACGGGGATATCCGGGTGGAAGATGCGGGAGGCCAGGTGTCCTGCAAGACGGTGAATGGTGGGATCCGTGTAGAACTGGCGAAGATCCGCGAATTCGATGAGATGCGGTTCCAGACAGTCAATGGCAGCATCCGTCTTCTGGTGCCCAAAGAACTGCAGGCCACGCTTGAAGCCAGTACGGTGAACGGCCGTATTCACACCAGCATTCCCATTCAGGTGAAAGGGAAGATCAGCCGCCGCAGTATCGAGGCGGAGCTGAATGGCGGGGGCGGATACATCATCCTGAAAACTGTCAACGGGAGCATTTACCTCAAACCGATCGATTAGAATTGGCTTGCCTGGGAAGCCTATTCATCAGAAAAAGGCGTTCTCCTTTTGAAGGGGACGGGAGAACGCCTTTCTTTTTTCCGGTTTCGTACACATTCAAGTGAAAATTTCCGGGATGGCTGGATTTTGCCGTCCAACTTTTGCTTTTTCGAGGGCAAAAATCGGGCGTAAGTTTTAAAAAAGTTTTAACTTGCTTTTGACTGGACCTGCAAGTATATTTTATCGATCAAAACGGCGGATTCGGGGTTTTATGGCGAAAGTAATTGCGATTGCAAACCAGAAAGGCGGAGTTGGCAAAACCACAACGGCAGTCAATCTGGCCAGTTGTATTGCTGTTGCTGAAATCGATACCCTTCTGATTGACATCGATCCGCAGGCCAATGCTACCAGTGGAATCGGGATCGATCCGCAGAATGTAAAACACAGTATCTACGATGTTCTGATTGAAAATCTGGACATCAACGAAGCGATTATCAAAAGCCAGATTCAGTTTTTGGATATCATCCCGTCCAATATCCGTCTGGTGGGTGCTGAGATCGAACTGGTGAGCACTATCGCGCGGGAGAAAATTCTCCGCGATGCGGTGAAGAAGATCCAGAAAGAATACCAGTACATCTTTATCGATTGCCCGCCTTCGCTGGGGTTACTGACCATTAACAGTCTTACGGCCGCAGATTCGGTAATTATCCCGATCCAGTGTGAATATTACGCACTGGAGGGACTGAGCCAGCTGCTAAATACGATCCGGCTGGTTCAGAAGCATCTGAACCCATCTCTGGAGATTGAGGGGGTTTTGCTGACCATGTACGACAGCCGCCTGAACCTTTCCCGCCAGGTCGCCGAAGAGGTGAGGAATTATTTTGAGGATAAAGTGTTCAAAACGGTTATTCACCGGAACGTGCGCTTGAGCGAGGCACCGAGCTACGGAAAACCGATTATTCTGTACGACGCGGTGTCTACCGGAACGGAAAACTATATGCGTCTTGCGGAGGAGGTTTTGGCGAATGGGCGGTAAACGGCGGCTTGGCAAAGGACTTGCGGCCCTCATTCCCGATTATTCGGAACCTCAGAATCTTCCCGTTGAACGGTTTGGTGAAATTCCAGTAGATCAGATTGAACCGAACCCCTATCAGCCCAGGGAGGAGTTTGATCCACATGCCCTGGAGGAGCTGAAGCGTTCTATTTCCGAAAAAGGAGTGGTTCAGCCCATTACGGTAAGAAAAAAAGACGGCGGCTATCAGCTGGTGGCCGGTGAACGCCGCCTGCGGGCCGTTAAGGAGCTGGGATATGCTCAGATTCCAGCTTACATCATCCGGGTGGAATCGGATGACGAGATGCTGGAACTGGCCCTGATTGAAAACATCCAGCGGGAAGATCTCAATCCCATTGATGTGGCCCGGGCTTATGAGCGCCTGATCAATGAATGCCACCTTACACAGGAAGAAGTGGCCCAAAAGGTTGGCAAAGACCGCAGTACGGTGACCAATTTTCTCCGGTTGCTCAAGCTTCCGGTGGAAATTCAGGAAAGCTTGAGGAAAAAGGAGCTGTCCATGGGGCATGCCAGGGCGCTCCTGTCCGTTGAAGATCGTGATCTGCAGCTGAAGCTCTGGAAAAAGGTGGTTCGGCAGAATTTGTCCGTTCGCCGGATCGAGCAAATAGTGCGTTCCCTCCAGGAAGGAAAAACGGGTGAAACCCGGCCGCGTCAGCCTAAACGGACGCCACAGATCATTCACGTGGAGGATAAATTCCGGGAGGTGTTTGGTACGCAGGTGCGCATTTATCCGAAAAAAGAGGGGGGAAAGATCGAAATTGAGTATTATTCCGATGCAGATCTGGAGCGGATTTACAACATTCTTGTAGAAAAGGAACGGGCTCTGTAATACATGGCAAAGACGAAACCGAAAAAGAAACGCCGGATCGTTTCGTTCATGGTGGTTCCGGATGACCATTCGGAACCCATTGTTTTTCGCCTCAGTGTCCGGACACTCCGGGTTCTGGTGGGCGTCGGGCTTCTGCTGGCCCTGCACATTCTTGCAGGGGCCTTTTTTTATTACCGCTATTATGTGATTCATAAGGAGAACGTTGCCCTGAAAGCCGAACGCACCCGGCTGGAGAATGAAAACCGGCAGATTTACCGCATTGCGGCGAAGTTTAAGGAACTGCAGGATCTGGCAAGAAAACTCAAAATTTCGTTGGGGGTTGAAGTGGCAGAGGCGGGGGAGGCAACGGCTGATATTCCTTCTTATGTGCAGAACCCGAGGGAGATACCCGTAAGCGAAACACCGGCTTCTGAGCCGCCGGCGCGTCCGTATGTTCTGGCCGGCGACGAAAAATACCGGGCAGTGCGCGAAGTCCGCACGCCTTTCCACATGCTGTATGCCGATTTGCCCACGCTTTTGCCGGTAGAGGGGCTGGTAACCCTGGGGTTTGACACGGCAGCAGCATCAGAATTTTCGCCCGTGGCCCGCCACATGGGAATCGACATCGCTTCCAAGCGTGGATCCATTGTAAAAGCGGCAGGAAGCGGCCAAATCATTTTTGCGGGGTGGTCGCCGGACCTGGGGAATTTGATCATCATTTATCACGGAGGCGGAATATTCAGTGTGTACGCCCACAACATGCGTATTCTGAAACAGCGCGGCTATGTCAAAAAAGGCGAACCGATTGCTCTGCTGGGTAGCTCCGGCCAAACCAGCTCTGGCCCGCATTTGCATTTTGAGATCTGGCAAAACGGTGTGCCGGTAGACCCGCGCAGGTACGTCTACGCACTCAATCAGAATGAAGCGCGGAAAGGTTCATAGAAAGAAGGCGAGAACGGAATAAACGGTGAGGTGGTGGTATGTTCAAAGACAAAAACGAAGGCGGTTACGACAAAATGGGAGATCTGAACACGCTGATCGGGAAAGGGAGCTATTTTGAAGGGAATCTGAAGATCGAACATAGCCTTCGGGTGGACGGGAAAGTAAAAGGAAACATCCGTTCTTCGGATTCCATCATTATTGGCAAAGATGGCGAAGTTGAGGGAGAAATATACGTGAAGAACGCCGTAGTGGGCGGCAAGATAAAAGGCAAACTGGTAGCATCCGGGAAGGTGACCCTGGAATCCACATCGGAATTTGTGGGTCAGCTGCGCGCCAGCAAACTGGTTATTGATGAGGGGGCCGTTTTTGACGGAACATCCCAGATGCGGGGCACTGAAGAGGTTGGCAGGGCGAAGGGGATTTTTGGGAAGAAAGAAGAGCCGGCCGATAAGCGTGTGACGGAGGAAGCCAAATAGCCTTTGCGGCCCACAGGTGAAAAGAAAGGATTCTCAGCCGCTTTCCGGGAAGTGGCTCCTTATCTGGATCTGGGATGGCGGCTGGCTGTTTCCATGGGTGTGGGAGTTTTGGGAGGCCTCTGGCTCGACAGACGGCTTCACACCACACCTCTGTTTCTACTCACCGGCACGTTTCTGGGCGCAGTTTCGGGAATCTGGACTATTTACAAAACAGTGTATTTGAAGAATAAAACAAAAACGGATGAAAAATAAACAAAGCATTGGAGAGTTCCTGTCGATTTATTTTGTGACAGGAATTTTATCTGGAATTTTGGGGCTTTTTTTGTTGATTTCACTTGGACAGAATCATAAATTAGTTGTCCTTTTTTGGGGATGGGGCACAAGCTGGATCATTATTTTGCTTGGCTATCTTGCGAATCAGTGGGCCTTTGCCCGTTCGCATAAGGTGTTCTTTGGGGTTCTTTTGGGTGGTATGGCCCTGAGAATTCTTGTTGTGATGGGGATCCTGGCCCTGGTTTGGCGGTACGGCTGGTTTCCCGTATTCTGGTTTTTGTTGATTTTGGCTGGGTATTATTTTTTGTTTCAAACGGTCGAAGTGTGGGTCATTCATCGGCAGCTTAAACGAAAGGGGACGGACAGCTGATGGGGTTGTTGTTAAGTTTGGGCATCCGGCTTCTTGGTTTTTCTCCGGAAGAAGGGGGAGGTGAACACGAAGGCGGTGCAGGCTGGATTTTGGAACATCTTTCGGACCATGTAATTTTCCCACTGCCCAAAGTCTTTGGCATTGATCTTTCCATTACCCTCCATGTGCTGATGATCTGGATTGCCGCTCTGGTTCTGATTCTTCTTTTCGGGATCGTCTTCCGGCGGCCGGCTCTGGTTCCCAGGGGATTGGCGAATGCGCTGGAAGCCATTGTGATTTTTCTCCGCGATGATGTAATGTTCCCGTACCTGGGCGAAAATTCCAGGCGCTTTGCGCCTTACTTGTTAACAGCTTTCTTTTTCATCCTCACGGCAAACCTGCTGGGCATTGTGCCCATGGGGGCAACCGCCACATCAAATCTGAGCGTCACCGCCACCATGGCGATCCTCACGTTTCTGATTGGCCAGGGCGCGGGGATGATGAAGAAAGGTTTCTTCGGTTATTTCAAAAGCATGATTCCACCCAACGTGCCGTTTTTTGTGATTCCTATCCTGTTCATTGCCGAAATTATGGGACTATTTACGAAACACTTTGCTCTGGCCATCCGTTTGTTTGCCAACATGCTGGCGGACCATCTGGTTTTCTACACGTTCCTGGGGCTAATTTTCATATTCCGGAGCGTGATTATCGCCTTTCTGGCAGTACCTTCGGCGGTGGCAATTGATCTGCTGGCGATTCTGATTGCCTTCATCCAGGCATACATTTTTACCATGCTTTCTGCTGTTTTTATTGGACTTGCGTTGGAAGAGGAGCATTAAAAAAGGACAATCTGAAAACCAAGAAGGGAGGATTGAAGTATGGATCTGTCATTGGCATTCGCTTATCTGGCAGCAGGTTTGGGAGCCGCTGGTGCTACGATCGGTGGTGGATACGGGATTAGCAAGCTGGCCAGTGCGGCCATGGAAGGTGTATCCCGCCAGCCGGAGGCAGCGGGTGATATCCGGGGTATGATGATTCTGACGGCGGCCATGATCGAAGGTGTAGCCCTGTTTGCCGTGGCCGTTTGTGTGCTGTTGATCTTCATGAGCAAGACCGTTGGCGCTGCCTAAGAATGAATTCTAACCAAATAGGCGATACGTAATGATGTGGATCGTTTTGGAAGCCAGTCTGGTCAGCGTCAATCCCGGGTTGATGGTCTGGACGGCCGTCACGTTTGTGCTGCTGCTTTTTGCCCTGTACAAGCTGGCGTGGAAGCCCATCCTGTCCGCCGTGGAAAACCGGGAGCAGCGCATCCGGGAATCCCTGGAGAAGGCGGAGGAAGCCCAGCGAAAAGCGGAAGAAAGCCTTCAGGCCTACCAGAAAATGCTGGAAGATGCGAAGAAAGAAACGCAGGAAATCATCAACCGCGGGCGCAAAACCGCCGAGTCTCTCCGGGAAGAGATCCTGGCAAAAGCGAACGAAGAGGCTTCCCGCATGCTGGAGAAGGCCAAACGTGAGATCAACCTGGAGCGGGAAAAGGCGCTGGAAGAGATCCGCAATCTGGCGGTGGAACTTTCTCTGACAGCCGCCTCGAAGCTGGTGGAGCACGAGCTGACCAAAGAAGAACACAAAAAGCTAATTGAACAGTACCTGAAGGAGATCCGGGTCTCATGAGAAGAGGTGGAGTGCTGGCGCGGCGCTATGCCAAGGCCCTGTTTCAGATCGGCAAGGAACGGGGCATCCTGGAAAAACTTCATGAGGATATGACCGCTTTTGTGCGGGGCCTGCAGGAAAACCGGGAGTTCTACCATTTTTTTATTTCTCCCGAAGTGCCGCGTAAGGAGAAAGAAGAAAAGATCGAAGAAATCTTTGGGGATGCATTTTCCAATGTCTTTTACAACTTTCTCCTGGTGGTACTGAAAAAGCGGCGCCAGGATTTGATCCTGGATATCGCCGAAGAGTTTAACGGGGAGCTGGACCGGTACAACAACCGGGTTAAAGCTCATGTGACCACCGCTGTGGCACTTCCACCCAGGCTGCAGGAAGAGATCCGGAGCCGACTCGCAGACCAGCTAAAGAAAGAGGTGATCCTGATCCCTCATGTGGACCCTCAGGTGCTGGGAGGGATCCGCATCACCGTCGATGGGCTGGTCATCGACGGATCCCTGCGGGGGAAACTGGAGAAGATGCGGCGCTTTCTGCTGGAACGCGCCGGTGAAGCGTTGAATTAGGCGATTCATGCCCGGTGGAGGCATGAACCAACGAGGAGGTTAGAGAGAATATGGAAATTCGGCCGGAAGAAATCACCTCAGTAATTCGGCAGAAGATCGAGTCGTTCGAACACAAGATCGACATCGAAGAAGTGGGGGAAGTGATCCAGGTCGGGGACGGCATTGCCCGTGTGTACGGCCTGGAGAAGGTGATGGCCGGTGAGCTGATCGAGTTCCCGCATGGCGTATTTGGGATGGCCTTGAACCTGGAAGAAGATAACGTAGGGTGCATCCTTTTTGGAGAAGATACCAAAATCAAAGAGGGTGACCTGGTCAAGCGGACGGGCCGGATTCTGGAGGTCCCAGTGGGCGAGGAGCTCCTGGGCCGGGTGGTCAATCCGCTGGGTCAACCTCTGGATGGGAAGGGCCCGATCAACGCCAAGCAATTCAACCCGGTGGAACGGAAGGCCGTGGGGGTCATTTACCGGCAGCCGGTGAAAGAACCGCTTCAGACGGGCATCAAGGCGATCGACTCCATGATTCCCATCGGCCGCGGGCAGCGAGAGCTGATTATTGGCGACCGCCAGACGGGAAAGACGGCCATTGCCATCGATACCATCATCAATCAGAAGGACTCTGATGTAATCTGTATTTATGTGGCCATTGGGCAGAAGGGTTCTACCATCGCCCGTGTGGTCAAGACGCTGGAAGATTACGGTGCGATGGATCATACCATCGTGGTCTCTTCCACGGCAGAACAGCCGGCACCGCTGCTTTACATTGCACCTTACGCCGGCTGTGCCATGGGCGAATATTTCCGCGACAAAGGAATGCACGCGCTGGTCATTTACGACGATCTGACCAAGCATGCCTGGGCGTACCGTCAGGTGTCGCTCCTTTTGCGTCGTCCACCGGGCCGCGAGGCGTATCCGGGTGACGTTTTCTACCTGCACTCACGGCTGCTGGAACGGGCGTCCAAACTGAGCGACGAACTGGGCGGCGGTTCTCTTACCGCTCTGCCTATCATTGAGACCCAGGCTGGCGATATTTCGGCCTATATTCCCACCAACGTGATCTCCATTACAGACGGCCAGATTTATCTGGAATCGGAGCTGTTTTACCGCGGCCAGCGTCCAGCCATCAATGTGGGACTCTCTGTGTCCCGTGTGGGCGGGAATGCCCAGATCAAAGCGATGAAGAAGGTGGCCGGAATGCTCCGCCTGGATCTGGCGCAGTACCGCGAACTGGCGGCCTTTGCCAAGTTCGGGTCCGATCTGGATAAGGCCACCCAGGCCCAGCTCACCCGCGGTGAGCGGATGGAGGAAATCCTTAAACAGGATCAGTATGAACCTCTGCCGGTCGAAAAGCAAGTGGCCATTATCTTCCTGGGCACCAAAGGATTTCTGGATCCGGTGCCACGGGAAAAGGTGAAAGAGATCGAACGGCAGTTTTACAACTTCCTGGATTCCAATCATCCGGAGATCCTCAAAGAAATCCGGGACAAGAAGGACATCTCCGATGATCTGGAGAAACGGATGATGGCCGTCTGTGAAGAATTCATGAAATCGATAGCTGTGGAGTCCTGATCGCAATGGCAACGTTACGGGACATACGGAGGCGGATTAACAGCGTCCGCAGCACCCAGCAGATTACCAAAGCGATGAAAATGGTAGCTGCGGCGCGGTTGCGGCGTGCCCAAGAAAACATCTTGCGGGCACGGCCCTATTCCTTCGAGCTGAGAGAAGTGATCGGTCATGTTGTTGGACTGGTGGACCGCGGTTTGCACCCGCTTTTGCGCGAGCAGCCGGAGGTGAACCGGGTGGGGCTGGTGATTGTCACGGCCGACCGCGGGCTGTGTGGTGCTTTCAATATGAACATCATCCGCCGGTCCCTGCAGGAGATCGAACGGCTCCAGAATGAGGGCAAGGAAGTTCAGCTGATGATTGTGGGGCGGAAGGCCCGGGAATTCTTCAAACGCCGTGATTATCCCATTATTGGCCAGTACTACGACCTGTTCAGCCAGCTGAACTTTGCCCATGCGCAGCGGATCGGCAGCGAAATCATCCGGCTTTTTGCTGAAAAGGAGCTGGATCAGGTTCTGATTGTGTACAACGAGTTCAAATCGGCCATTCAGCAGCGCGTAGTGCTGGAGCAGCTCTTGCCGCTGCAGCCCAAAATGCCGGAAGATGTCACGGGCATGGTGCAGTACATCTATGAACCATCGCCGGACAAGCTGCTGGATGTGTTGCTGCCGAAGCTGATCAATATTCAGGTGTGGCGCATTCTGCTGGAGTCCAATGCGGCCGAGCAGGGAGCGCGGATGACCGCCATGGAAATGGCGACCGAAAACGCCGAAGAGATGATCGAACAGCTTACGCTGTTCTACAATAAGGTCCGCCAGGCAACCATTACTAAGGAAATCATTGAAATTGTAAGTGGAGCGGAAGCGTTGAAGTCGTAACCGAAAAGGGAAAGAGGTATATGAACCAGGGAAAAGTTTTGCAGGTCATTGGTCCGGTTGTGGATGTAAGCTTTGAGGACGGCGAACTTCCGCCGATTTATCAGGCGCTGAAGACGAAGCGGCCCGATGGGACCGAACTGGTGCTGGAAGTGGCTCAGCACCTGGGCGAAAAAGTGGTGCGCAGCATCGCAATGGATTCCACAGACGGGCTGGTGCGCGGACAGACCGTTATCGATACGGGCGATGTGATCCGTGTGCCGGTAGGCAGGGAAACCCTGGGCCGTCTGATGAATGTTGTTGGCGAACCCATCGATGAGCTGGGACCCATCGAAACCGAGAAGCGGTATCCGATTCACCGTCCTGCTCCGCCCATAACGGAGCTGAGCACGGATACGGAAATTCTGGAAACCGGCATCAAGGTTATTGACCTTCTGGAGCCGTACGCCAAGGGTGGGAAAACAGGCCTTTTTGGCGGCGCCGGCGTCGGTAAAACGGTGATCATCATGGAGCTGATCCGCAACATTGCCATGGAACACGGCGGCTATTCCGTTTTTGCCGGCGTGGGCGAGCGTACCCGTGAAGGCAATGACCTCTGGCTGGAAATGAAAGAATCCGGCGTGATCGACAAAACCACCATGGTCTTTGGCCAGATGAACGAGCCGCCGGGTGCGCGTCTGCGCGTTGGGCTCACCGGGCTTACCATTGCCGAATATTTCCGTGATGAGGAGGGAAAAGACGTCCTTCTCTTCATCGACAATATTTTCCGTTTTACCCAGGCGGGTTCGGAAGTTTCGGCTTTGCTGGGACGGATGCCCTCGGCGGTGGGGTACCAGCCGAACCTGGCGACGGAGATGGGAGCGCTCCAGGAGCGTATTACTTCAACCAAACGCGGCTCCATCACATCCGTCCAGGCCATTTACGTGCCGGCTGACGACCTGACAGATCCGGCACCGGCAACCACCTTTGCCCACCTGGATGCAACCACCGTGCTATCCCGACAGATTGCTGAGCTGGGCATTTACCCGGCCGTGGATCCGCTGGATTCCACGTCGAGAATTCTGGATCCACGCATTGTGGGTGAAGAGCACTACCGGGTGGCCCGGGAAGTGCAGCGGATTCTGCAAACCTACAAAGATCTGCAGGATATCATCGCCATTTTGGGTATGGAAGAATTATCGGAGGAAGACAAAATCATCGTGAACCGCGCCCGGCGCATCCAGAAATTCTTGTCCCAGCCGTTTTTTGTGGCCGAGCAGTTTACCGGTCGGCCAGGACGTTATGTACGGCTGGAAGACACCATCCGCAGCTTCAAGGCCATTGTGGAAGGTGAATACGATGACCTTCCGGAGCAGGCTTTCTACATGGTGGGAACGATTGAAGAGGCCGTAGAACGGGCAAAGGAACTGAAATCCAAATAGCAGGGTAAGATGAGCGAACAGTACGAAAAGACATTCGATCTCGAAATCCTGACACCAGACAAGGTGGCCTTTACGGGAACAGTGACCTACGTAAAAGCGCCGGGATCGGAAGGGTATTTCGGGATCCTGGCCAACCATGCACCGCTTCTGGCCGCACTTACTGTGGGCGAGCTGGAGATCGAAACGGAAGGAAAACGCCGGTTCTTTGCAATTTCCGGCGGCTTTCTGGAAGTTCTCAAAAACAGGGTGCGAATTCTCGCCGAGACAGTGGAAGAATCCACCGAAATTGACGTCAAAAGGGCGGCTGCAGCTCTGGAAAGGGCTCAGAAACGCCTTCAGGCTCCCACACCGGATATTGATATTGACCGGGCAAGGGCCGCTTATCTGCGGGCCGCCAACCGCCTGAAAGTGGCTTCGCGAAAATAACTGTCCGCTTCTTTGCTCCACTGCATTCCAATCCCTCATTCCAGCATTGCGGAATGAGGGATTTTTTTTCCCGCTAATCTTAATCCCCAATCCGGCCGATAAGTCATAGTGTAGAATAGCCTCGTAATGTGGAGAGCGCGTGCCAGATTTGTTGGGTGGAACCGTCAAAAAGAGGTGAGACGCATTCATGAAGACGATCCTTCGTCCTGCCGTCATCAGGAAATTTTCCTGTTTTGCTGCTGTTTCCATTTTTCTTGTATTTTCTGATTTCCTTACAGCCCGACCCAAATCCGATCCACAGTGGCTTTCCCTGCGCATGCAGCAGCGGCTTCAGGAACTGTTGGACCGCCGCATGCAGGATTTTTACGCCACCATGATTGTGCGGGAGCGTTATCTGACAGACTTGATTAAGAGCATCAACCGCGAAATCCGGAAACGAAAGGATGAGGGTTTCCCGCTGGATCCCATCGAGCTGGACCGGGCGATGGGCATCCCTACCGATCTCATCAACCAGTATAACATGGAACTTTCGCGCATTCTGCAGCTTTACGACTCGCTCCAGAACCTTGAAAAACAGGCTAAACGGACAAACAATCCTTCCATACTTCAGGAAATCGAAAAGCTCAAACAGAAAATCCGTGAGCTGCTGGAATGGAACGACCTTTCTATTGGAAGTGCCTTCTCCAAAGGCGTGGCGGAACGGCTGATAGCCGAGTACCATTCCGAAGTCAAACGCCTTCTGCAGATTGTGGACAAGCTGGAAGAGCTGCGATTCCGGGCTCAGGGCAATGCGGCATTGCGAAATGAGATCGACCGCCTTCAAACAGAGATTGCCCGATTTTTTCAGGTGGAAACGCCCGAAGAGAGTCCTTTTTTGGACCGCTACATCGAAGAAATGGTGCGTGTGGTTGAAACCCTGAAACAGCTAGATGCACTGGATCAGAAAGTTGCTCCAGCAGATCTGGCGCTCCATCTGCAAATCCGGGAAATCAAAGACCGTCTGCTGCGCGCGGTGGACCGCCGGGCTCTGGTGGCCTTGAGATACGAAAACATCAATTATGCGGCCGATCAGCAGCGTCTGGAGGAGTATTTTGAAGAGTGGAAAGCAAAGCAGATTCTGTGGATCCGCGCGAAGACGCACGAAGCGGAGCTGCTGAAAGAGCAGCTGATCGATTCAGCCACGCCGAAACAGCTCCGGCGCATGTTCCGCGAGGATGTTTTGCTGGCAGCAAAACAATTTAACGAGGGCCGGTTTGGTGTGGCCGCCCTGCATTTCCGGCACATTCTTTCGGCCTATGCGCTGGATGAGGCCACCGATTTCCGTTTCTATCTGGCTGAGTGCTACTGGATGCAGCACAAATATGACAGGGCGCGACAGATCTATGAAGAAATTCTCGAGGCTGATCCGCCGGCCCAGCTGGCCATCCGGTCGCTCTACCGGCTGATGATGCAGGATGAATTTGACCAGCGTTTCGACGCATTTTTTCGGCACGCGCGCCAGGCCCTGGAAATTGATCCGGAGGAGGTCCGCGGACAGCAGTTTCAGGACAGACTGGCCATTTATGCCGCTGTCGTAGCCAGCCGCATCGGCCGGAGGGATCTCTCTGAATCGTTTCTTGCCTATATTCAGGAGACCTCTCCACTGAAACCTGCCGCGGATTTCATTCATGCTGTGAACCTGCTCCGCGAAAAAGAATTTGCCAGAGCAATTCCGCTGCTGCAAAAGGTGGCCAGGAAACAGACATATCTGGACCCCACCGGTTGGACCGAGGCGATCCGCAATGAGGCAATGCTCAAACTGGCGCTGATCTACTATGAACAGGACCGTCTGGTAGATGCCCTGCAGGCCTTGAACGAGATCCGCGGAGAGTTTCCAGATCAGGATGTGGCTCTAATGGCCAGGGCGTGGGCCGAATTCCGCCTCAGCCGATATCAGGATGCCCTGCACACCCTGGATGTGCTCCTGTGGAATTACCTCACGTCCGATTATTTTTACGAGGCCATGATGTTATCGGCCCACTGCAACCGCCTGCTCGGAAAAGTAAAAACGGCCATCCGCAAAGTGCGCTATGTGGAAAATGCCAAAAACATGCGTTCCATTTCGGCAGAGATGTTCAAAGAACGGGAACGCCTGTTTGATTTGCTGCATCAGCTGGAAGACCTGGAGGAAAAAGCCGCCTTTTCCGGTGACCTGTATGCTTACAACCGCGTGCTACAGCTAAAAAAGGATGTGGTTCTGGCCATTCAGGTGCTGCAGTACAAGGGAGATCCGGGATTGCAGCTCATTCAGGAATTTCAGGATGAAGAACAGCGGCTTGTGGAGCTGATTGACGAGCTAGCCAAATATCAGGAAATGCTCTATACCCTCGGCTACAAGGATTGGGCGGCACGCATTCGCCGGGTTCGGAAGAAACTGGAAGACGACCTTGTGGTGGTTCAGCGTATGCAAAATGTCCGCAGGGTTGACGTTTTTGCCGATTACCCGCTTGCCCGGAAAGAGTCTGAAGCGGAACTGATGCAGCGCAAGCTGGCGGTAATGGATGAGAAGATTGCGGAAGAACGGCGGCGGATTGAGCTAAACCGCCGGCAGGTGGAACGGTTGATCCGCCTCGCGCATCAGAAGAACGATCTGGATGCCCTCAGTCGCTTGGAATACCGCAAAGATGAGTTGGACCGCTTGCTGGAAAGGCTGGATCTTTTTGCCATTTATCTGAAAGAATCCAAGCCGGAGATTCCGGAAACGGATTTTACCCAGTGGGCTGACTTTTCCGGATTCGGCATGAGTGACCTTGATTTTGTACGGCTGCGGACCATTGACAGCCGAAAAGAAGAATATCAGCAGAACGTGGCTGTAATCAACCGGGCAATCATGAAAGAAATTGAGGATCTGGAAAAACGAATCGCATTCTACGATGACATTATCGATCGGCTTGAAATTGAAGCAATTCGGGAAAAAGTGCGCAAAATGCAAGAAGCCCGGAAGCGGTATTTTGAAGAGCAGTATTTCGTCAGAAAAGTATCAGAGATAGAACCCAGCGCTCCTGTGGAAACGCTTTTTGAACCGGGTGCGGCAGCTTCTGATTCAACCCGCATCCAGATGCCGGATAGCCCGAAAGAAAAGAAACAGTAGACACAGAGATAGAGGTTGGGAAGAATGGGCGAACGGATGATGAAACTTCGCTTGAAGATTCTGATTGTGTGCGGACTTTTTTGGACGGTCCCTTCCGGCACAATGGCTCAGGAGGGCCTGCCTGTGGATTCCTCTGCAGCAGAGCCGGGCCAGAAAACCACCTGGGTGGATTCCCTCCTGCGGGAATTCTCCCTGGAAGAGTTGATTAAATTCCGTGAATTTTATCAAAACGAAGTGCGGTTATTTGAACGCGAGGAAAGGCTCCTCCGCTACAAAGGAATCCGGGATGGTGAAAAAATTTACGCCCTCAACCCCCAGTCTCCTTTTATGGACAAGGTTCTATTCCGGCTGGCTGAATATTACTTTCAGAAGGCGCGGGAGGATTATTTCCGTGCCATGGAAAAATACGAGGAAGAATTCCGGGCATTTGAGGAAGGCCGCAGGGATCATCCACCCGACGAGCCAAAACCAGACTATTCCCGGGTAATCGAGAAATACAAGCTCATTCTTACCCGTTTTCCCGAAAGCTCTTTGATGGATGATGTCCTGTACCGGCTGGGATATGCACTGGAGCAGAATGGCCAGGCCGATTCTGCCGTTACCTATTACCAGCAACTTGTACAGCAGTTTCCTGAAAGCAAGTACGTTCCGGAAGCCTATATCCGCCTGGGAGAATATTACTTTGATCCCGTCCGCAGAGATCTGGATAAGGCCATTGCCTGTTATTCACAGGTTTTACGTTTCAAAGATACACCGCGTTATGATGAGGCCCTTTACAAGCTAGGCTGGTCTTACTATCTCAAAGAACAGTTCACCGAGGCCATCCAGTATTTTACCCTTCTGGTTCAGAACATTGAGCGGATGGAGGAGCTGGATCCAAATCATGAGTATTCCAATCCTACACTGAAGGAGGAGGCCCTGGAATATATCGGAATCTGTTTTCATGATGCGGGGGGATTGCCGGCGGCGCTGGCGTTTCTCGATTCGCTTGGCCGGCCAGAATATGGCCCGGCGATACTCAAAAAAATGGGAGAAATTTACCAGAAATACGAAGAAAAGTACTTGCTCGCTATCCAGACCTACCGCGCGCTATTAGAACGCTATCCATATTATGAAGGCGCACCGGAGGTTTACGACCGTATTGTCCAGTGTGCCGTGAAGCTGGAGGAGCCGGAGGAGGTGTATCTGGCGCAGAAAGAGCTTTTCGAGCGGTTTCGTCCAGGTAGCGAATGGGAAAAGGTGATTCGCGAGCGCATCAAACATCCTGTGCGCCGACGAAAGGTGCTGAAAGATGCCTTCATGCGGGCCGAACAAGCCGAGCGGGAGAACGTAAACCTGCTAATCCGGCTGGCCCAGGAGAAAGACGATCTCCGCTATTACGAGCTGGCCGTAAAAGAAGCTATGGCTTATCTGGAAGCCTTTCCGTATGACACCAGTGCTTACACCATCCACTGGAATCTGGCGGTGATTCTTGATACTAAACTCCACCGCCGGGAGGAAGCGCTGCAGGCCTACCTGGATGTTTGCAACAATTACCTTCAAGACCGCTTTCGCAAATATGCTGCAGAGAATGCCATTGTGGTAGCCAAGGAGCTGGATCAGCTGGCGCGGGAATCGGATACACTTAAGCTGGCGGGAGATACACTCAGCACCATGGAAAAACTGAAAAAAATGGCCGAGGGAGGAGCGCAGAACCTGTTTGACCTGAAGCCGATCCCGCTGAGGGAATCTGAGAAACTACTGATCGAGGCCTACCGGAATTACGTCATACATTTTCCGCACGAGCCGGAAAGCGCCATCATTTTGGCCAACATTGGAACCATTTACTACAACAAACATCACTTCGACGAGGCCCTGCAATACTTTCACACCCTGCTGGCCCATTTTCCAGACAGTCCGGCGGCCACTCAGGCGCAGATTACCGTCCTGGACAGCTATTTTGGCAAACGTGATTACGCCAGCACGGAGCTTCTTGCAAAGCGGATCCAGGCAAAGAAAGAGTTGCCGCCTGAGGTGCTGGAAAAGGCACGGCGCCGTTTGGCCGAATCCATTTATTTACAGGCCGAAGCCCTGGCAGGTGAGGGAAAACACCTCGAAGCCGCACGGGAATACCGCCGGGTCATCGAAGAGGTGCCTGACGCTCTGTTCGCCGACAAGGCTCTTTTTCAGGCAGGTGTTCAGTTTGATCTGGCCAAGGCATTTGACCAGAGCATCGAGGTATACCAGCAGCTGGTGGAACGTTTCCCCAAATCGGAACACTATCTGGATGCCCTGAATAACCTGGCGCTGGACTATGCGGAATTGAAAAAATTTGACGAGGCAGCCCTGGCCTACGAACGCCTGGCCCACGAGCATCCGGATTCGGCCAAAGCACAGGACGCCCTTTACAACGCCAGCTATTTTTATGTTCAGGCAAGGGACTGGGCCAATGCCATCCGCATTAACCGGGAATATGTGGACCGCTACCCGAATGCGCCGGACGCGGAGGATATGTTTTACAACATTGCCGGCTACTACCTGAAAATGGATAATTATGATGCGGCCAACGAGATCTACGCAGAATTCGCCCGCCGGTATCCGGATTCGCCTCGTTCGGTGGAGACTTACTATCGACGCGGTGAGTACTTCCTACGCAAAGGACGGCTGGCTGATGCTTTCCGGGAATTTGATCTGGCTCTGGCCAAAAATGAGGAGCTAAAGAAAAGGAACCTGCCAGCTAACGATTTCTACGCGGCTGAAGCCCTTTTTGCCAGATCGCAGGAAGAATTCAAAGAGTACAGGGCGATCCGCTTTACCCTGGCCAATAAAGAGCAGGCACAGAAAAGAAAGAAAGAGCTCTTGCAGAAGCTGGTTAAACAGTACACTCAAGTGGCCGGTTTCGGGACCATCCGCATTTACGAATCTCTGTACAGAATTGGACAGCTTTACGAAGAATTCGCCCTCGCCTGGAACGAACAGGAAATCCCGCCCATGAGCGAAACGGAGAGGATCGTCTATGAAAGCAAACTGAAACAAACCTCGGCTCAGCTTTTCGAAAAAGCCTTTGAAACATACAAAAAGAACCTGCTGCGGATCCGCAATTTGATGGCCAGTTATAAACCGCAAGTTCCCGATACAACCGGTGGCAAATCCATCCGGGTAGCTCCACAGGATACCACCCTGCAGGTGGCGCAGGTGTGGCTGGAGAAGACGGAAAACAAGGTGTCGGAAACCCTCTACAACATTGCCGAACTGAATTACGGCGCCATTGAACGGCTGCTCAACGCGCCCATTCCGGAAGGTCTGGACGAAGTAGCGGTGCTGGAGTACCGGAATCAGTTGCTGGCGAAGGCGGTGTTCCCCATTGTGCGGGAGATAACTGACGCCCATATCCGCAACCTGGTGGAGGCCGATTCTCTCAAACTCGAGAACAGATGGGTGGAGCAATCCCGGAGAAAGCTGATCGAGGTGGCCCGGATCCTTCCAGACCAGTACCGCAGTTTGTGCCTGGATGCATCCCGTACCTTCGAGCGGCTTTACCGCGAATACAACCGTATTATGCGCGAAGGTACGGAAGAAGAACAGGAGGGAGCACTTGATTTGGCCGGCAAGCTGTCCAATGTGATCGAAATGAGCAAAAATTACGCGAATCTGATGCTGGCAAATTACAAATTCACAATCGACCGGCTTAAGCCGTATCCTTTCGGCAAGCTGCTGGCTCAGAGCTTGTTTTCCGAAATGATGCAGGCATCGGTTGTGCTGGCCGAACGGTTTGTGGAGTTCGCCCAGGATAACCGCATTCAAAAAGACTATTTTACGGTCCAGAACCAGATTGAACCTAAAATGGTTTATGAAGATGCGATTTTCACCTATTCCGACAACGAAACTCAGCTCAAAGATAACGCTCTGGCTCTGTGTGAAACGGTCTACGATTTGAAAAAGTCGTACGGTTTTCCATCGCCGCATTTTGCACGGCTGGCGGCCCTGATGGTGCACCTGGATCCACAAACGTATGCCCAGGAATTTGATCTTCCGGAAACGGAACTGGCAGTCGCACCGGATAAGGGCTGGATGGCAACCACCGAATATCCGGATTCCACCTTTATGGTGCCAGAAAGATTGGAGACCCTTGAATGGCATCCGGCTTCTGTGCGCCGGGATGTTTCCGGAGAAGAGGCCGTTCCTGCGCTGATTGCGTACGAATCGTTCGTGGTGGAACGCACTGAGCCTGCTGAGGAGGATACTGCCACAGCACCGGCGCCGGACAGTTTGCTCGCAACCGCGTCTGCCGATACATCGGCCGGTGCTGATAGCCTTCGCGCCGCGGCCGGTGACACGCTTCTGGTTTCTCTGCCGGCGGATACCAGCAGTGCCGGGATAGAAGATTTTGCTGAGCCGGAACCGGTTCTGGAAGCACGGCCTGCATCCCGGTTCGTGGTAGCCCGCTCCATCTATTTGGAAGACATCCCGCTGTCTGCTACACTTAAACTGAATGCCGATGACAATGCGGTGGTTTATTTAAATGGCATAAAGGTTTTCGCTGAGACGTCCGATAGTCTTGGGTGGGGGGATCAGTTCGAGACGGACATCACACCTTTTCTGCGACCCGGGAAAAACTGGCTGGTCATCGAAATTGAGGATACGGATCAGAGCGGTATGGGCGTGCAGCCGATATTGAATGTGAAGGTGGTGGACAAAACGGCTTTGCTGAGGCGGCAGGAGGAACTGGCCAGCCAAGAATACGGCGGCCAGCGGAGTCTGGATGAACTGGTATTCCACCGGTTTATCGTTCCGGAAATGTAAGGCAGGAGCTGAACATGAAAAAAGCATTGGTGCTGATCTTAGGGATGGTTCTGTTTGGCGGTGCTGTTTTCGGGCAGGAGAAAACACCAGCAGACACGAGCCGGGCGCCGCGGATGACCCCCGCGGGCGAGATTCTGCTGGACGCCTTCCATGTGGAGGCGCATATCGAAAAGCCGAGCGTTTCTATCGTGCCCAAACCGCTGAAAGCCGATCTTCATGAGGTAGAGTTCATCTGGAGGGATTTTCACCGCGAAATATACCGGCTGCCGGAGGAGCTCTTCACTTTCGTGCGCGATAAGCGCCAGACGCTGAAAATCCGCGACGTGGAACGCCTGATTGACCGGCCGCGCGGATTGCGGAAACCGGACCGCAAATAACTCTAATCGCTTTTGTGAAGCAGGCCGATAAGTAAGCAAGGAAGCGTTGGATAGAGTGTGAACCAAAGGATCAGGAGGAGAAATGGGTCAGCTAGCGCAAATCTTCCACGGCTTTAAAATTGGGGCACCTGGTTGGTTCTTCATGTGGCTGCTGCTGTTTACCGCTGTTTTCATGATTGCTCTGGCCATTGAGCGGATCTATTTCATTTCCGTACGGGCCAACATTAACGCCAGCAAATTTATGAGCGATATCCGGAAGCTGGTGGCAGCTGGCAAGTACAAAGAGGCCCTTGAGGTGTGCAGCCGCGTGAAGGATAAGGCGCTTCCCTATGTTGTCTACGCGGGGCTTTCCAAGGTTGTGGAAAAGCCGGATGTGGACTTCCGAACCATTCAGAATGCGGTGGACGAAGGCACACTGGAAACCATTCCCAAACTGCAGGAACGGACGAACTACCTGGCCATGATCGCCAATGTGGCTACGCTGCTCGGTCTGATGGGGACCATCTACGGTCTGATTCTGGCGTTCAATTCCGTTTCCGCCCCTGGAATCGATGCGGCTGAGAAATCGCGGCTTCTGGCTGCAGGTATCTCCACGGCTATGAACACGACGCTGGTGGGTCTGATGATCGCCGTTCCGGCCATTGTGGCTTACAATTATGTCCACAACAAAACCATGCGCATTATCGATGAAATTGATGAGCATACGGTGAAACTGATTAACCTAATTACGGGGAACAAGTAAAATGGCGTTCAGACCGTCACAGAGAAGCCGCCGGCCCAAAGAAAATGCCGAGCCCAATCTGACGCCGGTAATGAACCTGATGGTAGTACTCATCCCATTGCTTCTGACATCGGCGGAATTCATCAAGCTGGGCATGATTGAGATCAACCTGCCGCCTGCTGCCAGAGGGGCAAGGGTGGCCCAGGCCCAGATGCCCAAAGAGACGGAAAAGAAGCTCAACCTCACCGTAACCATTACCGATGAGGGGTTCTACCTGGCCAGCAGCATGGCGGTGGCCCTGGGAGAATCCGGTGAAGGACCGACCATCCCAAAAAAGCCGAATGGAGAGTACGATTTTCAAAAACTAAATGAACTGCTCTACAAAATCAAAAAACAGGCCGCAGGCGTGTTTAAGGACAGCGATCAGATCATCATTGTGGCCGAACCGGAAATCGATTACCAAACCGTGGTTTTCACGATGGATGCGGCCCGTTCGTACAAAACCGATCAAGGGCCTGTTGCCCTGTTTCCTAAGGTTTCACTGAGTGCGACGGTAATGTAACGGAGAGTGAATTATGGCCTTCATTCCCTCAAGAGCCAAACGGCACGCAACCGGACCGGGTGAGGCAAAACTGAACCTCACCTCAATGATGGACATGTTTACTATTATTCTCCTCTTTTTGCTGAAGGTTTACTCCACCGAAGGTCAGATGGTGCAGCCTTCGGAATATCTGACGCTGCCGAAATCCAGCGTGGAAAAACATCCACAGGTGGCCCTGGACCTGGTTGTATCCAAGGAGTGGATTGTCCTGAACAACCGCCCGGTGGCGAAGGTGGCCGATGTTCTTGCCAGCAAAAGCCTGATTATTCCCTCTTTGCAGCAGGAACTGCTGAAGTACGCCAACGAGGCGGAAAAAATGCAGCAACGTTACGGCCAGGAATTTTCCGGAGCCATTACCATCCAGGGCGACAAGGACCTTCCATACCGGGTTCTGGTGAAGGTAATGGCAACCTGCGGGAAATCCAAATATCCCAATATGCGGCTCTTGGTTTACCAGCGGTCGAGCTAACCTAATGAAATGGATGAGAGAAGGATGAGAGCTCAAGGAAGATCTCAGGCGGATGTGGCTGAACGCCCGGTAAAAGCAAAACCGGACAACAACGGCCACGATCAGATCAATCTGGATGAACTGCTCGATGTAGCCCGCTATAAAAAAAGCTGGAAAGACAACATCGACCGGCGCTTTGTGTCGATCTTCCTGGTTTCACTTTTCTTCAACATCATTCTGGTGATGTACCTTTCACACCTGCCTCTGGAAATAACCACCGAATATGCCAGGAAGATCCAGGAGCATTATGCCCGCTTCATTTACGAGAAAGAGCCGGAGCCTGCGGAGGAAGAAACCCAGCAGCCGGAGATGCTGGGGATGGAAGAGGGGGCCAAAAAGGAGCAGGCCAAAGCGGGTGCTGGAAAAGGGGAAGCGGGCCCGGGCAAAGGAGCCGGTGAACCCGCCGGCCAAGCGGCAGCCAGAGCTCGCCGCGAAGCACACCGCAAATCCACCCAGGAGATCGCCCAGGAAGTAAGCAGCAAGGGCGTTCTCGGACTGCTGACAGGTACAGGGAGCGCAGCACGTGGCGAGGAAGTGGCCGATATTCTGGGAGAACTGGGAGGCGGAGCCAGCGAAAATCTGGATGAAGTGCTTTCCGGGATTAGCGGCATCAAGAGTTCAGGACAGCCGTCCGGTGGGAAGGGCCGTGGGAAAGGTGGCGCCCGCGGCTCGCGCGTAACCGGGGGTGGTGGAGGAATTGGTGATATGGTGGCAGCGCTGACCCAGGCCCAGACGCGCGAGGTGGGCAAACGGACCCAGAAACTGGTCGTTTCCCAGTCGTCTGTAAAGGCTGAAGGCGGGAAGTCTGCGGGGCGCCGGCCTGAAGATGTGCTGGCGGTGATAAATTCACACCGGGCTGCCATTGAATACTGCTACCAGCGGGCATTGCGTCGCAACCCCAATTTGCGCGGTAAAATTTCTGTGCGGTTTGTCATCCGTCCAGACGGCAGTGTGAAGGATGTGAAAATTATCTCCTCCACACTGAATGACCCGCGAGTGGAGCGGTGCATTGTGGCAAAAATCCGAAGCTGGCGGGACTTCGGTCCCATCGATCCATCCAAAGGCGATGCTGTCTTCCGTCAGGATTTTATCTTTGGCTATTGATAATCCCTGAAAATTTTTATACATTCAAACCCTCAGGTTTTTCCCTGAGGGTTTTTTTATTTTTATTTCCCGGAACTGTCATAGAAAACAGACGGGCAGAAAGAGAGGAAGGTCTGATGGCGGAATCCATGAAATGGAAACGCACACATACGTGCGGCGAACTGAACCGCAGCCATATTGGCCAGGATGTTGTGCTGATGGGCTGGGTAGATCGACGCCGGGATCATGGCGGCCTGATTTTTATCGATCTCCGCGACCGGTACGGAAAAACCCAGCTGGTGTTTAATCCGCAGGTGCAAGAACAGGCCTACCGGAAAGCAAAAGAGCTTAAAGGGGAATATGTGATTGCCGCCAGAGGTTCAGTTCGCGAACGCCCTGAAGACGCCATCAATCCCAAGATTTCCACCGGTGAAATCGAAGTCCATGTTCAGGACATGCAAATCCTGAATCCGGCCAAGACACCGCCTTTCCTGATTGACGATCATCTGGATGTTTCTGAGGAGCTGAGGCTGAAGTACCGCTATTTGGACCTTCGACGGCCGGAAATGCAACGGAACATTCTCCTGCGCCATCGGCTGGCCCAGGTGGTTCGGCGCTATTTCGACGAAAACGGCTTCGTGGAAATCGAGACACCGTTCCTGATGAAAAGTACACCGGAAGGGGCGAGGGATTTTCTGGTACCAAGCCGCCTGCACAAGGGAAAATTCTATGCCCTGCCGCAGTCGCCTCAGACCTACAAGCAGATTCTGATGGTAGCGGGATTCGACCGATATTTCCAAATTGTGCGCTGCTTCCGCGATGAGGACCTGCGGGCTGACCGGCAGCCGGAGTTTACCCAGATCGATATTGAAATGTCGTTTGTGGATGAGGAAGATGTTTTCCAGATGATCGAGGGCCTGATGGTAACCGTATACCGCGAGATTCTCGGGAAGGAAATCCGCGCACCCTTCCCGCGCCTTACCTACATGGAGGCCCTCCAGCGATACGGGACAGACCGGCCCGATACCCGCTTCGAAATGGAGATTTCTACAGTAACAGAGCTGGTGAAAGATTGTGAGTTCCGGATTTTCCAGAATGCCATTGAAAACGGAGGAGTTGTGGCCGGGATTTGTGTTCCCGGTGGTGCGCGCTATTCCCGCTCTACCTACGATGAATGGAACCGCATGGCGCAGGAATGGGGCGGCAAGGGGGTGCTGCCCGTAAAAATGGAAGGTGGAGAGCTAAAGGGACCACCGGCAAAATTTCTGACGGCTGAGCAACAAAAACGCTTGATCGAGGTCTTTTCTGCCAGGGAGGGAGACTTACTGCTCCTGGTGGCTGATCAGGCGGATCAGGCATATCCGCTTCTGGGCCAGTTTCGCCTTCACTTTGGAGAAGAATTGGATCTGATAGATGAGTCGCAGCACGAACTGCTCTGGGTGGTGGATTTCCCGCTACTGGAATATTCGGAAGAAGAGCAGCGCTTTGTGGCAATGCACCATCCTTTCACATCTCCCAAAGAAGAAGACATCCCGCTGCTGGAAAAAGAACCGGGGAAAGTCCGTGCCCGTGCCTACGATCTGATCCTCAACGGTACTGAAATCGCGGGAGGAAGCATCCGTATTCACCGGCGCGATCTGCAACAGACCATGTTCCGCCTGCTGGGAATCGGTGAAGAAGAGGCGCAACAAAAATTCGGCTTTCTGATGGAGGCCTTTGAATATGGGGCACCACCCCATGGGGGGATTGCATTTGGGTTTGACCGCCTGGCGATGATCCTGGCAGGACGGAAAACCATCCGAGATGTGATTCCGTTTCCGAAGACGACCAGCGCGATGTCCCTGATGGATGGCGCACCTTCCGAAGTGGAACCGGAACAGCTTGAGGAGCTGGGATTGCAGCTTCTGCCGTCGGTTGCGGAGGAGGATTCGAATGGGCAGTGATCTTTCTCTGGCGGACCTTCAGGAAATTTTGCAGCGCTCCAGGGAGGCGGCCAGGGAAGCCGGTAAGATCTTGATGGAAAACTACGGCAAAGTTCAGCCGCAGGATGTGGAAGAAAAATCGGCTTTTGATTTTGTTACTGTGGTGGACCGGAAAGCCGAGGCCGCCATTTTGGAGATCCTTTCCCGCTATTTTCCTGCCCATTCCGTTCATGCAGAGGAATCGGGCCGGGAAGACCGTTCTTCGGAATACCAGTGGCTGATTGATCCGCTGGACGGTACCAAAAATTACATTCACCATTTTCCGGTGTTCAGTGTGTCCATCGGTTTGAAAAAGGGGGAAGAGATCCTGGCCGGGCTGGTTTATGCGCCGGCTCTCGGGGAGTGGTTTACCGCTATGAAGGGACACGGCGCTTTTTTGAACGGGGAGCCCATTCGGGTATCGCCGGTAAGCCGGCTGGAACACAGCATGGTGGCCACGGGGTTTCCGCATGCGGCCAAACAGTTTCTGGATGTGTACATCGAGACATTCCGAAAGATTTTCTTGCGGGTCAGTGCAGTAAGGCGTGCCGGCTCGGCAGCGCTGGATCTGGCCTATACTGCCTGTGGCCGTTTTGAGGGATTTTGGGAATTTAAATTGAACCCCTGGGACATCGGTGCCGGGATTCTCCTGGTTCAGGAGGCCGGTGGGATCATTACTGATCCGCTGGGTGGCGACCGTTTTTTCCAGACCGGCGACATTGTGGCTGGAAATCCCGCTATTCAACCGCAATTACTTGCCATGCTGAAGCCCATCTGTGAAGGGAGGCTTGGCTGGTAACAGGCGCCGCTTCGGACCGCTTCCTTCTGCCGAACAGCCTGCATGGTGCTATGAAGGACCTGTGTCCACTTCCTCCTCCAGATCTTTTCGCACTGCATCCACCATAGCCCGCAAATTGATGTAGAAAGCCTGCGGAGGCTGAGGCGTTAGACGAGGTTGATATTCCTTCTCCATAATTTGACGGGCAGCCTGGTCCACATCACCGCCCGTCCGCTGAAGTTCCTCCACAATCTGTTCCCGGAATTCCAGCGTAGCCTGGATCGAGGCTGCAAAATGCTGCTTGACCTCCTCGCGGCCGATCAGTGCTCCGCCGTGGGGGAAACAGAGGATTTCCACATCCAGTTCCTGCAAGCGCCGGAGGGAGGCCAGATATTCCCGATAGTTGGAAAGGAAATTCACCTGGATGGTTTCTCCGAACGGGATGCCAAGCCCATCGCCGCCAAAAAGGGCACGATCGGGGAGAATGTAAAAAGCCATGGAGTCTCTCGTGTGTCCGGGAGTCCAGTACGCCTGTACCTGGATGCCCCCGTCAAGCTGGTGGACGCTACCATCTTCCAGAGGAACATCCACCGCAAACGGCTCAAAAAATGCTTCTTCCGATTGGGGAAACCGGGAGCCGAACAGCTGTTCGATTTCAGCATTGAGCCGCTGAATGAGCTGGATCGCCCGCGGGTTGCTGAGAACTTTTGTGATCCGCCCATGCCCATAAATTTTAGCTCCCGGAAACTTCTTTTTCAGGTATGGAACGGCGCCGATGTGATCGTAATGGGAGTGGGATAGCCAGATCCCGTGCAGTTGCACAGATGGCCCGGCGAATTTGCGGATGTGAGATTCGATGAGCGGGCCGGAAAGAGTGAGCCCCGCATCAAAGAGAAAGGCTTTGCGGTTGCCCAGGAGTAAATAGTTGCTGATATTTTCATCGCCAATGAGATACAGATGATCGCTGATCGGTCCTGCTTTTCGCACTCGCATGGATCCGTGTCTCCCTGTCCTTTGATCTACAGCCAGTCCCGTCCCGATGCGGGAAGGTTCAAAAAACAGCCGGTCGAGTTCCTTAAAAATATGCGGATTGTGCCAAAAGAGCAACTTTTCCCTGAAGTTTCGTGGACGGGCTTTTTTCCAGAATTAAGGCTACCGGGGACATTGGGACGGCAGAAGCGCATTTCTGCAGGAAAATCTGAGCGAGTGGCATCGACAACATGAGACAAAGCAAGGGAAAGGCTTTTTTTCGGAAGGTTCCTCTGTTGGCTGCACAGGTCCATGTGGTTCCATATTGGGCAAATTTTCGCATAAAAAAATTTTAATATTCGCAATCTCTGCTTGACATAACATATCACAATCTTTATATTTGCGATGTGAAGAAATTCAATAGTAAAATGATGCATCACACAATATTTGCCAGCAGTTTTTTCTGGCGCTTTTTTTCCTGCTTTCTGGCAGCTATCTGTTTTCCGTCTGCATATGGCCTGTCCGGTATGAATTCCGTTTTCGCATCTGATCGCCGGTTTCTGACGGTGGACCGCCCGATACCGGCCTCTCAGCCATAACGCTATGAATTATTGTGCATATACTTAACGGGAGAAGTGTTTCTGTTCCTGGCAGAAACCTGCCAGGCGGGGGAGATCGCAGTGTTTGCTAACCGGAAAGGAGGCCGATAGAATGAGTGCCTCGAAACGCACGTTTTTGGTGGTGGGCCTGGGTCCCACCGGGGGAATTTTTGCGTCGCATCTTGCCCGCGCCGGCTTTGAAGTATGGGGGATCGACATCTGGAGAGAGCATGTTCACGCCATCCGTCAAACGGGAATGTCTATTGAAGGGACCCGAAGATTCCAGGCGGCGTTGCCGCACGTGGCGGAAGATTACCGTCAGCTTGCGGGAAAACATTTCGATTTTGTGGGCATCGCCGTGAAAACCCCTTATCTGGAAGAAGTATTGCAGAACATCTCCTGCCTGGATGGTAACTACTGTGTGGTTATTTTGCAAAATGGGATTGACAACGAAGAGGAGGTGGCCCGGAGGGTTGCAAGGGAGCGGGTCCTGCGTCTGGTGGTCAATTATGCCGGCAATGTGGTGAAACCCGGCGTGATCAAGATGACGTTTTTTAATGCACCGAATTACCTCGGGTGTCTGTGCGGCAAAGCAAATTGCCCGGAGGCGACTGAACTGGCCGATATGCTCACCCAAGCCGGCCTGGACACACAAGCAACCCAGGACATCAAGCGGTACGAGTGGCAAAAAACCATCCTGAACGCTGCTCTGAGTCCCATCTCGGCGCTGCTGAATCTGACGATGGAAGAGGTACTCAAAAGCGGCGAGACGCGCCGGGTGGTGGAGGAGGCGTTGCGGGAGTGCATCACGGTGGCCAAGAAAGCCGGATTTGACTACGGTGATGGCTTTTTCGACTTTTCCATGCAGTACCTCAGCAAGGGTGGGCATCATAAGCCTTCCATGCTGATCGACCTTTTGAGCAACCGGCCCACGGAAATTGACTTTATCAACGGTAAGTTTGTGGAATACGGGGCCAAGCTGGGGGTTGCAACACCTGTAAATGAGACCCTCACTGCTCTGGTAAAAACACGGGAACGATTGCTGCGGAGGTCCGCATGAGGGGAACCGGATTTTATGGCGACGGCGGTATTGCGGCTCTGTACGAAGATGTGGTGATCCTGACGGGCAAGCGGACGCCCTTTGGTGATTTCTGCAAATCCCTGGCCCGGGTAAATCCCACCGATCTGGGGATTGTGGCAGCCCGGGCTGCGCTGGGAGAGGCGGGTATCCGGCCGGATTCGGTTCATCAGGTCGCCTTTGCCAATGTGAACCAGTCCAGTGCTGACGCCTACTACCTGCCACGGCATATTGGTCTGTACTGCGGGATTCCGCAAGACCGTCCGGCCGTACTGCTTCAGCGCATCTGTGGGAGCGGGTTTGAGACGTTGATTTATGCCGCCGAACAGATTGTCCTGGGGAAGGCGGGAATTGTACTGGCAGGGGGCACGGAGAATATGAGCCTGAATCCCACGGCGGCTTACGGGCTCCGCCTTGGGCACGATCTGGGAAATCCAGGGTTTGTGGATACCCTGTGGGCGTCGCTGCTGGACCCTGCCTGCGGGTGTACAATGGGACAGACGGCGGAAAACCTGGCGCAGCGGTACGGCATCAGCCGGGAAGAGGTGGACCGCTTTGCTCTGGAAAGCCAGGAGCGGTATTTCCATGCCGCAGAAGAGGGGTTTTTCGGCGGAGAAATTGCTCCCGTCCGGGGCGGAAAAATAGAACAGGAGGGCCTGCGGCCGCGGCGGATCCAGCTGCCCAGAGGGGTGGAAGAGGTTACAGCAGATGAACATCCGAGGCAGACCTCCCTGGAAAAACTGGCGGCGCTGCCTCCTGTCTTCAGAAAGGATGGGGTGCAGACGGCAGGAAATTCTTCGGGCATTGTGGATGGGGCGGCTGCTGTGGTTGTGGCGAGCCGTAAAGAAGCCGAAATGCTGGAACAGAAACCGCTCTGCACCGTCGTCGCCTCTGCTACCGTAGGGGTGGCGCCCGACATCATGGGGATTGGTCCTGCTCCCGCCATCCGCAGAGTGCTGGAGGTGGCAGGACTCAGATTGGATGAGATCGATCTGTTTGAAATCAACGAGGCGTTTGGCGCCCAGTGTCTGGCTGTGCTGAAAGAGCTGGAATTGCCTGTGGAAAAGGTGAATGTGAACGGTGGGGCCATTGCCATCGGGCACCCGCTGGCTGCTACCGGAACCCGGCTGGTCCTTACGCTGGCGCGCCAACTGCGCAAAAAAGGAAAAACCTATGGCATCGCCAGTGCCTGCATCGGAGGTGGTCAGGGCACCGCTGTGTTGATCCGCGCAGAATAGGAGGAACTCATGAAGAAAATCGGTGTTGTGGGGGCCGGAACCATGGGAAGCGGCATCGCTCAGAAGGCCGCTATGGAAGGATTTACGGTCACAGTGGTGGATCTGGATGAGGCGGCCCTGCAAAAAAGCCGTCAGCGAATGGAAGAAATCTTTTCAGAAAGCATCCAGCGGCGTCTGTTGCGGGATGAGGATGTGGCAAAAGTCTGGGGGCGGATCCGTTTTTCTACCCGGCTTACCAATCTGGCAGAATCGGATCTGGTCATTGAGGCCATTTTCGAAGATCTGGACGCAAAGATGGCCCTTTTCCGGCAACTCAGCGAAATCCTATCGCCGGATGCCGTGATTGCCACCAATACTTCCACGTTTCCTGTAACAGATCTGGCACGGTCTGTTTCCCGCCCGGAGCGTTTTGTGGGGCTGCATTTCTTTTACCATCCCGTAAAAAACCGCCTGCTGGAAATTATTCCCGGCGATAAAACGGACCCTGGCATTGTAGAGCGTGCCCGGCAGTTCTGCCAGGCCCTGGGTAAAGTAGATCTGCTGTGTAAGGACCGTCCCGGGTTTGTGGTCAACCGGTTTTTCGTGCCCTGGCTGAACGAGGCGGTGCGGCTTCTGGCCGAAGGCCGTGCAACCCTCGAAGAAATTGAACACACGGCACGTAGCGGCTTCGGTATTGGCATGGGACCTTTCGAATTGATGAACGTAACGGGTGTTCCCATTGCCGCCCGTGCTGCCGCGGGCCTGGAACGCTATCTTGGAGAATTCTACCGCCCGCATGAACGGTTAATTCGCCAGGCGCAAGAGGGTCCGTGGCCGCTGGAGAAAAAAGAAGACGTTTCGTTTCGCCAGGAGGTGTTTGACCGGCTGTTTGGGGTGGTTATTTTTCTTGCCAATCAGCTGCTGGAAGAAAATGCCTGCACAGCCGAAGGGGTTGAAATAGGAGCGAAAGTGGGGCTCCGCTGGCCGCGCGGCCCGCTCGGGATGTGGAACGCGATGAGTGAAAAGGACCGTGCCCGGGTCCTGGGGACATTCCGCAGCGCCTATTCGGGGCTGTCTTTGCCCAGGTTCCTGAAACCGGAACGACACTATCCCATCCGCACCGTGGAACTGGAGATCAAAGACGATACAGCCACCTTTTTTCTTTCCCGCCCGGATCAGGCCAATGCTCTCAACGAGCAGGTATTTGCTGACCTGGAAGGATTTCTGAAGGAACTGAGGGGAATTTCCACGCTTGTGATCCGTGGAAGGGGGAAGAATTTTGCGGCAGGGGCGGATATCAAGTTTTTTCTGGATCAGATCCGCGAAGGGACCATCGACCGTATTGTGGATTTCACCGCGCGGGCCCAGCAGGTCCTTTTGCAGTTAGACCGTTTTGATGGCCGGGTTGTGGCAGTTGTGGATGGTTTTGCTCTTGGTGGAGGTGCGGAGCTGGCGCTCTCTGCCGATTTCATTGTTGTTACACCTCGGGCCCGGATTGGGTTTCCGGAGACCGGTATTGGCATTTATCCCGGCCTCGGGGGAACGTGCCGCCTGACCCGGCGGGTGGGAAAGGGCCTGGCCCGGTATCTCATCGGCACCGGTGCAATCCTGACGGGTGATGAGGCTGCTGAAATCGGATGGGCCGATGCCTGCGTGCATCCGATCGATCTCTCCACCGACCTGATTCGGCATCTTCAAACCCAACGGAAACAAGGCCCTGGACAACACTGGCAGAACCTGGCAACCTTCATGGAATCCCATTCTCTTGGAGATCTGCTTTCGGGGACCTTTCCGGAAGAATGGCAGCAGAAAATCCAGAAGAAGCTGAAACAGAAGGCTCCTCTGGCACTGGCAACCGCTTTTGAACTGATTGATGCCAACGTAACGGCGGACATTGAAACAGCGTATGCCAACGAGCTTAAATATCTGCCGAAGATTTTTTCTACCCGTGATGCGCTGGAAGGTCTGCAAAGCGTAGGCAAGTACCGACCGAAGTTTGAGGGCCGATGAGACCGCGCTTCAGGGCGCAAAAGGCGCTGAAGTCATTGCTGGAAAGGTACTACCAGAATCTTTCCGCCGGAAACCGGCCAGTAGCGTGGTGTTCTTCAGCCGGGCCGGTTGAAGTGCTCCGGGCCCTGGATTTTGAGGTTTACTTTCCGGAGAATCATGCTGCCCTGATTGGCGCAAAACGGCTGGGAAGCCAGTTTATTCCGGCCGCCAATCAGGAAGGATACTCTCCCGACATCTGCTCCTACACTACCGGAGATATTGGCGCCTATCTGCTCGGAAAAACTCCGCTCGAAGTGTACGGCCTGGATACCGTTCCAAAACCCGATGTGCTTGTATTTAACACCAACCAGTGCCGGGAAATTAAAGAATGGTTCGCTTTCTACCATGAAGTCTTTGCCGTTCCACTTGTGGGAATTCACACGCCGCGGAATCTCGATGAACTTTCGCCTTCGCTCATTGGCTATTTGAAGGCCAGCTGGGAGGAACTTATCCGTTCGCTGGAGGTGATCTCCGCCCGGCAGCTGGCCGAAAGCCGTCTGAAGGAGGTCCTTTCGCTCAGCGATAGGGCGTGTTCCCTGTGGCAGGCGTATCTGGAAACGGGAGAGCGTAAACCGGCCCCGCATACCTTCTTCGACGACATCATTCTTATGGCACCGGTTGTGGTGCTGAGAGGGACAGAAGAGGCCTGTAACTTTTACGAGGAGCTTCTGCAGGAGGTGAATGGAGCAAAGCCCGGCCAGATCCGCGAACGGTTGCGGTTCTACTGGGAAGGAATGCCCATCTGGGGAAAAATCCGCTATCTGGCGGAGCTTTTTGATGAATTCGGCATCAGCGTAGTGGCTTCAACCTACTGCCATTCCTGGGCGTATTCCTTTCAAGGGGAGGACCCGCTGGAATCACTGGCTGTGAATTACGCCAGCATTTTTATTACCCGTTCTCAGGCCTTCAAGCTGAAATATCTGATGGAAAAGATAGAACGGTTCTCCGTGGATGCCGTGCTTTTCCACGATGCAAAGACCTGTCCTTACAATACCAATTCACGGTTTGGGTTGCCGGAAAAGCTGCGCCGGCATACGGGAAAACCCTATCTCACTTTCAATGGCGATCTGGTAGATCTGCGTCACTTTTCAGAAGAGGAATTCAGAATCCGTCTGGAGGCGTTCGTTGAAACCCTCTGAAAACATCTCCGCAGTGGGAATTGATGTTGGGTCTTCCTACATCAAAATGGTCGGCCTGAACGGCAGTTTGAAAATCGCGGAAAAGAAGGTCCAGCCAACGGGGTACGATTACGGGCAAACGGTTCAATCATTGCTGGAATCGCTGCCGGATCGTGCGCCGGTGGGACTCACCGGCTACGGAAGGCATCTTCTGCCGGATGCGGTGGCCCGGACGGAGATCAGCTGCCTGGTAAAAGCAATGGTGCACCTGGGGGTTCGCGACGGTACGATTGTGGACATTGGGGGACAGGATTGCAAAGTGATTGTATTACAGGATGGACGTCCTGTTCAGCACTTTTTGAACCGCCGCTGTGCGGCGGGTACGGGAGCCTACCTGGAATTCCTTGCCTTCCGGCTTCATCTGGAGCCGGCAAAACTCAACCAGCTGGCTTCCGAAACGGCGGAAATGTATCCCATCAACAGTTTCTGTACCGTTTTCACGTCCACGGAACTGCTGGACTGCCTGCGGAAAAACGTTCCGCTGGGTCAGCTGGCGCGGGGCCTGTACGGGGCAATAGTGGACCGGGTTCGGGAAATGGGACGCCTTGTCCCTCCCATCTACCTGACCGGTGGAGTGGCGGCTCATCACAGCGTTTTGCAGGAAGTGTTTACACAGCTACTGGATCAGGACGTGCACGTTCCCGGGAATGCTCAGTTTGTGGCAGCCTTTGGAGCGGCCTTGTTTGCGAAGGAGGGGTGCCATGATCGGCCAATACTGTAACTCGCCGGTTCCTCTTGGAAATGTTCTTAAAAATATTGGCATAATGCTCTGGAAACGGGCCAAAAACTGGCCCGAACATCCCGTTTTTGCCTGGAGAGAAGGGGACCGGTATGTGCCGGTTTCCTGGAGCCGGTTTCTGCACGATGTGATGGCTGTGGCTACCTTTTTGCACCAGAAAGGGGTAAAAATCCAGGACCGTGTGGCGGTCTTTAGCCCGAACAGTTACGAGATGCTGGTATGGGAAATGGCTGTTACATCTATGGGCGCTATTTCCGTCCCCATTTTTGCGGGATATGACCAGCCGCATGTGGAATTTATTCTGGATAACGCCAGACCGGTGGCCCTGTATGTGGATGGGGAAGATCGGCTGGAAAAGGTGGAAAAAGGCGGGTTTTCCAGGGTCATTCCAACTCTTGTCACCCGTCAGCCGTCCGCTTATGTGCCTATCGGAGAATGCATGAAGACCGCACCCGACCGGTCCTTTTTTCTGGACCGCCTGAAACGGGTTCAGCCCTATCATGTTTGTTTTATCCAGTACACCTCCGGAACTACGGGAGATCCCAAAGGGGTCATGCTGACGCACCGGAACATCCTTTCCCAGCGGAAAGCGCTTTCGCGCATCTGGTCCATTCCGTTCGGATCCCGTTTCCTGTGTTATTTGCCCTGGCACCATTCCTTTGGCGGGCTGTTTGAACGGTTCAGCGCCCTGTACCACGGGGCGACCATTTATCTGGAGGATTCGTTCGGCAAAAATCTGGACCGGCTGCTGGAAAACTGGCGACTGGTATTCCCCACTCACTTTTTCAGTGTTCCCAAAATTTACATCGCACTGATTACTGAGGCCCGGCTGCACCGTGAAATGGAGGAGATCCTGTTTCATCCCGAACTGAAGTTTGTTTTCACAGCAGCGGCACCTTTACCCAGGGAATGCGGCGAATTTTTTAAGGCCCGGGGCATCCCCGTTCTGGAAGGCTGGGGCCTTACGGAGACTTCTCCCTGTGTAACGCTGACGCCGCCGGGGAAGGAACGCGTGCATTCTTACGTGGGTGAACCCATTCCCGGGTGCGAAATTGCCATATCCGAAGACAATGAAATTCTGGTGCGGGGGCCCAATGTGATGCGCGGGTATTTTCGCAACCGCGAGCGGACGGCGAGAGCCATCGATCCCTATGGCTGGTTCCACACTGGAGATCTGGGGGAAATTACCACCTATGGCCTCCGGATGATCTGCCGGGTGGATGGCCTGTTCAAACTGTCCAATGGCGAAAAGGTATCTTCCATGATGGTTGAAAACTGCCTGACCATCACTTCGCAGTGGATTCAGCATGCGGTAGCCGTGGGGGACGGCGAAGAGCACGTGGCAGCGCTGGTTTTTCCCAACATGCGGAATCTTCAGAGCTGGGCAGAACAGCGCGGCAGGCGGCTGCCGGTCGGCTGGGACCTCGCCCGGGATCCGGAGGTGCAAAACCTCATCCGCCAGGAAATTCAGAAAAATATGGCGGATTTTTCTCCCAAGTACATGCGGGTGAAATCGTTTGTCATTGTTCCCAAAGAACTCAGTCTGGAAGACGGAGAGCTGACGCCAACGATGAAAGTGATTCGCAACCGGGTTGTAAAAAAATATCAGGGGTGGATTGATGCCATCTACCGTCCATCCAGACATCCGCAAAAAAGTGCTTATGTGGTCCGATTAAATGGAGGGTAAGCCCATGTCCAGCAATCCGTTTGCCCAGAACCTGGATTTCAAGGAGATCCTTTACGAAAAGAAAGATTGGATTGCCCGGATTACCATCAACCGGCCGGAACGCTATAACGCCTATTCCACCCACACGCTGAGGGAGCTGATTACCGCCTTTCACGATGCCGCCTTCGATGATTCTGTGGCTGTGGTGGTTTTGACCGGAGCAGGCGACCGGGCGTTCTGCACCGGCGGGGATGTGAAGGAATATGCCGCCAGCTACACTGCAAAACCGCGCAATTACTGGAAGTACATGGTTCTGTTCCGCGAATACATTGAGAGCATCCTAAACTGTGGCAAGCCCACCATCGCGCGCCTCAATGGCATGGCTGTGGGAGGAGGGAATGAGTCACAGCTGGCCTGCGATCTGACAGTGATGGCCGAACATGCCTACATCGGCCAGGTGGGGACCAGCGTGGGTTCTGTGGCGTGCGGCGGCGCAACGCAGTGGCTTTCGGTGGTGGTGGGCGAAAAGCGGGCCAAAGAAATGCTGTTTATGAACCCACGCATCCCGGCGTACCAGGCGCTAGAGTGGGGACTGGTAAACCGGGTGGTCCCATCTGTGAAAAAGGATGGTGAATTCATCCCGCGGGCAGATGCCGAAACCATCAAGAAAGCACAGAAGGGCGAAGATGGTTTTTCTATCGATCTGTCTCTGCTGGATGAAGAAGTGAAAAAGATTGCGGAGCAAATCATCGACAAATTCCCGGAATGTCTGCGGTACACCAAAGAACAGTCCAACTTCTGGAAAAACCTCGCCTGGCATCAGACAATCGGCCATGCCGGAGACTGGCTTTCGATTCATTACTGTTCGCTGGAACCGTGGGAAGGGATGAATGCTTTTGTGGAGAAGCGCAAAGCCCGTTACCGTTGGATCCGTGAGCGGGCCAGAGAAGGGGGAAGCAGCGAATTTTTGTACGGCCCATATGTGCAAACCTGTCCGCACTGTGGGGCGAAGGGCATTCCCGAAAGTTTTGTGTATTGTGGAATGTGTGGGGAGAAAATCGATGGGACTGCTTGACGGGAAAGTGGCGCTGGTGACGGGGGGAAGCCGGGGGATTGGTGCAGCCATCGTCCGGACGCTTGTTCGGGAAGGGGCCTCCGTGGCCTTCACGTTCCGATCAAAACGTGAAGCCGCGGTGCAGCTGATCGATTCGCTGCGGCATCTGGCTCCCAAAATTGTGGCCTACCAGGCCGATGTGGCCAGTTTTCGCCATGCTGCCCAGGTGGTAGAGGCTGTCCAGAAAGAATTTGGCACCGTGGACATCCTGGTGAACAACGCCGGTCTGAACCGGGATGGCGTTATCTGGAAGATGGAAGAATCCGCCTGGGATGAGGTTATCGCAGCGGACCTGAAAGGCGCATTCAACTACATCCGCATGGTGGCTCCCATTTTCCGGGAAAAAAAAGGCGGGAAGATCATCACCATTTCCTCCATCAATGGGCTGCGGGGAAAATTCGGGCAGACCAACTATTCGGCTGCCAAGGCCGGGGTAATCGGGCTCTGCAAGGCGGTGGCCAAAGAGCTGGGGCGCTACGGCGTGAATGTGAATGTGGTCTGTCCGGGGCTGATCGCTACGGAGATGATCTCCAGCATGCCAGAGGAGTTTCTGCAGAAGGCAAAGGAAGAGATTGTTCTGGGGCGTATCGGTGAACCGGAAGATGTTGCGGAGCTGGTAGCCTTTTTGGCCAGCGACCGGGCCCGGCACATTACCGGCGAAGTAATAAAAGTGGACGGAGGCCAGTATATATGAAATGTCAGGATGTGGTTTGTGTGGCGGCGTACCGTTCGCCGATGGGCAAATTTGGCGGGACACTGCGCGAAATGGCGGTGTACGATCTGGCTGCTCAGGTCATTCGCCACTTGCTTCGCAGTTTGGATTTTCCACCCGAGAAAGTAGATGAGGTTCTGATCGGACACTGCCGCCAGGCCGGAAACGGGCCGAATCCCGCAAGGACGGCCGCTGTCCGAGGGGGCATTCCGCTGGACGTGCCGGTTACAACCATCAATATGGCCTGTCCGTCGGGGATGAAGGCCCTGGAGCTGGCCTGTTTCCGCCTTATGCAGGGCGAGGCAAGTTACATTCTGGTAGGCGGGATGGAAAGCATGAGCACAATGCCCTACTTGCTCAAAGATTGCCGGTGGAAGGGGTTTAAAATGGGCAACCGGACCCTGTTGGACGGCTGGGCGGATAGCATCGATCCGTTAATCGACCAGGGGATGGGGGAAACGGCCGAAAATCTCAATGACCGCTATGGAATCCCGCGGGAGGAACAGGACGAATTTGCGGCCCAGTCGCACGAAAAGGCCCACCGGGCCTGGGAAGAAGGGCTCTTTGTCCGGGAAGTCGTTCCCATCCAGACGGGCGATGGGACGCTTGAACGGGATGAAACCATCCGCTATCCGGTAAACCGCGAGAAGATGGCCAGCCTTCCGCCTGTGTTCCGGAAAAACGGAACGGTGACCGCAGCCAATGCCTGCGCCATGGCCGACGGAGCAGCCTTTCTGCTGCTGGCCCGAAAAGAGGTGGCCCGGGCGGACGGTTTGCAACCGGTCGGTGAGTTCCTGGCTTTTTCGCAGACCGCCGTGGACCCTGCCTTCATGGGGGAAGGACCGGCCTACGTGATACCGAAAATCCTCAAGGAACACGGAATGGGCATCAGCGATCCGGATCTTCTGGAAGTGAACGAGGCCTTTGCCGTGCAGGTTCTGGCCAATGAACGCGTGCTGAAATGGGACCGTGCACGGCTGAATGTGCACGGCGGAGCCATTGCGCTGGGACATCCAACCGGCTGTTCGGGAGCCCGGATTGTAATAACCCTGTTTCACGCCCTGGACCAGCACGGCAAAGAACTGGGGCTGGCTTCCCTCTGCGGTGCAGGTGGGGTGACCATGGCAACCTTGATCAGGAGGGTGTAATGGTTGAGTGCAAACGCAAAGATCGAACAGCTCAGCTTATCCTGAACAATCCGCCTGTAAATGTTCTAACTGCCGATCTCCTGGACGGGCTTACAGAAAGGCTCGAGGATCTGGCCGGGGATGATGGCCTCACTGCCGTTTTTCTGATGGGAAATGGCAAATATTTTTCCGCAGGGGCTTCTGTGGAAGAACATAGCAGGGACCAGGCCCCCAGAATGATCGAAGCCCTGACCCGGGCCTGCCAGTCCCTTTCACACATGCCGGTACCGGTTGTGGCTCTGGTGCACGGCCTATGTCTGGGCGGGGCCATGGAACTGGTTAGTTTTTGTGATTTTGTGGTGGCAGATCCCGGAGCACGTTTCGGGGTACCGGAAATTCTGCTGGCGTTTTTTCCGCCCTACGCCTGTCAGGTGTTTCCCACCCTGATGGGCCGGCAAAATGCGGCGCACCTGATCTTTTCCGGCAAAACCATTGATGCCCAGCAGGCCCACCAGTTCGGCCTGGTTCAGGAAATTACGCCGCGCCAGGACTGGTCCCGCTGGGCAAAGCATTTTAACGGGCTGAGTCGGCCGGTGGTGCGGCTTGCCAAAAGGGCTTTCCGCGAGGGCGCCGGTGAATTCCCGGAAGAACAGATTGAAAGGCTGACCCGGCTGTTCCTGCAGGATCTTTACGAACTGGAGGATGTGGAAGAGGGTATCCGGAGTTTTGTGGAGAAAAGACCCCCTCAGTGGAAGCACTGTTAACCGATGGAATCCTCTGAATGCCTGTGAACTGGCAGGTGGGTTCGTTTGACCAGGAAATTTATGGTGGTGCATTTGAATGAACTGCGTGTTGTCGTTCGCGGTGGCGGGGATCTGGGTACGGGGGTAGCCCGCCGGCTGTTCCTCGCAGGAATGCGGGTGGTGGTATTGGAGCGCCGGTTCCCCACAGCGGTCCGGTGGTGTGTAGCCCTGGCCAGCGCTGTTCACCTGCGAGAAGTGCGGGTGGACGGGGTTCTGGGTAAACGGGCAGAAAAGCTTCCGGAAAAACCTGTCGGGTGGATTCCGATCCTGGTGGATGAGAAAGCTGAAGCCCTTTCCGCCTGGCGCCCACACGTGCTGGTGGATGCGCGGATGCTGAAAAAAACGCCGCCCGATACCCACCGGGAGCAGGCAGAACTGGTTATCGGGCTGGGACCGGGCTTTTGGGCCGGAGAAAATTGTCACGCCGTTGTAGAAACCATGCGGGGGCACAATCTCGGTCGGGTAATCTGGGAAGGAGGTGCCCACGAAAATACAGGGGTTCCTGCACCAGTGAACGGATTTGCATCGGAGCGGGTGGTCCGTGCGCCTGTGGGGGGGATTTTTTATCCAGAAGCGGACATAGGCGATCGGGTAAGGGCAGGTGAGGTAATTGCGAGGATCGGTCATCAGCCGCTCAGGACCTCCATTTCGGGTGTGCTGCGCGGTTTGCTGTATGCCGGAACGCCGGTCAGAGCGGGGCAGAAAGTTGCAGATGTTGATCCACGGGGCAAGAGGCAGAACTGTTTTACGATTTCAGACAAGGCCAATGCTGTAGCAGGGGGTGTTTTGGAAGCTATTCTCACCCATTTCGGGAGGAACATATGAAAGCTGCTGTGTTATATGCCGGAGAAAAGAAGCTGAAGGTTGAAGAAGTTCCGCTACCCACACCGCGGGCCGGAGAAGCGCTAATCAGGGTGGCTGCCTGCGGGGTGTGCCATACCGATTTGCATTATCTGGATCACGGAGTGCCAACCTTTAAAGAACCGCCGGTTATTCTCGGGCACGAGATCAGCGGCACGGTAGAAGAGGTTGGGGAGGGGGTAGAATCGCTGGAGGCCGGGGACCGGGTCATCATTCCTGCGGTGTTGACCTGTCACCGATGCAGGGCCTGCCTGTCCGGCCGTGCCAATTTGTGCGAGCAAATGCTGATGGTTGGTAACCATATTGACGGCGGGTATGCGGAGTTTATCCGGGTTCCTGCCGAGGATCTGATCCGCGTGCCGGACGACCTGCCACTTCAGGATTGTTCCGTCATCGCCGATGCGCTCTCGACGCCATTCCATGCCGTGGTCAACCGGGCAAAGGTCCGGCCGGGTGAAGTAGCAGTTGTGTTCGGCTGTGGCGGTGTTGGGATCAATGTGGTGCAGTTTGCTGCACTGGCGGGGGCGTACGTTATCGCTGTGGATCTGATGGAAGCCAAGCTGGATCTGGCCCTCCAGCTGGGTGCATCGGAGGTATTTCTTGCCGGAAAGGACGACGTGGCCCGGCAGATCCGCAAGAAGACCGGGGGCTGCGACGTAGCCTTCGAGGTGATTGGCAAGCCGGAAGTGATGCTGCAGGCCATGTCGACGCTGCGGCCAGGTGGACGTTTCGTGATGGTGGGATACAGCGCAGAGAACCTTCCCGTCCCGGCATCGCGGATTATGTTCCGGGAGCTGGAAATCATCGGATCGCTGGGGTGCGCACCGGTAGATTACCCGAAAATTGTGCAAATGGTAAGAGCGGGACATGTTCGGCTGGAACCCGTCATTACCCGGAGATACCCGCTGGAGCAAATTAACGAGGCCTTTGATGCCCTGCGCAAGAATGAGCCGATCTTAAGAAGTCTGGTGGTTTTTTAGGGATGTATCTGCCGAATTTCGAATATTTTGCTCCCGCTTCGCTGGAAGAAGCCCTTCATCTGCTTTACCGGCATCGGGAAGCACTCAGGCCGCTGGCTGGCGGAACCGATCTGCTGATTTCCATGAAAAACCGGGAGCAGGTGCCCTGGGGACTCATGTCCCTTCGCAGGATTCCCGAGCTGCACCGAATGGAAGCAGATAGTGAATGGGTGGAAGTGGGGGCGGCTGTTACGGTAACCGAACTGGAAGAGAGCGGACTGGTAAGCCGCAATTCTGCCTTTCTGGATCTTTTTGAGGGAATGGCTAGTCCGCAGGTCCGCAACCGCGCTACGATTGGGGGCAATTTGTGTACGGCGGCGGCCTGTGCCGATTTTCCGCCCGTGTTGCTCATCAATGAAGCCACTGTACGGCTACGCAGCGTGGAAGGGGAGCGGGAAATGCGCTTGTCGCAGTTTTTGGTTGGCCCGCGACAAACAGCCCGTACCCCGGTGGAACTACTTGTATCGGTGCGTTTTCGGCGCGCCAACCGTGGCTCCGCCTATGTAAAATTTGGCGTTCGGGAAGCGGTTAACATTGCCATTGTTGGGGTTGCGGGTGCACTTCATCCGGGCGGTGATTCGTCTTGCAGAGTTTGTCTGGCTTCGACGGCGGCGTCGCCGGTGCCGGTTCTTTTCGAGAAAGAGCTGCGTACGGATTGCTCACCGGCGGAAGCACGGAATCAGTGGCAGCAAATTGCCGAAGAATTTTCCCACCAGCACCAGCCCATTTCCGATGTACGAGGATCGGCCGAATACCGGCTTCATCTTATTCAAACTGGGGTGGTCCGGGCGCTGAAAAGGGCCCGGCGCCGACTGCGGGGATAGGCCATGATTGTGATTGCGTTGCGCGTAAATGGGGAGCTTCACCAGCTTGCGGTTGAACCGGCAGAAACCCTGCTGGATGTGCTACGGGAGCGCCTGCATCTTACCGGTACAAAGCGGGGGTGCGACACCGGCGACTGCGGTGCCTGTACGGTGCTTCTGGACGGCAAACCGGTAAACGCCTGTCTGGTGCTTGCCGCGGAGGCCGATGGGTGCTCGGTGCAGACGGTAGAAGGGATCCGCCATCCAGTGCAGGACCGTTTTGTCCGGTACGGATCTTTCCAGTGCGGGTACTGTGCGCCCGGGTTCGTGGTCAGTTCGTATGCCCTTTTGCAAAAGAAACCGAGACCGACGGTCAAAGACATTACTCGCCACCTCTCCGGTCATTTGTGCCGGTGCACGGGCTACGTACGCATTGTAAAAGCCCTGCTCAATGAAAAAGAAGAACTGGAAGAGAAGAACGGCCTGGATGTGGTGGGCCGGCCTGTTCCCAGGAAGGATATCTGGCAGAAGGTAACCGGGCAGGCCAAGTTCACAGCCGATCTTTACTTTCCCGGACTCGTGTACGGTGCCCTGGTTCTATCCCCCTATCCTCATGCGCGCATCCGGTCCATCGATTTTTCGGATGCGGTGCAAATGGAGGGCGTTCTGCTGGTTCTGACGGGCAAAGATGTTCCGCAGGTTCCGTACGGGGTTAGCCCTGCACGCTATGACGAAACC
>Ga0209426_1000351_pt1 | contig 54792 bp, 46 predicted proteins | sample Deesub1362B_J571_FD_187697 | JGI IMG/M metagenome (GOLD analysis project Ga0209426, IMG submission 187697) | Deep oceanic, basalt-hosted subsurface ecosystem from Juan de Fuca Ridge flank, Pacific Ocean, CORK Borehole 1362B_J2.571 (SPAdes)... ... | reverse complement strand
TGTGAGATGAACGAGAGTAGCGTCATCGATACAAGCAGGATGTTGTGAGAACGCGGTAGGCTTGTGTTTTCTCGGGACAGAAGGATTATGGCTAAAAGGAAAATTATTATCTCAACAAACCCCTGCACATTTTTCGGTGTTTTTCTTTGTATTTTAATTTATCCTTTATGTTCGTACATTCTATCAGAAGGCAAAAGTTGGTGAACGAAGTGAATCTGAGACCACAAGAACTAACAACCTCCGAGAGAACTTAAAGATCATAAATCACTGTTAAAAGTCATAAACTCTTCAAACTTATTCGAAATGTTGCTGGTCTGGTACTTTCGAGTTTAATATCTCCCCCATATCGCTCAACGAGTTTTTTAGCTATGTATAGGCCCAATCCTGTGTTATCTCTATCTCCGGTGGTAAATCCTTCGTTGAATATCTTCTCTTTAACTTCTTCTGGTATTCCTTTCCCATTGTCTGAAACTCTTATATCACAATACCCTTCTGATTTTTTAATCTCGATTGTGATTTTCGTTGCGTTTCCGTGCTCTATGGAGTTTCTTATGAGGTTATCAAAAATTGAGATGATAGTTTCATCTGCTAAAACCTTGCATGAACCCCTTATCTCTATATCGACAGGATATTTGTCTAAGATGTTCTCAATAACTTTTTTGATGTCCACTTCTTTTGGTTCTATTCCTGCATGAGATATTTTCTCGAATTCTCTCATTCTGTCTATTAATTCTTCAATTCTTCTTATTGCCTTAATCGATGCGGATATGTACTCTTCATTGTAATTTTTTCCCTCTTTCATGGCTTCGATGGAAAGGAGTATGACATTCAAGTCGTTTATTATGTCGTGTCTTGTTATTTTGTTAACTAACCTGAGGTTATCGTTAAGCCATTCGATTTCGTAAATCCTCTTTTGTATTTCATCGAGCAACTCGTTAATTCTTCTTTCGAGAATGGCTATCTCATCGTCTCCCTTAGCATCAATTCTGTGGTGAAGCTCTTTTTTCTCAATTATTCTGTTTAGTGTGTTGGTAACTCTCAATATTCTACGTATTATTGCTCTGTCTATTATGAGGATGGAGGAAAAAATCATAACCGCCCCGATAATGCTTGCAGAGATTAGGATCGTGTTGATGTAGGATTTTCCCAAAATATAAGCATCCCTGCTCGTTTTTAATTCCAAGCTTAAGATGTTGTTTCCGTATATGTCCTTTACAGGAACGATTCCCTTTATCGTGCTCTCATTCAGTATCACTGTTTTCGGCTTCTCAGTGAGTTCGGTGCTGAACGAAACTTCCTTTTTTAGGAGAGATGAAACTTGCTCTACGAACTCCTCATCGATGTACCGTGCGAATACGAGTGTTCCACGATAGGGTCCTCTCTCCTCGCTTGTTAAAATCGGTCGAGATGAAAACATCAACGGTCTCTCGAGCATTACTATTCCCTTTTTGACATCACTATCGTTTCTCGCTCTTAGACGCTCAAGATGCTCTTTTAATGTTTCTGGAATCGGGATTACTTCTTCTTTATCGAAATCATACCCCTTGGCAAAAACGATGTTTCCCTGCCTGTCCAAATAAATTATATAATTGAGTTTGAAGGTTGTAAAAGTCTCATTGACGAGGTTGGAGCTTATGTACTCTTCATTTCTGTCGATCACGAATTGGTATGAATCATCCCACTCCGCCCAATCCGCACAGTACTTGTTAAGAACCTCTATCTGATTTTTAACTATTTCATATGCCTCAAAGGCCTCATCAATAACATCCCTATTCTCTATGTCTCTTATTGCCGAAATTATGGTTGGATACAATGAGGTGTAAATCAGTAAGACGGAGAGGAGAAGAATCCCTCCTCCGAATGCTATAATCTTCTTTCTTAGCATATCATCTGGAGTTGTATAGAGTTGTATTTATTACTTTCCCGCATGATGACAATTACTACAGTTTTTTAGATCATATAAAATTATTAGATATATTTTTTCAAAAACTTCCTTACATTCTCAGATTCAAGCCAACCCTGATCGAGCTTCTCGAGCAGTCTTTGGATCTTCTCGATTTGTTCCATCATCACTTCTGCGCTTTCTCCCGTGAAGTTGAGCTCAATCATTCCGAGAAGGACATTCAAAGGATTTCTTATTTCATCCACCAGTATTGCGTAGTTTTCAATGTTCCTCTCTATTTGCTCATAGGCGAGTCTTCTTTCCTTCTCGAACTTTCTTTTCTCGGTAATATCCTCGCAGATCTCCACAACCCCTGTTAGCTCTCCTCCCTCGTACACGGGATACGCTTTTATGAACCACACTCTTCCATCAGGGGTAATCGTCTCTCCCTCTTCATAATCTCCGGATTCCCAGCATGCGTAAACGGGACAATCAACGCACGGCTCCTTTCTGTTATGCCATATCTCGTAGCAGTATCTGTCTGTTAGTTCTTCGGGCTTCATGTTAACGGAATCTCCTGCGGTTTTATTAGCCCATGTGATTCTCTTATCCCTTCCGTGGTATATTATAAGCTCATTTATCGAGTTCAGAATAAGGCTTTTCTCCATCTCGGATTTTCTAAGTTTATTTTCAAGAATTTCCCTTTCCGTTATGTCTCGTGCTATGCCTTGTATCGCGACGATTCTTCCGTTCTCTATTATGGGTTGTGATCTAACCTCAAGCCATAGCTCTTTCCCATCTTTTGTTCTGCAGAGGTACTTTTGAACCTCGTTTATGTCCTCCCCCTTTAGTATTCTGTCAATGGTTTGCATGGCTTTCGAAATGTACTCCTTGTCGATTATGTCCGCCAGATTAACTTTCCCCGCATCATCCTTTGTATATCCAAATTTTTCTCGAGCCATCTTATTCCCATCCAACAGCACACCATTCGGATCGTGGATGTATAGGATGTCATTTGCATTCTCCCAGAGTTCTCTGTACCTCCTCTCGCTCTCCTTTAGTCTCTTTTCTGCTTCTACCCTGTCGGTGATGTCTCTGAAATTTACTATTATTCCGTTTACTATTGGGTTGTCAAGCTGATTCCAGCCAGTAGCCTCCACATACCTAATCTCTCCGTTTTTGTGGATGGCTCTGAACTTAATCGTCTTCATGTTTCCCGGAGTCTCGAGCAGAAATAACAGGTTCTCGTAAATGTACTGGTAATCCTCCTCGTAGGCAAATTTGAACACCATTTCTCCTTCGACTTCCTCGGGCTTATAGCCCGCAACCCTCTCAACGGAGGGAGATACATATTTGACTTCCCCGCTCTCGCTTAGAACGAGTATGACATCTGCGGAGTTCTCTACTAACGCCCTGAACCACTTCTCCCTCCTCTTTAGCTCGTTATAAAGCGTTTTTCTATCTGTAATGTCTCTTATAACTGCGAGAACTGCAGTCTCTCCTTTGTATTTAATCAGAGTTGCACTTATTTCTGCGTAAGCTGTTCTTCCGTTTTTTCTTAGCAGTCGAGCCTCGTAGATCGATTCCGCATCCTTTTTACTGAGTCTTTTCTTGTGTATCTCGAGAACTCTGTTGACATCATCTGGGTGGATGTAGTTTGTGAAAGGAGTATTGAGAACCTCTTCTACCTCTCCACCCCACATTTCTGCGAGTTTTCGGTTGAGGAACTTTACCAACCCATTCTGGATTATGAGTATCCCATCCTTGGCGTTCTCCACAACGCATTTGTACATTTCTTCCCTTTCCTCAAGAGTTTCTCTGAGCTTGTTGAATTCTACTTCTTTTGCTTTCCAGTTGATTGCAGATTTGAGGAAGTAGGGAAGCTTCTTGTAGTGCAGAGGTGATTTCATGACATAGCAGTCAATACCTCTTCCAACCTCTGAGAGGACGACCTCCTCTATTTTGGGATGGGCAAGAGCTATAATCGGCTTTGTTTTATCCTTTTTTCTTATTTCTCCTGCAATCTCAATTCCGTCACCCCAGCTTAGTTGCATGTCGATTATTACCGCAGAAAAGTCGTCGATTATTTCCAGTTCTGATTTACTTCTTACTTCGATGATCTCCGAATTTCTGAACTCTGTTCTCAGTACTCTGGTAACCAACTCCCAATCCTTCGATTTATCACAAATAATAAGGATTTTTGATGAATTGTTTCCGTTTTTATTTTCATGATTTTCCATTATCGAACACCTTGGTGCTGTGATTGGACTTTTTAGTAAAACCAAGGTATTTTTATAGTTTACTATACTGAATTAATTATATGAGAAAAATTAAAAATTCGGAATATTTTACTACATCAATCCTCCCGAATAAAATAATAATTGGGTGGTTGTAATATGGGTGTGGGTGAAATAAATCCATTGTTCAAGAGGTGGAGGAAGGGAGACAAAAGGGTAGCATTGATATACCCGAATAGGTATGCTGGAGGAATCTCGAATATAGGGTTGCAGTATATTTATTATCGAATAAATTCGATTTATGGTCTGGTATGTGAAAGGTTCTACACTGATGTTTTTGGTGGTATCAGGAGTCTTGAAACCCGTTCACACCTCAGAGATTTTGACATGGCTCTCTTTTCTATTCAATACGAGGAAGATATTTTCAATGCCTATGAGATTTTAAAGAAAAGTGGGTTTAGGGGTTTAAAGATCGCTGGAGGACCGTGCATAATGGAAAATCCCGTAGTTTATAGGTTGTTCGACATTTTGTTTGTTGGTGAGCTTGAGGCATCGGACCTCATCGAGCGACTTCTAGTGGGTGGTTTTGAAGCGGAGAGGGTGGAGGGAGCGGAGGGAGTTTACTCTTGGAGAGAGGATAGGGTAAAGAGGGTTTACTCCGATCTTGACTCTCACCTTGAGACTCAAATAATTGGAAACGGTGCGTATGGGAAGGCACTACTTCTCGAAATAGGCAGGGGGTGTTACAGGAATTGCAGGTTCTGTATTGTGAAAAGCATATACTCTCCATGCAGATGGAGGGATGAGGAGTTGCTTTTGGGTGTTGCTGAAAACTATGCGGGAGGAGAGGTTGATAAGATTGCTTTAATCTCTCCTTCTCCATCAGATCACCCTAAGTTCAAGGAGATCGTTTTTAAATTAAGTGAACTGGGTTTTACAGTCTCACCATCCTCATTAAGAGCGGATAAGCTTGATGATGAACTTATGGAGTTGTTTTCAAGTTTTGGGTTGAGAACACTAACTGTAGCTCCTGAAGCAGGCTCTGAAATCCTAAGAAAGGTTGTTAATAAAGGTATAAGAGAAGAAGATGTAGTTAATTCTATTTTGCTCGCTGAAAGATACGGAATTGAAAAGATGAAGTTCTACTTTATGATCGGCTTGCCCGGTGAGACGGATGAAGATCTCGAGGATATTTTGGAGATGGCGATGTATGCTAAGAGGCATCTCAAGAGGGTGGAAGTATCGGTAAATCCACTGGTTCCTAAACCTCACACACCATTTCAGTGGTTGGCGTTTGGAGGGAAGGAGAAGTTTGATGTGAGAGTAATAAAAGAGCTGAAGGAAAAAATAAGGGTTCTTGGGAGGGAATTCAGGAAGGGTGGGATTGAATTTGAGGCACCGAAGGTGGAGGATTTCGTAATCCAGACTGTCTTGTCGAGGGGAGGCAGAGAGGTTTTTGAACTCGTTGAGAGGGGGAGGAAGAGGGCGTTTAGGAGTATATTCGACATGGGCTTGGAGAAGTACCTTGACTCCTTTGAAGATGAGTACGAAGACTTTCCTTGGAGTGTTGTGGATCACGGTTACAACACAAAAAGACTCAGAAGGGAGTATGAAAGGGCTTTGAGATTGGTTGAGTAGCTTTTACCTTTGTTCACCTCCGAAACTTATGGTGACTCTCAGCTTAAGTCGCCACATGAGCAGAATATCTCGTTTATTATGCTATAAAGTTCATCGAAGTTCTCCTTCCTCGTTGCTGAAATCTTTACTCTTCTGAATCTTAGGGTAGTAAAGTTGTAGAACGGTATCAGGTTTGCGATTAGCTCTGACAGAACACCCTCTCTTTTCACCAACTCCTCTTGTATGTTCTCGATTTCTGGAGGGTAGAATATGTCGGATTTGTTGAAGACGGTAACGGTTTCAAGTCCAGTTCTGAGAGAGATCACCGCACTCTGTGCTATTGCGGAGAGATAACCCTCGATTGTTTTACACAGCTTGGAGTCTATTAGAAAAATTCCGCATGTAAAATCTCTTAACTCCCTCGTAAATCTCTCTCCAAAATCAGTGTATAGAAATAGTTCGAGTTGTCCGGGAGTATCGTAGAGAACGAACTCATCTTTTAGAATCAGTTCATCTATATTTTCGAGCAGGATGTCCATTGACTTTAGAAGAGCTCCGTTTATTCCAAGGGAGTATTCTTTCATTATTTCCTCCGCTTTAACGAAATCTCTGGCATTTATATCGCATTCATATGCTGGAGGTGTGGCGGTATCGAGATTAACTCTTTTAACGGAGTAGTTTTCTTGAAGAAAATCACCGAACTCCTTTACGAGTGTGCTTTTACCGCTTCCCGCGTGACCGAGAACTAAGATATTCACACCATCTCTATCGGGTGAAAGATTTAAACATTTTTTGTGTTTACTGTTGTGATGTAGGGGTACCACTTTTGTGAGAACTCACCTGCCTGCCACTCTCTGCACTTCATTTATAATGTTCTCTGCGATCTTTTTGCCGAGAATCGTTGAGATCTTTTCTTCGTTGCTTAGGATATCATCATAACTTTTTATTCCTGCATTGTATAGTTTTCGAGCTCTAACTCTTCCAACCCCCTTTATTCCAACTAAGTCTATGAGTTCTCCCTTTATCCCGTATTTAATTCTGAAATCAAGATTTTTCAAGGTGTTTGAGTGGTAGTTCATATTCTCCGCAATCCTTCGCAGGGAGTAGGACAGCCATTCCGCACTCTCGATGATTCTCCTAAGATCACCGGGTGAAATTCCGAATTTCTCACAGATCGTATCCTCATCTTCTTCGTTGATCCATTCTTGAATGCATAGTGCGGTTTTGAACTCTCTCAGAAACCAGTCATAATCTATTGAGTATCCTGAAGGATAGTATGTTAGTTCATCTCTAACGGAGAACGCCTCATCTTCAACCCAATCATCGGATTTCTTGAGATAGAGCTTCTCCATATCGGGAGTTCTGCATATCAGGTGTAGGGTTGCAATCTCGGAAAGGTCATCGAACCTTTTCAAGCAGTCTATGAAAATAAATCCAGAGAGCGGATCGATATATAGTTTTGACACTAAACTGCCGGTTGAAGTCGGTAAGAGCACTCCCGACTCGTTTTCTATGAATCCCCACTTTTCAAGCTGTCCGACCACTCTCTCTATCTCGAAAACGGGAGAAACTTGATTTTGGTAAAAAAAGAATGTATCGGAGAAAAATTCAATGAGTTCATCCATAGTTCTGGCAAACTCCTCGGAGATCAAAGAGAGGGTATGGAATCTAAGATGTGTTTCTGCACCAAGTTTTGACTCTATGTCCTCAGGTCTGCCGAAGATGTATCTCTCAAAAACGGAGGATTTTTCGCTTTTGTTTCTGACTACCAGTATTGCCTCACCTCTTGGATCCATTCCCGGTCTTCCTGCTCTCCCTGCCATTTGCTTGTATTCCATCACCTTTATGGGAACGCTTCCGTAGCCCTCAAATCGGTAATAGCTTTTTATTATGACTCTTCTGGCTGGAAGGTTCACACCGGCGGAGAGTGTTGGTGTGGACACAACAACCTTGATTCGTCCATCTCTGAATGCATCCTCAACTATTTTTCTCTGAGAGTTTAGCAATCCCGCATGATGAAATGCAGAACCAAGTCTGATGCAGTCCGCAAGGTTTCTGCTCATCTCACCTTCGTTTTCCTCCAGAATCTTTTTTGCTATGTCCTCGTTTTCGTTCGGATTTATAAACTTCATTGTTACGGTAGAAAGCCTCTTTGCTGTCGCTTCGGCGTTTCTTCTCGTTGAATCGAAAATCAATACTTGCCCGCCCTCTCGTAGGCAGTCCACTGTTAATACAGAGATATCTCCTCTCCCAATTTCTTTGGTTTCTATCTCTCCGTTGGATGTTAATTCGAGAACACCGTTTGAGTAAACACCCTCGTAAAGTTTCGTGGGTCTCCAGTCTGAGAAATAAAGTTCTGCATTCAACCATCCCGAAATCTCATCTGCATTTGGGATGGTAGCGGATAAGGCGATAAATCTAACCTCGGGGTTGATTTTTCTGAATTTTGCAACTATGATTTCGACAACCGGACCTCTTTTTCCGGAGTCAAGGAGGTGTATTTCATCGATAATTACGCAGGTTATCTTTTTTATCCAGCTTGCTCCGTTTCGTAGAAAAGAATCCGCTTTTTCGGAAGTGGTTACAATTATATCGCTGTCTCCAAGCGCTTCCTCTCTTGATTCGAAATCACCTATGGAGTATGAGGTCTTAACTCCGATTTTATCCCATTTCTGGAACTCCTCATATTTTTCTACTGCGAGAGCTCTAAGTGGGACGATGTAGAGGCATTTTCCACCCTCCATTATCTCTCTGATCATAGCGAGTTCTGCAAGAAGGGTTTTACCACTCGCGGTAGGGACAGCTATGACGAAATTCTTCTTCGAGAATAAACCCAAGTTAATAACATCTTCCTGAGGAGGGAAAAGCTTTTTTATGCCCTTCTCTCTTAGGATGTCCACAGCATATGTTGAAATAAATGGTTCTAACTCCTCAACATCCATATTCATTTTTGTTAGCTCTCCATCTCTAATTAAATTTTTTTGGTGTAGTGTTAAAGTAAATGGCTTAAGTTTAATGTCTACTTACTCTGTATTGGTTTTTATCTATTGGCTATGATGCTTCTCTCATTTGTTGTATTGAATTTTACTTATTTTTCTCTCGAAAATATAGTGCTCGTAATTATTCTCAACTACATTTTTGGTTTTTGGCTATTTTTTAAGTTTGTAGCATTAAAAAGCAGTGGGTCAGTGGCTTTAACATGTGTAGCTACTTATCGTGGGAACTAAGACATCTGCAGTAATTGTTTTGTTCATTGGAATACCGCTCAGATATTGTGGTAAAAAACGAGACTCTCAGAAACCATACTAAATTGATTTTTTGTAAGACCAATGTGTAACAATATAGAAACAAGCTAAGCCACGGGCGGGAATTGAACCCGCGACCTCGTGCTTACCAAGCACGCGCTCTGCCTACTGAGCTACCGTGGCGGTGTTATGTATCGCAACACACTCTACTGTCACTATGGATTGAGTTGTGAAGGGATTAATAAATTTACGGTTGTGGGTGGGGTTTGGATTTTGATCGAGCTAAGTTGTTGAGTCAAGTAAAAGTTCATCAGAATCGTGTTGCTGTGTTGCTGGCTTCATCGTGTTTAAGCTTTCATATTTTCTTGTTTGGATTAATTAAATAAAAGTTTACGGCATAAAAATTTAGTACACCTTCAAGAAAGGTATGGACATGAGATGGAATATCATAACCCTCCTTACGGACTTCGGGGATTTTTATCCGGGAGTTATGAAGGGTATGATTCTTAAAATAAATCCCAAGGCTAAGATCGTGGATATAACGCACTCTGTTGAACCTCAGAATGTACTTCAGGGTGCTTTTCTCCTATGGAACTGTTCGAAATACTTTGAGAACTCAATTCATGTTGCGGTAGTTGATCCGGAAGTTGGAAGTGATAGGGATGCGATTATCGGCGTCTCGAAAAGAAACATCTACATAGCTCCGGATAACGGAATCCTATCTGGTGTCATGGATGAGATAGATGAATTCTACAGAATAATTCCGGAAAAAACAGCTATCTACTCTCGTAAATTGTCATCAACATTTCACGGAAGAGATGTGTTCGCTCCAGCTTCCGCTCTTGTGTCAATAGGAAGGATGGGTGAAATTGTAGAAAAAGCAGACTTAAAACCGGTTAAACTTGAAATTTTTAAGACGGAGGTCAGGAGAAATGCGCTGGCATGTAACATAGTATATGTAGATTCTTTCGGCAACATCGTAACAGACCTGAGAGAAGATGAGTTGAGCAAACTCGACTTAAGTGGATTCTATCTAGATGGTGTGGAAATACCCTTGGTAAGAACATTTTCGGATGTGGAAGTGGGTAAACCTCTCGCTTACATCGGTAGCTTTGACACTCTTGAAATTGCGGTTAGAGAAGGTAGCGCATCTCAGAAATTCGGATTAAAATCAGGAAGGTTGGAGTTGGAGTTCAGATTTTAATTAAAATTTGAAATGTAATTGAAGTCGAAATTTTTTTAAAGTTAAAATTGATTCAGAGTTAATTGCACATTGGTGATGCAGAAATGGGATCGAACTCGAGAATTGAGCTAAACTCAAAATTTCTGCAATTGTTTAAAGTACTCTCCGTAGTAATAGTTTTGACCGCGACATCTATCGGAGTTAGTGTTGTATCGGGCATGAAAATGGAATTTGACGCATTCTGGTGGCATCTTTTGTCGAGTTCTCTTATTGTAGGTGTTCTATCCTACTTTACGATTAAATCCAAGTTTTATGGAGTTAGACTCTTCTTGACGATACTATTTGTGTTTTTTGGAATTTACACATTCAATACTCAGATTGAGGCTGTATTCTTTAGACTGGACATACCCCGGGAGGAGGTATTTAAAATTCTGGTTTCTGGATTTTTCACTGCCTTTTTATCTGCGATCCTTCTCGTTATGACCTTTGGAAAGCATGAAGGGTTAAGTCTGAGCAAAACTCCATCGGTATCTCAGGAGCTTGTTTTGAGGGTGATTCTCTGTGATTTTGTCTACATCATTCTGTATATTGTTGCGGGAATGATAGTCTTCCCTTATGTTAGGGAGTTTTACACAACACTACCAGACATTTCCCAGATTCTTTTTGTACAAACCATCAGAGGGCTCGTGTACATCGGCTTAGGCTTGCTCGTGATATATTCGATGGGTGGCAGAATCTCGGAAATAGCAATCACATTGGGCTTAATATTTTCTGTTCTCGGTGGAATAGCTCCTCTCTTGCTACCAAACCCATACATGCCTTTTAACATCAGAATAGTTCATCTGGTTGAGATTGGAGTCTCGAATTTTGTTTTTGGGGCTATTGTGGGATTTGTGTTCCGGGACATGGCTGAGTAAATTTGGGTTTGAGTAAATGTTAACTACTTAAAAAGGAAAAAATGGAGTATGCATCCACTCCTGAGGAAAGAAGGGTTCATCCTTGATGTTGACGGGGTGATTGGTAGGGGAAGGAAGCCAATCCCACCCGCTGTTGACGCAGTGAAAAAGCTGATTGAGATGGGGAAGATAGTTGTTTTTGTATCGAACAATTCCACGAGAAGTAGAAGGATATATCTCCAAAGATTCAAAGAATACGGGCTAGATGTGGATGAGTCTCAGATGATCCTTGCAACTTATGTGACTGCCGAATACATAAAAGAAAAGCACGGAAAAAGCAAAATTTTTACAACAGGTGAGGATGGGTTGAAAGAAGAACTCGTTCTTGCGGGACATAAGGTGGTTGATTACGACGAAGCTGAGGTACTTGTTGTAGGATCTAACAGAGGTATAAATTTCGAGATAATGACTAAAGCACTTAGAATGTGTCTTGATAAAGCCAAGTACTACTATGCTACGAACCCCGATAAGATATTTCCTTCGGAAGATGGTCCAATTCCCGGCACGGGAATGATAGTGGGCTCTCTCTACTGGATGACCGGTAGATTGCCAGATCGAGTTTGTGGAAAACCGGAGAGGGTTATAATGGATCTGACTCTGAAGAAGGTTGGTTTGAGTGCGGAGGATGTCGTTGTTGTGGGGGATCAAATAGACATCGATGTGAAAGCTGGGAGGGTGATAGGTGCGAAAACTCTTTTGGTCCTCTCTGGAGTAACAACGGAGCAAAATCTTGAAGAAATGGTTAGAAAGGCAGGTATAAAACCGGATTATATTCTTAGAGATCTCAGTGGGTTATTTAACGCTTAGCGGAATTGGATATTTTTTGCGGTCATTATTTTCGATGTTTTTATTTTTAATCTCATCATGCTTACATTTTTCATTTTATTTTTTAATAATAAAATTTTTAAAATGGAGTATTCAGCTGTATCTGGGTGTTTTTTCAAGTTTTCATGAAAATCTATGTTAAATAGCTGTGGTATCTTAATCCCTCTTTTGAAAACTCTTTTCAAAATATACTACTGCATTATCATCATCATATAATAATTGTTATTAATATGATGATTAAATAATCATAAAATGAAAAAATTTTTAAAATAATATCTGCACTTATAATTGATGTATGCTCAAATCCCCTCTTACATTTCTAAGAAGAACATTTTCGTTCTCTTTGTTGTTTTTACAATCCTTAACTTCACGGATCTTTTAACAACGATATTTGCCTTAAATACTGGACTGTATCATGAAATGAATGTTTTCATATCGTTTCTTTTCTCGGTATCTCCTCTATTCATGTCTCTGTATAAAATTGTGGTTCCCTTGCTTCCCTTTGGGTTTTTGTTCTGGTACAGGAAGAGGGTGTTTGTGGAGAACTACACAAATCTTACCTACTCTGAGAAACTGAAGGTTGTTATTATAAGCTCCGTTTTTCTTGCTATGGTGTTAAGCACGATCTTTTACGCGTATGTGGTTATCCACAACATCCTACTTCTTCTCTGAGTTTGCGGATTTGATGTAGGGGATAAGTTCCCTCAGGTTTTTTATCCTAATATCTGAAAGATCGTAAAACTCATGAATTATGTCTTTGTTTTTCTCCGTTTCAAGTAAAACCGTTCTAATTCCTGCGAGCTTTCCGGATATTAGATCGAATTTAAAGTCTCCTACCGTGATGCTCGTATCTGGTGTGGATTTGGATTTTACCAAAGCAAGGATCATTGGAAGGGGGGAGGGCTTGGGGAGGGTTGACTCTCTGCTGATTATGTAGTCGAATTCTATTCTGAACTTTCTCTTGAATTTTTCCGCAAAAATCTCCGCACTCTCTCTGCAGTTTCTTGTTACAATACCCTTTTTTATTCCAGAATTGTCGAGAAACACCATCAATTCCTTAACACCTTCATTCAACTTGGAGTTCTTGGCTGATTCGATCTCAAATTTTTTGAGTATCTCGAATTTTCTTTTCCTTTCCTCGAGAGGAGACTTGAGTATGCTTTCGAGCACAAATCTTTCTCTTATCTCGAGAACCTCTCTGATTCGATCGAAAGGTAGGTTGAACTGGGTGAGTGTGCCATCCAAGTCGAATATTACATTCTCTACCCTTCCATCCCTGAAGTTTTTGTTCCTCATTTCCAGCCATTTTTACATTTGGAAGGTAAAAATTTTTGGGAATTGTACGCTGGTGAGGGTTGTAAGGTTGTCGGTAAGCCCGAAAATGTTTAATTTTCTGAGAATGAATTAGTTTGCATGGACAGGAAAACTTGCTCGATCTACTTGGTGCTCGCCCTGATAGTTTTTGTATCTTCTATCTCAGTTTCACATGCGGAGTTCGTTAACGCAACCGAAGTTAACATAAAGGCGGTTGCTGTAAAGAGTACTGAACCTCCAGAGGGGGCAGTAATAAACATTTCCGTGATCGTAACCCCCGGTGAGGGCAGAGTTTTCGTCTCGACAATCCCTTACACCCAGATTGATATGCAAGGAAGTGCTCAACTTGCAGCATTAACTGCCTGTGACATTTTAGGGCTTGATTTTATGAATTATGACTTCTTCTTCACAGTCGAAGCAAATTCACCGATTGTTGGTGGTCCATCGGCTGGAGGTGTGATGACGATAGCTACGATGTCTGCTTTAAAGAACCTCACTCCCAGAAGCGATGTTTTCATGACCGGAATGATATATCCTGATGGCTTTATAGGTCCGGTGGGCGGAATTCCGTATAAGCTTGAAGCATCAGCAAAAAGCGGTGCCAAAATCTTCCTGATTCCCAAGGGACAAAGGGTTGTAAATATTGAGGAAACAGTTCAAGAGAAAAGAGGCCCATTTATTTTTGTAACTACAAAAACAAAGCCCATTGATCTGGTAGAATACGGAAAAAAACTCGGAGTTGAGGTCATCGAGGTAGAAACTGTGGAGGAAGCGTTCTTGTACTATACAAACCAGACCATCGTTAAACCCCAACTAACAACAAACCTTTCCAAGTATTCCGATCTACTGAAAATGCTTGCAGAGATAATGAAGAGGGAAACTAACGATTTGTACCGGAAGGTAGAGAAATTTGGAATATCTGATAGGGCAAGGGAGATGATCAGGAAGGGAGAGGAGAGTTACAGGAAGGGTGACTATTATACCTCAACGAGTCAGTACTTTACCGCTAAGATTGAGTTAAGGGGTATTTACTACAAGAACACTGTGAAAAATGAAAACGATCTTGAAATAGAGCTGAATGCTGTAGAAAGAGAAATTAACGAGAGCAAACAGTACCTTCTATCGCAAAAGGAAATGGGAGTAGAGTCATTTCAGATTTTTGGTGCAGCACAGGAGAGAATAACCCTCGCTGAGGATTACCTCTACCTCGCAAGGACATCAGATGACATGGACTCTGCTATAGGATACTTGGCTCTTGCAAAGGAGAGGGTTGAGAGTGCGAAGGTATGGCTCTCCTTGCTTGAAACGATATCAGAGGATATACCGATAAAAAAGGAGGAGATAGAAAGGAGGACCCAGTTCTATCTGAGTCAGGCGGAATCAATCGTTGTATATGCTATTGAGATTGGTGGGTACTCCCAGCTGATTGATGAGGCAGAGAAGAGCATAAAACTTGCGAGAAATCAACTTGAAGAAGGATTCTATGCGGGTTCTGCAGTCTCTGCGATAGATGGAATCACTAAGGCGAGTCTGTCCATAGAGTTGATAAATGTGGACGAGGACACGCTTAATGCTAAGGTTTATTCCGCAAATGAGTCTGCAAGAAGAGCGATAGGGGAGCTTGAGAAGATAATCACACCTGTGCTTCCCGTAGCTTATGTTGAATATGCGGACACATCCGAGAATCCTGTGAAGAGGTTATCGTATTACAAGTTATCCGAGAGGCTTGCAAAACTCATGCTCTCTCTATCGAGGGCTTATCCCGAAAGAAAACTAATTGAGGTTGAGTTCACACAACCATCTGATATGGTAAAAGAGTCCGACATCATTCCGAACATTACTAAAACCAAAATTGAGCAAATAGAAAAGATAGGGAAGATTATAGAGAAAATTCCCGGGTTTGAGGCGAGTACCGCAATCATAGCACTCGTGTTTTACATTGTCTATAGAAGGAGGAAGTAGCAGAACACTATAACACTTGAGGTTGCGAGGAAGTTAACTCCTGAATTACTCAAATGCCCCATCTTCTCCAGAGTTGCACCGAGTATGCTGTCCACATGCACCGCTATGAATCCTGCGAGCAAGGGTATGAACACATCCTTAGCTGGAATAATTCCGAGGAGGAATGCAAGTACAGATACGATCAAACATCCCAAGAATGCGGACACCTCTCCTTTTATCGATATCCCGCCACTCTCACCCGGAATAACTTTTGAGAAATCGGTGATGAGGTACACATCTCTGCTCGTTTTGCCTATCTCGCTTGCCATTGTATCTCCGAGTGCACATGAAATCGAGGCAATGAAGGAAAGGAGGAATATTTCGTATCCATACACGCCGTAGTTCATAGCAAAAAAGAGTGCGGGAAGGCTGTTGGCGAAAACATTCGAGTATCCCCTTGCTCCACCCGCTGGCTCGCCAACACCGAGTAGCTCCTTTTGGGAGTATTTGTATTTCGTTGCAAGGCTTCCGATTATGTAGAATGAAAGCAGTATCAGGAAGAATCTTATGTCTGTGAAAACTATAATGAGGGTTCCTATGAGGGTTGCACTTAGCAATCCGCTCTCATCTGCAACTCCCGCCCTCATGGCGGTAAGTGATAATCCGAAAGAAAGTAGGAAAGCCATTAGCAGTTCTTTGAGGTTTGCCGAAATTCCATAGATGCTGAATATAAGGAAGACCGTGAATGCGGAAGTGATCAGTGTTACTCTATCGTCGTTCTCGGTTTCGATGCTTTTAATCAATGCAGAGCTAATTCCCCCAAGTAGTGAGAGGAAGATGAGGAAGTTCAGGTCGAAATTGATGAAGTTGAATCTGAGGAGGTAGTACAGGTACATAAAGGTGGATAAGGAGAACAAACCAATTTTGATCAGCGGATTTATTCTTTCAAGCTTTGGGTTGCTAAGGTGGTTGTGCAGTAGTTCATTTGCTAAGAGTATGAAAATTGAAACCCCTATTATGTAGTGTTCGACTACCAGACCCAGAACTATCAGGAGCAGTATTACCAGATAGCTATTGAAAGCGGATGTCTCAAAATTCATCTTTTTGAGAGAGAATCTAATTCTCTCTCCGTTAATAACAAGAAAAATGCTGAAAAAAATTGTAAAAATGCCGATAGACAGTTTGAGGTCTCCGAAAGGAACTACAATTGATATAAATACTATTGAAATGATAAATATAGTCTCATTAATTTTTTGAATACCTTTTCCCATTGGCAAAGGTTAAGTAACTTCGATTTTAAAAAACTACCGATGCTTAAAATCACCGTTCCAGAGTTCATCAGAAGAATATATGAAAAAAAGCTTGAAGGAGAAGTTAAACGGGGTAAGATACCATCACACATAATGATCGTAACTGACAGCAATGATGCGGTGAAGCACTTGGAGAAGTTAAGGAATTTCGTTGAGTGGTGTTTCGATTTCGGTATCGAGGAAATCTCTCTGTGTGTGAGCCTTTCCGATGGTCAAGAAGTGCATCCAATCCTAAAGAGGATTGAGGGAGAGCTGGTTAAAATTCCACTCGAGATAGCTCTCTGTACAGTCACACCGGAAGAGTTCAGCGAATGTGAGGGCAAGCTCAGAATAAATCTCATAGTAGGGTATGGTGGAAGAAGAGAGATAACTGATGCCATCAAAAAATTGGCGGAGAAGGTTGAGAAGGGAGAGTTAGATCCAGAGGAGGTATCAGAGAGAGATATTGAGAATCACCTCAAAATAAAATCAACACCGGACTTGGTCATCAAGGCGGGAGAGGACATACCGGAATTTCTGATATGGCAGAGCATATACAGTGAACTTTACTTTCTCGACTCTGAATGGGGTGAGTTGAGATACATCGATTTTTTGAGGTGTCTGAGAGGATATCAACAAAGGGAGAGGAGATTCGGAAAATAGATGGAAGATGGGAAATAGTGAAGATAGTGAGTAGTGAGGGGATATAATGGCAAGAAAACCGGAAAAAATACAGTTTATACCGAGGGAGGAAAAGCTCAGAATCATAAGATCAATAGCGGACTATCAATTCGGAAAAGGAGCGGGTAGAGCCTTGTTTCCGGATTCCTGCAAGTTTATCGTCTCCCCTAAAACCGGGAGAATCAGACAGATAATTGACGATGGTGTGAGGATCGCTACCTTAAAAACCGATTCTGGTTTGTTTAGCTTAAGCATTGAAGGAGCGAGAAGATTACACTCTTTTTTGAAATTTCCCTCTATGAGGGTTGTGGTTTTGAATGATGTAGCCAGCTTCATCTCGGATGGAAAAAATGTTTTTGCAAAACATGTTGTATCTGCGGACAGATCCATAAGGGCGGGGGATGAAGTCCTCGTTGTGGATGAGAATGACAATCTACTGGCAACGGGAAAGGCAGTTCTTGGGTACATAGAGATGATGCAGTTCGAGAGAGGGATGGCGGTCAGCGTTCGGGTGGGAATAAAAAATTGACGGAATTTAAGATAAAAAATAAAATAAACAAACATCATGTGGAATAAAATTATTTATTTGTGGAGTGCATAATTGAGAACATGATTCGAACGAAAAAACCGGAAATTAAGAAGGACATTCTTGTCGATAAGAACAGAAAGGTCATGATCATCCGAAAAAATGCGGTGATAGGCAGGAAAATAAAATTCGATGGGAAGGTCATAGTGGGTATGTCCGCTTGTGTATGGGGTGACATCCATTGTGATGAGCTGAATACGGGAAAGAACACGATCTTGTCCGGGAATGTTAAATGCAGAAAGGCTGTTCTTGGATCAAGAACTGAGTTTAACTATTTAAGCGCGAAAGAAGTTATACTCCAGAACAGATGCAAGGGAAAACATCTAAAAGCTGAAACCGCCATTTTGAGGAAGAATGTATCCATTGAAAAGCTCGAATCCGAAACAGCCTATCTTGATGGGGTTTCAAGCCTTGGAGAGGTTTTGGCGAAGAAGGTTGTAGCATCTAAAACGGAGGAATAGGAGAGGAGCAAATTCGTTCAATCAAAATCAAAAAAAGTAAAAAGTTATTGTGGTTTTTCCATAAGTTTGGTCTTGCTGAGTATTTCTCCATCTTTTGAGTGTGGGTTTCTGTAAACAGTGTCTCCACCTTTCTCTATCTCTCTTGCTCTATCTGCTTCTATTGCAGCCACCCTCATCATCTCATGGGCTGATGCAACGAGCGGGATGTATTTTTCTGGATCTCTCTCAATGAAACAGCCCTTAACATCTATGTCTGCGACCTTCTCTGCGATGTAGTATGCCGCCATAGCCTTTGCTTTAGCGTATGGGTTGGAGAACCTACCCGCCTTCACCGCTCTTTCTGCGGTAACGACCACCTTTGGAAGTTCGGGTGTTTTGCCTTCTTTAAGGGCGGAGATAACCTTATCTATCTCTTCCTGAACAAGTCTGAATGCTCCGGTAGCTGCGAGAACCTTAACGACATCTGCATTGAAGAGAGCCATTTCTGTTGGGTCTAAGAACTCCCTCCTTGCTCCAATCATGGAGTCCGCATTCACGAGGATGTAACCGAATCCCTTCTCCTCGAACTCCTCCTTAGCTTTTTTAGCGGGAGCATCACTAATTACTATCACAGGCTTTCCTTCAAAAGCCTCTCTCGCAGCTTTTGGTCCGGGTAATGCTGCATTCGGGGACACGACGATAATAAGATCCGGATCAAACTCCTTCATTTTTTCTGCGACTTCAGCCTCTTCTGGTTGCATTTTTGCACCACTTGTAACAACTCTTACTGATATATCTCCTCTGTCTGCTCTTTCATCCAGAAGGTATTCCACGAGAAGAGCGGTTCCAATTGCACCCATCTTTACAACGCCAACCTTAACCATATCAACCACCGATTTTCCATAAGCATGAGGTAAATATAACCATTTCTTTTTTTAACTCAAAACATCTTCCGAAATTTTTTTCGATCACTGCTCGCAAATCTCTCAATTAAGCATTTCGGTACTGGTATCTACCAGCGAAATTCATCAATTCTTGGAACATCTGAATAAATCAGAAAATTAAAAAACAAAGCTTCCAACTTCATTCCATGCGAAAAATTTTAATTGTTATTTTTGTAACTATTATTGCCTCAACTTTCTCCACCTCCCTCCATGGAACATACCTTGTTATTTCTGGAGAGGATAAAAAGTGTGTAGTACCCATTTCTGAAAATGAGGTTTTTTCTGTATCTTTCATACATTCTGTTGAGCTATCAAGAGAGATCGATTTCTATAGAGTGGATAATGGTTCTATAAAGCTTTTTAAAACCCTTGTAAAATCTGCGGGATGGGGACTGCCGAGCACCGAAAACTTTTCGGTAACAATTTATAAAGGTGAGGGATGGTTTGAGTACAGAATCGAAAGGGACATCGGGATACTTAAAATCTCGACGACCCAGTTCAACAGGTATCTCGTTGAAACTCAAAATTTTAAAATAAGTCTTGGACAATTTGGAAAAAATGTGGAGATAAAAACAAAGTCAATAAATCTGATACTTGCATTGTTCGAGAGGAGGTGTGCGAGTGGGTGAAGAGATTGATGTAGCCGAGCTTGAGAAGAAATTTCTCCATGAAAGAGATTTGAAAGGGAGGTACGCTCTGATCGTGTCCGTAATTGCGATAACCTTCTCGACTTTTCATGTTATTAACGGCTCGTTCACTGGTCTTTTACAGCACGATATTGTTAAATCAATACACCTTGCATTTGCGGTCGCACTTTCCTTTTTGATATTTCCCAAGACAAAGAAAAGGATCGAGGAAAAGATACCTTATTATGATTTTGTTCTTGCATTAATTGGATTTTATACTGCCTTTTATCTTGCAATGAACTATAGGGAGATCCTTTTCAGAGCTGCAATTGGATACACACTCTACGATTTTATAATCGCCTTGGTAGCTATAATATTCGTTCTCGAAGCGACGAGGAGAGTCGTAAATCCTGCTCTTGTTGTGGTAGCGGTGGTATTTATTCTCTACGCCAAGTTTGGTGCGAATCTACCCGGAGCACTATCTCATCCGGAGTACGAGTGGAAGGAGATACTTGAGCATCTTTACTACACCAAGGAAGGGATTTTTGGCACTCCTATAGCGGTATCATCCAGCTTTGTTGTTTTATTCGTTATCTTTGGGGCTTTTCTTGAGAAATCTGGTGCGGGGAAGTTCTTCATAGATCTCGCTTACTCTGTAACTGGTTGGATGGTGGGAGGTCCTGCAAAGGCTGCAGTGGTGTCTTCAGCACTGATGGGAACAATCTCGGGCAGTTCTGTCGCTAATACCGTCACCACTGGAGCATTCACGATTCCTCTGATGAAAAGAGTTGGTTACAAGCCGGAATTTGCAGGAGCTGTAGAACCAGCAGCATCCACAGGGGGGCAGATAATGCCACCCATTATGGGTGCGGCAGCATTCATCATGGCTGAGTTTGTGGGGATGCCCTACATAAATATCGTTTATGCAGCAATAATCCCTGCGTTTCTCTACTTCTTCGGCGTTTTTTCTGCGGTTGATTTTGAAGCGAGAAAGGAGAATCTAAAAGGGTTGAGGAGAGAAGAACTCCCACATCCCTTACAGGTTTTGAAGGGAGGATGGTTCTATCTCGTGCCCCTTTTCATCATTATATACATGCTTGTTAACGGTTACACTCCCATCCTCGCAGCGGTGTTCTCGATTTACGCGGTTATAGCTATAATGGTTCTCGAACCCATCATTAAAAATTTGAGAATGGATGAGAGCGAAAGACTCCCTATGAAAGAGGTTTGGAAGAGAATAACCTACAACATCTTATCTGCCTTAGAGCACGGTGGGAGAAGTGCGGTTACAGTTGCAATGGCTTGTGCATCCGCGGGAATAATTGTTGGGGTTGTAACACTTACGGGATTGGGATTCAAGATTGCAGCATCAGCAATAGCTTTATCTCAGGGATATCTTCTGATAATACTCGTTTTGACTATGTTTGTATCTCTCGTTCTTGGAATGGGTGTTCCAACAACCGCAAATTACATAATAACGAGTACTATTGCAGCTCCAGCCATAATAACTTTTATGGCTCAGGGATACGGAATGAGTGTAAGGGATTTTCTCGACGCATATCCTGAGCTAATTCTTCCAGCACACATGTTCGTTTTCTATTTTGGTGTTGCAGCAGACTTAACACCTCCTGTTGCTCTTGCGGCGTATGCTGGCTCAGCAATAGCAGGAAGCGATCCATGGAAAACAGGAATAAATGCTGTAAAAATCGGAATTGGCAAGTACTTGGTTCCATATTTGTTCATATTCTCTCCGATACTGCTTCTCGTAGGAATAAATTCGATAAGTGATGTGCTAAATCTGGTTCTGCTCGTGGTATTGATAATGGTTGGGATAATGGCAATAAACGCGGGAACTGTGGGGTGCATCTTAAAACCTTTGGGTAAAACCCTCCGGTTGGTGTCAATTGTGGCGGGAATAATGCTGTTGATACCTGATTATACAATAAAAACTTTGGGTTTGATAATATTCATAGGAATATTTTTAAACCAGTTTTACGGTTTATCTAAGGGGGTGAAAAGAAATGAAATATAAAGTTGGAATTTTGCTCGTCATTGCAATCTCCCTGCTTTTCCTCGGATGCGTTCAGGAGGAGCAGAAGGCGACACCAACACCGGTTGAAACTCCAAAAGAAACTCCAAAGGAAACACCCAAGGCAACACCTACCGAAACGAAAGAGGTTGAGGTTACGATTGTAACTGGTGGTTCTGCGGGAACGTACTATCCTGTTGGTGGAGCGATGGCACAAGCCATAACCGAATTCGCTCCGGGAATTAAAGCAACAGCGGTAACATCAGGAGCATCTGTTGTTAATGCAAGAAAGATTGGTGATCTTGAAGCTGAATTCGGATTACTGCAAAATGATGTTGCTTATTATGCATACAACGGAGTAGAGATGTTCAAGGACGCAAAAGTCGATAAAATAAGAGGAGTCGCAACTCTTTACCCAGAAATAATTCAGATTGTAACGCTTAAAGAGAACAACATCAAGACGATATACGACCTGAAAGGAAAGAGGGTTGCTGTAGGTGCTCCGGGTTCTGGAACTGCTGTGGATGCCTTGCAAATCTTGAAGGCTGCGGGAATCGATGAATCAAATACCGACATAAGGTATCTTAACTTCAAGGAAGTCTCAGACTCACTAAAGGATAAGACGATCGATGCTGGTTTCATCGTTGCAGGAATACCAACAGCAGCGGTCAGCGATATTGCAGCGGTGAGAGATGTTGCTATTGTGGAAGTACCTGATGAGATCTATCAGAAACTTAAGGAAGATTACCCGTTCTACACTCAGGTTTCAATTCCTGCGGGGACATACAAGGGTGTAGATGAGGATGTCAAGACCGTTGCAGTCCTTGCTATGCTTGCCACAAATGCTGACCTATCAGAGGACTTGGTCTATGAAGTTACAAAGGCGATATTTGAACACAGAGATGTTCTTGAAGCAGCACACAAGAGAGCTGCAGATATAACGCTTGAGACAGCCCTAGACGGAATGTCAATCCCACTCCATCCGGGAGCGGAGAAGTACTACAAGGAAAAAGGGTTGATATAATTTTATAATTTTCTAATTAATTTTTTTTAGTTTTGGGTTTTATCTTTAAAGTTTATTTTTAGTGTCTCTCTATTTTTGACTTTTACCTATTCTTAAATTTAATTCGTAGATCTGGTTATATACTTTTATAATTGATAAAAAAGAAAAATTTATAAAGTAGATGTATAGAAGATGTGCAATGAGAGATAGATTATTTGGTATTTTAATCTCTCTGATTCTGGTATTGTTGGTGGTGGTTACCGGTGGGAGTGCAAAAATTCTAAGTTATAAGGGCATACTGTCCTATGATTCTGAATGCATGGAGATTCTGGATATGCTCGCAGCCCTTGAAGGTTTCAGTTACGGCGAAGTGGAAATTGCAGAGCGTCTGTTCGGTGATGAGAAGATAAACTTTGAGGTTGAAACCTGGAAGGGGAAGTGCTATTATGGCATTGGAACCCTCAACGGAGAGGTTGTTATCGTGTCCAACAAGCCCTTCAAGAGTCCAACTATGCTTGCTTATTCAGATTCTAAGACCGTTAAGCTCCTTTTCAGAAATCCGAATGAGAAACTTTTCATGGAGGCGTTGAAGACGGGCAGGATAAGGATTGAGGGAGTTGGGATAACCAATGCCTTCAAAGTGGGTTTGATCAATGCCTTTGGTGGATTCTTCATGCCCCGAATCGGCGAGAGGAATGCAACATTGAACATCACTAAACCAATCTTTGTTTTCAACTTCACATCTCCTGATGATTATGATGGGGATGGCATCAATAACTCCGCAGACATGTGCGACCCATATCTTTTGAAAGAAAAACTGAATGCTACAGGTGAAATAGTAGGTGATGAGGAGGTGAAGTACTATCTCTGCCCCTCCTTCTCATCTAGAATTGGGGAGGAGTATGGTGGAGATTCTCCCTATGTTGATATTTATGATTACACTACCATCAGTGGATGTGGGATAAAGGATACGGATGGTGGGTTGAGGTACTACACGAAGGGTAGCATATGTGTTGAGAGCGTAGGGTATTCTCCTTCAAGGATAGTGGAAGGTCCCTTTGGACAGGGGAGATTTGTGAAAGGAGAGATTTACAGCGAGTGCAAGAGGATTTACACGGACTACTGCATCGACGACAAAACTCTCGTTGAGTATTACTACGAACCTCCAAGACGGGTGGTTATAAACAATCCCTTGCTCGGTTCCCAGGTTGTTTACATCAGCGGTGGAGTGAGAAATAAAACATATGAGTGCCCCTTAGGTTGCATGTTTGGTGCATGTCTTTGTAAGGATGTTGACATTCAATTTCTTTACTCGTCTGAGATGGGAGAAGAAAACGGAAAAGTTTACTGGCGAAGGGGGATATACAACAGAAACATATTGGAAGCTTTTAGCTCGTATCCTGATGAACTTGATGGTGGAGGCGACGATGCGGGAGACTATTGTTTGGATGAGACCACCTTGCGTGAATTTTATGTTACACTTAGGAAACCGATAAACACATCATCTCCTGAAGAATGTGTCCTGAGGTCGGAAGATCACCGCTGCGATAGCTGCCTGGACGGAGTGTGCATAAGTAGTGGCAACATCAGAATAGTTGATGTAGATCCGGTACAGGTGGTGTACGGAGCACCTCTGGTCAAGGGTAAAGGCACCGCTTTTAGAGTAATTATCAACTCCACCTTCAGGACTGATATACGTGCTGTGTTCGAGCTCGAGCTCCCGCCTGAGGAGTGGGAGCTTCCAGACAATTACACAGGTTCTTGGGAGATTGAAATCCCTGCTCACGCCAGAACTCACGAAATAATGCTCCCCATTTTCCCTGAAGTTACTGAAGCACTCGAACCAACTCTTCCAAGGTTTTTTGACATTCCCGTAAGTCCGCCGAGACCAACAAGCATAATTCTAGGTCCGTATAATGTAAGCTACAGGGAAGTCCCTAGACCGGTTGCAGATAATGTTCACTTCAAAGTTAGAGTTATCACGAGTCTCAATGAAACTGATAGGAATGATAATGAATTCAGAGGAAGCGTCGACACTGTAACCACGAAGAGAATTAGGATAATGTACTTTATACATGTCTGGGGAAAAACAGAGGGAAGTGCAGAAGACTACACTAACCAAAATCCCCATGTAAAGAATTTTGCATACCGAGAGGGTGACGAATACAGAGTCATGTGTATTGACGAAAATGGAGAAGAAATTTTAACCATCCGAGAGGCTGTGGAGAGAGCCTTGGATAAAGCATACGAAGCGACAGAGTACGTTCTTGGAACAGCACCCATAGCGGACGGTAAGATAGAATACTACATAAACCCTGTGCTCTACACCATCGAAGAGTTTGCAGATGGAAATTTTACCGATCCGGATGTGAGGGATAGTGCAAAGAGAGAATATCTTAGAAATATTAAAAAATTCTCATCCCTTTATGCTGACTACGCAGTCACTCTAAATCCATGCACAAGGGGAGGCCAGAATTGGGGCGATGTTGCAAGTATGATTGGTGCACACCCGGATGCATCTCCTGCTATAGTAGGACATGAGTTACTAAGCCATCAGATATCCGGCTTCCATGAGGAATGTTATAGGTGCAACCCTTACAGACTGCCAAACAACGGGCAAGTCTGCTGTGAGACCTGTGACCATTCTAATAGAGAAGACTGCCCCTACAACAAGTGGTGCAACTCATGCGATGTGGATTGTGAGAGCTGTGTAGCATCTGAAGGATTTTGGGTAAACAAGTGGCGGAAGTATGAAGAGGGGAGATGGGAGGACGGACGCATCGTAGGAAGCAAGTACTACGCCTGTGGCTATATCCCTGTGGATATAACTTGGCAGAGGCTTGGAAGTCTGTGGAAATACAATAGCCAAGAGACCCTTTCAGGAGGTTACTTGGGTCTTATGAATAATTTGAGTAGTTCTGAAGATCCAACAGTTCTCCTTGTTAAAGGTGAGGTTTACAGAGACGGTAAAGCAAGGTTTGGTAGCTTTTGGATAAGGGAAGGCTTTGAGGATGGATTAAGTGACACAGGGGATTACTACATAGTACTCCGTGACTCGCATGGGAACATTATCCGTAGCTACGGGTTTACTCCCACCTTCTTCGAAACAACAGAGGAGCACGAGATCAGAGAGATTAACTCCTCATTTTTCACTTACAGTGTACTGTGGGACGAAAACATAAGGAAAATAGAGATTGTAGATAAAAATTATGAGGTTTTGGATGAGAGATATGTTTCCAAGAATAAGCCGGAAATCCGGGTTCTTTCTCCAAAAGATGGGGATTTGTTTGGTGATGGAGATATAATAACAATAGAGTGGTCAGGTTATGATTTAGACGGAGATACTCTAACTTACATTGTGGAAATGAGCAGAGATGGTAAAACTTGGACACCGCTGACTGGAGAATTAAGGGAGGAAATGTTAGCAATTAATGCAAATCATCTGAGCAGGGGGGAATATGTAGTAAAGGTATCGGTTAGTGATGGAGTCAATACTGCAGAAGCTCTATCGGGAAGGTTCTTTGTTGATGTTCCTGAGGTAAAAATCGAAAGAGAGGTCTGTGGAAATAACTTCTGCAACACAGAATTCGAAAACTCCTTAAACTGCCCGCAGGACTGTCCTACTGGTATAAAAGATAGCATCTGCGATGCTGTAAAGGACAACAGGGTGGATCCGGATTGTAAGGAAGGTGAAGATCCAGACGATACCTCAACCTACGAAGCAAAAATCGCTGAAAAGCATGGTGAGAGTGATAGACTTATTTATGGATTGATGTTGGGCGGGAGTCTAATATTGTCTGGTGTTTTTGTTGGAGTGTACAGGTTCGTGAAGGGAAGGAGAAATAAATAGATAACTAATATATTGATAATATCTTAATTTTTCAATTTCAGTTTTAATTCAGGTCTACCTCACATACTTTTCCAGTCGATTACTAAATCTCTAACGACGTCTTTCCTATTCAGGCAATCCTCAAAATCTTCAATTAAAGTTTTGTTCATATCCACTTCTTTGAACTTCAGATATAGGTTAGCAGGACTACTTCTGAAGGATAGTGATGCCATTCTTCCGCTTTTTATCAATCGGAACCCTATGCTCTCAGGAGGTATTCCGCATGTTATTGGACACTCCTTCTCGAGATAGTACCCCCCTTTCACAATTGCACTCAAAGCTCTTGAAAAGAAGTTCGGTTCCCTGATCGACCCCGCACTTTCTGCTCTTGGGTAAGGGTCTTTTACAAAGAACACAGAGATGCCCTTTCTTAGCTCGGGTATCTCAGCGTCAAATATCTTGGTTGCATCCAAGCCGTAGAATATTAGGCTGTATTCCTCTCTTCCGATTTTAAATATTGCGGAAAATCTTCCTTCCTTCCTCTCCTCTTCCTCCAGCACTCCGATTCTATCTATTTTTCCGAGTATATCGTTGAAGTTCTCTTCTGGAAGGTGGTTGTCAAAGAAAACGAGATTCCTCCCGAGAAAGAGAGCGTGTTCTATGTCACCTCCAGATCCTGCATAAACAACGGGCTCGCTGAATTCCTTCATTTTTACCTCTTTCCACAAAAAGATCATGAAGTCTCTCTCAAAGTCCTCAATCAGCGTAAGTAGCTCCTTAGGAATCATTTAAATCCCTCAACTTTCTTTTTATTTCCTCACACACCCTGAATATTAGCTCCATTTCCTTTCCGCAGATTTTTTGCACTCTTATTATCTCTTTGAGAGCTATGGTGTCATATATCTTCTTACAAAGGTAGTTTATGCAGATTATCTCCTTGATTCTTAATTTACAGCCTCCCTCTGATAGGAAAAAGCATCCATTATCTATCTCTCGTTTCTTGGGAACTTCTCCTTTGACAAGCAAATTTATCAAAATCACAACCGGATCGAATTTATCCTCGATCCCTCTTCCGCAACAGCTTTTATTCCCGCATCCCGCACATAGAGTTGTGATTCCAACTTCCGCAAGGCACTTCTCACACTCATCGGCTATCTTTTCAAGTTCCTCAATCAATTTTTTGATCTTCCCGTCACTTTTTACGAGATCGAGATTTCTCTCAGCCCATTCTATTTTCTCTTCAATCGGTGAAAATTGCGTTACCCTCATTTTTTAGGCCAATCAAAATCACTTTATATTTAAATATGTTGCTGTTCAGCTTAATTTCATGTACTTATACTTCACAGTCTATGCTCTAATCGGAATTTTGAGATTATCTGCGTTCCTTGTTACCGGTTACTTCGTTCTGCTCGCAGAGTTCTTTCACGGCATAATAGATGTCCTCATTCTTGCGGTCCTCAAGAAGGCAAAGGCTATTTCTGAGAAGCCACCCGATGAACACCACCCTTTCGGACACGGACTGGCTGAGAACATAGGTGCGTTAACAGTCTCGATTGCCTTCATAACTCTCGTATCATTTGAAATTATCAGAGAGGGTTTTGGAAAAATAATGAATCCCGGAGAACTGAACTATCCTGAGCTTGCAATTGTTATACTCTTCTCCACCTTGGCTTTACTGGTTTTTGCTATTTACCGTGCGGGAAAAAGAGAGGGACATGTGTTCTCTGCTGTTAAAACTGAGTTGAAGAATGACATTCTTTCAACCTCTGGAGCGGTTATGGGGGTCGCTCTTTCGGGAGTGTATCCGTTTTCTGATGGAATTTTTTCCATTTTTATTGGATTCATTATAGCATACAATGGAATTAGGCTTTACACTAAGAATGCAAACATTCTAATGGGTTTTAGTCCTGAAAAGGAGTTTTACTCCAGAATAGAAACTATTGTAGGTGAATTTGAGGAAGTTGAAGATGTTCATGATCTCTCGGCTGTTTTCATAGGTAACAACAAAATCCACCTCGATATGCATGTCACAGTTGACGGGGAGATGAAGGTGAGAGACGCGGACGAACTGTCCTCGAAAATATCACAAAAAATAAGGAGGAATTTGCCTGAAGTTGAACAAATCTCCGTCCACTTCTGTTCAGAGTCGAGTGGGAAGTTAAGAAAGGTGGAGGGAGATTAGAGGTTTTGTTGAAAATATTCTTTTTTTCTATTTGTTTTTAAGGAATTTCCCACTAAAAATTGGCAGGAATAAAAAAGTTTATAAAAGATGGGCGAGTTGATGGAAACATGAAACCAGTAGGTCTGGATATTGGTACCAATTATACTAAAACCACCGCTGATGGTAAGGATGTTTTGTTATTTCCCAGTGTTGTAGTATTTGGAGAGGAAAAGGACTGGTCACTTCTAAAAAAGTCTCAAAAGGATGTTTACATCGGTGAGGAAGCATTGGACATCGTACAGAACATGGAAAATGTTGAAATGCTCAGACCACTGCACGAAGGAAGGTTAATGCACAAGTCATATCTTGAATTGGCAAGGTATGCACTCTCATCTCTTAATGTTCTGGAGTCTCAGCCCGTAATTGGGACAGGCTTGCCTGTGAAGTCATCGAGGCAGGAGAGGGAAGAACTTACGAGAAGTCTTGAGAATGAGCTAAATGCAAGGGTACTGCTTCTTCCACAGCCGGTAGGCACTCTTGCCCATCTCGGAATTGAGACTGGAGTCTGCATAGACATCGGATTTGGAACAACGGATGTTGTTGTAATAAGCCACATGGAGTATCTTAAGGGAGATACAATGCTGATGGGTGTGGACAGGCTGTACGATAATTTCGAAGTTACGATCAGGAATAAGGCCGGGATAAGTTTAACTCCAGAGGAGATGACGAACCTTCTGACGAACGAACAGTATGAGATCGGAAGGATCAGAGGTGGTAAAAGGATATCTGTTACTCATGATAACATAATTGATGATTACAACTCTCTCATGGTATCATGGGTTGAGAGGATCTCTAACAGAGCCAAAATGCTAATGGAAGGACTATCAACAACCATAGTGGATAAAATAGTCCTGACAGGTGGAGGCAGTGCATTACCGGGAGTGTACGAAGAGTTCCAGAGGAGGTTCGAGGATGTGGGTAAGATACTCGTACCAGAAGACCCAATAAGGGCTAATGCCAAGGGGTACTATGTCCTCGCCAAGCTCTACGCTGATGAATTAGAGCCAAAGAAGGAATCAAAACCCGTTGAAAAATCCGAGGGAAAGAAGGAGGAAAAGAAAGAGGAAAAACCCAAGAAAAAGAAGTAATTTGATTTTCAGTAGTTTTAAATTTTCCTATCTCCCGTTTCTCACTTTTTGACTTATCTTTTGGGCTGGCCTTACTAATTAAGGAGCCTACTACTTAAAGTACTCTCTTGGATCTGCTATCTCTCCCTTCAGTGCAGAGTATGCTGCTGTTGCAGGAGAGGAGAGATATATCTCTGCATTCGGGTTTCCCATTCTTCCTTTGAAGTTCCTATTCTGGGTGGAAAGACAAACCTCTCCATCAGCAAGCACACCTTGATGTATGCCGACACACGGACCACATCCCGGTGGGAGGACAACCCCTCCCGCCTCTACGATCCTTTTTATTATCCCCTCATCCAGAGCTTTCGTGTACACCCTTCTGCTTGCGGGAGCCACCAAAAGCCTGACACCTTTCTTTATCTTTCTCCCTTTGAGAATCTCTGCAACAACCCTCAGATCGGATATTCTCCCGTTTGTGCAGGTTCCAATGTAGATCTGATCAACCTCTGCTCCTTCAACCTCTTCCACGCTAACCGCATTATCTACATTATGGGGCTTAGCAACCATCGGCACAACATCGCCGAGGTCGTAGTAAAATTCCTTCTCATACTCCGCATCCTCATCAGTCTTAATCTCTCTGAAGTCCTCTCCTCTACCGAGGTCGAAAAGATACTCTTTTGTTCTATTGTCTGAAGGAAATATCCCTGCTTTTGCACCACACTCCACAGCCATGTTCGCTATTGTTAGTCTCCCTTCAACATCTATTCTTTCTACTCCTACGAACTCCATTGCCTTGTATGTTGCTCCATCAACTCCGAGGTCTCCGATTATCCTGAGAATCAGGTCTTTGGCGTAAACACCTTTGGAAAATTCTCCATCTATTTCGAACCTGAACGATTCCGGAACTCTGAACCAGTTCTTCCCAAGCATTATTGCAACCGCAACATCCGTTGACCCCATCCCGGTTGAGAATGCTCCAAGACCACCGTATGTGCATGTGTGTGAGTCCGCTCCAACAGCAAGGTCTCCGGGCTTTATGTACTTCTCCACCATTATCTGGTGAATTATCCCCTCACCCGGCGGATTGAAATCCGCCTCACACTCTTCCGCGAACTCCCTTATCATCTTTTGATCATTACTTAATTCCTTTCTTGGAGAAGGAGAAGCGTGATCTACGAAAAAGTGGGTAATATGGCATGCCTTAAGCTCGTCCCGCACCTCAGTCATATTCCTTATCTGCCTTATCGCAAGGGGTGCGGTCCCATCCTGCAATGCTATCTGGTCTATCTTCGCCACCACTATATCTCCAGCTCTCACCTCTCTCCCACTTTTTTCGGAGAAGATTTTTTCCGTTAGTGTTGGCATGTGGTCACCTCTCACTTTGATTGTACCTTTGATTACAACCAAAATCCCAAAATAAAATATTTACCCTTTCTCTTGCGGGGGGTGGAATCAAAGGCATTAGATCAAACCCTCTCTTTTCAACTCCCTGTATGCAAGCTTTGCTATTCCTCCAGCTATATGGCTCTTAATTTCTGAATCACCTTCTAAGTATCTCTCTACCTCTTTCTCATCTGCATTAGCTATATTTTTTACCGTTTGCTCTGTTATTCCGAGTTCTTTCGAAATTTCCGAATATGTCTTCATCGCCTCGTTTCTTAGGACTACAACATAAGATGCCTCAGCGAGACTCGGAAGCCATGTAAGGTTTCTGTATTCCATCAACCTTTTTAGACCTCCTATTAGCTCAATACCCTTTAGAAATACTTTTTCAGCCATTTTATCTATATCTTTTGTTTTCCTCGGTTTAATTACCTCCATGCGTCACCCCCTCCTTTTCGCTGATATACTCTTTCAACGGGGAAATTATGTCGATCGTTCCGAGTTCGGTGATTTTGAATATCCATGTTTCTGGGTCGTGGAGAGCTAATCTCACCCGTCAATCCTTATTGTTCTCAGTACGCTTCCCAAGGGTAGTTTGTAGAGGTTCATATCCCATCTGTTATCTATCAGTTTTTTGTCCAAGATTATTGTCCCATCTACTATGTGGGCGACCGCGAGCCCTCCTGCAGCCTCTGCACTCTCACCTGCTTGGGTCGATCTTTTCTGGGAGACGAGTATTCCAGTTTGTTTGAATTTTTTCAGAAAGTTAAAGAATCTTCTCACGATAAGTCTTGCCATAACTTCTTTGTGCTCGTATAGACCGGTTATGCTGTCTATAACACATACGGATGTTTTTTTCTCCTTAATTGCGTAAGCCATCGTGTCGATCAATTCTGCAGGATTCTCTCTAAGTTCATCGTCCTGTGACACATCGATAACAATAATGTTTCCCTCAACCTTGCTGAAGTCCATGTTCAGGGCGTTGCATTTCTGTTTTAGTGCGGAGTAAAGGAATTCTGCCGGATTCTCTACGGTTACGAAGAGGACTCGGTATCCCCGACTAGCCTGGGTAATTGCGAATTGCTCAACGAGGACACTTTTTCCGGTATCTGGTATTCCTGTCAGGTTGAGTATGGAGAGGTAAGGTATCCCTCCGAGAGGTCTTTTTATGAACCTATTTCCAATCTTCTCTACTCTATAGAACATCTCATCAAGTTTTGTTCCTGTGGGGATACCGAATACATCTTCAGATGAAGGGCTAATCTCTCTAAGCTCGAAGTATCTTTTTTTCATAATCTGAGGTACTCTTGTTTTGAATAAAAAGTTTCATCCCGGATTTGGCAGGGTTAAGGTCAGGGTGGTGCTGGGTTGTGTATGGTGGTGCGGGCATATAGTGAGATGGGTTGTTGGTTGAGCTCGGTTTGTATCGGTCTGTGTGAGCACAGAGTTGGTGGGAATTAAGGTGTTAGAAAAAAGTAAGAAAGAATAGTTGAAAAGGAAAGGGGGGTGGTGGGATGGGGCGAAAAACAGTTTGTCCATCCTCCACCAGGGGGCAATAAAATTTGATTAATCAAGATATATAAGGGTAGTTCGGTTTTCTCAATTACTCTCACACCCGTTCAGATCGAATGAGTCACCATCCACAGCAAAATGAACTCTTTCATCGGCGAGATATCTTTCAATTCTATCAATCTCTTCCCATGTTTGCGGATATATGTGGGTAAAAACGATTTTTCCAGCTTTAGAAAGTCTTATCAGGTCTTTAAGTTTCTCTGGAGTGGTGTGGTCTTTTGAATCATATCCAAAGGGGAGGGAAAGCTCATGAATTAGAATTTCACATTCCTTCCTGAATATCTCTTCCATAGGGGAGGTGTCACCGCTTATCAGGACTTTGCCATCGATTAAATACGCACAACTCTCAATTGAGTGGTTGGTTTTTATGGCTGAAATTTTGAATCCAAAGAGGTTGCATTCGCCGGAGATCTCATTCACTCTAAAGGAGAGCTTTCTCCTGAGGTACGGATACGCCTCGAAAAGGGACTCAAAATTAGATTTTGTGCCATTTGGTCCGATTATGATTGTCTCTCCCTTGCCACCCAACCATTTTGCTTTTAGGATTGCAAGAACATCTCCGTTGTGGTCTAAGTGGTTGTGGGTTAGCAGAATGGCTTTAACATCTTCGAACTCTATCCCCATCTGAGATAGTCTTAAATAACTGCCTATACCCGCATCCACGAGAACCTTATTTTTTCCCTTCTCTACAAGGACGCAAGATTGAGACATCCCTCTGTATGGGACTGCAGTCCCCGCTCCTACAATCGTGACTTTCATATGGTTAACTAAGGCTTTAATTTCAAAAAGTTTGCGAGTTTGTTTTTGACACCATCTATTTTTAATACATCCACTCCCTCATAAATCTTGAAACCCCTCTCTATCTCTTCAGAAACATTTTTTCCGAGGGATTTTGAAAAATTATGGATGTACCATTCGATTGCGGTTTTTGGGTTGGTTATGGATCTTATTTCGTATGCGTAGTACCTTCCTTCCTCTAAGAATGTGGAGTAGTCTCTCTTCTTATCTCTGAATCTCTTAGAGTGCTCCCATTCTTCGAAAGGAGGTCCAATAACTTTTTTTATGTTTGACAATCTTCTAACTTGGGTCTCGAAGATTAGGACACATTTTTCCAGTACGAAGTAGTCTGAGTTCAGTGGCATGAACTCGGATTTCTCGAGAAATTCGTGAATCTTCTTTCTTGCTTTTTCAAGCTGGGTGTGAAGGTTGTCCTCCACTATGTTCGGTTTCTCGAACTCCACAGCATAGATTCCGCTTGCCCTTCTCTCGATTTCCGTTTCAATGTCACGCTTTGAAATTTCTTTAACTCTTTCTGGGAAAAAGAATCTCTCTGATGGACTCAACACGAAATCCCTGCATCTTTCCACGAATTTTGCGAGATTATTCAGGCTTAAGTTTGCTGAGACATTTCTCCTGCTATCTACTGGATCGATAACGAACAAGCCATTAACATTCTTGTCGTAGAGTTCTTTTTTGTTCATTACATCTATTTTAAGTCCTCTCTTCCATCTGCATGCCCTTTTCACTAGCTTGTTAAAACTTCCGTAGTGGATGATTAACAGTTCGCAGAGGTATCCTGAGAAACCTCTAACGCTATATTCTGCACCGTAAATTCCTCCAGATTTTAAAAAGGATTTAAGAAGTCTAACCTCGTCTTCGAGTCCTTTTATACGGTTTTTAACCCATTTGTGGTGAAACGGAGTCCTGTCAACCGCAGATTTAATTTTTTCAACTCTTTCGAGCTTGTAACATGGCACAACATCTACCTCGACGCCATCAACATATCCATGTATGTAGGGATGGGATGCGTACCTTTCATCCCACTCATCAACGACTTTCTTTCCGATCTCCAGACCTACCTTCTCCAGAACATCCATCATGTACTCTTCTGGAAAGAGGAGAAACAGGTCTATCTCGAGGCTACCTTTCAACCAAGTGTTCCTCGCGAAGGATCCGAGGAAACTATATTCTATTTCTGGATAGTCTTTAAGAACCTCTGCAAGTCTTTTCTCGAGTTTCCGTTTTGCGTTTAAACCTCTTTTGACCTCCTCTTCAGGAGGTTTTAACTCTCTAATAACTCTTTCTACGATTTTTTTGTATTCTGCGTCGAATTCCTTGAAGTCTATTTTCATAAATCTTCACCGGTAGCTTTATTTTAGCTCGTTTTAGCCCCCACCCTTAGCTCAATTTAAAAACCCTAACATCATCGTAAATCGGACCTTTGGGGGTTAATGTACTCCTCTTAAGGTGGAATTTATCAACGATCATCTCTCCGAACTCGAAATTGCTGTAATCTTCAAGGGCTTTTAGTAGTTTGCTTCTCCCCCCCGAATCTATTCTCTTTATTCTCGCTATTGTTGCATGGGGCACAAATCTGTTCTCCTTTTTGAATCCGAGTTTAGCCATTTTGTCTTCAATCATCTTGGCAAGAGTCGTAATCTCGTCTCTCCCTTTTTCAACTCCAACCCATACAACCCTCATTTTTGATTGAGAGGGGAAGAACCCGATTCCCTTGATTTCGATGTTAAATGGTGGATGTTCCACCTCCTCGAGCTTTTTGATGATGCTGTCTGCACTTTTCACCTCTCCGAGGAATTTCAGGGTTATGTGGATGTTCTCCTTTTCAACCGCTTTCACTCCTCTTATATTGAAAAATCGTGATAGTTCGAAAATTTTTTCCCTCAGAGTGTCGTCCAAATCAACCGATATGAACAACCTCATCATAACACCAAGAGTAAAGAATATTAATCTGTTGAAATACCTTACCATGTAAATGAAATCGAAATCAGTGAGTCAGGAAAAGCAACCTAAAAGGAGAGATGGTGAAATAAAATACCTAATTCTGAAACCCCTTGGATATCCCCTGAAAGCGAGCTACCATGAATATCCGGTTGTTGACAACCCGAGAGTTTTTGAAAAGTATGCAAAAGACCAGTGGAAGGGGGAATTTGTCTCAAAGGGCAAACTCATTTTCGACATGCGAATGTTCCCCGATTTTGCGTTTGAAGTTGTTAACTCAGAACCTGAGTTTGGCTTCATAACTGATTCTACTATAATCTTGGTAGAAACACCTAACAAGTCGTTTGAAACTGAGATTGTAAGGGATGTTACATTGAACGATGTGGTTGGTCACGAGGAGGCTAAGAAGAAGGTGAGGGTGATACTCGAGTATCTCAAAAACCCTGAGAAGTTCGGAAAGTGGGCACCCAAGAATGTCCTCTTCTACGGATATTCTGGAACGGGTAAAACGATGATGGCAAAAGCCCTTGCAAACGAAGCGAAGGTACCTTTCCTGTCGATAAAGTCCACAAGATTGATCGGAGAGCATGTCGGAGATAGTGCGAGGAGGATTCACGAGCTATACGACAGAGCAAGACAGCTGTCTCCCTGTATCGTTTTTCTCGATGAGTTTGATGCGATAGCTCTTGATAGAAACTATCAGGACTTGAGAGGAGATGTGTCCGAGGTTGTAAACTCCCTGCTGACGGAGCTCGATGGAATTCAAAATAACGACGGCATTTGCACGATTGCGGCAACCAACAGAATTGAGATGATAGATTACTCTATTAAAAGCAGGTTTGAAGAGGAGATAATGTTCAGCCTTCCGAGCTTTGAGGAGAGGCTTGAAATACTCAGGAAGAATTTGGAGGATTTCCCGCTGAAGGTAAAGGCAAATCTCGAGACGATTGCAATGAACACTGAGGGATTCTCTGGAAGAGACATCGTTGAGAAAATCATAAAAACAACCCTGCACAGGGCTATTGCGGAGGGTAAGGAGATAATTTCAACCGAAGACCTCATGGTATCAGTTACAAAGGTCAAGAAACCCTCAACATCACCTCCAAAGCAGATGTTTGTCTAATCTCCATCTTTTAGACCAATCCCCACTCAATTTCAACAACCACTCCGGATGCATAGCCTAAGTAATAATTCCTCAAAAATTTTTTATTCACACACATACCTCAACAATCAATGCGCATTCCAAGAACAATGAGCACGCAACACCCGGATAATGTAACAATTCCTTTTTTCTCGGAGTCATCTGTGTTGAAGGGTGATGAGGAGATAAGAGAAGCGTATTATGTTTTCTCACATCTGAACTGCCACGAGCAGATGTGGGATCATGAGGGTAAAGAGGTGGACAACTATGTTGTAAAAAAACTTCTTTCGAGATATGAGCACTTTTTCAGGGATAAATATCTGGGGAGAGACTTCTTCATAACATTAAGAGTTCCCAATCCAACTTACGAAAAAGCTGAAGCGAAAATTTTACTGGAAACACTTGAAAGCATACCCAGAAGTTTTGATGCGTCTAAGGAGTTCTACGGAGAGGACATAGCACCAATATTTGAGGTAATATTCCCCATGACCACATCGCACATAGAACTCAATCGAATTTTCTACTACTATAAGAACTTCGTCATAGGTAAGCAGAATAAGACATTCTTCCATGGAGATGTTACGATTGCGGATTGGATAGGGGAGTTCAAGCCACACGAGATCAATGTGATACCTCTGATAGAAGATATGCCGTATATGCTGAACTGCGATAGGATCGTTAGAGCGTATCTTGAAGACAAGTATCTCGACTATCAAAGGGTTTTTCTCGCTAAATCAGACCTGTCTCTGAACTACGGTGTTATCTCATCCTCCTTAGCTCTGAAGATAGCACTTTCAAGACTCGAAAAACTTGAAGATGAGATATCAACTGAGATTTATCCTATAGTTGGATTCGGTAGTGCACCGTTTAGAGGGAATCTCCGCCCCGACAATGTTGATGAGATACTCGAGGAGTGGGCGAATGTGCAGACATTCACTATTCAGTCAGCTTTCAAGTATGATTTTCTTGAAAATGATGTTAGAAGTGCAATTGAAATCATCAATAACTTTAGCAGAAAGAGCAGACTGGTTGAGGAGGAGCAATTGATGCCCATAATTAGGAAGTGCTCCGAGGAATACAGGAGGTTCGCTTTAACCCTTGCGGGGTTGATATCCGAAATATCTCAATATATACCGAAGAGGAGGGAGAGAAAGCTACATATCGGTTTGTTTGGATATTCGAGGGATTTGAACGGGATGAAGCTACCAAGAGCCATTCCGTTCTGTGCATCTCTGTACTCAATTGGACTGCCTCCTGAACTGTTTGAGGTGTTCTCCTTGGATTCTAAGGAGAGAGAAGTAATTCTTGAAAATTACGATTACGAGAGGGAAGTTGCGGAAGCACTGAGGTATTTCAATCCTGATTCCCTGAAATTAATTCCTGAAAAACTTGCTGAGAGAATAAAGATAGATGAGCTTGATATTGACTACGAGGTGGACGAAAACCACAACTCCATAACCTCTGACATAATAAAGAATCTCGGAAAAGGGGAAAGAAGTGTGATCGAGGAGAAGGTCATTCAGTGTGCGTACTTAAGAAGGTTTTTGGGGTAGCTTACCGTTACCGTTAACTGTTATTTGTTTTTTGTAGCATTCCTCGTTTTAGAAAGATTCCATCAAATCGAAAAAGTATATTAAATCAAACCAAATCATTAATCCATAGGTGTCTCTCATGAAACATCTCGTGTCCATAGCGGATTTAGATAGAGATGAGATAGAGGAGATACTCGATCTGGCTGATAGATTAAAATCGGAGAGATACAAAGGAATGATCGCAGAGTATCTCAAGAATAAGAGTCTTGCTATGATTTTCGAACTGCCATCAACAAGAACGAGAGTATCTTTTGAGGTCGCAATGTCCGACTTAGGTGGACATGCACTGTATCTCGGCTGGAATGACCTTCAACTCGGTAGAGGGGAGCCTATAAAGGACACCGCCCGAGTTCTATCGAGGTATGTTCATGGAGTCATGATAAGGGCGAGAAACCACTCCATTATTAAAGAGTTTGCTGAACACTCTTCCATTCCTGTGATAAATGGTCTGAGCAATCTTGAACACCCATGTCAGATTTTGGCTGATCTGATGACGATTAGAGAGTATAAAGGTACCCTATCGAAGATAAAGCTCGTGTGGGTGGGGGACGGAAATAATGTTTGCAACTCCTTGATTCTCGCCTCCTCCATCATGGGTATTAGCATGGTTTACTCAACCCCTCCGGGTTATGAGCCAAACCAGGAGATTGTTGAAAAGGCAAAGAGCTTGGGGGGAGATATAGCTTATGTCCGTGAGCCGGATGAAGCTGTTGCAGGAGCGGATGTAATTTACACCGATGTATGGACATCTATGGGACAGGAAGAAGAAAGAGAAAAAAGATTGAAGATTTTTAGGGAATATCAGGTCAATACATCACTTGTTGAAAAAGCAAATGAGGATGTCATCGTTCTTCACTGCCTCCCAGCCCATAGGGGTGAGGAAATAACGGATGAGGTTATGGAAAGCTCGAATTCAGTTGTTTACGATCAGGCGGAAAACAGACTCCATGCTCAGAAAGCAATCCTCGTAAAGCTACTCGGAGAGTGAGCGGATGAATGTCAGGAGGGTGCTGAATGGTAGAATCTGATAGCATCTCGGAGAATGCGGGTTTTAATCTAACACTCTCAGAAAAATCACTTGAGGAAGTTAAATCCCGGATAGTAGAGTTCATAAGAAAGAGTGTTGAGAACTCGAAAACTGGAGGAGTCGTCTTGGGGGTTAGTGGAGGCGTGGATAGTGCAACAGTGGCATTTCTGTGTAGCTACGCTGTTGGGAGTGACAGAGTCTTTGCGTTAATCATGCCTGAGAAAGGTGTTACGGAGGAGAGGGATGTTGAACATGCAATAAGAGTTTGTGAAATTACTGGTATAGATTACAAGATTGTGGACATATCTAAGGCTGTAGAGGAGTTTAAATCCATGTTTGATTGCTACGATGACTTGGCTATAGCAAATCTGAAACCGAGGATAAGGATGATAATAAACTACTACCATGCGAACTGTTTGAACAGAATTGTTGTGGGAACTGGTAACAAGAGTGAATTGATGGTCGGTTACTTCACGAAATACGGAGATGGAGGGTGCGATATTCTGCCGATAGGGGATTTGTACAAAACGGAAGTGTTTCAGCTTGCGAGATATTTGGGGGTTCCTGAGGAGATAATAAGCAAGAAACCGTCTGCTGGGTTGTGGAAAGGGCAAACAGACGAAGGGGAGATGGGAGTATCATACAGAGACCTTGACAAGATACTCCTTGCTATAGAGTTGGGCATGGAGTCTGAGGAGATTGTGGGTAGGTTAAACTTAAGTGAAAAAACAGTAAGGAATGTTTTTGAGATGGTTGAAAGAAGTGAGCACAAGAGGATGATGCCATCAATTCCGTCTCTGAGGGATTTGGTTTCGTATGGCAAGGTCTAAAATCTGATAGGTTTTAAGAGTCTCACGGGATTTTAATCATCTTTGAAAGCCTCTTCAAAGATTTCTATGTATTCTGAAGGTTTGTAGAGGAATTCAAGTTTCTCAGGGGTTTTTATTAGCTTGTAGATCTCATCACTTCTCTTCAAGCCTAGCTCTTTTGGTAGCCTCGGTTTTACAAATCTGATTTCTGGCAGTCTTGAGTAGTTTTGATTCTCAACCCATCCATCATCGGTATAGTAGTATCCCGCACCTCTCATCTTTGTGTAGGGCTCGTACAGGGATGAAAACTTACTGTAAACCCAGTTACACGATTTCAAGTTCTTATTTGTTGGGTTAATCATAACATGTCCGTAATTCGGTGGAATTATCACCTTGTCTCCTTCCTTTGCGGTAACAACAATCACATCTTCTAATTCATCATCTCTCACTGGCTTTTGCAGGATGAAGTAGGCGTTACCTTCAAGAATTTCGTATATCTCCGGGTATGTCAGTCCTTTTTCCACCTCGGGATGGTAGTGTCCGTATGTTTTAAGGAATTCCTTTCCGATTTTTCCGTTGGATGTGAATGTGAGGTCATATCTGACTGAATGCTCAATTATCTTCTCCCTGTCGCTCTTACTCAGGTAAACATCTCTGAACATCTCGTAAGCGGGAAAGTTCTCCATTTTTTCGAGTTCTTCTGGAAAAGCAAGAACCGGTTTTAAATCGAATAGATATCTTGTTTCAGATTTGAAAATTCTTCCTCCTATTTCGAGTTCCATGGATTTAAATCAATATTCCCTATTATAAAATTTATTGTTGAGCGGATGGAGAGGAAACGGATTATTTTAACAATTAATCATTTTTTATAGCCCCATTTATTGATTAAACCATAATATTAATTCCATCCATTAATTAAACCGGAAAGATTAAATATTATTTAGAATAAAGCATTCAAGATGCAGATAACACCGATGGAGGTCTACAAGCTATTACCGAAGACTAATTGCAAAAAATGTGGTGAACAAACATGCATGAGCTTTGCGTTCAAGCTTATAAACAGGGAAAAGAACCTCGAAGACTGTACACCCATTTTTGAGGAGAAGAAGTACTCTTCTCAGCTTCAGGATCTGCAGAAATTGCTCGAACCCTTAAAATCTGCGACAGAGACGGGGTTGATAGTCGAGGAGGATTTGTGTTCTGGATGTGCTAACTGCGTTGTTGTGTGTCCGGTTCACGCATCTGATGACCCCAAGGGGATGGGTTCGGGTTTTGGAGCGACGATTGACGATCCGATACTCAGGATAGAGGATGGAGTTGTCAAGGTTATAAATATGAAAAAGTGCAGGAGGTACGGGAAGAACAGAATACTGTGTGTTGCGTGCAGAGAAAACTGTCCGAGTTCTGCTATAAGATTTCTGGAGGGCTGAGTATGGTTGTATGCAGTGGATGCTCATGCTTATGCCCGGACATCGTGGTTGGGGACAGGATATATCATGCGTGTAGGAAAGGCTCAGCGATCTTCAGGTATGCAGATGAGAACAGATTAAAGCCAACGGTGGATGGAAAAGAAGTGGATGTAGATACCGCTTTAGAAAAAGCTGGCGAAATGATAGCAAACTCAAAAAAATTTGCGATATATGGGTTGGACACGATCCCGCTGGAGGCACAAGAGCAAGCAATAGAGCTTGCGGAGAAGAAGAACGGGTTTATCGATGACAACTCCTCCTTCTGCCTCGGGGATTTCGTTGAGATGATCTTGAAGAATGAACTCCCATCCACAACTCTCGATGATGTTAAGGACTACGCCTATGTAATTTTCTACTGGGGAACGGATCCCTATCACAGCTTATCCCGTCATCTCTCGCTCTACACATACTATCCGAGGGGAAAAAAGAGGCAGAGAGGGTATGAGGAAGACAGGTTCCTCGTCATCGCAGACATAAGAGAATCGGATACATCGAAGCTTGCTAAGAAGAATGCGAGGTACATCAAGGTTGAGGATGACATTTCTCTTGTGAACTCCTTCATACAGGTTCTTGATGGAAAGATACCGGAGTATATGGATGTCTCGAGAGTCATCACCGAGATGAAGAAATCCGATTTCAATGTGATATTTGGTGGGCTTGGGTTAAAGTATGGGTTGGACGGTAGATACGATGTGTTTAAGGTGATGGTTAGCAGGCTGAACGAGGTAACGAATGTTTACTTCCTGCCAGCTGGTTTTCATTCGAATATGAGAGGGTTTAACGAGCTTATGTTTGAGAAAACCGGACACATAAACAAATACTCATTTGAATACGGAGAGTCGAGAGATGAGTTTGAGTTTAAAAGTCTTATCAGAGGATCGAATGTGGATACAGTTTTGGTGATCGGTTCGGATCCACTAAATTCCCTTCCGTTTGATGTCGCTCTTGGATTAAGGAAAGTGAATCTGATAGTTGTTGACCCTAAAAGGTCTCTCACTTCGACAATAGCTGATGTGACGATTCCGTCAGCGGTAACCTCTGTTGAACAAGGAGGCACCATGGTGAGGAGTGATGGAGCAAGGATAAGGATTGAACCTTTGAAGGATGTGGAGTGGACTGATGAGAGAGTACTTAAAAGGTTAAAGGAGTTGGTGTGAATTATGAGGTTCTCGAAGTTCCTGAAAAAGTTGACGATTGAGGTTGTTATTGCAAGGAACTCAAAACAAGGTGAAGCTGTGGAGAATAAGTTTTCAAGGAAATTTCAAGAGAATTCTGCAGTTGTATTCCTGAAAAAAGAGTTTGCGGAAAAAATTGGGTTTAAAGATGGGGATGTTGTTGAGGTTGAGAGTGAAGGGAGGAAGGTAAATCTAAGGGTGAGGTATTCCGATTCAGCACCCGAAGGGGGAGGACTCATGCCTAACAGCATATACTCGAACTACCTTACGGAGAATATGAAGAGGTTCCACGCGAGCATAACACCTTCTGATGGAGATGTTACCGAGGTCGGAGATATTATTAAAGAAATTAAATTTGGTAATAATTAGTAATAACTTGTATCATGTTAGTAATAATTAGCGAAAAATATCGATTAGCTTATAAATCATACAGCTTAAAGTCCAAAAAATAAATCTGGGAAAAAATTCCGGATTCTCGATCCGGAAGGGAGGGGGACTCGGATAGAATATCGGGTCTGAGGGTACGCATTGAGAAGGGCAAAAGAAGTTTAGCTTATAAGTTATTGGTAAGGAAAAGTATATTACTTATAGAAACCAAAGAATGGGATATAGGAACCGGAGGTGGAAAGGGTGGTTTTTGAATTGAAAGAAGGCATATTTGTTCTGGATGAATTGAAGAATGTTAGTATTAAAATAGGCAAAGTGATAGAGGAAGAGGAGGAATGGACCGAACCGATCGGCCCAACACCAATGCCCGGAATTCTTGAGTTGAGAAATTGGGACAGGAAACTTATGGAGAGGTACGAACCGTTCTATGCTCCAATGTCCGATTACTGCAATCTCTGTACAATGGGGCCTTGTGATCTCTCGCAGAACAAGAAGGGAGCATGCGGTATCGATTTGAAAACGACCAAAGCAAGACTTGTAACTATTGCATGCTGTATCGGTGCTGCTGCACACACCGCACATGCACGACATCTGTTGAACCACATCATAGAGGAATACGGAGAGGACACACCGATAGATCTTGGACCGAATATAAATGTTGAGGCACCCAACATCAGGCTTATCTGCGGAATAAAGCCAAAGACACTAGGTGATTTGAGAGCAGCTCTTGATTGGGCGGAAAGCGAGATAGTGAAGGTGCTTCACTCCACCCATATAGGGAATGAGGAGGACTACATCGATTATGAATCCAAGGCAATGCATGTCAGCATGGCGGATCATGTGGGAATGGAGGTAGCGGACATAGCTCAGATGGTGGCTTACAATCTCCCTAAAGCTGAACCGGATACACCTTTGGTGGATACGGGATTTGGGATAGTTGACAGAACAAAGCCAGTTATTGTTGTTGTTGGACATAATGTGATGTATGCAAGACCCGTTGCAGATTATCTGGAGGAGCAGGGACTAATAGATCAGTTTGAGATTGCGGGACTTTGCTGTACCGCACATGACATGGTGAGATACAATGCTAAGGCAAAGATTTTCGGTCCGATCTACTATCAGCTTAGAGTCATCAGAGCGGGGTTGCCTGATGTGATAATAAGTGATGAACAGTGCATAAGAGCGGATCTGCTCTCTGCATGTAAATCAATGGGCATTCCTTTAATCGCGACGAGTGATGCAGCTTGCAGAGGACTCCCGAACAGAAACGATGATCCGGTTGATGAGATTATAAAGGACATCCTTTCTGGCAAAACACCCGGAGTTTTCCTTGATGACGGCGAAAAGCTTGCTGAAGTAGCGGTTAAGGTAGCACAAGAGATATTCAAGAGAAAACAGAAGAAAGAGCTTTTCCTCACGGATGAAGAGTTGAAAGAGGAGGTTAGCAAATGCACCCAGTGTATGAACTGTGTATTCACATGTCCACACAATCTGAGAATCGATCAGGGGATGAAAGCTGGACAGGATGGAGATTATAGCAAGCTCTCTGCCCTTGAAGAAGTTTGTATTGCGTGCGGAAAATGCGAACAGGTATGCCCGAAGAACATAAGAATCATCAATGTGATAATGAAAACAGGTTATAATAGTCTTGTAAGTAAAACAGGAAGAACAAGAGTAGGTAGAGGACCAATTCAGGACACAGAAATAAGAAATGTAGGTCAACCAATTGTTTTTGGCCAGATACCCGGTGTTATTGCTGCGGTAGGATGTATAAACTATCCTGATGTAATGCAGGACATCAGGGACATCTTGGAGGAGTTCTTGAAGAGGAGGTACATCGTCGTCACTTCCGGTTGTCATGCAATGGACATAGGAATGCTCAAGGATGAGGATGGACAAACACTTTACGAGAAATATCCCGGAAACTTCGATGCGGGATGTCTCGTGAACACCGGAAGTTGCGTTAGCAACTCCCACATAGCGGGTGCGGTAATCAAAATTGCGAACATATTTGCAATGAGACCACTGAGAGGGAATTACGAGGAGATCGCCGATTACACGCTGAACAGAGTTGGAGCGGTTGGTTTCAGCTGGGGTCCATATAGTCATAAAGCAGCGAGTATTGCAACCGGATTTAACAGGCTGGGAGTTCCTGTTGTTGTCGGACCACACGGAACGAAGTACAGAAGAGCCTACATCGGCAAGCTCTGGAAATCGGAGAAGTGGTGGGTGTATGACATAAAGTCAAGACAGAAGGTTCACATCGAACCCGCCCCGGATGTACTGATAGCTGCGGTGGAAACAAAAGAGGAGGCGATTGTACAGCTTGCGAGGTTGTGTATAAGACCGAATGACACCTCACAGGGAAGACAGATCAAACTAACTCACTATCTCGAACTTTCGCAGAAGTATCTCGGGGCATTGCCGGACGACTGGCACCTGTATGTCAGAAGTGAAGCAGATCTGCCGTTGAAGATGAAAGACTCTCTGCTGAAGATTCTCGAAGAGGAGCATGGATGGAAGATTGATTGGGATAAGAAGAAGATCGTTGAGGGAGCTATAAGGCACTTCGATGCAGGATTCAACCCAACGATTGTTGAAGCTGTTTATGAGAAATACACAAAGAAGTGAGGTGGGTAGTATGGCGTCTGAGAAAGTTTCGAAAGGGGAAAAGTATCCTCCACCAAAGAGATTTCAGGTTGCAGACATTCAGGTGGCAAGAGAGGCAACCGCGGTTAAACCAGAGGTTGTTGCAAAAATGCTCAACAAGGCCAAGAATCCAGTCCTCGTAACGGGCAAGTTCCTTCTGAGAGAGCCCGAGCTTGTGGATATAGCGGTTAAGTTCTACGAAAAAGGAATTCCAATTATCGCTACAGGAGGTTCAAGTAAGCCACTAATTGAAAAGGGAGTTAAACCACTATCTGTTGTGTACACTCTCCATCAGATAACCCAGTATATGCTTGATCCGGATTGGAAGGGGTTCAATGGAACTGCATACGATACGGTTGTGTACTTAGGATTCACACCTTACTACCTGAGCAGAATGCTCTCAGCTATGAAACACTTCTCAAAGATAACCACGATAAGCATTGACGAGTTCTACCATCCGCACGCAAGATTCAGCTTTACGAACCTGACGAAAGATAAGGAACTCCACTATGAGATGCTTAGAAAGGTGGTGGAAGGACTGGAGGAGAGAAAATAAAGAGATTTGCATTAATTTTTTCACATTTGAGGTAAAGGATAAATGCGGATTGATAGGTGGATGGAGGTGTTGTAATTGGTAGATAGAAAAAAGATAGAATTTCCAGAAGATGTTAAAAAGGTTGAAAGTGTTGGAGAAGAAGCAGAGTTTCCGTTTGACATCTCTCCCATGTATGAGGGTGAGCGAATTAGGAAGGGAGAGATGTATGTAGAATTGGGAGGAACTGAACAGCCGGGATTCGAACTTGTGATGGCTTTGTCTCCTGACGAAGTAGAGGACATGAAGGTAACGGTAGTCGGTCCAGATCTAGAGGAAATGGAGGAAGGCAAGGCTTATCCGTATGGAATGATTTACTATGTCGCTGGCTCCCAAGTTGAAACAGATCTTGAGCCGGTGATAGAGAGGAGAAATCACGACTTTCAGAACTACCTCGAAGGCTACATGCACCTCAACCAGAGATACGACATATGGATCAGAATTGGGAAGTCATCCGTTAAAAAAGGTTTGAAGAGCCTTGTGCAGATAGCAAAAGCCACAATGATGTTGTTCAAAAACGAGCTACCGTTTATCGAGAAGATAGAGGCAGTGTATATAACTGATGCAGATCTTGTTACAAAGGTTCTAAATGAGGTTGCGATGCGGATCTATGAGGAAAGAGACGCAAGGGTTGAGGCATTACACGATGAGGATGTTGACGAGTTCTACTCATGCACACTCTGCCAGAGCTTTGCTCCCACGAATGTGTGTGTTGTAAGTCCCGACAGGCCATCTTTGTGCGGAGCTATAAGCTGGTTCGATGGAAGGGCAGCAGCAAAGGTTGACCCGGAGGGACCGAACAGAGCCATACCCAAGGGAGAACTGATCGATCCAATTGGTGGAGAGTACTCTGGAGTTAACGAGTTTGCGAAGGAGGAAAGTGGTGGTGAGTACGAGAGAGTTAAACTTCACAGCTTCTTCGAGTATCCGCACACTTCATGCGGTTGTTTCGAAGTCATCGGATTTTACATGCCGGAAGTTGATGGTATCGGATGGGTTCACAGAGGTTATCCTGAACCAGCACCGAATGGCTTACCCTTCTCAACAATGGCTGGACAAACCGGTGGTGGAAAGCAGATAGCCGGATTCCTCGGAGTTGGAATAAGCTACTTTAGAAGCAAGAAGTTCATTCAGGCAGATGGAGGATGGTACAGGGTAGTTTGGATGCCCAAGGAACTGAAGGATAGGATTTCAAAGTACATACCAGATGATGTAAGGGACAAGATCGCAACAGAGGAGGATGCAAGAACGATAGATGAGCTTAAAGAGTTTCTTAAGAAAGTGGATCATCCAGTGGTGAAAGGTGTTGTTAGACCCGTAGATGGCAAAAAGGTAACGGATGGATGGGTTGAAGAGGAGGAAGAGGAAGAAGTTGTTGAAGAAGAGAAACCAGCAGAAGCTGTTCAACCAACTCCACAGCCACAGATGGCACAGGCTGTGCAGTACCCACCCACCCAGCTTCCCGTACAGCTACCCCAGCTACCCCAGCTACAACTACCAGCCCAATCTGCTGGCGGAGTTAAGCTCGTAATCAAGGATGCTAAGATCTATATTGATAAAATCGTCATAAAAAAGCCAGAAGAGAAGAAGGGAGGTAAGTAATTGGTAGTTATAGCAGTGACTGGCAAGGGTGGAACAGGTAAAACAGTTGTTTCTGCCCTCCTCATCAATTTTTTATCCAGAAACCACTCTTTATTGGCGGTGGATGCAGATCCTGACTCGAATTTACCTGATGCTCTTGGAGTTCAGCCAAGGAAAACTCTTGGTGAGATAAGAGAGGTTTTTCAAGTGAGCAGAGATGATATGGGGACGATGAACAAGGAACAGTGGCTTGAGGGGAAGATATATGGTGAAGCGATAACCGAAACGGATGCGTACGATTTACTTGTAATGGGGCGACCCGAGGGAGAAGGTTGCTATTGCTTTGCAAACAGTCTCCTCAGAGGAGTTTTGAGGAGGCTTATGAGGCATTACGATGTGGTGGTGATAGACACTGAGGCAGGACTTGAGCACTTTAGCAGACGAACGATAAGCTCCGCGGACTACATAGTTGTGGTGACTGATATGTCTAAGAAAGGTTTGGCTACCGCTAAAAGGATAAAGGAGTTGTCTAAGGAGTTGAAACTTAATTTTAAGAAGATATTTCTTCTAGGAAATAGAATTGTAAACAACTTCGGGGAGGAGGAGATAAAGAGGTTTGCGGATGAGGAGGGTATCGAATTGCTTGATTTACTGCCGTACAGTGAAGAGGTCGTAAATCTCGATTTAAGAGGAGAACCTATAACAAAACTTGATGAAAGCTCAGAATATGCACGAAAGGTATTGAAAATTGCTAACAAGCTGGTTGGGTGATTGTGATGGGAAAAATGACAATAGATCAATTTTTCGAGCTTCTGAAGAAGTACGATATTGAGACTCTCGAAGGAGTTACGATCGAGGGTGACTTGGAGATAGAGGTTGAAGAAACACAGGTTGACCAATCTGCCATTGCTTATCTGTATTCAGTGGTTCAGGAGATCCAGAATTTCCTTTATCATGCGAACATCGCCATGGGTCACTTGAACAATGTGTCTAACTTACTCGGTATGCCAAATCCGTTTGCGGTTCAGGTTCCTTCCATGTCTACTCCAACTGCTGAGGTAGTACCGCCAGCACTACCTGAGCCAGAGGAAGCAATTCCCATTCCAGAGCTTGCTAAGGCGAAGTTTGAGCCACTGAAGGTGGAGTATCTCGGAAAGATACAAGAGGTCGTTCTGGGTGCGACGAAGAAGGATGGAGGTACGAGAGGGGAGGTAGTGGTCCTTGGCGGGGAGAGGAGTTTACCATTCTATCTCTTCGATACGGATCAACCTCACTTGCCTGCGGTTGCAATAGATGTTTTTGATAGAAAACCAATGCTTGCAAAGGCTGTAAGAGAGCACTACGAAGATGTGCTTGAAGATCCCGCGGACTGGGCGAAGAAGGCGGTTAAAGATTTCGGGGCGGATCTTATAACACTACACCTCATAAGCACGGATCCACTTCTCGAAGACACTCCAGCAAGTGAGGCTGTTAAAGTGCTTGAGGATGTTTTACAGGCTGTAAAATGCCCGATCATCGTTGGAGGCAGTGGAAACAAAGAAAAAGATCCGGAGGTTCTTGAGAAAGCAGCAGAAGTCGCAGAGGGAGAGAGGATAATGCTCGCATCTGCAACTCTCGACATGGATTGGGAGAGGATAGCAAAGGCAGCAAAGGACCACGGGCATGTTATTTTGAGCTGGACACAGATGGATATAAACAACCAGAAAACGCTTAACAGATATCTGCTGAAGAGAGCGGGCATGGATCCGAAGGATATAGTTATGGATCCAACAACCGCAGCACTCGGGTATGGTTTGGACTATGCCTTTACGAACATGGAGAGGATAAGGATAAGCGGTTTGAGAGGAGACACGGATCTTGCATTCCCCATTTCGAGCGGAACAACGAATGCGTGGGGTGCAAGAGAGGCATGGATGAAAGACTCACCTATTGAGGAGGATAGTGATTGGGGTCCGAGGGAGCTGAGAGGTCCGATCTGGGAGATCGTTACCGGTCTGACATTATCTCTTGCGGGAGTCGATCTGTTCATGATGATGCATCCCGGTGCGGTTGCTGTGTTGAAGGACTTCATGAACACCCTTGGTGGAAAGATCTCTGGAAGTGTTGCGGATCCGGGAGACTGGATTTTCATGGAGGGATAGAATGAAGGTTAAGAGTCCTCTTGAGGTTTACAAATTCCTTCCTCAGACGAATTGTGGAGAGTGCGGGTTTGATACCTGCATGAGCTTTGCAGCACACATAATCGATAGAAGTATGAAGCCTGAGAACTGTCCACCACTCTTCAGAGATGCTGAAAAAGACCAGAAGATAAAGAAGAAGCTTGAACAACTTATAGAACTAACATCACCGGAAATCGCAGAAGTTGTGATCGGCACAGGGGACAATTCAGTGAAGATTGGAGGGGAAGATGTTCTCCACAGACATGAAATGACCTATTTCAATCCAACAGCATTTTTCTACGATGTATGGGACACTATGGGTGAAAAAGAGCTTGAAGAAAGGTGTTCAAAGGTTGTAGAATTCAGGAAGTTCTATGTTGGAAAGTTCCTGACACTTGACGGATTTGCTATTAGATGCACCTCCAACGATCCAGAGACATACAGAAGTGTCGTGAAGAAGGTTGCAAGTTATGGAAAGCCTATGATTCTTATCTCCATGAATCCGGACTGCATGAGGTCTGCTCTGAAGGAAGTGGCTGATTACAAGCCACTGATCTTTGCTGCAACGGAATCTAACTGGGAAGAAATGCTAAAACTCGCTCTTGAGTTTAAGGTTCCGGTTACCATAAGAGCTAAGGATCTTAATCTTTTAAAGAGTCTTGCAGTAACATTCAAATCGGCTGGGGTAAAGGAAATAGTTCTTGATCCGGTTACGGAACCTCTTGGGGATGGTTTGAAGGGAACATTCGAGAGAGTAGTAAACCTCAGAAGAACCGCAATTCAGGGAGAGGACAAAGACATAGCCTTCCCCATAATGATAACACCGATCTCTGCATGGCTCATAGATGGGGATGATGTTGAGAAAGCGTACTGGGAGACGGTCATCGGAAGTCTATTCATAGTTAAATATGCGGACATCATGATTTTCAGGAGCCTTGAGCCGTATTCTGTTATTCCGGAAGTAACACTGAGGTTTAACATCTATACTGATCCGAGAACACCCGTGCAGGTTGAACCGGGGTTGAGAGAAATAGAGAATCCGGATGAGAACTCACCTGTGTTCATAACAACGAACTTCGCACTGACATACTACACGGTGGAAAGTGATCTAACAAGCGCGGGAATTAGTTCTTGGCTACTTGTTTTGAACACAGAAGGACTTGGTGTTGAGGTCAGTGTTGCTGGAGGACAGTTTACAGCGGGTAAGGTTAAGGAGCTAATTGAGGAAACCAAGATTGCAGAAAGAGTCAAGCACAAGGTTCTTGTAATCCCGGGACTTGCAGCAAGGCTTCAGGGTGCAATAGAAGATGAAACGGGCTGGACTGTAAAAGTAGGACCAATGGATTCTGGAAGAATTAAAGGCTGGTTGGAGAATAATTGGCCTCCAGAGTAAAATCTTCTCTCTTTTTTAGATTTTTACATTTGTGTGTTGTTTTCGTGTCCGTGTCTTTATAGGTTTATCTGCTGTGAAGGTTGGTTAGTCGATTTGTAGAAAATTTATATAGCCCTCTCCCTCTTTTCCGATATGGAGTATTCGTTGAGGTGTGTAGATTGCAGTAGGGAATTTTATGAGGATTACTATTACACTTGTCCCGAGTGTGGGGGTTTGCTGGAAATAAAAATCGATCTGGCAAGTGTTGAAGTTGATTTTAGGTTAGATGGTCTTAATTTAAAGGTGTGGAAGTACAAATCTCTGCTTCCGATAAGATCAAAGCCTGTATCTCTTTTTGAGGGTGGGACTCCACTCTATAGGGTAAATTACATTGAGAGGGATCTCGGTTTAAAGTCGGTTTATGTCAAACACGAAGGATTAAACCCATCTGGGTCGTTTAAGGACAGAGGTATGACTGTGGGGGTTACCAAGGCTATTGAGCTAAGGAGGAGTGCGGTTGCTTGTGCATCCACGGGAAACACATCCGCATCGATGGCGATGTATGCGGGTAAAGCTGGCTTAAAGGCATATGTCCTTCTTCCAGCGGGAAAGGTTGCTCTGGGAAAGGTTGCACAGGCTCTGATGCACGGAGCGAAGGTTATAGCGATAAAAGGTAATTTTGACACTGCCCTGTCTCTTGTGAGAGAAGTTAGCGAGAGTGAGAACTTCTATTTACTTAACTCGGTGAATCCATTTAGACTTGAAGGGCAGAAAACCATAGCGTTCGAGATTGTAGATGAGCTTGGGTATGTTCCGGATAGGGTAGTTCTGCCGGTGGGAAATGCAGGAAACATCTCTGCAATCTACAAAGGTTTCAAGGAACTTAAGGAACTCGGATTGATCGATAGCATTCCAAAAATGTGTGGAATTCAGGCAATGGGAGCGAACCCCATCTATAAAGCCTTTTTAACTCGAGCTGATGATATAACTCCAAAAGAAAATCCTGAAACCATAGCTACTGCAATAAGAATCGGAAATCCTGTTAATGCAAAGAAAGCATTGAATGCAATCTATAACTCGGATGGAGTTTCGGAAGAGGTATCGGATGATGAAATTATCAATGCCCAAAAGCTTCTGGCGGTAAAGGAGGGAATCGGTGTTGAACCCGCATCCGCATCATCTATCGCGGGACTCTACAAGCTCGTGAGAAATGGGGTTGTTGGAGAGGATGAGACTGTTGTTTGCATTACCACTGGAAACCTTCTCAAAGATCCTGAAACAGTCATAAGAGTTTGTGGGAAACCAATAGAGGTAGAACCAGACATTGAAAGCATAAAGAAGGTACTTTAGACATGAACCATATTAAAACCCTTCAGAAGCTTCACGAGATTCTGAGTGTGGAGAGGAAAATAGCTCAGGAGGAAGTAAAAAGTAGAGGTACATTTAGGGGAAGTGTTGTTGGAGGTAAGAGAGGTTACTATCTCATCTCGACATCTAAGGGGTTAACCGAGGGTACTCTTCTTGGAACGATCCTTGATGGAAACCCAGTGGAGCTTGGATATGTTATCAGGGTGGAGGAAACACCCAAAGGCTACATCTATCTTCTGAAAGCAATGGTTGAACCTGAAGGGGAGGTTGAACTCATAGAGATGGAGAATTTGATTTCCTACGACCTTCAACTGGATGTTATTAAGAGATACCTTGATGAACAGAACTTTCCAGAGGTCAGGATTCCTGACGAGAGCGATGAACCAGAATTTGAGTTCCTCGATGAGTACCAGAGGAATGCGGTTGGGAGGTCTCTTTGTCTTGGAGATAATGAGATCATGCCAGTTATAGGACCACCCGGTACTGGAAAAACGACTTTTATTGCATCAGCGGTACTATCTCATGCAAAGCGTAATGGTACTGTTCTAATATCATCTCACACCAACAGAGCGGTGGATAACGCGATAGAAAAAATTTCACAGATCTCTGATCTCTCTGCTGGAGAAGTTGTAAGAGTAGCACACGATTGGAAAATCTCACCATCGGTGAGGAGGTTCTCGTTAAGATATATTGCCGAAAGAGAGCTTGGAGAAAGTTTTGATAAGCTTCCAATTGAGGAGATGGCAGAAAAGTACAGAACGATAGAGAGAAAATCTCTTGAGATTTTATCCAGAGCATCGATCATTGGAAGCACTCTAATAAAGAGTGCAATGCATCCTTTGATAGATTACGAGTTTGATATTGTGTTTGTTGACGAATCTTCGCAGGCTTTAATCTCTTCCGCATTGCTGGCTATAGAAAAATCGAGCAAATCTGTTATGGTTGGAGATCCGTATCAGCTTCCACCCGTTCTGAGAAGATATAGGGACTCAACCTATTTCGGAGCATTTAACTTCTTTTTTTCTGGACACAGGACGTTGTGGCTAAGAAACCATTACAGGAGTAATGAGAAGATAATAGGTTTCTCCGCCAAATACATATACGGTGGTAAAATCATACCTCATGAGGTGTGTAAAGACATAAAGCTCGAGGTAAAAAGCAAGTCAAACCCCCTTCTCGATTCTGAAAAGCCGGTGGTGTTTGTATCATTAAATTCCGTAGAGAGTGGGAGGGGTAGCAAGAGGAACTACGATGAGGCTATTGCGGTTAGAGGTGTTTGCTCTGCACTTGTTGAGGAAGGTGTAAAAGAGGAGGATATTGGGGTGATTACCCCCTACCTTGCTCAAAAACAACTTTTAAGATCTATGATCGGGTTAGAGATAGAAGTAGATACGGTTGATGCGTATCAGGGTAGAGAAAAGGATGTGGTAGTTTTTTCTACAACCGCGGTGAGAGACTTAAGGTTTGCATGCGAGAAGAGGAGGTTTAATGTTGCGGTTACACGAGCAAGAAAGAAACTGATCGTTTTTGGTAATAGAAGGTCCTTCCTGATACCACAGAACAGAAATTCATTGTTGTATCAGTACTATCTGTATGCAAAAGAAAACGATGGGTATTTTGAAATTAGCACGGAATTTGATTTTAAACCTCTGAGGTGATTTGGAAGGTTAACCTGCTTGTACTCCTCGATCACAGTTTACCTGCGAGTCTTCTGCCTATTATCAATCTCTGAATCTCACTCGTTCCTTCATAGATCGTACCTACCCTCGCATCCCTGTAGTACCTCTCCACATCGTACTCCTTGCTGAACCCATATCCTCCGAAGATTTGAACCGCCTCGTAGGTAACCCTTATCGCGGTCT
>Ga0209426_1000350_pt1 | contig 54846 bp, 54 predicted proteins | sample Deesub1362B_J571_FD_187697 | JGI IMG/M metagenome (GOLD analysis project Ga0209426, IMG submission 187697) | Deep oceanic, basalt-hosted subsurface ecosystem from Juan de Fuca Ridge flank, Pacific Ocean, CORK Borehole 1362B_J2.571 (SPAdes)... ... | reverse complement strand
ATTATGGAAAAAGATAAAGCAGATGAGTTATTGTCCAGCATTGAAACAATAATCAAGGAAAAGGAGAGGCATTTGAAGTTAATTGAGGAGTTGTGGGATTCTCATTGATGAAAAGAGTTAAACCAACCTTCTTTGACTATCTTTTTCTTCGTTAATTTTTCGTTCATTCTGTTTTATTGAAAACTTCCAGAACAACATGTGTTCCGAATCATTAGATAGCATCTATCCCCTGTCAATATACCATTTGTATCTGAAATAAGCTTCCCTAAGGTATTACTTGAACCCATTTGTAATAGATTTGGTAATCCCATAAAAGGGTAAAATAAAAATTTGAGGTGTAGTAGACTTTCAATCTCCATTTTTAGGAGTTCTTCTCTGTTTCCAGTTTATGGTGGTGATGGAACAACAATGGCGTATATATTCTTTCAATCTCCATTTTTAGGAGTTCTTCTCTGTTTCGGAGTTTTACGCACTTCTTGAAGTCCTTACCCCGTACACTTTCAATCTCCATTTTTAGGAGTTCTTCTCTGTTTCGAAACAAGTTAGCTTGTATCAGATGATGGGTAGAAGGCTTTCAATCTCCATTTTTAGGAGTTCTTCTCTGTTTCAGGGTTAAGCCCAAAGCATTAACACCAGACGAAGAACTGCTTTCAATCTCCATTTTTAGGAGTTCTTCTCTGTTTCTGATAGAGTAATGGCATACTACATTGAGTGTCTATGTCTTTCAATCTCCATTTTTAGGAGTTCTTCTCTGTTTCCTGCCAGCTCTTTGCAGAAAAGCTCTGGAATACAGAACTTTCAATCTCCATTTTTAGGAGTTCTTCTCTGTTTCGGATTACATAATGAGCATTGGCGACTATCGCTACAATAACTTTCAATCTCCATTTTTAGGAGTTCTTCTCTGTTTCTCCATCCAACCAATTGCAACACCGAAGGCGTCGTTTTTGAACTTTCAATCTCCATTTTTAGGAGTTCTTCTCTGTTTCGGGCCTCGCCAGCTCTGCATCCAGTGTCCCAGACCACCACTTTCAATCTCCATTTTTAGGAGTTCTTCTCTGTTTCACCTTCCTTGCGAAGCAGAACTTCGACCCTATAAGGCTGACTTTCAATCTCCATTTTTAGGAGTTCTTCTCTGTTTCACCTTCCTTGCGAAGCAGAACTTCGACCCTATAAGGCTGACTTTCAATCTCCATTTTTAGGAGTTCTTCTCTGTTTCAAGGTTGTAAAGCTTGCACAAGAGGAATTGAGCATAAAACTTTCAATCTCCATTTTTAGGAGTTCTTCTCTGTTTCATTCATTAAAAAGGAATATAGGAAAATCGGGGAGATCACTTTCAATCTCCATTTTTAGGAGTTCTTCTCTGTTTCTAGACAGAGGCGTTAGACTCGTTCTCCACGCCTTCAGCTTTCAATCTCCATTTTTAGGAGTTCTTCTCTGTTTCTTTTGAGACTGCTTTCTGAAGCTCAGCAAGCTCTTCAATCCTTTCAATCTCCATTTTTAGGAGTTCTTCTCTGTTTCGGCAATAAGGAGGCTGGAAGCCTTCCGGCAGAAAAGCCGCTTTCAATCTCCATTTTTAGGAGTTCTTCTCTGTTTCCTGGTAGTTAATGACGGGGTGAAAGGATGAAAATAGAGATCTTTCAATCTCCATTTTTAGGAGTTCTTCTCTGTTTCGAAGATGTGGGTCTTATTGAGGATGCTGTAAAATATTTCTTTCAATCTCCATTTTTAGGAGTTCTTCTCTGTTTCGTTGATGGTGTTATATGGAAGATTTAGAAAAATACATCTTTCAATCTCCATTTTTAGGAGTTCTTCTCTGTTTCGCATGTAGTCATAGCAGACTCGCAGTTCTCCACCAGTTTGCTTTCAATCTCCATTTTTAGGAGTTCTTCTCTGTTTCTAGGGTAGGACATAGGGAAACGCAGGACTTGTTTAAAGAGCTTTCAATCTCCATTTTTAGGAGTTCTTCTCTGTTTCATGTGACTGAACGAGAGCAACAGATGAGGGACAATATAATCACTTTCAATCTCCATTTTTAGGAGTTCTTCTCTGTTTCTTATCATTTAGCAGTAAGGATATAGATTTTATATCATATCTTTCAATCTCCATTTTTAGGAGTTCTTCTCTGTTTCTTCAGGCATAACAGGATGAGTGATTTAGCGATGAAAGCTTTCAATCTCCATTTTTAGGAGTTCTTCTCTGTTTCTTCAAGCAGATGCACGACTTAACGGGAACGGAGGTAAACTTTCAATCTCCATTTTTAGGAGTTCTTCTCTGTTTCTTTTGATTGTGATTTTATAGATAGTTGTAACAAAGATCCCTTTCAATCTCCATTTTTAGGAGTTCTTCTCTGTTTCTGAGCACAACGCAGTGGCAGTTGTTTGGAAGGGAGTCTTTCAATCTCCATTTTTAGGAGTTCTTCTCTGTTTCAGTGTCGTATTGTACAAACCGGGTATGGTAGAGTAGGTCTTTCAATCTCCATTTTTAGGAGTTCTTCTCTGTTTCCAAGCCATTGCTCAAGATGTCCAATCCCATGAAGAGCAAGACTTTCAATCTCCATTTTTAGGAGTTCTTCTCTGTTTCAGTGTACATGGAAGAGGAACGTAAAGGGTACTAGGCTGTACTTTCAATCTCCATTTTTAGGAGTTCTTCTCTGTTTCCTTTCTTGGGTGCCGGAGGAGCGCGAGCCCTGGACCTGTCTTTCAATCTCCATTTTTAGGAGTTCTTCTCTGTTTCACAACCCAAAGCAATAGTATAGCGATGGAAGTTGAGTATTCTTTCAATCTCCATTTTTAGGAGTTCTTCTCTGTTTCACAGATCCAAGATACCGGCCTTCTCGGCACACTCAAAACTTTCAATCTCCATTTTTAGGAGTTCTTCTCTGTTTCATACGTTTCGGAGATTCTAGGCAAAGACTTTACCGTAAACTTTCAATCTCCATTTTTAGGAGTTCTTCTCTGTTTCTTAAATGGTGAAAAGTTTAATGGGCGATTCGTAGTTAGACTTTCAATCTCCATTTTTAGGAGTTCTTCTCTGTTTCGTTGAAGAGAGAGGCGAAGGACGTTGCTGAAGAATTTTTCTTTCAATCTCCATTTTTAGGAGTTCTTCTCTGTTTCATTTCCCAGCTCCCGCTGCCCCACATACCCCTGAACCCTTACTTTCAATCTCCATTTTTAGGAGTTCTTCTCTGTTTCGAATGATTTGAAAAGCTTGGTTAGCCGAGACGAATACTTTCAATCTCCATTTTTAGGAGTTCTTCTCTGTTTCGGAAAAAAGTAAATGTATTTATCAGTTTTTATGGAAACCTTTCAATCTCCATTTTTAGGAGTTCTTCTCTGTTTCATCGACAACCATACCATGAAGTGATTGAAAGATTGATAAACTTTCAATCTCCATTTTTAGGAGTTCTTCTCTGTTTCAAAGGAGGTGAGAAGTAGCGTGGCAAAGCAGATAATGTCTTTCAATCTCCATTTTTAGGAGTTCTTCTCTGTTTCTTGAAAAGCCGTTATGGAGGAATAGAAAATGAATTTGGTCTTTCAATCTCCATTTTTAGGAGTTCTTCTCTGTTTCTATATTAAAATGGTATTTGCGAGTCTTTTCAATACTCCGACTTTCAATCTCCATTTTTAGGAGTTCTTCTCTGTTTCAGACCCGCAAAGCTCTGAAGGTGATGTGGAAAGGAGTGAAGCTTTCAATCTCCATTTTTAGGAGTTCTTCTCTGTTTCCCAAAAATTGACGCTTTTTTCAGACAAGTTGTCAGAGACTTTCAATCTCCATTTTTAGGAGTTCTTCTCTGTTTCGTATGGCAGACTCAACTACAAGGCTGTGAAGAAGATCGACTTTCAATCTCCATTTTTAGGAGTTCTTCTCTGTTTCCCACCGGCAGATGTGGTGGGTGTGGCGGTTCAATGACTCCTTTCAATCTCCATTTTTAGGAGTTCTTCTCTGTTTCAGAAAAACAAAAGGGGGTGAAAAAGGATGGAAGAGATGATCTTTCAATCTCCATTTTTAGGAGTTCTTCTCTGTTTCTTATCAGAAAGCCAGATAGCGTTGATTTAAAGAGCATCTTTCAATCTCCATTTTTAGGAGTTCTTCTCTGTTTCTTTGAAGAAAGAAAAAGGGAAGACTTGACAGTAATCCTACTTTCAATCTCCATTTTTAGGAGTTCTTCTCTGTTTCGACCTGGAAGACCATACCCTCTTTCCTCCGACGCTACTCGACTTTCAATCTCCATTTTTAGGAGTTCTTCTCTGTTTCCCTGAATCTTTTATCTATGGTGAGGGACACGGTCAGAGAACTTTCAATCTCCATTTTTAGGAGTTCTTCTCTGTTTCGAGAAAAAATGAGGGAAAAAGCGAAAAAAGAGAAAATAATCTTTCAATCTCCATTTTTAGGAGTTCTTCTCTGTTTCGTAACAATACAGCAATATTATATACGAACTTTTCATTCTTTCAATCTCCATTTTTAGGAGTTCTTCTCTGTTTCGTTCAGTCTCTCATAAACGAAGGTCATGAGCTGGGCATCTTTCAATCTCCATTTTTAGGAGTTCTTCTCTGTTTCAATACTCTCCATTCGTAACCCCAAGACCACCTATAACCTTTCAATCTCCATTTTTAGGAGTTCTTCTCTGTTTCGCAGCGACTCACAGCTACACAGTCATAGCCAACACGACCTTTCAATCTCCATTTTTAGGAGTTCTTCTCTGTTTCGCAACAGTGATTGCCATAGTTGCGAATATAGCTGCCAACTTTCAATCTCCATTTTTAGGAGTTCTTCTCTGTTTCGGTGGAAGGTTGGTGGCTAAGAATGCGCCTCGCCCACTACCATCTTTCAATCTCCATTTTTAGGAGTTCTTCTCTGTTTCACTAAAATATGCTGATGAATTAAACGGCAATACAGTACTTTCAATCTCCATTTTTAGGAGTTCTTCTCTGTTTCCCGTTACTAAGGATGAGGTGAAGCAAATAATTAAGGAAGGCTTTCAATCTCCATTTTTAGGAGTTCTTCTCTGTTTCAGGGTAACCTAAAAATTTCAGGCTCATTTAGAAATTATCGTCTTTCAATCTCCATTTTTAGGAGTTCTTCTCTGTTTCTCATAGTCTGGCGAAAAAGAAATCCCGTCCCACATGCACTTTCAATCTCCATTTTTAGGAGTTCTTCTCTGTTTCGCGTCCTTTCCATATTTTCACAGCTTCCAGCATGTTAACTTTCAATCTCCATTTTTAGGAGTTCTTCTCTGTTTCCTTGAAGCGCTTGGCGAGGCTGAAGAGGAAGAGGTTTGCTTTCAATCTCCATTTTTAGGAGTTCTTCTCTGTTTCGGAGCAAGTTACAAGCTGAAAGTAAAGGTACTTAAGGTCTTTCAATCTCCATTTTTAGGAGTTCTTCTCTGTTTCACAACGAAGGGTAGAGGAATCCTCAAAGTGAAGTCAAAGCCTTTCAATCTCCATTTTTAGGAGTTCTTCTCTGTTTCGTTTGTATGGTTGTGCCAAAGCCATACATAAAGGAAGTCTTTCAATCTCCATTTTTAGGAGTTCTTCTCTGTTTCGGACAAGGGTAAGCTGGTTATTGACTGTGTAAGAGTAATCTTTCAATCTCCATTTTTAGGAGTTCTTCTCTGTTTCGAGGTGGCTGGGAGGTGAAGTAAATGTTCAATTTCCCCTTTCAATCTCCATTTTTAGGAGTTCTTCTCTGTTTCCCGAGGACCTCCCGGCCCTCCTCAGGGCTGTGGAAGCTTCGGGGGTCTTTCAATCTCCATTTTTAGGAGTTCTTCTCTGTTTCTTTAACTCCCCATGAAATTAGAATCGTAGGTGAGGATGGCTTTCAATCTCCATTTTTAGGAGTTCTTCTCTGTTTCCAATCAGCTTGCCTTCATCGAGGAAATAGAGACCGTCTCCTTTCAATCTCCATTTTTAGGAGTTCTTCTCTGTTTCTCTGAAGATGGCCCACTTGTCGTACGAGTACCAGACCTCTTTCAATCTCCATTTTTAGGAGTTCTTCTCTGTTTCCAAGTCGTGGTGAGGCAGACCCTCGCCAAGGATGCGTACTCTTTCAATCTCCATTTTTAGGAGTTCTTCTCTGTTTCGAGGGCCTATGTAGTTAAAACATCAAAGGTGATACGATGACTTTCAATCTCCATTTTTAGGAGTTCTTCTCTGTTTCGCACTCTGAAGACGCAAGCAGCAATAGCATCTAGTTTTTCTTTCAATCTCCATTTTTAGGAGTTCTTCTCTGTTTCGGAACGGAAAAAGTAAGATTTTGGTCGGTGGTGAGGTAGTCTACTTTCAATCTCCATTTTTAGGAGTTCTTCTCTGTTTCTCGGGATTTGGTCTGGACTGACTGGGTTTGCTGGATTGACACTTTCAATCTCCATTTTTAGGAGTTCTTCTCTGTTTCTGAAAGAACGGGAAGTAAAACATTGCCCGAATTGTCCTTTCAATCTCCATTTTTAGGAGTTCTTCTCTGTTTCGACGCAGAGTGGTTAAGGAACAATGGTCATAAAATAATCTTTCAATCTCCATTTTTAGGAGTTCTTCTCTGTTTCATAAAGCGATTTTAAAACAGATCGAGAAATTGAAAGACTTTCAATCTCCATTTTTAGGAGTTCTTCTCTGTTTCTTGAGAATGGCAATCGCTGAAACAATTAAGATCGAAGCCTTTCAATCTCCATTTTTAGGAGTTCTTCTCTGTTTCGAATAAACTTCCTGTTGAACATCCTCCAATCTGTTATCCACTTTCAATCTCCATTTTTAGGAGTTCTTCTCTGTTTCCATACCCTGGTACGACTGGAAAGAGTGGCAGAGGATGATCTTTCAATCTCCATTTTTAGGAGTTCTTCTCTGTTTCTCGTTTGGAGTGTATCTGAACAGAAGACTGTATTATATTCTTTCAATCTCCATTTTTAGGAGTTCTTCTCTGTTTCAAGACCAAGCACCGGCAGGCACGAAGACCTTCATGTTGCCTTTCAATCTCCATTTTTAGGAGTTCTTCTCTGTTTCCGATTACGATGAGATTGCTGAGGCTCTGGGGATTGATAACTTTCAATCTCCATTTTTAGGAGTTCTTCTCTGTTTCAAAGATGGCGTCAGAGTCGAGCTTGAGATGGATGGTGCTTTCAATCTCCATTTTTAGGAGTTCTTCTCTGTTTCGTTGATGGCGTTCGTGAGGTTCACAACCGCCGTTGCTATCTTTCAATCTCCATTTTTAGGAGTTCTTCTCTGTTTCAGGAAGCTCGACTGGCACACTTGATGTGACTGGACTGGCTTTCAATCTCCATTTTTAGGAGTTCTTCTCTGTTTCCCGTAAAGTCTCTCGATGAGCTGCCACAACCTCATGTCTCTTTCAATCTCCATTTTTAGGAGTTCTTCTCTGTTTCTGAGATGCGAGGAGTTAGGGCTTGAGATCGATTTTGATCTTTCAATCTCCATTTTTAGGAGTTCTTCTCTGTTTCTTTTAGTGCAACTTCAAATGTCTCTTCGGTTATTCTTTCAATCTCCATTTTTAGGAGTTCTTCTCTGTTTCATAACATTAGTTGAACAGGGAAAAATAACACCAGTTTACTTTCAATCTCCATTTTTAGGAGTTCTTCTCTGTTTCATATCGTTTACAACGCCACAAGCGGATACTGGGAGGTTATCTTTCAATCTCCATTTTTAGGAGTTCTTCTCTGTTTCGGCATTTCAACGAAGGTCTATGGAAAGTACGTTTACTTTCAATCTCCATTTTTAGGAGTTCTTCTCTGTTTCGGAGCAGCATTTATGTTGATGCCAATATTTGCAGGGATTGCCTTTCAATCTCCATTTTTAGGAGTTCTTCTCTGTTTCTCCAAATGTCAATAAGCCAGAGTGTACAGTGTGTTTCTTTCAATCTCCATTTTTAGGAGTTCTTCTCTGTTTCCTTGGTGAGGTGGGCTAAGGAAGCTGGGCTGGATCCGACTCTTTCAATCTCCATTTTTAGGAGTTCTTCTCTGTTTCCCTCATCAAAGAAGCGATAGAGTCAGGCGACTACGTTTCCTTTCAATCTCCATTTTTAGGAGTTCTTCTCTGTTTCGGAAGAGAAAGCTGAAGAGTGTGCTTACGACTTGACAATCTTTCAATCTCCATTTTTAGGAGTTCTTCTCTGTTTCACTCTCGCTGGGGAGCCTGTGATAATAATTGGGAAACTGCACTTTCAATCTCCATTTTTAGGAGTTCTTCTCTGTTTCGGATGGATATGCGGTAAAGATAGATGGGGATGAGGAGGTCATCTTTCAATCTCCATTTTTAGGAGTTCTTCTCTGTTTCGGCTCTCAATTCTATTGGTGATTCCTTCAGAATAATGTTCTTTCAATCTCCATTTTTAGGAGTTCTTCTCTGTTTCATTTTGAGAAAAGCTATACTCTGAACATAGGGGTTGGCTTTCAATCTCCATTTTTAGGAGTTCTTCTCTGTTTCTGAAAACTATCAGTGCAAACACTGCGACAGTGCAAAAAACTTTCAATCTCCATTTTTAGGAGTTCTTCTCTGTTTCAAATCGAAGTTGATATGCCGGGAGCTGAAAAAGAGGAGAACCTTTCAATCTCCATTTTTAGGAGTTCTTCTCTGTTTCGAGAAGTGCTATCGCAGACGCTGAAGGGGAGAAAGAAAACTTTCAATCTCCATTTTTAGGAGTTCTTCTCTGTTTCTTTTGGACTGAGCAAATCCAGCGTTCAGCAATTTCACTTTCAATCTCCATTTTTAGGAGTTCTTCTCTGTTTCGAAAAATTCACTAAAAAGGAGGTGGTAGAATGGTTGACTTTCAATCTCCATTTTTAGGAGTTCTTCTCTGTTTCGGAAAACAATCTTGGCTAATGTGAAGCACCTGATCGCTTTCAATCTCCATTTTTAGGAGTTCTTCTCTGTTTCTCAAACAACCAAACACTGGCACAAACTAAAGCCTATTTACTTTCAATCTCCATTTTTAGGAGTTCTTCTCTGTTTCATGCATCACGAGGCTCGACGAGGTCAGCTCGGCAGTTGCTTTCAATCTCCATTTTTAGGAGTTCTTCTCTGTTTCTTCACCGACGCCTAAAACGCCCATGGGGGGCCGGGGCGGCAACTTTCAATCTCCATTTTTAGGAGTTCTTCTCTGTTTCTCAGGAAATAAAGCAACTCTTCCTCTCTTCCCAATTTGACTTTCAATCTCCATTTTTAGGAGTTCTTCTCTGTTTCAGAGAACAAAGCAGAATTTCTGAAAAGAGAAGAAAAGATCTTTCAATCTCCATTTTTAGGAGTTCTTCTCTGTTTCAAAGAGTAGGTGGCGGATATGGTGGACGTTATAGAAGTGTCTTTCAATCTCCATTTTTAGGAGTTCTTCTCTGTTTCGGTGGAGATGGTGGTTCGAGGTCGAAACTGAGGATGACTTTCAATCTCCATTTTTAGGAGTTCTTCTCTGTTTCGCGAAAGCCGTCGTAGTGGCGATAACAGTGCTTACAGCTTTCAATCTCCATTTTTAGGAGTTCTTCTCTGTTTCTCAACGCAAAGGCAGGAACAACGATAACTGCAAATTCACCTTTCAATCTCCATTTTTAGGAGTTCTTCTCTGTTTCGCAAATCTATCTTTATGTCAAGAGCCAGAGGGAGAAACCTTTCAATCTCCATTTTTAGGAGTTCTTCTCTGTTTCGCTATATACCATGGAACCACTATATGAGGAACATTACATCTTTCAATCTCCATTTTTAGGAGTTCTTCTCTGTTTCATTGTAAGAAGACATAACCTTTATGTAAGAATAACTAACTTTCAATCTCCATTTTTAGGAGTTCTTCTCTGTTTCGTACTGGAAGCTTCCAGAATCGCCATGTAGGCTCATCATCACTTTCAATCTCCATTTTTAGGAGTTCTTCTCTGTTTCAACCTTATAATCGAAGCCATTCCCACAGACATAGAATCCTTTCAATCTCCATTTTTAGGAGTTCTTCTCTGTTTCGAGAGAATAGTGTTCTGGATCAAACCAGAGAGACTCGTGAACTTTCAATCTCCATTTTTAGGAGTTCTTCTCTGTTTCTGGCAATCTTCGCATTGGTAGCCACACGAATTGTGTGCTTTCAATCTCCATTTTTAGGAGTTCTTCTCTGTTTCCCCAATATTGGTGACACCCCCAACTAAGCGCAAGAAAGTCAGCTTTCAATCTCCATTTTTAGGAGTTCTTCTCTGTTTCGGAGGAGTATTTCTTCTCAACCCTGAGAAGGACGAGCTTTACTTTCAATCTCCATTTTTAGGAGTTCTTCTCTGTTTCGAAGTTTTTAATGCTATAGAGATTGACTGCGATAAGATCTTTCAATCTCCATTTTTAGGAGTTCTTCTCTGTTTCGTGTTTATGTTTGCCTGATGGCTGAAAGGAGGTGTTGACTTTCAATCTCCATTTTTAGGAGTTCTTCTCTGTTTCCCCATCAAAACACCCTCAATTTCCTGAATATAAATGCATTTCGCCCTCCTCACCAGACCCCGAACCGAATCCCTCAAAATGCACCTAGGTATTTAAATAAATACCTGTGAAAGATGGCGACATCCCACCCTTTTCCATCTTTGTACAAACGTCATCATACTTATTCTTTCGATTTAATGGCTCAACTTCACTGAATTCAGGCAATCACATCCCCGCGCCCTTGTAATCCAACTTCATTTTTAAGGTAACAAATATAATAAATGTTCAGAAAAAAGGAATCGGATGATGCTTTGATTGGTAAAAAGAGTTGGTATCTGGTATCAGCAAAAAATAAATATATTTTCTAGAAAATGTTATTATGGTATACTTTCTTAACGAAGTTGAACATAAATTTATAGTTCTGAATTTGAGACCCAAAATAAGGGTGAATCCGGTTCCTGAGGAGCTGAGAGGATGGAACTGGCATTCTCCACCTTTAAAGCCTTATTATGATCTCAAATTACCCATGTACCTGATTTGCAATGATTACTGTAAGACGGGCAGAGATGTCTATATGACCATGGTGGAAGGAAAGAGGGGTGAGGAAGACCTCAGCATAAGGTTGGGTAAGGCTGTTCATGACGCCATAGCTAAAGCCGTAAGGCAGGCCAGAAGGCTGAACTTTCAGGCCAGAATTGAGCCAGATGATGCCATTCAGAGCGCTGTCAAAGCTGTGTGGGATTATACAATGGCTGCATGCAGGTCAGCTTACCTGAAGGCAAGGGCTGAACAGCCTTATGCCAGCGAAGAAGACGTCATCTCCACATCGATCCCCTTCTTGGTTGAGCACAGGATGGATGGCAGTCTTCTTGGCTGTTCGGGCATCATATCGGTTGACTGCTACGATTACCTTCGCAACATAGTCTTCGACGTGAAGGTAACTGCCATGCCAACCAACGCCAGGCTCCACACCACAGGCTATGCGCTGGTGATAGAGAGCCTGTACGAGATTCCGGTGGACATCGGATGTACCGTTTCCATTTCATTCCGGGACAACAGAATGTCCGTTTCCAAGGACATTCACTTTATAGATGCCAATCTCAGGAGCTGGTGGGTTGAGGAGAGAGACAGGAAGGCTGAGATAGTCTACAATCAGACGGATCCCGGAAAGCCTGAAAGCTGCCCCCCGAAATGCATGTTCAGGAATGAGTGCCTATGAGACTGGTTGTAGACGGATTTGGGAAGTTCATAGGGAAAGAAAACCAGCTGATTGTTGTGAAGGAGAAGGGCAAGGTTGTGAGGAGAGTGAAGCCTGATGAGCTTAAGCAGATTATAATAACGGGTAAGGCATCCATAAGCAGCGAAGCCATAAAGATTATGCTAAAAAATGCCGTTGATGTGGTCTTCATCGATAGAGGTGGCGATGTGGTTGGCAGGCTGATGCACCCCTTTGTAGGGACAGCGAAAACGAGGAGGGAGCAGTACTTGGCCTATAACGATGAAAGGAGCGTTGTGCTGGCAAAAGAGTTTGCTAAGGCAAAGCTGCGAAATCAGGTTTCGGTGCTGTCAAACCTCGCCAAAGCGAGAAAGGACAGCAACCCAGAGCTGGCTGAAATGCTCATGAAAGCGAGGGAAGCTGTGAAGATCTCCATCGAAAAGCTTGCAGGTGTTTCGGGGGGTAAAATAGAGGATGTGAGAGAGGAAATCATGGGAATCGAAGGGATTGCAAGTCAGGAATACTGGAATGCTTTATCTCTCATTTTCCCTCCAGAATATGGCTTTAAGCAGAGAAGAGGGCTTGAGGTGGGACAGACCAGATACGCTCAGGACATAATCAACGCCATGCTCAATTACGGTTACGCTATCCTACACTCTGAATGTATTCGGGCAGTAGAGCTGGCAGGCTTAGACCCTTACGCTGGATTTCTGCACGCCGATCGGTCAGGCAGGACTTCTGTGGCTCTCGATTTAATGGAAGAGTTCAGGCAGCAGATCGTTGACAGAGCAGTTATAAAACTGGTGTCCTACAGGCAAGTAAAGCCTGATGAATGCGAAATGAAGAACTTCGTCTGCATGCTTAGCGATTCAGCCAGAAGAGTTTTGCTGGAGGAGGTTCTGAAGAGGTTCGAAATGAGGACCCAGTACATGGGGAGAAACATGGCCTATTCCACCATCATACTGCATCAAGCCAGGAGAATCGCCTCATTTCTGAGGGGTGAGGGAAAGTACTCGGGTTTCTGGCAGGGATGGTAGGGTGGCGTGGATGATTGACGTCAGCGATCTGGTTCAGTACCTGTACTGCCCCAGAAAACTCTACTTCATCAAGGTAATGGGCCTGAGAATCTCAAAGCCAAAGATGGATGTGGGAAAGGAAATTCACGAGAGCGTTGAAAAGTCCTTGAAGAGGAGGAAGCTCGAGGGAGAAGTCATGGAGAATGTTTACCTTGAAAGCCAGAGATACGGAATAAAAGGTTATGTTGATGCCATAATCAGGAGAAGAGACCAGTACATACCGATTGACATCAAGTTCTCAAGGTTCAAAAGAGTATTTTACGGATGGAAAATGCAGCTGGCAGCTTATTCCCTTCTTGTGGAAGAGAACTTCCACTGCAAAGTCAGGAAGGGCTACATATACCTTGCAGAGACGAAAGAGTGGATTGAGGTAGAGATCACGCCGGAGGATAAAAAAGCCCTCGTGAAGATAATTCGGAAGGTTGAGGAGGTGCTCAAGGAGGAGAAGTTTCCTAGGGCAAGCAAATCAAAAAAGTGCAGCTATTGTGAAATGTCCAAGCTTTGCGTTTGATTAGCAATTTTACGCATCACTACTGAACTCAGGCAAACTCCACAGTACTCTCCTTAACCAGCTCCACTCCAGTATTGCTTATCACAACAGCAGTCTCAACGCACCTCTTGCAAAGGGGGATTATGAATATACAATCGTGCTCATCCCTGACAAACCTCCTGACCTGCTTCGATAAAGCCTCCCTGTCATTGGGATTAAGTTCTCCTCTGAATGCTGAGTACTGCACTCTGGCAAGTCCATATCTCTCCAGCAACTTTGCCAAGCGGTTGCGGTTGCTGTCGTCGGTTATGTCGTACACTACGAGGTAGAGCATAAATACACCCTATTTTTAGCAATATACAAACTTTGCTGCTGGCTTTAAATTTCTCATTTTTTAGCCTTATAGAGATTTTTAGCCCTCCTACCCATCCTCAATGCCTCATTATAGGTGTTTATTAGTTTACCAATTAATTTTCCGACTTTCTGATTTCAGAAATCCTCGACATTCCAAGCAGAAGTTATAAAAACAAGCCTTCAAATCATCCTTTCTACCATCTCAACAAGTTCCTCAGCCCATGCAATTACCTGTTCGGCCTCACTTTCGGACACAACATCCATATCCTCATAAACAACCCTGTGTCTCTTCTTTCTGGTTCCATTCAGGGCAATTACCAGCTTCTCGCCAGCTCCTTCACCAAGGACTACATGTAGAAATTTGATGACTGCCAGATGTCCTTCCCTGCTGGAAGGCCTGTAACCTCTGCTGAACATCAAGGCTCTGCCTGCTTGAAGCATCGCATTGTAAGCTATTGCAAGGGTCCAGTCATACCTCTCATTCTCGATCAGAATTTTTGCCGTCTCTATATCCTCTTTCGCATGCTCAAGCGATTTCAAGGCAAGATTACGATCTGGCTTTATCTTTCTGATGACGTTATCCCTCAACAGCTCTTCTAAACTCATTTTCTTCACCTATCAGCATTATCACCGGGTTGTTCACAATATCCATCAGTAGATGGTGTCTGTTCTTGATCTTCCTTGCGAACTCCTCCTCACTCCATAAAATGTAGTTTATTTCCCTGCCTATCTGTTTTTCTGCCTGGCTTATCCTTCTCAATATTTTCTCTTCATCTGCATCTCCAACTATCAGCAGGTCAACATCACTGCTTTCAGTCTCATCTCCCCTGGCGAAGGAACCGAATATCAAAGCGTACCTTATACCTTCCATACCCGAAAGGGCCTCTCTAACGATATCTGCTATTCCAGTAGTTTTGACAATCAGACTCTTCAGCTCGTTGAAGTACGGAAGATTTTTGTTAACCGAAATGAGCGTAATCTTTCCCCTCTTTTCCTCTCTCAGAATGCCCAGAGATACTAGATTCTTGATCTCTCTATGAACCATTCCGTAGGGTATGTTCAGAATTTTTGACAGCTCCCGGATGTGAAACTGGCTGTCAGGGTTGAGCATGAGTTTTGAGAGCAGCAGTACCCTCGTTCTTGATCCAAACAACCTATCTAATTTTGATGTCATATTATCTACTTTAGGTGTCAGTTGTATAAAAGGTTTTGCTTGCTGAATGGAGTATGAGTTGCTGTTAATGCGGAGGATTTGTGATACTATACCTCCAGCAAATCCAACCAAGGGACGTCTTTTTCCTGTTTTCTTTACAATCACCTTTCTGTTCCTAATAGCTTTTTTAGTCTCCTTTTACATTCATGCCATATTTTGCTATGTGGGCAATATACCTTTCATCACGCAATAAACCTTTCCGATCTCAACGGCATTCTCTCTTTCAATTTCTTCAAAATTAAATGAAGCTCTTGAAGGTTGAAGCTGAGATGATTCTTGGATAGTAATCTATCTTTTTCATCGCTTCCATTCTAATCTTCACCTTTCAACATGGGAGAAATCTAAACATAGCTTCCACAATAGGGACAGGAAAAGGCTTCTCTTTCCATCTCCATTTTCAAAAGCGCCTCAAGGTTTGAAGCATTGATAACTAATAATTTATTTCTTCTATAATTTTTTGCATTTATGAGCAAAAACAATATATAGTTACAATTGGCAAAAAATTGTGTACATTGGTGTGGGGCGCAGCATAGTATGGGGCATTTCAGGTGAAGTCAAATTGTGATTGTAATAAATTATTAGATAAAGCTCCACGATATCGAGGAGTTGGGAAGACATGAGTAATGTAACGCTTGAGGTAGAAACTGTAACGCCCCTCTTTATTGCTGGCGCAGATCAGAGAAACATAGAAAATGAGGGTCTACGAGCACCAAGTTTGAGAGGGCTACTGAGGTGGTGGTTTAGAGCTGGTTTAGGAGGAGCTAAACTTTCCTCAGGAATGGAGGATACAAAAGAGATAAAAGTAGAAGAAAATAAAATTTGGGGAACTACGGATAAGCAAAGTAAAGTAGTTATTAGAACATTTCCTCTTCTTGGAACTCTAAAAATATCTCTCCCAAATTTTAAAGGAAAAGGCATAAGATATTTTGGTTATGGTCTATCCGATAGAAAGGGTATATTAGAAGGCAGATTTAAAGTGGAGATTCGCTTTAGGCCTACGATCTCTGAAGAGGAAAAGGAAAAAGTGATAGCTGCTACATGGCTGCTACTAAATCTGGGAAATGTTGGAAGCAAAAATAGAAAGGGCTTTGGAAGTTTAAGAGTTTGTAAAGATATTAAAGTGGGCGGTATAGAATTTAAGAATCCGAGAAATATAGAAGAGCTAAGAGAATACCTTGAAGTTAATATTAAAAGAGTGTTGAATATTTTTGGTTGGGATGGTTCTGTTTCGGTTTTGACTGGTTCGCCGATGCCAGAATTTCCTGTTATTGCCCGAAATTTTTGGAAAATGAAAATTTTAGATAGAGTATATTCCTCCCCATTCGATGCAATTAACGATATTGGAGAAGAGGTACGAAAATATAGAGAAGATAGGAGAAATCCATCTGCAAAGCATACACGCAAAACTAAAAAAGGTGTATTTTCATATTGGGTTACAAAGGATTATGATGCTGTAAAGAGTATTTATACAGGCAGCCCTACTTCAGTACCTTTAGGTTCGATTTTTGGCTTACCCCATCAGTTTCAATTTCAGTCAATAGGGAAAAAAGCTATAGTGCGAGGTGTGAAAAGAATTGGAGATAAAGAAGTGGTATACGAGAGAAGGGCGTCTCCATTACAAATTAAAATTTGGAAGTTGGACGAGAACGAATATGCGATTGGATTACAAATATTCTTGTCTAAATTCCTCCCAGATAATAGTAAGTTACTAATTTCCGATTTGAGGGATCGAGCTATAAGAACAGAAACAAATCTCCCTTTATATAATTATCTTACAAGCTTTTTAGACAGCTTACCTGGGAGGTGGATAAAACTATGAACTTATGGCAAGACAAAATCAAAGCTTTCTTCCACGATCCTCCAGATAAGGCATTGATATTATTCCATAAATCACATGAAGAGAAAAGAGACAAAATTTTGGAAGAACTAAGCCTTAAATATGATAAACGTCTTGATCCAGCTGACCATATAGCATCAGCTATGCAAAGATTGGATATCCCCAGCAACTATAGAATGGATAAAGGAGGATGCAATAATCACATATGCTTTAAAGGAGCATCTAAGCCGGTATTTAAGCATACATTATCAGGTTACTCGGAAAATCTTGAGAAAATAAGAGACTTCATAACCACATATGGCTACGAAAAGGCGTTGGATGAATATGGTTTCAATCCAAAAATTGTAAAAGAATTTCTTGATAAAAATAACTGGAAGAAAACTTATTTCTCACTTTGGAGACTCTTGCCAGAAAAGTATCCTCTTGGATACATCCTACCAGCTGACACAAGAATACCAGACCACAGTATATGGGATCATTTGGATGTTACTGCTGCAATAAGCTCATGCTTGGGTGATTTAGGATTATTTTCACTCAAAATCCCGGCAGTTCAAGAGTTCATATCTCATTCAAGAAAACTATCCGATTTGTGGGCATCAAGCCATATTTTTTCACTGCTACTTTTTGAAGGAATTAAAGAAGTAATTGGTGAACTCGGCCCTGATGTGGTCATATACCCTCAGCTAAGAGGGAACCCTTTACTTGATTGCTACATAAAGAGCGAGTTAAGCATAGAAAATATCATTCCTGACAAGAATAAAATAAAAATAGCGAATTTACCGAACACCTTTCTTTGTTTTATACCGCTTAGTAGAGCTGAAGAATACAAGGAAAGATGCAAAAATGCGATAAAGAAGAAGTGGAAAGAAATCTCCAAAAAAGTAAAAGAGTATCTAAATAAAATAAAAATTAAACCTAATGAAGAATTATGGAATTCCCAAATTGAGAAATCTTTGTCTGTTGTAGTCGCACATACAGAATTCTTCAACCTTGACAGCTATGAGAAAGTGAAAAATGGTCTATCCAGCGATGTTAAAGAAAAGCAGGATAGATGGCTCAGTTTTGTGGAAAAATTAGAAAGAACTAACTACGGTCATTTTTATTTTCCAACTTATGCATTGTTAGGAGTTATTCTGACGCAAAGTTCGAGATTATGGGACGCTTGGGAGGAGGAGCCAATAACAGGGAAAAAGTGCTTAATGTGCGGATTGAGGAATGCTATTGTTGGGAGAGTGGATGGAGACATCTACCAGTACTGGGAGGATGATACTTGGAACGATATAGAAATTAAGGATAAGATATGGAAAAATGTGCTTAAAGAAGGAGAAAGGCTCTGTGCTGTATGTTTGACTAAAAGAATTTATACAGAAGTATTTAAAGAAGAATTTAAAGAATTTAAAGCTAAATCTCCAGAATTTAAATCGGTTGTCGAAATCGCAGGAAGAGATTTCATAAGGAATGTAGAGGATGACGAAGATTTCAAACTTCTAAAAGATGTTGATATCGAGCTAATTTACGAACATGAGTGGAAATCAGATGAAAAGAAGAAAACAACCATAAGGCAATTAGAATTAGTTGAAAAGAGAGAAGAAATAGAAAATAAATTGGAGAATTGGTGGAAAGCTTTTGGTAGACCAAACAAGTATTATGCAATTTTAATGATGGATGGAGATAGAATTGGAAAAACGATATTTGGAGAAACTTTGCCAAATTTTGGAGATTTCTTCCATCCAATTTTCAAAACCAAGATAATGGAATGGGAAAAAGGAGAAGATCTGTCAAATATGAAAAGGATTCTTTCTCCTTCTGTTCATATAGCAATAAGTAGAGCTATGAAGAATTTCTCAATCTATAAGGTTCCAGAGATTGTCGAGGAAAATTATGGATTTTTAGTGTACTCTGGCGGAGACGATGTTTTAGCCCTCTTTCCTACAGATAAAGTCCTAAACGCTGCGAAAGAATTACAAGAATTCTTCAAAAAGGACTTCTATGAAATCGAAGTTAACGGCGAGAAAAGAAAGGTTATGGGGCTTGGAAAATACGCAAGCATGAGCGCTGGTATAGTTTTTGCTCACTACAAGTATCCACTTTACGATGGTATAGAAAAGGTAAGAGAGGCTGAAAAAAGGGCAAAGAATGAGTATGGAAGGAATGCATTCTATATGACTTTTATAAAACGTTCTGGGGAACTTTTTTCAGCGGGTGGAAAGTGGAATTTTGTTGGTGACTTCACACCAATTGTTGAAGCAATACGAACAGATAAAATTTCCCATCGCTTTATTTATGATTTCCTAGGAATACTTGAAATTTTAGATGGAGATATGCTTAAAGCTGAAACAAAGAGACTTCTAAAGAGAAGAAAGACTGAAAAAGCAACTAATGAAGAAATAAATGATATTTGCGGAAAAATCCTTTGCCTAATTGAAAAGTACAAAGAAAATAACTTGCCTATCGAAGACATCGGAAAAGTGCTGAAAATACTATACGACGCTTATAGGGGTGAAGAGGAATGAAGAGGTTATTTATAGAGCCCATCGATGTGCTTATGTTCAGAACTGAGAGACCTTTTACTGCAAGAGAGGTGCATGTAGCAAAAACTGGTGTTATTTCACCCCTAACCTTTGAAGGTGCAATTAAGTCCAAGATATTTAGTGAATTCTGCAAAAGAAAAGGTTATTCACCAAGAGATTTCCAAAGGAGTAAAAAAAGAAATGAAACTCCAGAAGATTTTAAGAAAACCAAAGAAGAATTAGTAGGATTTGTAAAGCAGCTGATGGAGAAAGATAAGGATTTGAAAGAATTGTTGGAAGTTATTGGCTATTCTCCACTGGAATTTTCCTCAAAATTAAATGTTTTAGGCATCTTCTTTGCTAAGAAAGGCGAATTTATAGAATACTTCCCAATTCCTAATGATGTAGTCAGAGAGGATAGAGAAAAAGGTAATACTGTAAAATTACAGCCCAAAGAGAACCTTCAGTTTAAATGGATGGATAAAAAAGTTTGTGTGAGTATAACAGGTTGTTCTCAAGTGAAAAACGTTGAGGGTTTGATGGACTTTAACGATTTGATAAATTATTTAAATGGAGGCTGTCCGAAACCCACAAGAATAAAATATAAAAATAAAGAACTAAATAAGCCCTACTTTAAGGAGATTAGACCCGGAATTGAATTGGAGAAAGATAAGAAGAAAACAGTAGAAGGAGCTCTTTATACAGCTGAATTTCTTAGACTTATAGAGGATTGGGGCTTTATAGTTTGGTATGAAGCTCCTGACAGTATTTCATCACTGGAGGGGCTTATCAAATTGGGAGGTGAAGGAAGGGGGGCTATCTCCCAGATGATTGAGGACAAGAGAATTGACTGGACTGAATTGATTAAAGGAATAAATGAAGATGAAAAGTTTAAACTTTATCTTGCAACACCTTCTTACTTTAGTGGTTGCATACCGCCTAAAGATAAACTTGAGAAGATTCTTGGAATAGACTTGGAGCTAGTGGCAGCACTTCCGGGAAAGCCCGTCTACATCGGAGGATATGACTTCGCTATGAATAAAGAGAAGCCTTTAAGGAGATGGGTTAATGCTGGGGCAGTATACTACTACAAGTTTAAAGGAGAGATTAAAGAGGATTTGTCTATTCCTATAAAAATCTTAGATAGTGATACAGATTTAAGATGTGGATTTTTGGGGAGGTGGTAAAAATGTTTGAGAAAGCTTTGGTAATGTACATCTACGCTGAAACACCCTTACATCCGGGAAGTGGGACGGCAATTAGTGAAGCAGTTGACTTACCAATACAGAGAGAAAGACATACAGAATTTCCGATGATACAGGGATCCTCATTAAAGGGAGTACTAAGAAGCCATGCTCGGGTTATAGGTATTAGTAAGACAGAGGAGAACATCCTCTTTGGAGAACCGGATAGAGTTGGAGGAGTTTCAGTAACAGATGCTAGAGTGCTAGCTTTTCCTGTAAGGAGTCTTAAAGGCTTGTTCGGTTGGGTTACTTGTCCATTTATTCTCAGTAGATTTAAGAGAGATATGAATCTAATCGGCAAAAGTCTCACATGGAATACTCCTGCCCCCTCAAATGAAGACAAAGCTATAGTAAAGTCCGACTCAAATCTGATAATAAATGATAGTATATACTTGGAGGATCTTAAGCTTAATGTAGAAACATCTACCGAATTAAATGAAATAACACAATCGTTTGTCGAAGCTTTACCAAATACAAATGAGTACCAACAAGTTAGGGAAAAACTAGAGCGAGATCTCGTCATCCTAACAGATGACTTATTTAGAGATTTAGTTGTAATGACAACAGAAATTGCCACCAGAATAAGAATCGGAGAGGAAGGGGTTGTAGAGGAGGGACCATGGTCTGAAGAGTATATTCCGACTGATACAATCATGTACAGCTTGATTCTAATTCCAGGGAGACTAAAAGATTTAACTTTAGAGGAAACTATTAAAAAATTATGCCAATATGACAACAAAATTTTGCATATTGGAGGAGATGAAACTGTCGGAAAGGGATTTGCAAGGATTAAAGTAGAGGTGATTTAGAATGTTGAGAAGTTTAGAGCAGACACGGGCAAAAAAGGCGTGGGATTTTATAAATGAGGTTAAAGGTCAGAACTATCAAAAAGACTATCGGGCATATGTAAGAAGAGCTCCAGCACTCATTCTTTCAAACGGATTAGGAAATGTTCTAGCTTTTTGGAGAGCAAAAAAGGTAGAAGCGTACACTAAACTGTATGAGCACGTAAACAGATGGTTCAAGGAAAGACATCCAGAAGAGGAGGACATACTTAGTTGGATAAGATCAGATACTACTTCATCTTTGGAAGTGTTTAAAGAAACAAAAGAAGTTATATCCCTACTAAACTGGATGAAAAGATTTGCTGAAGCCGAATTGGAGGAGTGAGTATGGCGAGATACTATCTTCCAAAAAAGGATTTTCCAAATCCAGAGCAATTTATAAATGATATAATAGAAAATAGATTTCTAAATAATATTAAACTTTGGTTAGATAAATACTGCTTCTTTGATGAGAATAAAAATAAATTTGATTTAAGAGGTCAAATAAAATTACTAAGAAATAAGAAATTAGCTATATCTTCTAACATGATAAGTCTACAAGATTATGAGAATTATCTTCAAAGAATTAACTTTCTCTACGAATCTCTTAGAACACAAGGTTACTATTTTCCGAAACCCTATGAGGGAAGAATAGAGTGGCGTCTTGTTGTGGGACTTGGTAATGAAAGTGTATATGAAACCTCTATAACCTTACATCGAAATTATTCCGTGCCCATTATTCCCGGAAGTGCTATAAAAGGGATAGTTCACCATTATGCTGAGAAACATAAAAAATTACTCAGGGATGAGGTTATTGAAATATTTGGTAGTCAAAATAAAAAAGGAAAGGTCGTATTTTTCGACGCTTTACCAATCATCGGGCAAAATAAAGACTTTATTGTCCTTGACGTCATGAATGTCCACTACAGAGACTATTATCAAGATGAAAGTGGCGAAACACCTCCAGGAGACTGGATGAATCCAAATCCAGTGTTTTTCTTAGCTGTTGAAGGAATAAAATTCAAGTTTGTTGTTGCATCTAAAGATAGCAACCTTGCAGAGAGAGCTATGAAATTACTAAAAGAGGCCACTAAGAAGATCGGCATTGGTGCAAAAACTTCCGCTGGATATGGGTATTTTGAGTGATGGGGTGTGGAATATGTCAAGGAATGTGCTGATATCTTCCATAGGATGGACACCAGCGGTTATAACTGAGATTATAGACCTCTTGGAAGAGAGGGGTATACCTATTCATGAGGTTGTAGTCTTTCCAACGAAGGACGTACTTCCTTCTTACTACGCTCTTCTCATCGATTTTAAGTACGGACCATATAAGGGAGAGAAAAGGATTGAGAAGTGCGAGCTACCTTTTACAGATATAAAAGATGAAAAAGACTGTGAAGAATTCAGACGAATTGTAGAGAACGTAATTACCAAGAAGATCGAAGAAGGGAAGAATGTTATTGTAAGCGTTGCTGGCGGTAGAAAAACAATGCCCCTCGATATGATGATTGTAGCAAAGAAGAATGGAATAAAAGAGATTTACCATGTAATCGCTGAGGAAAAGAAAGGTATAAGTAATGAGTTTGCTGCTATACAGAGAATTTTCAATCTTAAAAACATTGCAGAAGGGAGAGAGGATCCACCCAAGCAGATTGTAGATTTTATAGTTGGTATGTGCCATCCAAGAGATTTAACCTTGCGGCTGATTCGTATACCTATTGAAGAATTAAAATGAAAACATCTGTAATAGCCCCACTCGGCTTAAGCCCACCAGTAATAACAGCATTCATTGAAGGAATAGCTGAGCCAATCAGCGATGTCGTTGTTTTAACAACAGACAACGAGGAAGTGAAAAGAGGATACGAGCTCGTAAGAATAGGACTAAAGTTCAAGTATCCAAGAATCAGAATCCACGAGATTAAACTACCATTTGACGACATTTACACGACAGAGCAAAATCTACAATTCATGGCCATCGCTGCCAGAATTATAAAGAAGGAAAGAGAAGTTCACAAATGCGATAGAATTCTCTTAAACATTGCTGGCGGAAGAAAAAATACGTGTATAACTCTGTCTCTCTTGGGGCAGCTTATGGGAGTTGACGGAGTTTTCCATGTAGTCACTAAAGACGTAGCTATAGTAAATCAGTTGCTTGAAAGTCTGAGAGAGGACATCAGAAGGATTTACGAAGCTAAGGACGATGAAGAAAAGATCAAGATTTACAAGGAGAAAGAAAGGTACTTTAACAGCCTTCTTTTCCCTGCTAAATCCGAGTATGAGATTATAAGGATTCCGACTTTACCGTATCCTGGTGAACATCTTGCTAAGCTCGTAACCGCTGTTCATTCTTCAAACCTCGATGTGCTATCAGCGGAAGAGAGAGAATTGCTTTACAGACATGGGATTCTTGAGAAAATTGGGCGTCGCTATGTTGTTTCTGAGTATGGGAGGGCTTTAGTTTCTGTATTAGTGCGACCCTAAGGAGGTTATAGAATGAAAAAAGCATTAATCATAACAGTCGGGACAACTCTAGACCCAATCATCGAATCTATAACAAGGAACGATGTAGAAGTAATTTATTTGGTGTACGGTCGACCACTAAGTCCGGATCAGGATCCAAATCCATTTAATGTTGCATATAATGCAAAATTGAGGGCTAAGGAAATTGGTAAGTTTGCAATACCAATAGAAATAAGCGATCCAGAGGATATAGATTCCTGCGTGTCAGTACTTAGAGAACTGGTGAAAGACACCCATGAATTTGATGAAATAATAGTAAACTTCACCGGTGGAACAAAGCCAATGTCTGCTGCAGCTTTTCATGTGTTTTTAACGGAAATGATTTCTTCAAAACTTATTTTCGAATATGTTGGTGGTAAAATTAGGAACGAACTCGGAAGAGTCACCAGAATGGAAACAAAAAAGTCATACAAAACTGCTTCAGATGAATTGGCAAGAAAAGTCATATCTTATATGGAGCAATATCAGTTTTATCTTGCAAAGAAACTTTCTGAGATGCTACCAAACAGAACCTTTGGATTTCTTAAAAAAGCTGCCGAAGCTTTCTGGCTGTGGGATTTATTTGAATACGAAAAAGCTGTCAGGATACTCAACGAAATTGGTAAAGCTGCTGAAAGTCTTGAAAATATCGCCTTTGGTCAAGTTCCTGAAAATGTTGTGAAGCTCAGAAATATCAGTAATATCGTTGTTAATGCTCTTAAAAAAATGAGAAAGTGTCAGAATGAGAAGGTCATTGTCGATGTTGAAGGGTGCCATGTGCTCTCGCTAGACGCTCTTGTTAATGCCGAAAGACGGTTAAAAACGCACAATTACACCGAAGCTGTTTTAAGAGCTTACAGAGCTATCGAGATTGCCACACAGGTAAAACTTTTAGAGAATGGAATAAATCCGTGGAAAGTCGAGTGGGCCAAGATAATGGATTACCAAGAACTTCTGGATTTGATGGGGTACAAAGATGAAGAAGATGCTCCAAAACAGTTAACACTCTGGAATGGATTGAGTGTCCTTGATTTTCTTGAGTCACATAGATTAATGGGCAAAATACGTGATGATTTACAGTTTATATCTCAGCTTAGAAATAACTCTAAACTAGAACATGGATATTCTGACATTAGCAGAGAGAATGCGGAACAAGTCGTTAGTAAGTCGTTCAAAGTTTTGAAGGCCATAATTGGATCCGAAGACTTTCCAGAGCTTAGCAACTTGAAAATATTTTGATTTCTTAATTCCTATATAAGGTAAAATCGCTGAAACTCACCCAGAATTCTGCTGAATGTTGACTTTCCAGATCTTCTATTTTTCTGAGCTGAGAGATAGTCAGCAGTTGTGAGAACCAGTAAAGTCAGGTAAGATAGCTTTTTTAAATCTCCTCGTTGCATTATTTCCCTCCAAAGACTGTTTACTCTGCTATTCACGTTTACTTCCAGACTCCTCATCAAATTTTCAACTCCTCGGCTTTTGATCTCATTCACAGCTCTTTTCAGAGCTTCAACTTCCTTTTGATCCAGAAATTGCCTCGCATCATTTTCAAAAGTTTCGAGCAAACTCATCCCAAATCTAACACTGCTTTCTTCCATTTCCGGCTTTCTGAGCCTCACATTCATTGCATGATGATGGAAGAAAATTGCAAAACTGCAGACGTCTCTAATCACTCCGTATCTCTCGTAATTTTCGAGATCAATTTCAAAGAGCTTGCTTACAAAGGTGTTAAAAATGTAGGTAGAGAAATACTCATGTCCTTTAAAAGACATGTACCTCTTGCCTTTTTCACCACGCTTGCTCTGATAGAAAATTTTTCCGGCGTCATGAAAGACTATCGCCAGTCTTACTGCCTGCTTGAAATCCAGCCCATGGTAAATTTTTTCTGCGAGTCTGAAAAGCTTGGAATCTTCCACACTCTCCATAACTTCGAGAGCTGTTGCTATGTGGTTCACCAGCAGCTCCTTATCACCAGTTTCTTCCTGATAGTAGCTGAGAACTTCCATTTTAATCCCTTTTGATGGATAATCCTCTCTCACGGTCGTAATCGCCATCCACAACAACAGCAACAATTGAATTTTTGATCATGCACCTCAAAAATGAGCGAGGGTATCTCAGGGTGCAATTTGATAGGCTTTCGAAGTCCACGATTTCGGGAATCTCGTCTCCGCTCTCATAGTCTTTCCTTAGCAAAACGACTTTCTCAGGATTTGCTCTTTTTACGACCTCGAATGATACCGGAACTGTTAGCTTGAGGAGATCGCTAAGGCTGAACTCTCCATTTTCCTTCCTACACTCATCGAGCAGGTCAAGAGATATGGCGGGAATCATCAGCCCATCTCTGACAAAGCTCCCTTCAAGTTTGAAGAATGTTTCTACAGCCTTTAATGGGGCGTATTCGAAATTCATCAAGATTCTTTTAAGGTCATCCAAGCCCTTTTCTTCAATCTGAAAATCATCTGCTGTGTAAACATCGAGTAATGCCTTATAACCTTCGACAAGATGAACATTAAACTCCCCCATCTCCATGAGTTTATCAAGCGTCCTCTTGGTGAGATCCCAGTCGTAGACTTTGTACCTTCCATTGTAGCTCAGCAAATCTCCAGAATTATCGGTTTCATACCAGATATATACAGCACCTTCATTCTCGCCATCGTAACGCAAAAATCTCCCCAGTCTCTGGATCAGGGAGTTTGCAGGGGCAAGTTCAGTGATAAAGAGGTTGGAAGAGATGTCAACACCAGCCTCAATAACCTGAGTTGCTACAATTATGAATTTCTCAGCCCGTTTCAGCCTTCTCAATTTTTCAGCTTTCCGATCTCTGTCCGCTTCATTAAATCTCGAGTGCAGGAGGAGTTTATCAAACTCCATGAATTTGTTTTTTATCAGCTCATAGAACTGAACAGCGTCTCTTATGGTGTTGAAAACCACTATTATCTTGGAGTACCTCTTGGATTCCTCATCAATCCACTTTTCAATAATCCTGAACTTGTTCTCTTCATTCAGAGCCTCCAGATATATGGTGTACCTTTTATTTCTTCTATTCGCAAAAAATTCTTTGTCATGCTCAAAACTGAATTTTATAAATTCGTAATTGCACCACCCCCAATCTTCAAGAAATTCCTGCAGCTTTTCTTCCAGCGTTTTCGGTATTGTTGCAGACATCAGCACGAGTTTCTGATCGTTGTCCATTGCTGCCCACATCAGGGCAAAAAGGAAGTTCAGGGATTTGGTAGAATCGGCTATAAGGTGAACCTCATCAAAAATGATATTGGACAGCGCTATTGAAGCCCAAGAGAAGAGATAGTGACCGAGTGAACCAGAAGATGTGCCACTCCAGTATTTTACAACCTTATCCAGGTCCTCTGGTGGGATGCCGAAAAGAGTCAGAGCGAGAGTGTCAACTGTTGTCAGGGTCACCGGCTTGATGAGATATCTCGACTCAGGGTTGTGCATGTATCTCTTCCCAAGCTCATCTCCAAAAAGCTCTTTGAATTTGATGAACTGATCCTCAAGAAGGGTTCTCAGCGGAAATGTCACTATTGACTTTAATTCCTCCCTGAATGAATACATTGCAATGGTTGCAGAAATCGTTGATTTTCCATATCCTGTAGGGGCTTCTATGATGAAAACGTTATCGTTATCCCAGTTCTTTTCTATTTTATTTATGGCATAGTTGATAAAAGGTCTCCTGTCTTTCCCTTCAAACCATGCCTTAATAACTTCATTGAAGCAGTTTTTGAATGAGCTCGAATCATAGCTATCCATTTAATGCACCCCAACCTTTTACTTTTTCAATTTCGGTGCATATTTTTGAGAATCAAATCATGCATACGATATTGATTTAACCAACCTCAGATAGTTCTCTGCCCTCCTCCTTTCTCTGCCATCAGAACTGTTGACAAGCTTTGCATGGGAATTATGCAGCTCTCTCAGAAATCCAAACCATCCTTGAGGATCGCCAAGAACCACAAACCTGTACAGCATCTGAATTGCCTTCAGAATGTTGTCTGCCTCGCTGTGCTTATTTTTTGTATTGAGGCTCGAAAGTGTTCTCAAGATCACATCCGATGAAACTGCCCTTCCAAGCTGTTCGCAGAATGAGATAGCGTTGTGAGAGTATTTTTCAGCAATTCTATAGAAGGCAGGATTTCTGTAGATTGTCAAGGGAATCTGTTCGTAGATTTTGTATGTCTGCCCCTCGGGAGCTATTTTGAAGAGTAGCAGAGACACCTTTTCGAGATTTTCATTTTCCATCAGCCTTTGAAGCTCCACGTTGAGGGCAATCTCTATAAGCAGCAGTTCGTTGAGGGTTGATCTGCCGAGTACATTTCTGAGCTCCTCTGCAACTTTATCCTTTACACGAAAGAACTTATCCAGAAGTATTCTATCGCTGTTCATCAAATTCATTATCTCGTCTGGAGAGAAGAAAAGGAAGTAGTAATAGGCCTGTTGCTGCTGTCTTGCAGATATTATGAAGGATGAGTATATGCCGAGCAGAGAAATCAGCGCAATCTCCTTCGAGAAGTAGAATGTAAGCTGCTGGGAGGTATAATCTGTATCGAGAGAAGATATGCCGGTGTATCTGTCAACCTTGAACAGCTGAGGTGCTGCTATTCCCTCGTTCTTGTTATTCAAATCCATAAGAACGTCTTTTTTAAAGGCTTTAAGTTCAACATTAACCTCTTCTTTCGATTTTATGCTACTGCTATGTTCTTTGAGGAGATTTATCAGATCATAATACGTTTTTCTGCTTTTAACATTACTCAAACCAAGTTTCTCGAATATTTTTGCATTTATATTGTCATTTCCAGACATCACAATTCGAATGTTTCCAAGTCTCTCATCGTCAAGACTGCTGTAAGCTCTGTTCAGACAATCCGATCTGGCATTAATCTCTTTTGGATTGAATTCACAGCTGGTTTTCAGGATAAGAAACATCAATCCTTCATAAATTACCTCGCTAAGAAATGTCGAGTCGGGAGGGAGATCGAGTTTTATTCTGACCATCTGCCGATCACCACCTCATTATCGGCTTTGTAGGCAGCAAAATTCCCTCCAACCTCTACAATGTATTCTGGAGTGGCTAAGACGTCTTTGAGGACCGGTATTCTGAACAGAAAAGCTCTTTTTCCAGAGATATAATTTATTACGGGATTTTCCTTTTCATCATACCTTCCAACCTCAAAGGGATTTATGTATACCTCAAACTCCCATCTGCCCTCCTTAACCATTGCAGGATTCACACCATCCTCAACCGGAAAGCTATAGCTCGTTATAACTTTCCCCTGCAAAGTTTCAGGCTTAACACGAGCCACATCAACAACAGAAACTCTGCTCTCCTTTGAGCCGAGTCTGTGCATCTTCCAGAACAGCCTTTCATCGAGTCTTGTCTCATTATCATCAAACTCAAAGCGATCATCCCTGAATACCAAGAACCACCTGATCTTGGGTGCATCACTGTCAAGGGTTGACAGAACAGTCTTACCTCTCGCCGGAGAATCGAAGGACTTTCCAAGATCCTTTGGATTTGGGTATAAAATTCCAGATGTTATCTTCACGGCAAGAATCCTGTTTATGTCGGAATACTTTACAGGAATGCAGTTTAATGCTCTCCACCCTATAGCAAGCAATTTCTCGCTCAAAGCTGGGACAATTTCCTTTCCTCTCTTCTCACCAATTTCATGCTCCTTCGCTATAACCTCAGCCATGGCTCCCAGAAAAGTGGTTGGTGGAGGGTAGTAGAAGGAGGGGGAGGTTTTTGACAGCCCTGCGATTCTTGCCTGAAACCCCCAGACGAATTCAACATCCACTATGTAGCCTATCATGCTCCTCCAACTCTTTCCTTAGCTTTATCCACAGCATCAACAACCACTTCTTCAAAGCTTCCGTTTTCAGGATAGAGGAAGAGCTCGGTGTTGTAATCAACCTTCTCTTTCTTTCTATTGGTATTTTCGATGTAATTCTTTGTGTACGGGCTTGGAACTGTCCACACATCGTCAGATACTGCTATAATCAGCGATTCCCAGTCAAGAACTGGCAGGAATCTCGTCTTCTTTGCTCCGAAGGCAAATTCGATCAGAAACTTTTTAACCGCATCAAGTGCTGCATCCACTCTCTCTGCCCTGTTCTCAACAACATCGTTTCCAGCTTTTTCATAACTGAACGTAGTCTTGCCTATGTATCTCGTGTCCAAATCAAAGCTGAAGGTGTAAACGGCTGAGGACAGCTCCACGTAGTATATCATCTGACCCTGTCCCCCTTCAACAAATGGCGTTCCCAGAGCATATCTTGAGTGGAGCTGTGGCTCGATAACAACTCCTTCAAGAGCCTCTTTAACCGGAACCATGTATCCTGTAAAGAAATTTGATGTTCTTTTTACACCACCGATATTAAATCCTTCAAAATTATTTTCGGCATACAAAAAACCCCCAACATCCTCCACAACACAATTTTGAACAACAGTTTTTTCTAAAGAATGTGGTAGCTCGTTGTTCTCGAACCTTTGCAGCAGTTCTTTTTCTTCATTTGATCTGTCTTTATCTTTTTTCTTTTTTATTTCAACTAATTTATTCCAGTATTCAATATTAATCCTCAACAATGTTGGTGACCTGCTATCTGGGAATGCTGAGAACATAACGTTTGAATTTGTGCTCTTCAGAAATATTCCCCTCTCACAGAGCTTGCAGACTGGTAGATTTTTCTTCTTGGCTTCTTCAGCCAGAACCTCCTGAAAGCCATGAGCTATGCTCTCACCGCTTATAGCAGGAACGAAATAGGTTGTATAACCCCCTTCAGGCATTATAACAGGCACCCTTCTGTGTTTTACATAATTCCCAACACTCTCAGTCATGTTTAGTGCCTCAACATTTACCAGAACTCTACCTCTTATCGACATGAAAACATCATTCATTCTGCCCACCTCCCAACCTTGCTGAAATGGCAAGGGCTTTTGCAGCAATTAGCGATGATTTCTCCCTCAATTCTTTTCTATCCGACACCCTAGCTATCTCCTCAATCTCCCTTTCCACCCTATCATAATCGATCCGATCTGCCATCTTTCTGGCTTCTACGTTCTCAAACCTCTCTTTCCTCATCAGAGAGTGGAAATCTCTCAATGCCTCCTTCAGATAGAATACTGCTAAATCTCTGGAGGGCACGTAGCCGATCTTATCTACATACATGTAGTTTCCCTCTTCCGCAACCAGAACTGCTAAAACCTTTGGAAGTTCAGAGGGGTTCATACTAAACAACATTCTCCCTACAATAAAAATCTTTCTGTCATCAAAATATCAACAAAAGACATAAATATTTGCATTATAAAACATATAATGCATAGCAACTGCACTCATCGCTACTCTTGGCTTTGACGAAAAGTTCTGTTACAGGGCAATTTTAAGGCATGGAATAAAAGAAGGAGATAGGATAATCCTTTTTACAGCTGAAATCGTAGATAGGGTGGTAAAAGCCTATGAGTGGATAAAAAAGCTGCTTCATACCTCCTATGGAGATTCCGTAGATGTTGAATTAATTCAGCTAAACGTTATGGACGTTGAAGGTTCAATCAAGAAGGTTTTAGGGAAAATTGAAGAAATTGAAGATTCTAGAATAATCGTAAACCTCAGCGGTGGCATGAGGGCGTTAATCGTCATAGTTCTTCTGGCATGCATGTTTAGATCCTTCAGGAATCTTAAAATTGAAATCGAAACTGAAGATTTCTCGCAAGTTGTGGAGTTCTCTCCAGCTCTGCTGAACTTGGTGAAATTCCAGCCCGGAGAAGACAAGCTGAGTATTCTGAAAAGCATAAGTGAAGGAGCTGCTGACATTAAATCCATTGCTAAAAGGATTAATAAAGATGAGAGTACTGTGAGAAGGCACATTTCCGCTCTGGAAAACATAGGGCTCGTTGAAGTCAGAAAAAGAAAGCCGCTGCTGGTTAAAGCCACAGACCTTGCAAAACTCCTCATGTAGGGGTTAAGTTTTTAGCTCCTCACTTAGCCTTTCACCCCGAAAAGTGCCAGATGAGAATTAAAGATATCAGACTTGGATGTTTTGATCCACACCTAATAAACCGAAATGCATAATTTAAAAAAGAGAAGAGCATGATTGCATGACATTCAGCTTAAAACTCACAAAACTCAGCGCTACCCTTAGCTTCCTCCGCTATCGCTTACCCTACTGGCTCGGCAACAAGTTCAGAGGGGGATTCGGGAGCGTTTTGCTAAAAGCGGTGTGTGGCTACCTAAAACCTCGATGCGAGAGCTGTTCCAGCAGTGAAGACTGCCTGTACTTCGCCCTCTACGTAAGAGATAAGCAGAAGAGAGGAAAGAGCCAGCCAGTTAGACCACTTGTCTTCATCCCACCCTTCTTTGGAAAGAGTGTTTCGGGAAGTGGGAAGCTCGAGCTGGAGATAAATGTATTTGGAGATTACATAAAATACCTCCCCCACATAATCTACGGCCTCAAATTCCTCGGTAAAGTAGGACTCAACACCAACAGCAGATACGAGATCGAGAGCATAACTGACCTCTTCTCCGGGAAGGAGATCTACGATGGCGAAAGCATAAGGATAAACTCCATCAAGACAATAGACCTCGGAGGTGTTGAAGGAAGGAAGTCTGATGCTATCAGAATCGAGTTTCTGACACCGATCGAAGCAAAAATACCCATAAGTCTGAACTACCTCATTCACATGATTCGCAGGAGGCTCATCCTATACGTAAACGAGTACGGCGAAGGCATCGTTCCTGATTATACATGTAAGGATGAAATAATGGAATCGGAGTGGAAAAATCACAAGCTTACGCACAGATCAAAGAGAAGCGGTGTAAGGGAATTCTACGGCTGCACGGGCTTCGCAACGTATAAAGTCAAAGCGGATAAAAATGCATTCAAGCTTCTCTCAATAGGTGAGCTGATTGGGGCTGGAGCCAAAGCAAGCTTTGGTATGGGATTTTTCAGAATTGTAGAAATGTAGAATTTTGAAAAGAACGTAAGAACCTTTTGCGAGAGGGGATATAATGAGATTCGTGTCAAATGATTACTTTCATGCTCTTCTCGGAGTCTCTTCTTTATCTCCTTAGCAATTTTTAACGCGTCCTCTTCTGTCAGCTCGGATTTTTCCTACTATCTTACTTGCAATTTCGAATAGAACTATGGTCTCTAATCTCTTGAAAACTTCTTGAAAAGTCTCAATGAATCCAACAGAGTTATCGATATATCACAATAACAAGCATTATAATATAATATATAGAGAAAATTTTAAATAAGATTCAAGATTATTGAATGCCGGTGGCCAGTATGAAACATCGATTGTTTATCGGGTTGGCCGTGTTTTTGCTCGTAGCTGGAACAGCTATGGCGGCAGGATTTGACGAATTCGGCTACAACTATAAGGCAAGAATCTTTGTTGGTAAAGCAGATGGTGTTGACAGAAATATTAACGGAACTGTCTGGGGGGACCCGACATATGCAAACGACATGCTTGTAATGAAGTGGTCCAAAGCCTGGCATGATGCAAGATTCAAAGGAGCTTCATGGACACCTGACGCATGGCTCATCAACGAATGGAACGGTGCTGTTCCGGGAGGTTCAGGAGAAGTCTGGCATTATAAGATCAAGTGGGTGGGGACGCCGTGTGATGAAACAAATCCGTACTGGGAAGAGGGCGGCTACTGCATCTGGGGACAGTTTGAAGTAATAATGGATCACGGCACTGATATAACCGAAGGCGTGCATTACTGGATTGCCCATGCAATCCCGACCGGTTTTGGATCATAATTTTTAGATTCTTAATTTTTTATTCAATAACAATTTTTTTAAACGTATAACATTAATTGGAGACGATTAAACTGGCTAAATCATTCGGTTTGATGGGTTGCACCGCTATACGAGGAAGTCTGTGTCAAAGTTCGCAGCTCTTAATGTCCTTTTGGTTGGCGTTGTTATGGCCTTGGGATTTAAAGAAAAAAGTGTTGCAGAGGTTGGCTGAGAGTTACTTTGGTAAGGACACTATATATTTTAAAACAATAAATATAAATTTTTTCCTTTAATTATGTAATTATACTTTTGTTATCGGTTACTGGTAATTTCAGAATTAAAAGATTAAGAAATTTCTTTTCAGGTGAACACATGACGATGATTTCTTTCTCAACATAAATAGAAGATTATGGTAGAGAATTTTAAAGGAAGAAAGAGTTTTGGTCAACTTCAGTATCTATTGGGCTTGATTTTTTAAGCAGTTCACCAAATTCAAGTGCAGGTCTCAACAACCTATCTCTCAATTTCTGAAAGAGTCTTGAGAATCAAGAGCTTCGTTCCAATCCACGATACTCAATCTATTTAAACCCTCCATTCTCTTCGCTCCTAAGGAGGGATCACATGGACTTCATGGAGTTCATGTACATCTATCAAGACGCCTTCAACCCCGTCTACTTCCTGCTTCTCTGTTCGCTACCAGTGCTCTACTACGACTGGAGGAACGCTGGGGGAAGCCTGGGCGTACGTATTCTCACAGTTCTGTTCTCGTGGGTTACTGCATTCGCAATATACAAATCCTACTTTATCTTGGCACCGAATGCTCCTCAGTGTGTCGAGGACTTCTTCGCAGTCGCTGGATTGACGATGGCAATAGCCATAACAGCATTTATCTGGAGGATGAAGGGATATGGAAGGGAGATGATTGGAGCTATAATCGCAGCAATAGCCGTCTCAATCCCCTACACCCTGATAAGCCCCTTCTGGAACATAAGCGGCCATGTTGCGTACACTGCAGGTCCAGTAATCTATCTTACATCCCTCAACAGGAAATTCGTTGCTTTGCTTCCCATCCCTCTGCTAATGGTGGTAAACAGACCTCTGGTTCATGCCCACACGTGGGAGCAGAGCATAGCAGGGTTCTTCCTGGGCTTTTTAGCCTTAGCAGGGGTTCTTTACCTCAGAGGTGGGAGGAGGTGCACCACGTACTGAGATTCTACAGCATGAACCAAGGACTCATTCTCAGGCTCTACATGCTTGGTGCCAGGCTTACGAGAGTTCCACTCTTTGGCAGGCTCGTCAGGCGCTTCATGGAGTGGTATGCGATGCATCACAACGCCTGGGTGCTTACGAGGGACGAAGCAAAGAAGGTCATCGATGCCTCAACCAGCATCGCCGTCGGGCGGTGCAGGTGTAGGGAGGTTTTCAGGAACTGCCACAACCCGCTGGAAACGGACATCGTGATAGGCGTAGGCAGCGAGGCTTTCATGGCAACAAGGCCGGATGAGTATAGAGCGATAACGAAAGAGGAGGCTAAGCAGATAATCGATGCCTGCGCCGAAAAAGGCCTGATACAGACCATCGTGAAGTGCAGGGGTGACTTCTACGCCATATGCAACTGCTGCAGGTGCTGCTGCGTTCCGCTGAGGCTGAGAAGGGATTACAAGATAAAGAACATTTGGGGGAGGGGAAAGGATGTCTTGGATGCGGCCGAATTCTGACATGTGACTATTCTTTTCTTCAATCAATCAGCTAAACATTTTCCACAGAATAGCCTTCAATCCTGTCCCTCAATCCCATCTCAAAACGACTTCCCACTTCACTCACTTCACCGGTAAAAATACATACTGGCTCTTGAACGGTCTTTGGAATCAGGCAGTGGGAGCGGGTCGGATGATGCGCGAGGCCAGACTAACCGAATCCCTCCTGTAAAGGTTCAAGTCTCTCCTGGACACGATATTTTCCCACTACTTCTACTTCCCCTTCATAACGTACATGATTCTGCTTGATTCCGAATCTGGAGGCAATTTAGCTCTCAGATCCGGTGTGGCTCTACGTGTGGATCGTTGGCACCGCAATCTACAGGCTGTACTTCATAACATGCTCTGCGAAACCTCAGTAGGTTGAGGACCAGTTTGCAGTCGCTGGATTAGTCACGGCAAGCATTCTTACGTTGGTTATGTGGAGCCACTTTGGGTTTGGAGATGTTGTACCAAGGTTACCGTTTCAGGGCTTGCCGTTGCCATAACTTCCATCGCAATAAGTGGTGCAGGTAAAAATTCGGGGCTTTTCAAGGTGTGGAGAGAGATTTGTAAAAATTCCGGGGCTTGACAGAAAAATAGTAAAAATTCGGGACCTATTAGGAGGCGGAAGAAATCTAATCAAAGTTCTCTCAGGGACTTCTTCCTAAGGAATAATTTGAAAAAATTGACCATAATTACATTTCTGAAAATATCCTTTGATCAACTCACTCTGGATATGCTAATAAATCTAAGACAGTTATAATCTTTAATTCAAGTGATATCTACCATTGTGAAGTAGTGGCACAGCTAATGGGACCTATGGATTAACAATAGTTTCTATTAAAAATGATACAAGCCAGACTTTTACCGCCCTTGACATTCCGACGTCACCGAGTACAACCCATCGGTATACTATTGATTGGAACAAACTTGCTAAGGACATGGAAGCAGTCAACCTTCAGATAGATTCTGATGGTGACGGCATCTATGAGAAAAATACAACTCCAGCTTACTCTATTTCTACTGCTTCGGCTGAAAATAAAACATCAGCTTTGTTTACTGCTCCAGCAAACAAGGAAATATACATAACGGCATTCAATTTGAACACCTTCATCACCTTGATCACAACTGCTCCAGCAACAAATGCAGTTATAAGCATAATAAGACATTCAGAGAGCCCGGTAGCCGATCTCGAAAATAATGTTGGTATGTATTTGGAGATATATACCAAGAACGTGAATATGAGATCTGCCAGCATAAAGACATACTACAGGGATTAAGAAGTAAATGCCTCTGGGCCTGAACGAGAGCACCTTGGCTTTTTACACTTGGAACGGTTCTCAATGGGTGAAGCTAAATTCTACTGTAAACACTGAAGAAAATTATGTGATAGTTAATATATCGCACTTCAGCTATTATGCAATAGCTGGTGAAAGAGCGCAGCCCAGTGTAACACCCATTCCAACTCTAATCCCAGAACTAACACCAATAGGGCTCTTAATAAGCATGGTTGGAATATTGCTGATTATACTCAGAAAAATTAATAGAGGTGGGTAAGCTAATCGTTTTGATTGGCAGATTTTAATAGACGATATATTTCTCAAAATAAATTTTTGATGTAAGAATTAACTTTCACTTTCACCCCCACTCAAAATCCCTTTGAAGTTTGCGATTAACCTTTCAACCGATGCACGGCAACGTCATCGATATACCAGCAGAAACTTTAGTGACCGTTATAGCCCCGGCAGACTTCGCCATCAGGATTATTCTGGATTATCTCGAATATAACAGCAGCCTGCTCTACGTCTGCGGCGACTACTCTGTCATTCTGCCAAAGTTCAACAGGCTGCGAGCTAATTTCGATGTGAGAAGGGCCTTCACCTCCTATCAGCTGCTTGAGATTCTAGAGGATGCCGAGCACGAAATGCTATTCATCGAGCACGTGGGGTTCGAAGGTTCAGATGGATTGATTGAGGCTATTTTCCTTGCCATGAGAGAGGTTGCAAGAAACGGCTCCACCGTCATCCTGTACTCCACCAAGATGGATAGCTTTGTGGACTTCTTTGCCAGGAACGCTGACAAGTTTGTTCTAGCAAGGAAGGTGAATGGAGGATTCCTTGTCCAGGATTCCGGAAACGAGCTCTTCATCCACAATGGAAAGAACATGACTCTGGGTGATTTTTATGGGTAGGAGCATGAGCAGCGTTAGAATGGAGGTTAAGAGGATAGCTGAGAGGTGGATTGCTGTCAAGAAGGCCTTGAAGAGGGAAGATCAGGTTTATGCAGAGAGGCTTGCTGAGATGGCGAAAAGGCATTCAAGCGAGGTATTCTATGCCTTCGATGATCCTCTTGAGGCTGTTGTCTTCTCTGTTCTGATTGAGATGATGAAGGGAGATTGAAAAGAGGTGTAAAAGCGATGATCTTGGACTGCTGGGCTGGCAGCAGAATTCAGCTGGATAGTCTTTCTCCCGATGAAGGACGAAACAGGGGCCTATAATCGTTACTACGGCAGGTTGAGAGATGGAAGCATGAAGATAAGAGGGGTGGCAGCAAGGCGAAGCGACACACCAGAATACATCAGGCGGATGCAGCTGGAGACGTTTGATGTGCTGGCGAGGGCTGAGAAGGTCAAAGAGCTCTTGGCGCTCAAAGATGAGCTCATTAAAATATATTTCCATTACAAGGATAGGTTAAAAGGGGGAGGTTGAGCCCTTGCTACTTTCCATAAGAAGGAGGCTCGCGAAGCTTAACTACTTAAGAAAGTGTGCTGAAGCTTCGGGAGATGGGATGGATCGATGAAAGGCAGGTCAAGAATGAGGGGAAAGGGAAACCATTCAAGATTTACAGGCTGAAGAGGTCTTTAAAGGAGATCGTCAGCGAGGTCGTTGAGAAGTAAGGGAAAAAGATTGAAGAGCTGGAGAAAAAACTTGAGGAACTGGAAGAGTTAATGGAGCTCTGAAACCTTGTTGAGACGAATAGATATGGCTAATGTTACGGCAATGCAAATGATGCGTCCAAGCTGTGGACTTGCTTTACCTTGATTTGCTCCATCCACTTGAAGAGGTCGTACAGAGCATGTCCTCAATCTATTTCACTTTCTCGTCAGCCAGTTTCAGCGTGAGCCTTATCTGTTCGGGTTCGTTCATACCGACGGACTTGATCCTAGGGGTCCAAGCACCATCTGCAGTGCCCTCGAATGCAGGAGATAGGGTTTAACTGCGGCTACTACGTGATCCGCTTCATGGGACTGCCCAAGATGTGGAGAGCGTTTATCAAGTGTGTTGGGAGTTAACATTTTCCCTTTAATCTGGGGCCGGAAAGGTAATAACTCCCTTAGTACTGAGCTGTCACTGATGAGTATGAAAAGAGTAAAGTTTCGCATTCCTACTGATCTTGAAGAGTTCAGTGAATATAGGTGGCTCATCAGCGCGGTGGAGTGGGCATATGGAGATACATCTTTTCTCCTTGGAGACGATATAGTGAAACTCGTCGAAGTCAAATTCAAGGAAGAGGTTGAGCCCAAAGAAATAGTTGAAAATCTCAAAAAGATTCCTTATATTCACGATGTCAAACTCATTCCTAAAAATGACCACTTTCTCCTCTACACTAGGGCCAGTATAAGCCACGCCCCTGACTATGAAAAGAGCCTCCGTCTCATAGAGCTTCAGAAAAAGGGGCTGGTGGTGTTCGAAAAAGGTTCAATGAACTTCGATGATGCCTTCATTTATGTCTTCTGTGAGAATAAACTCGTTGAAGAAGTTGTGGCGACTATGAAAGAGACTTACCAAGCCGAGGTTTTGAGCATAGAGGAGTATGTGCCAGAAAGAAGTCCTCTATCTAAGCTGACAAAGAGACAGGCGGAAGTTCTCATTTTTGCCTACAAAAGCGGTTACTTCGATGAGCCGAGGAAGATCACACTGAGAGAGCTTGCGAAAATGCTCGGTTTGAGTCCCTCGACAGTGAAGGAACATCTGAGGAAAGGGCTTAGGAGAATTCTTGATGAAACTCTAATCTAACCCGCACATGTGAGGTAGCAATTTTAAGTACTTTTGTCCTCCACACCTTTCTGGTGAAAACATGCCCGTCATCGAAGTTGAGAATGTTAGGAAGTACTACGGTGAGATGCGCGGCGTTGAGAATTTGAGTTTCTCCGTAGAGAAGGGCGAAATCTACGGATTCCTCGGGCCAAACGGTGCTGGAAAAACGACGACCGTTAAGATACTCGTGAAGATTATCAAAGATTACGACGGAACTGTTAGGATTTTCAAGAAAGACCTGCGCAGGTGGGACAAGGACTATTACGGGAAAATCGGTGTTTCCTTCGAGTTTCCTGCGCTTTACTCGAAGTTGACAGCTCTGGAGAACCTTGAGTTCTTCGCAAGCTTTTACAAAAGGCACCTTGACCCCTTTGAAGTCCTCAAGATGGTGGGTCTTGAAACGGAAGCCGACAGACTCGTTGCCGAGTTCTCGAAGGGCATGACGAAGAAGCTCGACCTGGCGAGAGCTCTGCTGCCCGACCCTGAAATCCTCTTCCTCGACGAGCCGCTGGAAGGCCTCGACCCCACGAGCGCGAGAAAGATTAAAGACCTCCTGCTGGAGATGCGCGAGAATGGGACGACGGTCTTCCTCACCACGCACAATATGTACGTTGCCGACGAGCTGTGCGATAGGGTGGCGTTCATCGTGGAGGGTGCCTTAAGGCTTGTGGACAATCCGAGCGAGTTGAAGGTCAAGATGGGCAAGCACATTGTGAAGGTCGAGTATGTTGCAAACGACGACCTCAAAACCGCGGAGTTCCCACTTGAGAACCTTGGAGAAAACGAGGAGTTTTTGAGAATCTTGAAAGAGCACGAGATACTGCGCATAAACACTGAAGAACCGACGCTGGAGGACATCTTTCTGAGGGTCACGGGGAGGAGGCTCGTATGAGCGTTGAGCACCTCGTAAGGGTTGATCTCAAGGTTGGCGTTAGGGGTCACACCTACCCGATATACCTGCTCGTGGCATTGGCCTACGGGCTTATGGTAAAGGCCTTCCCCGAGAGCTACTATCCAATGATAGTACCGCTTTTCATTTTCCTTGAACCCGGGCTCGTAGGCTTCATGTTCGTTGGAACCTCGATATTCGCCGAAAAGAAGGACGGGACAATCGGGGCACTCTCTGTTGTCCCAATGGAGTGGAGGAGCTACATCCTCGGCAAAGCATTACTTATGTCAGTCATTTCGCTGCTTGCCGCGTCTATTATAATGGTCGTCGGGACCGGCTCGCTGAATGGTCTACCTTACGTACTTATCGGGACTTTTCTCGTCTCCGTGCTCTACACTCTCCTCGGGATAGCGATAGCCTCAAAATACCGCGACCTTGACGACTACTTCGTTCCGCTCTTCTGCGTCATTGTACTCTCGCTCCTCCCTTACGTCCACTATCATGGATACTTACCGGGCAAAATCTGGAATGTGCTCTACATCATTCCGAGCTACCCCGGACTCTACTTCTTTAAGGCGGCCTTTGAAGAAATTCCGTTGAGAATCTTGTCATATTCAGGTGTTGCTCTGGCACTCTGGGGCCTTGGGGCATACCACCTAGCAAAGAGGAGGTTCTACAGGTATGCCGTGGAGGGATTGAGATGAACGCAGTGGGGAGATTTCTGGCGATTTACAAGACAGACCTCAAGTTGATCTGCAGGGATCCCATGCTGGTCTACAGTGTAGCGGTTACACTGGTGCTCCTTTTCATAGTTCGCTACTTTAAGGACTTCATTGGCGATCTCTATCCCATAGCGGGAGTCTTCGTGCTGGTATTCATACCCATGATATTCGGAATGGTTCCGGGATTTATGATGGCCGACGAGAAGGAGGAGAAGACGGTACAGGCGCTCCAAGTAATCCCCATATCGAGTGAAGCCTTTCTCGCTTACCGACTCACTTGGGCCTCACTGGTAACTCTGGCTCTCACGGCGGTCTCTCCCCACATCTTGGCCATAGAAGTGCCACGGAAGGCTCTACTTGTCCTGATGACGCTGTTCCTTCTTGAGATCTGGATATATGGGCTGATTGTCACCGTCTTCTCGGAGTCGAGGATGCAGGCCTTAACCGTCTCAAAGGTTATGGGTTGGCTTTTAATCCTCCCGGTTGCGGTTAAGCTCGTCGTCCTCTGGAGAAACCTCTCAACAGACTGGAGCAAATTCACGGCCTTTCTACCGACCTACTGGACCTATAAGGTCTTTGCAGGGATTCCCTTCAACGACTACGGCGATTTCTGGCTTGGGCTGGCAATACATTTGGTTTGGCTTGGAGTTCTTGTGTGGCTCTTCAAGAAGCGAGTACTCTGACTTAATGCACATTTTTTAAACCTTTTTTGAAATCGAGATAAGAACTGAGAAAAAGGGAGTTTAATCGCTAATCGATTGGAAGCTTTAAGCTTCTTAAAGGAGCTTAGTGAGTCAGAAATGTTGCTACCTGTCCTACTTTTAACCATCCTCCTGCTCTGGTACCCCACCAAATTTGGAGAGTACAGGCTCAAAGTCGTGGATTCGAGCCCGAAAAAGAGGAAGGCATCTTTCATGCTGATTGCTGTCTTATTTGTTCCAATGGCCGTAATCGTTACGCTTATTGGTTTGTATATCTATCTGGTCGAAGGAATGAACTGGTTTACCGCATCTGTAATAGCACTTGATGTGTTAATCACAATTGGGCTTAAGAAAGAAAGAGAAAAGCTGAAAAAGTACGAAAGGATGCAGAGAATTTAATCCTCATCATCGAAAATGAAGCGAGGAAAACGAAATTTGCAAGTAATTGCCTGAGGTTTTTGAGCGCGGCACACTTCTTCACCCATCATAAAAAAGCTCAAGAGGTAAAAACGCGGTGAATACCCTAAAGCTAAAATAAAAAGATTAAATTTCAAAGTCAATCTGGTCAATGCTGCCGATTTCATTTTGAAGTTCTTCCAGTTCGTTCAGACTTTTCTCGATATCGGATGTGTCCGGGACTTCCTGACTCTTGCTTCTTTCAGGCAGAGAGGCTAGAATCATTGTCAAAACGGTTGCTGGTGAGGTTTTTTCACTGACATCACCAGTAGCGCCGCAATGAAAACTTTAGTCTTCATCTGCCTCACCCTTCGCCCTTCTCTCTCAAACTTTCGTGCTTCATCTCCCTGATTTCTTTGACGAGCTCCTTGGTTCCATCATGGAAATAGTATCTGCCTACACTCCACAAATGGGGTTCCTTACACATAGGATAGTCCAAATATCTGTTAAACCCCATGATATCGAGCTCTTCATAGAAGACTGGCCTAATAGAAGGTAAAATATCTCCATCCCTTGAAGTTACCAGCTTAATTCTTTTATTCATTTATTTTATGATTTTCATTCCAAGGCAATTCTCTGCTTGTCCGGCTGATTATCCGCTATTTTAACAAGCTCCTAAACCAATCTCATTACCGACTTCAACTGCTTCTCGGCTTTTGGTATCAATATCTGAAGCTATGTTCTCTCAATATTAAAGGGAAGTTATTCATGAAGCAGATATCAACACCAGTAATGTTCTGATACCTAATTTCACAAGGCACATTGGGTAAAGGTATGTAGGATAAAAGTCATAAAGATTAGTATTTTGTTTGTGAATTTGTAAACTCCCCATAGAATAATTACTCTCGAATTCTTTAATAAGATTTAAAAAATTTGAAGTCCATATTAAATCATGCGATTGAGAAAGAAGCTGGATGAGATTATAGAGAGAAGAAAAGATAAGGGACCATTATTGAAGTTTATTAAAGAGAGGCCGCTGCTTCAGAAGCTCTTTGAGGACTTTAAGCCCGAGCCTCTCGATGCAGATGAGTTCGACACCAAGCTAAAGAAAGACCTAATCAATACCGAAAGAGGAGAAGAGGTACTAATTTTAAGTCCGTTCACGCACAAAGAAAAATTAGATGACCTTTTACCCATTCTGAAGGGGGCAATTAAGAATGGAGCAAAAGTGGTAGTTCAAACATTAGACCCTTCGTATTTCGCCACGATCAATCAGAAATCTAAAGAGGACTGGCAGAGAAAAAACATTCAAAGGCTTGAGGATGCAGGAATTGATGTTATCACAAGAAAGAACATGCACGAGAAGGCAGTGATAATAGGCGAAAGAGTCGCTTACTTAGGCTCCACAAATGTCCTCTCAAAACTCGAAGGGAAGGGAGATTACATGTTGAGATACTCAAATCCAGAGCTTGTGAGGGTGTTCTATTATTTCCTGTTTGAGCTGGCCCAAGCATCGGAAATGGGAGAATGACGATGCAAGAGCGTAAGTTGGCTAAGAAGCTGACTGAGCTAATTCGAAATTCTCAAAATGATCCAGATACAGCCATTTCATCCCTAAAAGGTCTATGGAGAACGTCAAGCCAAGAAAGAATTCGAAGACATTCTAAAAGAGTACCTCGACGATGCTGCACCGAAATTTATGGCAATCCCAGACATTGTACTTGTTTTTGAGGATATAAGTAAAGTCGTTGACGAGTACTTGCTTGTTGCTATCGAACTCAAGCACTTAAGGTCATCTGAGAAAAGTGACAAATACCTCAGAAAAGCCTACAGAGAAGTTGGCCAACCTTTGAGGTACCTCGTCTTCGGCTTCGATTCTATTATACTATGGCATTGTTTTGCAGAAGATATTGACGATGCTACAATATCTTCTTATAGTGACCTGGTGGTGGGGTCGTCGAGAAACTAAAGTTACCGGTAACGTATTTCGCCACCAAGATGCTGCCCAATGGTAATTTTAAGGCATACAACCTTAACTTGGATACGGAGTGCAAAATGGCGTATTTAATCCAATGGATGGAAAAAGCTTCCAGAAATGTTAGAAACCTCCTGGGTACTTAATGACAAGGAAGTATTTAATCGAAGAAGAGTGTTTAAAGTTGTGTTGGGCATCCCCTAGGAAATGTTTTAGAAATGTTGGTTAGACGGGAGCCATATCTCGTGGCTAAGTTTCGTGTTCAAATTGATTTGAAATACATATCAAGCAATGAGAAAGGGCGTTGAACCAAAAGGAGACACGCCGGGGCTGGGACTTGAACCCAGGTGCCCTTTCGGGCAGCGGATCTCGAGTCCGCCGCAGTGCCTCTCTGCCACCCCGGCCTGTTGTGATTCTGAACGCTAAGATTTAAAATTTTGGCGCCTCTGAGTGAGAATCTAATTGAGAATTTAATTGCAGAGCACATGTCCATTCACTAATTCCCAGCTTGGACGCGCTTCACTAGCAAGATAAATCTTAAGAGTTTCTCACTGATCAGTGGCCAATAAATTTCAGTAAAGAATACTAGCAGTTTAAATCTGAAGGACGCACATAACGCTGTAGGTAAAATCGTTGAATTGGGAAATTTAATAATTAAAAAGTCATCTTTAAAAAATGGTCAAATCAAGGGTCATATCATCCATCTATTCAATATAGGCTTTGACTTGAACTGTGTAGTGAACTAGGTTTATTAGGATGATGATTGCTGCAGCTATGTCCATCATGATATGCGTAAAAATAAGACCAGCAATACCGCTCAGAGATGTCCCACTTACGAGGATGAAAAACACAAGAACAGCTCTGTGGAGAGGTATCAGATCAATTGGAAAGGCGAGTCCGGTTTCTAGCATTACTTTTCGGTACACATAAAGAAGATAGGAAGTGACAATAATCCCAGCGGCTGCCGCTAATATAAGTCCACCTGTTAAAATCCAGAACCATTTATATGCCAGCAATGAGGATGCGCCCAGTTCCTCCAAGTGGAAAAGAAAGACCCAATAAACAAGAATGTAAGCAGTATACATCCCTACTTCTTTGTTAGGCATCATTGTAAACGAGCCCAATTTTAGCTTGATTACCAGACGATAAAACATAATCAGTAGAGCCACGAAGATCAATAAATTCAAAAGATACTCTGTCGTCACTCTAATACTTTTAAGTCCTGCCACCATGCTTATTGTGACGGCAGCAAACATAACTCCAATTAGGAAAAGCATGATAAGCATCCAGAGGGTAATGTCCTTCCACTGATAATTGATGAATTCCAGTTCCTTTTCTTCCCTTGAGCTAAAGAAAGCGAGTAATGAGAATGACAGAACGATGGTCATTAGAGGTACTACAACGAGCTGCTCCATCCTAGTCCCTCTTTCACACACTTCATCTTATCACCACAACTCGACCACTCTCCAAAACTCGTTATAATGAATCACTACATTTATAATTTACCCATAATTGTGATATTCGTAAAAATCGGATAAAACGTTTTTTCTATAGCCCCCAGTTTCATCGAAAATCGTGGAATTTGACACAACATGAAACAGCATGTTATACAGAAGCATCGTCGTATTAGGAGAGATAAGAAGCAATAGCCTCACCGAGAAAAATATATATCCACTGAGACACGTGCATCTAGTCGCTCAGCCATGGCCCGGATGGGGTAGTGGTTATCCTCTGGGACTGTGGATCCCAGGAGCCGGGTTCGAATCCCGGTCCGGGCCCTCTAAAATTAGTTTCGGGGCACTCCCAAGGTTTATTACCTTTTTAGTCCGAAATTGGAACCATGTTCCATGATTTTGATAAGAGGTTGAAAAGGTCATTAAATCGCTTAGATGAAATTTGTGAGGAGAACAAACAGTTAATCCTGAAATTCAAGAGTTATTGCTTTGTGAATGACCTTTCTGTTCCTAGGGTTGCAAAACTTGTTGAGCAGCTAGTTAAAATGTCTGAGGTTCGAGATAAGCCCTTTACAGAGTGGACCAGAGATGACATAGTGGCAATTCTGGAGTGGGTTGATGAAAGGGTTAGAAAAGAGGGGCTTTCACCCTGGACAAAGAGAGAATACAAGAAGACGCTGAAGAAGTTCTTCAAATGGCTGGGCAAAAAGGAGCTTGTTGACTGGTTCACAATTGGTGAGATTAAAACCAGAAAGTTCCCGGACGAGCTTTTGACTGAAGATGAGATAAGGCGGTTGCTGGAAGCATGTAAGAACCCGAGGGACAGGGCTTTGATTGCTGTTCTGTGGGAGTCAGGTTGCAGAGCTGGAGAGCTTGGCAATATGAGGGTGAGGGATGTAGAGTTTACGGAGGATGGGGCCTGGGTTAAGCTGTTCGGTAAAACGGGGGAGAAAGTTGTTTTGCTGCCATTCTCAACCATGTATCTTTCCGAGTGGATTAATGCTCATCCTGACCCACGGCCCGATAACTGGTTGTGGGTAACCCTTGGCAGAGAAAACTACGGCTCCCAGATGGATTACGATGCTATCAGGATACTTCTGAGAAAGGTGGCCCAGAGGGCTGGGGTTAAGAAAAAGGTGAATCCCCATATCTTCCGCCACACAAGGGCAACAGAGCTGGCAAAAGCTGGCTGGAGCGAGGTGGAGATGTGTCTATACATGGGCTGGGAGATAGGAAGCAAGATGCCCCGGATTTACATCCACATGGTGGGCAGAGATATAAAGAGGAAAATTAAAGAGTTCTACGGGCTTGCTGAACCGAATGAAGAACCACCAGAAAGCAGGTAGTTCAGAACGGCTTCGATGTGAGACTTCTTGCCCGAGATGTCCCCGCTCTTGTACTTGCTCAGGCCCCAGTTGCCCAGTTGGCGTGGGAGTAACCTCAACACTGCAGGTCCAAAGCCCTACATTGTTCTCCATGGCAGTACTCTGATAAGTCACATATTCTGATTCCTTCTCAAAGTTTCCTTCGGTGTAAACCCTCGCATATCCCTGCTTTACGAGCTCTGCTGTGAAGTCAGTGCTGTCATAGTAAACATAGGCCAGCAAACGTCCATAGTAGCCCCTCATTCCCGCTATAGGGTCGAACTCGATGTAAACGTACTTGCCTTCCAGCTTGGATTCGGTGTACTGCTTGGCCTTCAGGCCCCAGGAAGCGAGGCAGTCTAAATCGGTTATGTCGCCATACTCGTAGGGCTTGTTCTTCGAAGCTGCCGTTTCAGGTGTATCCACACCAAGCATCCTGACTCGCTCTTCTTTTCCGTCGGGCATGATCACATCGATGGTGTCTCCATCAACGACATCAACTACCTTAACTTTGTATTTGACCCCATATTCGAGCTTGAACGGGATTGGAGTCGGTGGGGTTGGCGTGGGATAGGTTTCTAAGGGAGTTGGGATAGGTGTCGTGATTGAAGAAGGAGTTGGTGTAAAAGCAGGTATGGTCACGATCGTATCCGGAGTTGTGTGCTGTGCCTTCTTGTGAGGTGTTGTAAAAGATTGTGGAGTGATTGTAGGCGTAGGTGTTGGGGTTGGAGTCAGGATAGAGAGTTTGCTCTCCTCAACGCAGCCTAGAACCAATAGGCTGATAAACAACAATATGAGGAATTTAGCCCTCATATATCAATTCAATCATAATTAGTTAAATACTTTCTGCATTGTGTTTCAAAAACCTATACTGGAAAAAGTTGAGGAGTTTATATACTCTAAAGGCGTTTGATGGTTCAAAAAGATGTCTTTTTGAAACTCGATTGCTTTTCTATAACTTTATGGAATTTGCGAAAATTAATTTGAACTTGTGGGTTTATTGATACATTAAGTGGTATAAATGTTAGTTAGGTAAGGGGGATGCCACCCACCGCCCGAGATTTCCAGAATGAGCTAGATATGATTTTTAAATCAGCTCACCAGCTTGTAATACCTTAGCTTCGGACAGAAGACGTCTCCCCACTCCTTCATCTTCAGAAGGATCGCCTTAGTCTTCTCTGCGGAGATGTCCTGCTCCTCAGCAGCTCTGATTATCTCGTCTTCAGGTGCTCCTCTCGGTGTTACTCCTTCCAACTCCTCAACGATCTTCCTGACAACAGCAATCTTGTCCCTCTACGCCTTGGATGTGCCTAGGGCATAATGAATGTCCAGCTCCCCAGTCTCGGGATCTATGGCGATCTGCTCAAGGCTCTTATGGAGTCTTCAGCAGTAGAGATGTGGAGGATAAGGTGTTGAGGTCCAGATATGTCGAGTTTCTGGTTGCAAGGGAAATAGTACTAGAGAGTACGAAATGTAGATATTAGGAAGGGCTAGGAGGCCAAGAACTATCGCTGCTATGGAAAAAGCAACCCTGTTTTACACCGCATCTTCAGCCTTGCTTTCAATGCGAAGCGAATCCTTACTCGGAACTATTAACTTCCCTTTTCCATCCCAAACTGTTGTGGCAAAGAAGACGACGCCTGAATGCTTCTCAACCACAATTGTTCCGCCGAAATCTAATGCTGGATAGGAGTAGATGTAGTACCATCCGATCTGCTTGATCGCCCCACCTTCACTCGCATACTCGTCCTTCTCAAGCTCACTCTCGACGACTCTCTCCGCTTCATACCTGTCAATATATTTTCGTGGCATCTTCAACTCATATACTTCTCTAAGTCTCAGCGATTCGTCAAACCCCACAACTGTATTCGTTACCGCATCCTGACCTAGTGAGGTGACGATCACAAACCATCCGGCAACAAAATCACCACCGGTGGCGTAAACGTGGTAGATTACCATTCCAGAAAAAGGAGGCTTAATATCCGGCTTAATCTCCTCCATTGTTTTTCTCCAGACTTTTAGCGCTCGAGATTCGTTTATCTCTACAATGGAATAGGTATAGAAGGGCTTTACACTTAGTTCAACAACTCTGAGAATTTTTGCTTTGATGTTCGACGTTTCTGCCTCTACCAAGCTGCCAAGTTCGGCCATATTGAAATCCTGCTCACTTACAGAATATCCCGTGCAAACGTTATCTTTACACAGGTAGAGCAGGTAATTGATCTTGGAGTATTTGGCATTAAGAGCGTCTTTCAATCTGTCATTTACTACCAATTCCTGAGTAAAATTGAAGTCTCTATCCTTTACGATCAGTCTCAGGCCAGTGTCATCGTACACTGCTTGGGCAAGCGTATATACGTTCCCATTTATTTCTCCCGTTATCGCTTTCGCTCCGACGAAGTACACTTGCCTGTTTGTGGAGTGAAGGGTGTAGAACAATAAACCTAGCAGTAGAAGGACTGCAAACAAAATCGAGACGGTAAATACAACCCTCATCATCTCACCTTACAACCTCTACTATTACTGGATTTGAGTATATCCTGATCCATTCACCTGATGAATGGTTTGAGGAGATCTCAGCATAAGCTACAACTTCATAAATTCCTTTGTGCATAAGCCATCACCACCCTTATTCAATACGTATAACATCAACCCATATATTACCAACCCGCAGACGAGCACAGCAGCGAGGAAGATAACCATTTTACTACTTACTCCCGTACTTACCTACTCACGGTGGCATCACATCGCATATAAACGTGAAGAGATCATAGCGCTCAACGTCTTTCCCGTCGTACTTCACGTGCAGCTCAAAGCTTCCAGTGCTGTTACTTTTTACGAAGGTGGCTGTAAAGCAGCATATGGGAGGGTCGACTATCTGACCGGCCTTCTCCCCCCTTTGAATTGAAGAGATCAGCATAATGGCTACGTAATAGTCCCTATCGTACTCATTTTTAACAGTCCCGCGAATTATGACAACGGGATCTCCTTCTCTAGCCGACACAGAGCAGACGGGCTGGCCGGTAGTTTGGTTTGCCATCAGTTTGCCGTACTGGAGATGAGAGCTGATTAGGAGTATTTTGCTCTCCCTGTAGCCCAGCCTGCAATCGTGGATCTTATCTTTTCCACGGGAGCGGAGGTATTCTCCGGGCTTCGGTGTAAAAATTGGTTCAGGAGGAAGCGGTTTTCTGGGATACGACTTGATCTCAACAACCGTCTTGTTTTCCAAATCAACGTATACGGTTGCTACGACTCCTGGTTATAAGTTGAAGTTGACGAGGATGGCTGTTACATGGTCAGCTGCCCCCTCTTTAAGGGCTGCCATACCTATGGCGAAACAATGGAGGAAGCCTTAGATAACATTAAAGAGGTAATTCAGATTTGCCTCGAAGAGGAAGGGCTGGACAGAGCGTTGAAGTTTGATGGCTGCAGAGAGGTCGAACTGTCGGTGGGAGAAGAATAGGTTCTGAAAACACCATAATGCTTGGAATCGGGCATCTGAAGGTACTCTATAAATGCATTAATGCTTGATAGGTTACAAAAGAGCTGGAAGAGGATTGAGGCTTCGCCTTGCAAAACTTTTCCGGGTTTGTGGGAATGGAAAATTAAAATAGGGGTGGTTTTAACTGTTGACGGGGGGTCGGCGTGATAAGAGAATACGTTGAAGCGGCTATGAAGAAGGCGAGGTACGAATTCTTACCTGAGAGCAAATTGTTCTACGGTGAAATTCCCGGGCTGAGGGGCGTTTATGCCTATGCGGATACCCTTGAAGAATGTAAAAAAGAGCTGGAAGAGGTACTGGAAGAGTGGATTTTGGTAAGAGTCTCAAAGGGCCTTCAGATTCCGGAGGTTGATGGGGTGAAGATTGAAGTCAGCGAAGTCGTGTAAGTAATCATGATTAACCGTCACCACGTCTTTGCTTTTCACATCAAACAAACTCCGTCTCCAATGGGTGAGGTAATATAACTCTGGGATTTTGTCGTATTCATTTGGTTTGTTATCTCCTTCTTCTGGCGTGTCCATTCCCGACTTCCTATTTTTTCTCTGTTTGCTGCCGTCCGGCACCCTTCATAACTTCTTTCATAATGAAAAAAGCTGTGAGCAGAGCGAGAACCATGAACATGTAACCCATCACCCACTCATTCTTTTGAGCGTAATACCCAGAAGCATTCAGTACGGCATATAGCAGCATCCCCATTGATACCAGGTATACTTGAAATCCCCAGCTGCGATTTGTAAGCAAACCAAATCCTCCAGTTATCAAAAGAGTTGCCGTCAGAAATTCTGCGAATATGTGGAATGAAGTGGAAAGCAGTTCGGTTTCCAGTTCAGGCACCTGACCACTTACAAGCAACTTCATCCACATCCCGAGCATTGCGATCCCGATGAACACGGAATAATAAATTGCTGCTTTTCTGGTTTTCATTACCTTACCTCCAATTAGTTTCACTTATCAGTGGCTGTATTCTGTTCAATCATCAAGTTCATTCATATCAAGACACTTGCTGCTTGTCAGAATTCTTCAGCTTGCAAGATGGATTGCGTCAAAGCTAAACTATTTCTCTTTTTCTGCAAAGAGTGAGTTGCGCTCTAGTCTACTATTACCCATGCCTAGTATTTAAATGAGATATTACATAAAAATTTTTTAAATTAAAATAAATAATCTCTAAACAATTATTGTACGTCGATGGTCTTTATGGGTCCTTGATGCTATAAATGTCTGGATGTGGTTTATATTAATTTCATTTTTTCTGAGCCATTTCATAAAAAGTCTCCTCTGTTGTCTATATTCTTCAATGTCCTTATACCTAACAATAAAACCTAGGTCGTAGGGTGAACCCACTATCTCAAAAACGTTCTCTACAAAATCGAGTTTTTTAAGATGGTTAATCAACAAATCGATTTTGTCCTTAGAATCCATAGCTAAGTCTAAAAAAGTAACATCAAGCAAACTCAATCCTAATTTTTGATAATTAGCAACCCAATATCCTTCTTTAAGTTTGATCAAGTAATTTTCATCTTCTAAAACCTTCATTCTGTTTTGTACAGTTCTTAGAGTTATACCAAGTATTTTTGCAATTTCGCTTTGAGTTTTTCCTTTAAGAATATATTCAATAATCTTCTTATCAACTTCATCAAGTTCTCCCCTTCGCATAATGTGAAAAATCTTTTGAAGTTTATCTAATTTTCGGTTTTGTTTTTTGACGCCTTTTAGAACCCAAAAAACTAGCACGACACCTTTATTGGAAAAAAGATAAACTGAGAGTTTTTGTACTTTTGAATGCAATCACTCAGTATCTCTAGCTCGATATCAATACATATTTCAAAAGATTTTTTCCAATGACGATTAGGTTTTTTCTTGGAGATGATTAGGTATCATGTTTCATCTACTAAATTTTACGGAAAAATTGGAGAGTTCAGTCACATATGGCTATTTATCTGACTAAGATTCTAAACCCTCTTGCCAGTTAACTTTCGCATTTTAATAATATTATCGGCCATCGAAATCGTTAAATATGAAATAATCATGGTTAATATTATGAAAATTGTGAGGCCTTGGCTGAAGTTCTGGCCAAAAATGCTGACTAAGGAGCTGGATTACCCCAAGGTGCCTCTATTCGAGTTTCTTGAAACCTCTGCAAGAAGATATCCTGACAAGGCTGCCATAATTTACTACGGAAGGAAAATAAGCTATTCAGAGCTCTGGGATGTCGTAGAAAGATTTGCCACATATCTTGCATCAAAAGGTATCCAGAAGGGAGATAGAGTGGCAATATACATGCAGAATTCCCCACACTTCGTGATTGCCTATTTTGGTATACTGAGAGGGAATGCGGTTGTTGTTCCCGTAAACCCGATGTTAGTTGAAAGAGAACTGGAGTACATTTTATCAGATTCGGGCTGCAAAATAGTTGTTACAACTTCTGAGCTATATCAGAGAATTGCTCCAGTTGCAGAAAAGCTTGGTAAAGAGGTAATTTGCGGTCATCATTCGGATTATATACCTGATGAGCCGGAATTGCCTGTTCCAGAATTTGCTAAGAGTAAAATAGATACTGGAGATGCCACATCATGGGAAGAGGCTTTGAAAGAGAGAAATCCGCCTGAAGTTGCTATTAGCTGTGAGGATTTGGCCTTAATTCCCTATACTGCCGGTACGACTGGGACGCCTAAAGGATGCATGCATACTCACTCCACAGCAATTGCCAACGTCTTGAGCTCAGCTCACTGGTGGAACCTTACACCCGCTGCTGCCTGTCTTGCAACGCTTCCGTATTTCCACGTGACGGGCATGATCCACTCAATGCTTGCCCCGATTTACGTTGGAGCAACAATAGTGTTGCTCTCGAGATGGGATAGAAACACTGCTGTACAAGCAATCGAAAAGTATCGCTGTACGCACTGGGTAAATATAACTACAATGGTTGTTGATTTGCTTGCAGATCCGGAAATATCAAAGAGAGATTTGAGCTCGCTCATAGCTGTGGGCGGTGGCGGCGCTCCGATGCCAAAAGCAGTTGCGGAAAAGCTTTTGCAGTTGACTGGTCTTGAGTACATTGAAGGATACGGACTCACCGAGACTATATCCCAGACACATATGAACCCGCCTGATAATCCCAAGCTCCAGTGTTTAGGTATACCGGATTTCGGTGTTGATGCTCTTATAATCGATGTTGAAACTGGGAAAGTTCTGCCTCCAAATGAGCAGGGCGAACTCGTTGTGAGCGGACCGGAAATATTTAAAGGATACTGGAACAAACCAGAGGAAACCGAGAAAGCTTTCATCGAAATCAATGGTGAAAGGTACTTCAGAACCGGTGACCTTTGCTATATGGACGAAGATGGCTACTTTTTCATCGTAGACAGAATAAAGAGGATGATAAACAGAGCTGGGTTCAAAGTCTGGCCTGCAGAGGTCGAAGCAGTCTTGTACAAGCATCCAGCGATTAAAGAGGTCTGTGTTATAGGTGTTCCGGATAGCAGGGTTGTTGAGGAGGTAAAGGCGTTTGTTGTACTAAAACCCGAGTATGAGGGGAAAGTTACCGAGCAGGAAATAATTTCCTGGGCTAAAGAGCAGATGGCTGCCTACAAGTATCCTCGTATAATTGAGTTCGTTAAGGAGCTTCCAAAAAGCGGGGCGGGTAAGATTCTCTGGAGAGTTCTCCAAGAGAGGGAGAAGCGGAAAGGGGGTGAGTGAAAATGTATGTGATTAAGCCACTAAAGCAAGCTGAAATAACGGCTCCTCTGGGAGTCGTACATATGCTTGGAGATATGACGAGGTTAATTGGTGGGCCAGTCTATGTCTGGTATCTAGAAGGTGAGAAAAAGGTTTTGATAGATGCAGGAATTGAAGAGCCGGTTAATGGCTTGGTACACAACTTTCCAGTCTCTGGAGGTGGAGAGAAGGGCCTAAGGGATGCGCTCAACCAAGTGAATGTAAAGCCTGAGGAGATCGATATTCTGATTCTCACCCATCTGCATTTCGACCATGTAGCCAACGCCGGGCTCTTCCATAACGCCAGAATTTACGTGCAGAAGCGTGAGTGGGAGAGCGCATTCAACCCGCCACCGCACTACAGACTCACTTACGACCAGAAGCTCTTCCAGCCTCTTGAGAATATGGACATTTGCTTGGTAGATGGAGATGCTGAGATTGGTGATGGATTAAAGCTGGTACTGTTACCGGGTCACACAAAGGGTTTACAGGGGGTGGCTGTTGAGACTGAAAAGGGAACATATCTAATTGCTGGGGATCACTTCTATACGTATCTCAATCTAAATCCACCAAAGGAACCAATTGAAATCGAAGATGTAACAGGAAACAAGATTCAGATTCAGCCAATTCCTTTGCCATTTGCTCCTGTCGGATTGCATGTTGATTTGAGTGAGTGGTACGATAGCAGCTATAAGGCACTTTCGATTGCAAGAAGGGCAAACATCTTGCCAGGACATGAGCCTTCTATCGCAGGTAAGAGCTTTCCATGAATTGTTACTTTAATTTTTTATATTTAAAAATACTTGACATTATTGGTCATATCTTGAGGTGAATATATGCAATTCGGAACAGTTGCCCCAACATTCCCGCCAATCGAAGAAGCCAGAAAGACTGCCAAAAGATTAGAAGAGAAGGGATACAGCTCTCTCTGGTTTGCCGACCACCTGATGGG